>JACCDS010326712.1_pt1 | contig 52499 bp, 49 predicted proteins | sample 7446441 | NCBI WGS metagenome assembly JACCDS01 (sample SAMN15323445, study PRJNA562643) | freshwater metagenome | isolation source: river surface water | place: USA:Blue River Watershed | collected 2017-08-17 | reverse complement strand
CACCAAATTCCTCTGCACCCAAAAGCGCTGCCACAGCTATATCCTTACCTGTTTTAATTTGACCATCTGTTTGGATAGTCACTCTTCCTCTCAATTTATTTTTAACAAGTGTTTGATGAGTCTCCGCCAATCCTAGCTCCCAAGGCAAACCAGCATGACGAATAGATGATAGTGGTGAGGCTCCTGTTCCACCGTCGTAACCAGCAATGAGGATGTGGTCAGCATGTGCTTTTGCGACACCTGCCGCAATAGTTCCTACACCCGCTTCAGACACTAATTTTACAGAAATTCTCGCCGCTCTATTCGCATTCTTTAAGTCAAAAATTAATTGAGCTAAATCTTCAATGGAATAAATATCATGATGCGGTGGAGGTGAAATTAATCCAACCCCTGGAGTTGAATGTCTCGTTTTACCAATCCAATCATCTACTTTATGTCCAGGTAATTGCCCTCCTTCTCCAGGCTTCGCACCTTGAGCCATTTTAATTTGCAATTCTTTGGCATTAGTTAAATAATTCGCTGTTACACCAAATCTACCTGAGGCAACTTGTTTAATTGCTGAATTCATTGAATCCCCATTTTCCATTGGTAAAAATCGAATAGGATCCTCACCGCCTTCTCCCGTATTAGATTTACCGCCAATACGATTCATTGCCATCGCTAAAGTTGTATGCGCTTCATATGAAATTGAACCGAAAGACATTGCACCAGTTGCGAATCGCTTTAAGATATTTTCAACTGGTTCAACTTCTGCCAAAGGAATGGAGCTAGTACTTTTAAATTTTAATAGACCTCTTAATGTGATTGATTTTTTAGATTGATCATCAATTAATTTAGCGTATTTTTTATACGTATTGAAATCTTTATTTTTAGTCGCTTGTTGTAGTAAATGTATGGTTTGAGGATTGAAAAGATGCTCCTCGCCTCTTTGTTTCCATTGGTAAACACCACCGACCTCTAATTTTGGATGATCAACCTTCAATAGACCAAATCCAGATTGATGCTTGATTAAGGCTTCTTTTGCAATGGTATCAAGATCAATGCCTGAAATTCTTGAAATGGAGCCTGTAAAATAATTATCAACTACTTCTTTACCTAAGCCTAAAATTTCGAATATTTGGGCACCTTGGTAAGATTGTAAAGTAGATATTCCCATTTTAGAAAATATTTTTAACAACTCACCATTGACTGCTTTGATGTAATTATATTCTAATTTTTCATAAGATAAGCTTGAATCTACCAACGCTTTATCTTTCATTTCTCTGATCGTTTCAAAAGCCATGTATGGATTAATGGCTGAAGCGCCATATCCTATCAAGGTCGCAAAATGATGAGTTTCCCAAACATCTCCAGCTTCAATTATAATTCCTACTTTCGCTCTTTTTTTAGTTCGTATTAGGTGATTATGAACAGCTCCTAATGCCAATAAAGATGGTATTGGGGCATGAGATGAGTCTATTCCCCTATCTGTTAATAAGATAATGGAATATCCATCATCAACAGCATCTTCAGCATATTGAGAAATTCTTGCTAATGCCTTCTTTAATGTTCCAGCTTCCTCTGAAGCCTTAAATGTCATATGAATCGACTTAGTTTGGAAATTTTCATGGTCGATCCATCGAATTTTTTCCACTTCTTTATTTCGAAGTACAGGCTGTTGCATTTCAATTTGTCTACAATGGCCAGGTGTTTCTTCTAATAAATTAGATAATCCCCCAATATCCGTTAGTAAGGACATTACCATTCTTTCTCTAATTGGATCAATTGGAGGATTCGTTACTTGAGCAAATAATTGCTTAAAATAACTGGATAAATGTTGAGCCTTTTCAGATAAAACAGCTAATGGAGTATCAATTCCCATAGAACCTAATGCTTCTTTTCCTGTTTCCGCCATCTGAGCTAAAACAACACGAATATCTTCAGTTGTGAAACCAAAGATCTGTTGACGAGAAATAAGTTCAGTTCCTTTGGGTTGTCTATATTCACTTCCTGCTTCAGGTAAATCTTCTACTCGAATTTTATTTTCTTTTAACCACTTCCCATAGGGTTGTTGTTGACAAATTTTATCTTTTAATTCTTTGTCTGGAATAATACGCCCTTGCTCCATGTCTACGACAAACATTTTACCAGGTTGTAAGCGCCCCTTTGAAACTATTGTGCTAGGATCTAAATCTAAAACACCAGCTTCAGAGGCCATAATTACATGATCGTCTGAGGTTACCCAATACCTCGAAGGTCTAAGTCCATTTCTATCTAAGGTGGCACCAATCATTTTACCATCTGTAAATGAAATAGAAGCAGGTCCATCCCATGGTTCCATTAAACCAGCATGGTATTCATAGAAATCTTTCTTATAATCTTCCATTGCCTCATTTCCATCCCAAGCTTCAGGAATTAGCATCATCATAACATGTGGAAGTGAACGACCACTTAAATACAATAACTCAATGGCATTATCTAATATGGCTGAATCCGATTGCCCTAAACTACAAACGGGTAAAATCATATCTAACTCTTCTTGAGTGAAATATTTACTCGAAAAAAGAGCAGATTGTGCTTGCATCCATGAGGAATTTCCTTTAACCGTATTAATTTCACCATTGTGAGCAATAAATCTAAATGGTTGAGCTAATTTCCACTCGGGAAAAGTATTTGTTGAAAATCTGGAATGAACAATTGCTAAAGCCGAGGTAAAGTTTTCTTCGAATAAATCTTTAAAATAACCAGGAACCTGCATGGTCGTCAACATTCCCTTGTAAATAATAGTTCTACAAGAAAGTGAAGCGAAATAAAATTTATTATTTAAACCAGCAATAGTATCGTTTAATAATTTTGAAATAAATTGTCTAAATACGTACAATTTTCTTTCGAAATCTATTTCAGTAAAACAATTATCAGGTCTTTCAATAAATAATTGTTGAATAGAAGGTTCAGAATTACCAGAATCAGCGCCCGTAATTTCAGAATTATCTACTGGAACTTGTCTATAGCCTAAAAGTTTCAATCCTAGCTTTTTAGCATTTCGCTCTATAACTTCTTTTGATTCTTTTATTAATGTCTCATCTTTTGGGAAAAATACCATCCCAACGCCATAATGACCTAATTTTGGTAATTGAAAACCGAATTTAGCAGACTCTTCTAAAAAGAACTCGTGAGGCAATTGTAATAAAACACCTGCACCATCTCCAGAATTCGGATCACAGCCACATGCACCTCTATGGTCCATTCGGATCAACATTTTAATTGAATCTGTTACAATTCGATGAGATTTAATCCCTTTCAAACTCGCTACAAATCCAATTCCACAAGCATCATGCTCGAATTCTTTTCTGTATAATCCCTCCTCGGCTACTGTTTTCATTATAAAACTATTAATATTCTAATAATAAACTTGAAAATTTAAACAATATATAAATAATGATTTATCTAATTTTTAAATATAAAAATCACTTAAATCAAATTTAATCAAAAATATATTTGGCAAATGATAATTAATGCAAAATAATATATGGATTACTAAAATATCACTAAACAAGTATAGTCATTCTTTGTAAAGTGCAATTTTTTCAATAATCATCGGAATAATCAGAGAAATTTTCACTTCCACCAAACTCATCTTCCTCCTCATTTTCGCTGAAATCATTCTCTAATTCATTTAGATAAATTGCATCTATCCCTTCTTGAATGGTATTGAAAATGGTAATGTTTTCAATGTTTGCTTGATCCAACCTTTCTAGGATAGAATCTTTTTTAGTGACAATAACAAACAATCCATTTTCATTGGAACAAATTTTAGTTCCTTTCCGAATTGTTGATACGCCATAGCCATCTATTTCTTCAATTTTTGAAATGTTTACAATGATGTTCGAGTATTCTTTTTTAAAGAGTAATCGAATAACTTGTTCTAATTCCTCAGAATTGCCCTGATTCAAATTGGACTCTTTCCAATCGATAAGAGCATAACTTTCATTTTGTTCTAGTTCGAAAGATTTATTCGCTGACATTTTTTAAATACTGAATGGTGTTATTATAAATTCGATTTTTTAAATTTTCTTGGGGAGCTTTTATGAATTTCATTCCTGTAATTTCTTCGTAGAGTAAAATATATCTTTCTGAAATTTCAGTGACAAATTCATCTGTAATATTGGGAACTGTCTGTCCTTCTAAACCTCTAAAATTATTAGCAATTAACCATTCTCTAACAAATTCCTTGGATAATTGCTTTTGTGGAAGTCCCTTGCTAAGTAAGTCAGCATAAGGCTCCTTGTAAAAATACCTAGACGAATCAGGTGTATGAATTTCATCCATTAACACAATTTTACCATTTAGTATACCAAACTCATATTTAGTATCAACTAATATTAGCCCTTTTTCATTAGCCATTTCTTGTCCTTTTTTAAACAGTGTTAATGAATAAGAAATTAATTGATCCATGATTTCTTGAGATACAATATTTTTATTCAAAATTTCTTCTACGGAAATGTCTTCATCGTGTCCTTCATGTGCCTTAGTTGTTGGTGTGATGATTGGAGATGGTAATTGATCATTTTCTCTCAAACCTTCTGGTAAACTTACGCCGCAAATGCTTCGTTTTCCTAAGGCATATTCTCTCGCCAAATGACCTGCTACATATCCTCTAACTACCATTTCAATTGGAATAGGTTCACATTTTACACCGTAGGCAACATTAGGGTCAGGTGTATCAATTAACCAATTTGGCACAATGTCTTTCGTTGCATCTAAAAAATATTTGGCAATTTGATTTAACACTTGACCTTTGAACGGGATTAATTTAGGTAATACTACGTCAAAAGCTGAAATTCTATCAGAGGTTACCATTAATAATTTATCACCTAATGTATAAACATCTCTTACTTTGCCTCGATAAAATGCTGTTTGACCAGGAAATGAATAATATTCTTCTTTATTTGACATTATTTTTATAGGATAAATACTTCTCTTTTTTTTTCATCAAATCCAATAATGCAAGAGCTTCTGCATTATCCATTGCTTTATTGAAGTTGGTGCTTGATTTATTGGCTTGAATTTTATTCGTTATAAAAGAATTGTTTATGGAATATATTTCATACAATTTGATCAGAGAATCATTGCTTAATTGTATGATATTTTTTTTTAAGAGTAATAAAGCCTCCTTTTTTTTACCCATTTTAGATAAAACAATAGGGAATTGATAATTGTCCAATCCTCTATCATTTAACAAGTCTTTCATACCTAAATTTAATTTTATCGATAATAAAACTTTCAATTTATTTAATTGATGATTGTTAAAAATGATATAATTGTCCATTTTATTTATTTCAAAAAATGCATTTTTATAATCATTTTGCTCAATCATAGAGTTGATTCGAGCCACATTTTGGTTATAATAACCAGCATTGTCTGAGATAAACAATTGATAAACTAATAGTAAAATATAAAAGTATGTTGAAAACAATTTTTAAATCTTTATTATTTTTAGACTAAGTAGTATGTCCGACGTTAAAATTACAATCAACAAAAATAATAAATATACCTTCAAATTAAATGTAATATTTAAATTATTGCTTTGAATTTGATTTAAAAAATCATTTGATTCTTTCTGATAAGGGACTATTTGATTTTTATCCATTTTAAATTTATAAAAATCATGCCCCCAAGAATTTAAACTAGATTGAACTTTTTGGTCCAATTTCTGAGGGTAACCGTGCAGGTTTTGAATTTGAGTATTATTTAAAATGGTTATTAATTGAAAACCTTTTAAAATAGGTAATATTTTAAAAAGTTCACCTGTCCCACTGTTGATCCTCATTATGGTATAATTTGTTTGATCATCAATCTTATTAATATCATTTAAAACATAATTTTTAAAATTCACTTCATAATCGTGTGAATGAATTTTGTCTGACTGATACAAATAAACCAAAGTTGGATTTTTATTATTTTCTTCTTTCGTTTGATTTGATACATCGAAGGATAAATAAACGAATAATAAAGTAATTAAGAGCCTAAAAAAATATTTAAAAAATAAAATACCTGATACTTTAAATATTCCTTTTGAAATGGTCAAAATTTTCCAATAGCTTAATGCTAACAATAGGATAGCCAATAGCACTATTAAAATATTTATATTCGTTTTGTCCATTTCCAATGCAATTTAGGGCATTTTAAAAGTAAATTACTATTTTTACAATTCTTAAAGAAAATTTTTAATGGAAATATTGAAAAGTCGACGTCTGGAGCATTTAAAATATGAAATTCGCGGACCTGTGTATGAAAAAGCGTTAGCCTTGCAAAATCAAGGTTATAAAATCACTTCTTTAAACATCGGAAATCCTGCCGCTTTTGGTTTCGAAACTCCAGATGAGATTGTCCATGATATTATTGTTAACATTAGAAATGCACAAGGATATGTAGATTCCAGAGGCTTATTTGCCGCCAGAAAAGCGGTTATGCAATATTATCAAAATTTGGGTGTCAAAAATATTATGATTGAGGACATCTATATAGGAAATGGTGTAAGTGAGTTGATATCCTTGGTTTTAAATGCTTTATTAAATATAGATGATGAAGTATTAATTCCCTCTCCTGATTATCCATTATGGACAACAGTTGTAGGTTTAGCTGGTGGAAAAGCGGTTCATTATATTTGTGATGAGGAGAAGGATTGGAGTCCGGATATTGCTGATATTGAATCTAAAATAACTGAAAAAACAAAAGCCTTAGTTATAATCAATCCTAACAATCCAACCGGCGCTGTCTATTCTAAAGAAGTAGTTGAAAAATTAGTGGCTTTGGCGTCAAAACATAAATTGATTCTATTTTCAGATGAAATCTATGATAAAATATTATTTGATCATACACAACATCATACCGCTGCTGGTTTAGATGATGATTGCTTGATAATCACAATGGGAGGATTATCGAAAAATTATCGTGCAGCCGGATTTAGAGGTGGTTGGATGATAATGACAGGCGCTAAACATAAAGCAAAATCTTATATTGAAGGTTTGAATTTTTTATTTAGTACTCGTTTATGTGCCAATGTAATTACCCAATTTGGTATTCAAACAGCTTTAGGTGGATATCAATCCATTAATGATTTGGTTGCAAAAGACGGGCGTTTATATAAACAAATGAACTTAGCTATAGAAAAGCTTAATTCAATTGATGGCGTTTCCTGTGTAAAACCCAAAGGAGCTTTGTACTTGTTTCCATCCTTTGATATTGATAAGTTTAATTTTTTAGACGATAATCATTTTGTAATGTCATTATTGGAAGAACAAAAAATATTAGTTGTGGCTGGATCAGGATTTAATTTTAAAGGAAATCATCACTTTAGAATCGTATTCTTACCGCATGTTGAACAACTAAGTATTGCCTTAGATAAAATTGCTATCCATTTTAATAATTATCGTAAATGATATTTCAACAATTTTCACGTAAACAAAAGTTATTTGTTTTTCTCTTTGGAATATTTTTAACGAATGCAATAATTGCTGAAATTATTGGTGTGAAAATTGTTAGTATCGAAAAATCATTTGGATTCCAACCTCTTGGATGGTTGACGCCTTGGGGTGATAAATGGGATTTTAATCAAACCGCTGGGGCATTAAATTGGCCTTTGGTATTTATTACATCCGACATAATCAACGATTATTTTGGTAAGAAAGGTGTGAAATTCATATCATATACCACTGCCCTATTTGTAGCTTATTCATTTTTCATTATTTATTTAGCTACATTATTGGTTCCAGCTGACTTTTGGTTGGATGTCAATTCTGATTCTTCAGGATTTAATATCAATATAGCTTTTAGTAAGATTTTCAGACAAGGTTTAGGTATCATAGTTGGATCACTTTCAGCCTTCTTGGTAGGTCAATTGATTGATGCCTATGTTTTTGAAAATATTAAAAATAGAACTGGTAAAAGGCACATTTGGCTAAGAGCCACTGGATCTACTTTAATTTCTCAATTAATAGATAGTATTTTAGTTATAGGAATAGCTTTTTATGCTTTTGGTAATTGGACAGTTTCAGAATGGATGAATGTCTCCTTTAATAATTATTTGTATAAATTTATTGTGGCGATCTTGTTCACACCGTTGTTATATTTAGCACATTTTTTCATTGAAAGATATTTGCAGAAAGAAAATTAATAACTGCCCCTCATTAAATTATCTAAAATAATTCCTGTAGAAATGGCTACATTTAAGGATTCTGCTTGTCCGAATTTGGGAATTGTTAATTTTTGTTGGACATATTTTAAATTTTGATCTCTAATACCTGTAGATTCATTACCCATTAGTATAAAAGCGCTTTTGGGGAATTGAAATTGATGAATATTTGCCCCGTCTAAATAGGCTCCTATTACTGGTATATCTGGGTTTTTAAAAAAAAAGCTTTCTAAGTCCGTGTATATAAAATTAATTCTTTTAAAAGATCCCATTGTTGCAGAAATCACTTTGGGGTTGTAAAATTCTGTGCAATCTTCAGATAAAACCAGTTGTTTAATTCCGTACCAATCACAAATTCTTATAATTGTTCCTAAATTTCCTGGATCCCGAATACCATCCAAAATGACAGAAAAACTATTTTCTGAGTGCTCAAATTGATTGATTTCTTCTAAAAAATGTACAACAGCGAATCCGTAATTATTGCTTGTTAATGTTGAAAGTTTTTGAAGTAGTTTCTCTTCCACCCGAAATATAGGTACATTTGAATCTACTTGGAAGGATGGTGTTGACTCATTGATCACTAGAAAAGATATTTCGAAATTAGAATTTAATAATTCTTGAATTCCCTTTTCTCCTTCCACTAAAAATTGTCGATTCTCATTTCTTCCTTTTTTTGAGTGTAGAGAATTGATTAACTTTATTTGATTATTCGATAGCATCTTTTGAAATATATAACTGGTAGTATTTTTTTTGTCATTTATCTCCTGAACATATCATGTACTGGATATAAAACTTTTGTTCCTACGGAAACAATCGTCAATCGAATTTCCTTGAAAGGTAACAAACAGGTTGCCTCTGGTGACATAAAGGCAAATATACCAAGTTTAAAGTATTCCTATCAAAGAATTTTACCTTCTAAATATTTTTTATTTCTAAAATCTAAACGGGCAAAAAAGGATTCAACTGGAAATAATAAACCATTTTTTAGTTTTTTTACTAATTACAATCCTACTTACTCTGACGAATTTATTGCCTCCAATAAAGCTGCATTGTTAAAATATTATCGCAAATCAGGTTTTTTAAATGCGAAAATTACTGCTCAAATTGATTCAACCTCTATTATTAAAGATAAACAAGTTGCGGTTCATTTTTTAATTAACGAAGGTCAATTATCATTATTTACTAAAAAAGATTCCCTTTTAATAGATAATCCTGTGCTTGCAAAAGATACGGAAGATTATTTGTTGACTAAAAGTTTAATTGAAAAAGGGCAAGGTTTATCATTCGACATAATCAAAAAAGAAAAAGAGGAACTGAGTAACTACTTTAAAAATAAGGGTTATTATTTTTTTACTTCAGAGGCTATTGGTGTTCAAATTAATGATATTAAGGATAGTACTTTGCATAATATTAGTCTTATATATAAAATACCCGATTTCAAAGGGCCTTTTACAAATAGAAATTTCGATCGATTATTCAGATTTGAAAAACCGATCTTTTTAATTAATAAAAAAGCAGAGATAAGCTTTGAATATGTTAATCCGGCTCTCAAAAGTGAGTTAGTTAAATTAATTAATATTAAAGAAGGCGATCTATATTCTGTTGATAAGTTAAATCAAAGTATGCAGAATATTTATCTAACAGATCAATTTAAATCTGTATCGGTCAAGTTTGACACCTTAAAAACAAAAATTACACCAGAATTTGAATTAATTACAAACGATAAATATAATTTTTCTTCAGAGTTTGGAGGTAGTATTTTTAGGGGAATTCCGGGTCCTTTTTTAGCCAATTCATTCAAAATTAGACGGGTATTTAATTCTTTGGATTATATTGATATAAGTAATAGAATTGGTTTTGAGGCTCAAACTGGATTTATTAATACCTCTGAAACAAGGAGAAATATTGAATTGAATCTTGGGGCTTCAATCAATTTTCCTCGATTATATTTACCTGAAAAATTGAAATCAAAATTAGGTGTCATTTTTGCTCCTCAAACTCAGTTTGGCTTAAGTTATGATTACATTGACAGACCAGAATATATTCGTACCAATGTGAATTTATTTAATCGACTGTTTTGGAGAAAATCACCCTATCAATTTTTCCAACTTTCATTTTTAGATTTAAATGTAATTAATACCAACTACCCACTCACTGAAACATCAAAATCCTTTCAAGATTATCTTAATGAATTAAGACTGCAAGGAAATAATTTATATAGAAGTTTTAATCCTAGTTTTGTTTCAAGTGTTAATTTTCAATATTCATTCAGAGATTTTTTACCTGGTAATCATTTAGTTACAGGAAAGGCTCTAAGCTTAGGTATAGAATCAGGTGGGACTATTTTGAATTTTATTCCCAACAAAAGATTAGATTTTATTCAAAATTTAATTGGCAGTAATCAAGATTTGCAATTTTATCGGTTTCTAAGATTTAATGCTGATTTCAGAAAATATAAGCTATTGGGTAAATTTAAAAAATCACAAATTGCTTTCAGAATTTCAACGGGTGCTGCATATGCCTATGGTGAGGAAAATAATTTCCAATTACCATATGAGAAAAATTTCTTTATTGGAGGTCCTAGTAGTATAAGGGCATGGAAACCAAGAAGATTAGGCCCTGGTTCTTATAATCCAGGTAATAATTTAATCGAGCAACCCGGTAGTATATTATTAGAATCCTCAATCGAGTATCGTTTCCCAATTATTTATCTTTTGGGAAAATTAAATGGTGCTTTATTTGTAGATGCAGGAAATATTTGGACTTTTTCAAATTCGCAAAGTAATTCAAATACCAATTTTAGTTTCAATCATTTTTACAATGAAATAGCAGTAGGAACTGGATTTGGATTGAGATGGGACTTTTCATTCTTTTTACTTCGCCTAGATATCGCCAGTAAAGTAGTAAATCCTGCAAAGCCAGTGAACGAAAAATGGGTTTTCAACAAAACTACATTTAGTGATGGTGAAAACCCATTAGAGTTTAATATCGGGATTGGATATCCCTTTTAATTATTTTCTTGAAATCGCTTTTAACGCTTTTTCAACTATGCTATTCGCATTTAAACCGTATTTATCCATCAAATCAGATGGCTTTCCTGATTCACCAAATGAATCATTTACACCCACAAATTCCATTGGAGTTGGATTTTCTTTAGCTAATAATTGTGCAATAGAATCACCTAAACCACCATTTATTTGATGCTCTTCAGCAGTAACTACGCATCTTGTTTTTGCGACAGATGTTAATACAGCTTGATTGTCTAAAGGCTTGATTGTATGAATATTAATTAACTCTGCATTTATACCTTTCTCTTGTAATATTTCAACTGCTTGAATAGCCTCCCAAACCAAGTGCCCTGTGGCAAAAATACTTACATCAGTTCCTTCTACTAAATTAATAGCTTTTCCTATTTCAAATGTTTGATTTTCAGGAGTAAATACAGGCACAACTGGTCTACCAAAGCGTAAGTATACAGGACCTTCATAATCTGCGATGGCTATGGTTGCAGCTTTTGTTTGATTATAATCACATGGATTGATAACAACCATTCCAGGTAACATTTTCATCAAGCCAATATCTTCTAATATTTGGTGGGTCGCTCCATCTTCACCTAAAGTTAATCCAGCATGTGAACAACAAATTTTAACATTGGTTCCAGAGTACGCAACAGACTGACGAATTTGATCATAAACCCGACCAGTACCAAAATTAGCAAATGTTGTAGCGTAAGGAATTAATCCACTGACTGCTAAACCAGCAGATATACCTATCATATTAGCCTCTGCAATACCTGTTTGAAAAAATCTTTCAGGACTATTTTTGATAAATGCTTCTAATTTTAATGAACCAATTAAATCAGCACATAAAGCTACAACTTTAGGATTATTTTGACTTAAATATTCCATTCCTGCCCCAAACCCTGATCTTGTATCTTTTTTCGTTTCGTAAGTAAACAAAGCCATTTTTTATTATTTTAATAGTCTCCTAAAGTTTCGTTTAATTGTGCTAAAGCATCAGCTAGTTGTTGGTCATTAGGTGCTACCCCATGCCATTTATGACTTCCCATCATAAAATCAACTCCTGCTCCCATTTCTGTTTGCATTAATATCATGATTGGTGCGCCTTTACCTAATTTACTTTTTGCAACCTGTAATGTATCAATGATATTTTGCATGTTATTGCCATTCATTTTCAATACATCCCATCCAAAAGCTTGATATTTCGCTTCTAAACTTCTGTTATTCATAACCTTTTCAGTGGGTCCATCTATTTGTTGTCCGTTCTCATCAATAAAAGCAATAAGATTATCTACCTTATGATGAGGAGCGTACATTGCAGCTTCCCATACTTGTCCTTCATTTTGTTCACCATCCCCCATTAAACAATAAACGGTAGCGTTATCATTTAATAGTTTTTTTGCTTGTGCAGAACCAATCGCTACACTTAGTCCTTGACCTAAAGAACCGGAAGCAATTCTGATTCCCTCTAAATGTTCATGTGGGGTTGGATGTCCTTGTAAACGAGAATTAATTTTTCTAAAAGAAGCTAATTCTGCTACTTCGAAATATCCTCTTCTAGCTAGAACACTATACAGTAAAGGAGAAATATGTCCGTTAGATAAATAAAATAAATCCTCTCCAGCTCCATTTAAAGTAAATATAACTTTATTTTCAGCTGTCTGATTTAATTTCATTTCATTGAAATATAAAGCTACTAGTAAATCGGTGCACCCTAACGAACCACCAGGGTGACCTGATTGACAACCGTGTACCATTCTTAAAATATCTCGTCGGACTTGAGATGCAATTTTTTCTAATTCCTGTGTTTGCATAAATTTGATTAATGGATTTGTGAAGTATGATTTTTCGTATCCACTTTCTCTATAATGTTTGTAATAATTCCTTTTTCATCAATAATAAAAGTCGTTCTAGCAATTCCCATATATGTTTTACCATACATCGATTTTTCTACCCAAACGCCGTAATCATTCACAATTTTTTGATCCACATCAGCCAATAAAGAAAAATTCAAGTTGTATTTCTTCTTGAATTTTTGATGCTTTTCATTACTGTCTACACTAACTCCAATCACTTTATATCCATTGCCTTGTAAAAAATCCAAATTTTCATTTAAATTACAAGCTTGAGCTGTACACCCTGGAGTATCGTCTTTCGGATAAAAATACAATACAATCTTTGAGCCCAATAAATTAGTAAAATCAATTAAATTACCATCAGAATCATTGAATGATATATGTGGTGCTTTGTCTCCTACTGCTAGTTTCATTTTATTTAATTTCTAATTCAAATACCTTTTTGTCCATTAAATATCCCTCCAACCGATCTCCAATGCTAACTGGGCCTACTCCTGCAGGCGTACCTGTAAAAATCAAATCGCCAGTTTTTAAAGTAAAATATTTCGAAATATCTTCAATTAAATCTGCCAATTTCCAAATCATTAAATTCGATTCTCCTTCTTGAACGGAAACACTATTTTTTTTAAGCGAAAATGAAATGTTACTATTCAATAATTCTTCAATATTTGATATTGATTGCATGGAAGAAACAAAAGCAGATGAATCAAATGCTTTAGCTTTCTCCCATGGTAAACCTTTTTCTTTTAATTTGTTTTGAACATCCCTTGCCGTAAAATCTATACCTAAACCAATTGAATCAATGTATTTATGGGCGAATTTAGCTTTTATATTTTTTCCAATTTTAGAAATTCTAAAAACCAATTCCACCTCATAATGTACATCATTTGAAAATTTGGGGTAATAAAAATCTTTCCCATTTTCCAAATAAGCTGAATCGGGTTTAATAAATACAACTGGTGAAGTCGGTTTTTCATTAGATAGTTCATTTATATGATCCACGTAATTTCGACCAACACAAATTATTTTCATATCTCTAAGCCAATACTTCTGAAACTAATTTTGCAGCATCTTTTAATAAAACAGCTGAAAATACTTTTAAGCCAGAATTATTGATGATAGCTGCACCCTCTTCCGCATTGGTTCCTTGTAAACGTACAATGATTGGTACTTTAATTTCACCAATATTTTTGTAAGCCTCTACCACACCATTTGCAACACGATCACAACGTACGATACCACCGAAAATATTAATCAAAATAGCTTTAACATTAGGATCTTGTAAAATGATTCTAAATCCAGCTTCTACAGTTTTTGCATTAGCTCCTCCCCCTACATCTAAAAAGTTAGCGGGTTCTCCACCTGATAATTTAATGATATCCATTGTAGCCATTGCCAATCCTGCTCCGTTTACCATGCAACCAACGTTTCCGTCTAATTTAACATAGTTTAGATCATTTGCACTAGCTTCTACTTCTAATGGGTCTTCTTCTTCAATATCTCTTAATACTGCTAAGTCTTTATGACGATACAAAGCATTGTCGTCTAGGTTAACTTTTGCATCTACTGCCAAAATTTTATTATCAGATGTCTTTAAAACTGGATTGATTTCAAACATGGAAGAATCAGTTTGAACATAAGCAGTATATAAAGATTGAATAAATTTCACCATTTCTTTAAAAGCTTGACCAGACAATCCCAAAAGGAATGCTACTTTTCTAGCTTGAAAATCTTGTAAACCAACTCTTGGGTCTATCCACTCTTTGATGATTTTTTCAGGACTGTGTTCAGCCACCTCTTCGATATCCATTCCACCTTCCGTTGAAGCCATAATAACATTACAAGCTTTTCCACGATCCAATAAAATAGAAAGATAATATTCTTTCGTTTCAGACTCTCCAGGATAATAAACATCTTCACTAATTAGAATTTTGTTTACTTTTTTACCTTCCGGACCTGTTTGGTGCGTAATTAATTGCATTCCTAAGATTTGAGAAGCTCTTTCTTTCACTTCATCTAGATTCTTAGCCAATTTTACTCCACCCCCTTTTCCTCTTCCACCTGCGTGAATTTGAGCTTTAACTACAAACCACCCAGTCCCAGTTTGAGCCTTTAAAGTTTCAGCAGCAGCAATTGCATCTTCAACCTTATCAACTACTATACCTTCTTGGATTCTTACTCCGTAGCCTTTTAAAATTTCTTTTGCTTGGTATTCGTGAATATTCATCTGTATAAAATTTTTAAGTTCGTGAAATTACTACTTATTTGCTAAAATTTTAAAAACTTTGCAAATCATTGTTAAATTCTAAAAATAAGACAAAAAAATGTTGGAATTAAAAAATATTTCTAAAACGATTGGAACACAATTAATTCTAAATAACATTTCGTTACAGGTAAATGCCAATGAACTAGTATCTATTTTAGGTCCATCGGGTTCAGGTAAAAGCACATTGTTACAAATTATTGGTTTATTAACTGATTTCCAATCGGGTACAATTACTTTGGAAGATATTAATTATAATCAATTATCGGAATCAGATAAGGTGCCTATTAGAAATAAGAAATTGGGTTTTGTGTTTCAATTTCACAATTTGTTGGGAGAATTCACTTGTGAGGAAAATATTAAGTTTCCTTTACTCATTCGTGGTAATTCAATCTCCAATGAAGAGGAAACCTATTTTCAATTTATTTGTGAAAAATTAAATATTTTACCTTTGATTAAAAAATATCCAAGTCAATTGTCTGGTGGTGAGCAACAAAGAATCGCTGTTGCTAGAGCTCTGATTAATCGCCCAACATTGCTTTTAGCGGATGAACCAACAGGAAATCTTGACAATAAAAATGCCGAAAATTTATATGATTTATTTGTTGAATTGAAAAGTGAATTGAATCAGAGTATTATAATGGTTACTCATAATGAACAATTAACTTTAAAATCTGATAAAATTATATTTCTAAATTCAGGACAAATTCAATAATAATTCTGACAAAATGTCATAAATTTGTAATCCAAATTAAGGATTTGATTTTTATGCAAGATTTAAAAGTTCTAACAAAACAAGAAGTTGAAGGTTTAGATTCTCCACTTATATCCAAGAATTTAATTGCGTCCGATATTCAAAATAAAGTATATATTGAAAGTTACGGATGTCAAATGAATTTTGCTGATACAGAGGTAGTTACATCTATATTGTTAGAAAATGGTTATGCTACAACTTCTGAATTAAATGAGGCGGATACCATATTATTAAATACTTGTGCCATCAGAGATAATGCGGAAAATAAAATTCGTCACCGTTTGCAAGCGTTCAATCTCTTAAAAAAGAAGAAGCCTGAGGTTACGATCGGTATTTTAGGATGTATGGCAGAGCGATTAAAGACCAAATTAATTGATGAGGAAAAGGTTGTTGATTTAGTAGCGGGTCCTGATGCCTACAGAGATTTGCCACGTTTATTAAATGAAATTGAAGATGGGAATAAAGCCATCAATGTATTTCTATCGAGGGAAGAAACGTATGGAAATATTGAGCCAGTTCGTTTACATACCAATGGAGTAACAGCATTAGTGAGTATTATGCGCGGTTGCGATAATATGTGTTCCTTTTGTGTGGTACCATACACTCGCGGTAGAGAAAGATCAAGAGATTTGCCATCAATCATCAAAGAATGTACAGTTTTGATCCATCAAGGTTACAAAGAAGTTACTTTATTAGGACAAAATGTCGATTCTTACAAGTGGTTGGATCCAACAACTAATACGACCGTCAATTTCGCCCAATTATTAGAAGCTGTTGCTCAAGTTGATCCGAATTTGAGAGTTAGATTTTCTACTTCCCATCCAAAGGACATCACAGATGAGGTATTACACACAATGGCTAGGTATGAAAATATTTGTAAAAATATACATTTACCTGCTCAAAGCGGTAATAATCGAATACTATCTTTGATGAATCGAACTTACACTAGAGAATGGTATCTTGATAGAATCAAATCAATAAGAAATATTTTAGGAGATTCTTGTGGTATTTCGCACGATATAATTGCGGGATTTTGTTCTGAAACAGAAGAAGAACACTTAGATACATTATCCTTGTTGGAAGAAGTTGTTTATGATTTTGGATATATGTTTTCTTATTCCGAGCGACCTGGTACACCTGCAGAAAAAAAATTACAGGATGATGTCCCAGAGGAGGTGAAAAAACGAAGATTAGCAGAGATTATAGATGTTCAAAGGAAACATTCAGAAATTAGAAATAAACAGTTTATCGGTAAAATTGAAAAGGTTTTAGTAGAGGGAGATTCCAAAAAATCAAAAGATTGTCATTTTGGTAAAACCGATTCTAATAAAGTGGTTGTTTTTCCCAAAAGAACTGAATTGAAAGGCGACTATGTAATGGTTAAAATAATCGATTGTACATCAGGTACTTTGTTAGGAGAAATAATTTAAAACTATGGCTGATTTGAATCATATTGCTAGTTTAAAGGCTCGTTTTGGGATTATTGGTAATTCGCCTAATTTGATTAGAGCGATATCTGTAGCAGAACAGGTGGCTCCTACTGATATGACTGTATTAATCACAGGTGAAAGTGGTTCTGGAAAAGAATCCTTTTCGAAAATCATTCACCAGTTATCAAAAAGAAAACATGGACAATTTATTGCAGTAAACTGTGGGGCGATTCCGGAAGGAACCATTGATTCAGAGCTATTTGGTCATGAAAAAGGTTCTTTTACCGGTGCTATAGAAAGCAGAAAGGGGTATTTTGAAGTGACAGATGGAGGGACCATTTTTTTAGATGAGATCGCAGAAATGCCTTTGGGAACTCAAGCTAGATTATTAAGAATCTTGGAAAATGGCGAATTCTACCGTGTTGGATCATCTAAGGTTCAAAAGACAAATGTTCGAGTGGTGGCAGCTACTAATTTAAATCTTCAAGATGCCATTGAGAAAGGAAAATTTAGAGAGGATTTATTTTACAGATTATCCACTGTACCGATTTATGTCCCCCCACTTCGTGAACGTGGAGATGACATTGAGTTATTATTCAGGAAATTCACTACTGATTTTTCTGAATTACATCGTGTAAAGCCAATCATGTTAACCCATGAGGCGAAAGAATTGCTTCAAAAACAAAGGTTTCCAGGGAATATTCGTCAATTAAAAAATTTGGCAGAGCAAATTTCTATTTTAGAAATGGGTGACAGAATTGTAGATGATAGTAAACTACAATATTATTTAGATTTCAATGAGCCTAAAGTCTCTAATAAAGTAACAAAATCTGATTTTTTTAATCCAACAGACGGAATAAATGAAAGAGAAATTTTATACAAAATATTATTTGACCTAAAAAGGGATGTTACTGAGTTAAAGAAAATACTTTTGAAATTAATTGAATCAGGAAGTGCAAATGCCTATGACATCATTAGTGAAAATATGTCTATTTTTGAAGATATAAAGCCTAAATTTGAAGATTCAGCAAGAAGTTTAAGCTTACCCGCTTCTCAAGATACTCCTTCCGAGCCGATAATTTTATCGAGTAAATCTCCTTCAACAGATTCAAATGTTGAAGATATTGAAATAGTTGAAGAAGGTAAAAGCTCAGCGAACGATGTAACTTTGTCTTTAGAAAAGCAAGAAAAGGAAATCATCATAAAAGCACTTAAAAAGAATAAAAATAAAAGGAAATATGCAGCAAAAGATTTGGGGATTTCTGAAAGAACGTTGTATCGTAAAATTAAACAATATGATCTTGAAGAATTATCTTAGTTTATTGATCCTTTCTGCTTTCTGTATCATAGCTATCACCTCTTGTTATAGTTTTAAAGGTGCTAGTTTATCTCAGGACTTAAAAACGATTCAGATCAGTAATGTAAGGTTAGAGACGGCAGGTGGGCCTACTAATTTGGGATTAGAAGTTAATGAAAAATTAAAAGAATATTTTCAAAGAAATACTTCCTTGAAATTAAGTAATCAGAACCCTGATTTGTTGTTAGAAGGTACAATTGTAGGTTATGAGCTCAGTCCTCAAGCACCGACATCAGATGATAAAGCAGGTTTGAATAGAATTACTTTGAGAATTTTATTTAAATTAAGTAATCGGTTAGATGAAGATAAAAATTTTGAACAAGAGTTTTCTTTTTATCAAGATTTTCCACAAAATCAGACATTAAGTCAAGTAGAAAAGGCCTTAATACCTAAAATGTTAGATCAAATTATACTCGATTTATTTAATAAAATTGCTGGAGATTGGTAACAAAATGAATAAAGCACAAACACTTTGGATCTTACTAAATAAAATTGATAGAGATAATTCAGCTTTATTAAGAGAATTTGATTTCGATCGAGATAAATATCCATTCTTTTATTTATTGAATTGGAATGAGAAATATTCTGTATCTATTCAGCGTAAAGTTGCTCTTCAGTCTATTAATCGGACTAATTATTATTTTTCTACTGTTGATGCTAACGACTTTACAGTATCCTCAAAAAATGATGTTGCTGATAATATTTCTGTTTCTAAATCACAGCAGGAAATCATTGATAACTTTTTAATAAGTTTACCAAGTATATCCAAACCAAAACGAAGTACATTGGAAACAAATGAGGATTCTATTTCGGAAAATGATTATTCAAATTTAGGCTTGAACCTTCCGATTTCAGAAACCTTTGCCAAAATATTAATTAAACAAGAAAAATTTGAATCAGCTATTCGTATTTATGAACAATTAAGTTTGATTAAACCTGAAAAAAGCCTTTACTTTGCAACTCAAATTTTAGAATTAAAAAATAAATTAACAAAATAACAATCATGTTTACATTACTTATTTCACTTATCGTTTTATTTTCTGCTTTACTAATTGTTTTAATTTTAGTACAAAATCCCAAAGGTGGTGGAATTAGTGGTGAGTTTTCTTCATCTGGTGCTACTCAAATGTTCGGTGTACAAAAAACTGGAGACTTAGTAGAACAATTGACTTGGGGATTCTCGATAGCAATTTTGGTTTTGGTTTTGGTGACGAATTTTACAGTGTCTAAAGGTAGTACAGAGGCAATTCAATCAATAAATGTTGAAAAAGCTGCAACCAAGACTGTACCATCTGCTCCAGCCCCTATCCAGCCAGCTGCCCCTGTGGTTCCTGCTAAGTAATTTTTAAAATTTTCACTGACAAAATTTCAGAGTTAATTTTCTTGGCATTATCTGTGTAAGTACAGTTGCATCTACTTATTGAATTAAGTGGTATTAATATTTATTTGAAAACCTAAAAATAATTAACATGTCAAATTTAAGTATCAAACCGTTAGCAGACCGTGTTGTCGTTGAACCTGCTGTCGCTGAAGAAAAAACAGCATTTGGTATCATTATACCTGATACAGCTAAAGAAAAACCACAAAAGGGAGTAATTGTAGCTGTTGGAAATGGTAAAAAGGACGAGCCAATAACAGTTAAGGTTGGTGATTTAGTTTTGTATGGAAAATATTCTGGAACTGAGATTAACATCGAAGGAAAAGATTATTTAATCATGCGCGAATCTGACATTTTTGCAGTTTTATAGTTTTTATAATTTTGAACAAATCCAAAAATAATATTTAACAATATGGCAAAGGAATTATATTTTGATAGCGAAGCTAGAGAAAAAATGAAAAGAGGGGTTGACACCCTTGCAAATGCTGTTAAGGTTACTTTAGGACCTAAGGGTCGTAATGTAATTATTGATAAAAAATTCGGTTCTCCATCAATCACAAAAGACGGTGTATCAGTAGCGAAAGAAATTGAGTTGGAAGATGCTGTCGAGAATATGGGTGCTCAATTGGTTAAGGAAGTAGCTTCTAAAACTGCGGATCAGGCAGGTGACGGTACAACTACTGCAACTGTTTTAGCTCAATCAATTTATACGATTGGTTCTAAAAACGTAGCTGCAGGTGCAAATCCAATGGATTTGAAAAAGGGTATCGAGAAAGCGGTAGACGCAATTGTTGCTAATCTTAAAAAGCAATCACGTCCTATTACAACCTCAACTGAAATTGCTCAGGTAGCAACAATTTCAGCTAATAATGATTCAGAAATCGGTCAAATGATTTCTTCGGCTATGGACAAAGTGGGTCGTGAAGGCGTAATCACTGTTGAAGAAGCAAGAGGAACTGAAACTGAGGTGAAAACAGTAGAAGGTATGCAATTTGATCGTGGATATTTATCTGCTTATTTTGTTACCAACACTGATAAAATGGAGGTTGAATTGGAAAAACCATTTATTTTAATTTCAGAGAAAAAAGTTTCTTCTATGAAGGAATTATTACCCGTTTTAGAAGCAGTTGCTCAAACAGGTAGACCTTTATTAATTATTTCTGAAGATGTAGATGGTGAGGCTTTAGCTACTCTTGTAGTTAACAAAATACGTGGAGCACTTAAAGTAGCTGCTGTTAAAGCTCCTGGATTTGGAGATAGAAGAAAAGCAATGCTAGAAGATATTGCTATTTTAACAGGAGGTACAGTAATTGCCGAGGAAAGAGGTTTTAAATTAGAAAATGCAACGATCGAATACCTAGGCCAAGCTGAAAAAGTTATTATTGACAAAGATAATACGACAGTGGTGAATGGTGCAGGATCTACAGATGATATTGCTAATCGAGTTAATCAGATTAAGTCTCAAATTGAAAACACGACTTCTGATTATGATCGTGAAAAATTACAAGAGCGTTTAGCTAAATTATCAGGAGGAGTTGCTATTTTATATATTGGTGCTGCTACTGAGGTTGAGATGAAAGAGAAAAAAGACCGTGTGGATGATGCTTTACATGCCACTCGTGCTGCTGTAGAAGAAGGAATCATTGCCGGTGGTGGTGTTGCTTTAATACGTGCGATAAGCTCTTTGGATAATCTTAAAGGTGAAAATGAGGATCAAACTACGGGTATTAATATTATCCGCCAAGCTGTTGAATCTCCATTAAGAACAATTGTTGCAAATGCTGGTGGTGAAGGTTCTGTCGTAATTAATGCTGTAAAAGCTGGTAAAGATGACTTCGGTTATAATGCTCGCGAAGACAAGTATGAAAATATGATTGCAGCAGGTATTATTGATCCAACTAAGGTAACACGTTTAGCATTGGAAAATGCAGCATCAATTGCTGGATTATTATTAACAACAGAATGTGTAATTGCTGATAAACCAGCTAATGAGCCTGCTCATGGACATGGTCCTGGCCCAGGTGGAATGGGTGGAATGATGTAATTTTTAAAAAGTTCATGTGAAAAACTCCCCAATTTGGGGAGTTTTTTTTATTTTTATAGATATGAAAAGAATTGCTATCGATATGGATGATGTAATGGCTGACACATCCGTTAAAATTGTTTCAGAAATTAATCATAGATTAAATAAGTCCTATCAGTATCAAGATTTATTTCTAGATAGCCCGATTAAATATGAATTTTACCAAGATTATTTGGCGAATAATTCATTTCTACATGATCCAGGCTTTTTTTTAGATATTCCAGTCAAAGATAAGGCACCCGAAGTATTACAATCACTTGCCAATCATTATGAAATTTTTATTGTTTCTGCGGCTACGGAATTTCCGAATTCAATGAAAGAAAAAATCGAATGGATGCAAGTACATTTCCCTTTTATCAGTTGGACGAATATTGTTTTTTGTGGTCATAAACATATGATTCAAGCGGATTATTTAATAGACGATCACGAAAAAAATTTAAAGACCTTTTCAGGTACTCCTATCCTATTCACAGCGCCTCATAATACCCTTTTAACCGGATATGAGAGAGTAGACAATTGGAATGATGTGAAGTCTTTATTTCTTTAGATCATGTTCAAAAATAGATTTTCCATTGCCATTTTATTTTTCTTGTGCGGTTTGAATTTTGCTAGTTGGGCAACTAGGATTCCTGATTTTAAAGATTCTTTACATCTTTCTGATGCAAAATTAGGAAGTCTTCTAATGGGTTTGCCTATTGGTTCCATGGTATCTTTACCACTTGCTGGTTGGTTACTAACCATTTATCGATCTAAAAGTATATGTCTTTTTGCAATTCTACTTTATGTGTTGATTATGCCTCTTTTAGGAATGATTCATTCATCTTATCAATTATTCATCGGCTTATTTGCCTTCGGGATGGCAGGTGACTTGCTCAATATAGCTATGAATACCCAAGTAGTAGATTTAGAATTGAAAATGGGAAAAACAATCATGTCAAGCTTTCATGCCATTTTTTCAATAGGATTAATGTTAGGAGCCTTATTAGGAGGTTTTTTAATCAAAATTGAATTAAGTGCTTTTTATCATTTTAGCTTAATTTCAATGATTAATGTATTGTTTGTTTCGGTTTTTCAACAACATTTGTTATTAAATGACCCCTATAAAGATTCTGATAAACTTTCAGGTCATCAAAATTCTTTATTAAAATTAAATCCTTTCCTAATTGTTTTATCGTTAATCGCTTTTTGTGGAATGCTATGTGAAGGTGCTATGGCCGATTGGATTACTATTTATTTTAATGAATATGTACCTCAAACAAATTTACCTTCAACCATAGGATTTTCTTCGTTTGCATTTGCAATGGTACTTGGTCGTCTATTAGGTGATAAAATTTCTAACCAATTTGGAATTCGTTCTGTCTTATTTTTTAGTGGCCTGTTAATATCATTTGGAATGATTATAACTTTATCAATAATTCAAATCTACGCGATGATCATAGGTTGTTTTATCACAGGTATTGGAATCTCAACAATTGTTCCTCTAATTTATTCAGCGGCAGGAAAATCCAAAGATGTTTCACCTTCTATTGCAATTGCAGGTGTTTCAACTATTTCTTATGTTGGATTTCTTTTTGGTCCAGTTGTTATTGGTTATCTGTCTGATCTATTTACATTAAATTACGCTTTGTTTTTATTAGTTATATTAGGAGTCGTTGCGAGTTTAATTTCAAAAATTTCATTAATTAGATTAGAAAAATAATAATAATCATTAATATTAGACTATAAAACTTTTTTTATGAATAAACATGTAATATTTTGGTCCATCACAGTTGGTTTGGGCGGTATGCTTTTTGGTTTAGACGTCGCAGTTATTTCAGGCGCAGAATTAGCCATTCAAAAATTATGGCAGTTAGATAGTTGGACACATGGTTTGGCTGTAGCTACGGCTTTATATGGTACAGTGGTTGGTGCAGCTTTAGGGGGAATTCCTGCAGATAAATATGGTCGCAAGAAAACTTTATTATGGATAGGTATTAGTTTTTTCGTTTCTTCCATTGGGGCAGCGCTAGCTACCAATGTAAACTATTTTATGCTTTTTAGATTTTTAGGAGGCTTAGGAATCGGTGCTTCTTCCGTTGTTGCCCCTATTTATATTTCAGAAATAGCCCCTGCAAAACATAGGGGAAAATTGGTTATATCATTTCAATTAAATGTTGTTCTCGGTATTTTAATTGCTTATATATCTAATTATTTGTTGCAAGGAGGAGAAAATGATTGGAGGTTGATGTTAGGAGTAGTTGGAATACCTAGTTTACTTTTTTCATTTTTAATATTATTTACTCCTGAAACTCCTCAGTTCCTTTTGTTAAAAAGAAATGATCCTCAAGGTGCGTTAGATGTATTGAAATTAGCTGATCCTGAACCAGAGATTACGTTGAATAGAATAATTGAAAATGATAGGAATAATTCACTTAAATCAGATAAATTATTTTCAAAGAAATTTTATTTCCCACTATTATTGGCTTTTTTATTTTCATTTTTCAATCAAATGTCGGGTATAAATGCAATAATCTATTATGCACCAAGGATTTATGAACTAACAGGTTTAGGAAAAGAAGGAGCCCTATTATCAACGGCAGGAATAGGTGTAGCTAATTTGTTATTTACATTATTAGGATGGTATCTGATAGATAGATTTGGAAGGAGAATTTTGATGTATATCGGATCCATAGGTTACATTACTTCCTTAGGATTAATTGCCTATTCCTTTCACACCAATCATTTTGATTGGGTTCCTCTTTATATATTTATTTTTATTGCATCTCATGCAATTGGTCAAGGTTCAGTTATATGGGTTTTTATTTCAGAAATTTTCCCAAATTCCGTAAGAGCTTCTGGAATGGCTTTTGGTTCATTAGTTCATTGGGTTTTAGCAGCATTAGTAGCTAATTTTTTTCCAATCTTTACTGATTTATTCGGGGGTACAACCATTTTCTTGTTTTTTGGAATCATGATGATAGGTCAATTATTATATGTAATATTCTTAATGCCTGAAACGAAAGGTTCTTCCCTAGAAGATATTGAAAAACAAATCGTAGCACATTAATTATCTGTCTTTTATGATTCAATTTGATGCGAATAGTAGTAAGCCCAAATATCTTCAATTAATTGAGGGTATCATAGATGCCATTGATTCTGGGACTTTAGCCAGAGGGGAACAATTACCCTCAATTAATGTTGTTGCCAATGAATTTGGTATGGCTAGAATGACTGTTACGAAAGCATACGATGAATTAAGAGAGAGAGGTTTAATAACTTCTCACCATGGAAAAGGATTTTTTGTTACGAGTACCGATACAAGAAGTAATTTACATGTTTTTATTCTAATGGATTCTTTAACCCCCTATAAAGAAATTTTACTTGATAGTATTATATCAAACATGGGCAAAGTATCCTATAATTTATTTTTTCATTACCATGACATTAAATTATTTGAAAGTTTAATTTCAGATAATTTAGGTAAATACAATCACTATATTATTTTACCACATTTTAATATAAGTGTATCAAAAATAGTTTCAAGAATTCCCAAAGATAAATTATTGGTATTGGACATTGATATCAAAGAATTTAGTTCCGATTATGCTATTTTGTACCAAAATTTTGAATTAAATATTCATGAAGGTCTCTTAAAATGCATCGATAAAGTGAGAAAGTATGAATGCCTAAATTTAGTTTTGAGTCAAAAAAGTTTTCAATATACTCCGATGGGAATCATTAAAGGATTTACCGATTTTTGTGAAAATAACAATATCAATCATGATATAATTCCTGATTTAGAAGAATCTGTTGATATTAAGCAGGGGCAGGCATATATTGTTTTTAGAGAATTTGATTTAATTAAAATGATCAATTGGTGCACAAAAAACAATTGGAAGTTTGGTCAAGAAATTGGCGTGTTATCATATGACGACACGCCTTTGAAAGAAATTATTTCTGAAGGTATATCCGTAATATCAAATAATTTCAGTGCGATGGGCAAAAAAGCAGCTGAAATGATTTTAAATAAGGAAAAAGGAAGATTCGCCAATGAATGTTATTTCGAAGATAGAAATTCCTTATAAATTTAAATGTACATTTATCCATTCCGCATCAAAGCTTGCTCCATATTTTTCGTAAAATTCAATAGCTGGTTTATTCCAATCAAGGACCTGCCACATCATTCCTGTACATTTCGTTCGCTTGGCCTCTTCTATGCATTCGTCAAGTAAAATTTTACCCAATCCTAGGCCTCGAAATTCCTCATTTATATATAGATCCTCTAAATAAAACCTTTTTCCTTTCCAAGTAGAAAATCGATAATACCATAAGGAAAAACCAGCCAAATGATTTTTAAAATAAATTAAATTACATTCAAATAAAGGATTTTCTTTGAAACCATTCTCAAAGTAATCTTCTAAACTTGCTGTTACTTCATGAGGTGCTTTTTCAAAAAGAGCCAATTTATTAACAAGTTGTAAGATTTCTATTGCATCTTCTTTTTTAGCTCTTTTAATAACAATATCTTTCATTGGTTTCTTTTAAAGTTTTCTTAATTTTTCTAATACCTGTTTCATATCTTCAGGGAATTCTTTTTCAAAATACATTCTTTCTTTGGTTATTGGATGTTCAATTTCCAAAGAAAAAGCATGCAATGCTTGTCTAGAACAGAGTTTGAATAAATTTTCTATCAGGGTTTTAAAATTAGCGATTGAACTTATATATCTAATTTTGTCTCCGCCATAAGTAGCATCTGAAAATAAAGGATGGTTCATTGACATGGAATGAACCCTTATTTGGTGGGTTCTGCCTGTTTCTAATTTAAATTTAATTAATGAACAAAACCCAAATGATTCAATCACTTCATAATGCGTAATTGCAATCTTACCATCTGGATGATCTTCTGGAAACATCGCCATTATTTTTCGGTCTTTGGGACTTCTGGCAATTTTGCCAATTAATGTACCCTTTGATTCTTTTGGAGTTCCCCAACATATTGCGTAGTATGTTCTGTCAATGGAATGATCAAAAAACTGTTTGGCTAAATAACTTAATGCGTATTCAGATTTTGCAACCACCAAAATACCTGAGGTATCCTTATCAATCCGATGCACCAAACCTGGTCTTATATTATTATTTCCAGGTAAATTTTGACAGTGGTATAATAATCCATTGACCAAAGTTCCCGACCAATTACCATGAGCAGGATGAACAACCATTCCAGCAGCTTTATTGACGATAATGATTTCACTATCTTCATAAAGAATATCTAAAGGTAAATTCTCTGGATAAACATCTGTATCTCTTGGCGGGTGAGCAAACGACACGGAAATTTCATCAAATGGTTTTACTCGGTAATTTGATTTGACTAACTTACCATTGATTTTAACAGATCCTGATTCAATACCAGCTTGAATTTTAGATCGGCTAGAGTTAGAAATTTTTAATTGTAAATATTTATCTATTCTAACTAATTGCTGACCTTTGTCCACAATAAAATTAAAATGTTCAAATAAATCGTCTTCGGACTCTTCAATCGGATCTATTTCATTATCTATGGACATATCTACTATTCATTTATTAAATCTTAATTTGCCCTCTCCTATTGAAGAAATTACAAATGATTTGTGTAAGAAAAAAAATATACAATTATTTATAAAAAGAGACGATTTAATCAATTCTTATATATCGGGTAATAAGTGGCGCAAATTAAAAGAATATATTGAAATAGCCCAAAAAAATAATGCCAGAGGATTTTTAAGTTTTGGCGGTGCTTTTTCAAACCATTTGTATGCACTAGCCTATTTAGGTAATCAATTAAGATATCCCACGTTTGGAATTATTCGGGGAGATGAATTAAATGAAAATAGTAATACCTTTTTAAGTCAAATGAAATCTTGGGGAATGGATCTATACTTTGTTTCTAGAGATGATTATAGGAAAAAGTTGATTCCGTTATCTATTACTAATAAAGATCAATTGGTTATCATACCTGAAGGTGGCTACTCTTCCATTGGAGTTTCAAGTGTTTCTTCATTAGTCGAAGAAATTCAAGCTAATGGAGAATATGATTACATTGTTTTGGCTGTTGGTACTGGTACAACCGCTATTGGAATAGCGAATGCAAGTAAAACCAAGGTACTGGGAATATTAACTTTAAATAATTTACCAGAATTGATTGCTCATCAAAATGATTTGAATATTTATAGCGAAAATTTGACTTTTATTGAACAGGAAGAAGTTTTGAAATATGGTAAAAGTAATCCAGAATTGATCGATTTTTGCCATAATTTTCATCTCGAACATTCTATAAAAATAGAGCCTATCTATACAGGTAAAATGTTTTCAAGGCTCTATAATCTAATTTCAAAGGATTTTTTTCCAGCGAATTCGAAAATATTGGCGATTCACACGGGAGGAATAAAATAATTATCCAACAGACCCTTCTAAAGAAATAGCCAATAATTTTTGTGCTTCAACAGCAAATTCCATTGGTAATTGATTCAATACTTCTTTTGCATAACCATTAACGATTAAAGCAATTGCCGTTTCTGTAGATAAGCCACGTTGATTGCAATAAAAAATTTGATCCTCGCCAATTTTAGATGTGGTTGCTTCATGTTCTACGGAAGCTGTATTATTTTTCACTTCCAAATAGGGAAATGTGTGAGCCCCACATTTATCTCCCAACAATAGGGAATCACATTGTGAAAAGTTCTTAGCAGATTCAGCTCGTTTAGCTATTTGCACCAACCCCCTGTATGAGTTTTGTGAAAATCCTGCTGATATACCCTTTGAAACAATTCTTGATTTAGTATGCTTACCTAAATGGATCATTTTTGTCCCCGTGTCCGCTTGTTGATAATTGTTTGTTACAGCTACAGAATAAAATTCACCGATGGAATAATCACCTTTTAAAATAACAGAAGGATATTTCCATGTTACAGCTGAACCTGTTTCAACTTGCGTCCAAGAAAGTTTTGAGTTAGCTCCATCACAAATCCCTCGTTTGGTTACAAAATTGTAAATTCCACCTTTACCTTCTTTGTCTCCAGGGTACCAATTTTGAACAGTTGAATATTTAACCTCTGCATTTTTATGGACAAAAATTTCTACAACTGCAGCGTGCAATTGATTTTCATCTCTCATGGGAGCTGTACAACCCTCTAAATAACTAACATAGGAATCTTCTTCGGCAATAATTAAGGTTCTTTCAAATTGGCCTGTACCAGATGCATTAATTCTAAAATAGGTAGAAAGCTCCATCGGGCATCTAACACCCTTGGGAATATAACAAAATGAACCATCTGAAAACACAGCGGAATTTAATGCAGAATAAAAATTATCTTTTACGGGAACTACACTGCCTAAATATTTTTTTATTAATTCAGGATGTTCTTTAACAGCTTCTGAAATTGAACAAAAGATAATTCCTTTTTCAGCCAAAGTATCCTTGAATGTTGTAGCTACGGAAACAGAATCAATTACTGCGTCTACTGCTACATTTGATAAACGTTTTTGCTCATCCAAAGAAATTCCTAATTTTTCGAAAGTTTTTCTTAGTTCAGGATCGACTTCATCCAATGAATTTAGTTGCTTTTTTTGTACTGGAGCAGAATAATATTTCAAGGATTGAAAATCAGTAGTTTTATATTTTAAATTGGCCCATTGAGGCTCAGAAAGAGTTTTCCAATGTTTAAAAGCTGCTAATCGCCATTCAAGCATCCATTTGGGTTCATTTTTTTTCTTTGAAATAAAATGAATGATAGACTCATCTAATCCTACGGGCGCCTCATCCGTTTCAAAATGACTCTCAAATCCGTATTTATATTCTGAGTTGGTTACTTCTAATAAAAGTTCGTCTTCCTTACCTGCCATGATTCTTTATTATTAAGACTACAAAATTACAAAGGAATTTGTAAGAAAAATGATTTTGTTTAGATTAAATCTAAATAGTATGAAAAAAATTAAAATAATGGAGTGTTTCTAATTAAACTTTCCTCTAAAGAAATAAATGTTTCAGTTCGCTGAATACCTTTTACCCTTTGAATTTTATCGTGCAAGACTTCCCGTAAGTGTTGCGTATCTCGACATATAATTTTAGCGAATATGGAATAAATTCCTGTCGTGTAATGTATATTGACCACTTCTGGAATATTTTCTAGTTGTTTGGCTACATCCTCATACATAGAACTCTTATCCAAATAAATACCTAAAAAGGCGGTAATATCCCATCCTATTTTGGAATAATCAATTAATAACTGAGCTCCTTTAACGATTCCATAGGATTCCATTTTTTTCATTCTTACATGTACAGTTCCACCTGAAACATCTAATCTTTGTCCTATTTCTGTATAAGGTAAATTAGCATCTCTAACTAATATTTCTAGTATTTTATAGTCCAAAGGATCTAAATCAAATTTCTTTTCCATTAAATATTTTCAATAAATGACACAAATATTTTAAAAAAAATCAAAAAACTGATATTTTTTTTAAAATATTTTGAATTTTTAAATTAACAAGCTTATATTTGTGAGGTAATAATTATAAAGATAGTTATTTTTTATTGTAGGGTGATGAAATTGGCAGACATGCCCTCCTGTCTCGGGGGTGGTGAGTTCGGGATAAACACGGCATAATGGGTTGACCACTAAAGTTAGTTCTGTGTCGCGGCTAACCGCATCTTGGAGGTTCGAATCCTTCTCCTACAGCGTTTTAATTATTTGGTTTTTAGTTTGTTGATGAAGTGTAATTATAAAAGCGATGCTAATTTTTAGTATCGCTTTTTTGTTTTAATAATAAGTCTATAATTTTGATAGATTTAAATTATTCCTTAATTTCAATGAGTTTTTAATTTCACCTTTAAATTCAAATCTTATGTCATTACGATTAGGAGATATTGCGCCAGATTTTAGCGCAGACACAACCATGGGCCCCATTAATTTTCATGAGTGGATTGGTAATACATGGGTATTGTTTTTTAGTCATCCAGCAGATTTTACACCTGTTTGTACCACAGAATTAGGAAAAACAGCACTTTTGAATGGTGAATTCGCTAAAAGAGGTGTTAAAGCAATTGCTATTTCGGTGGATAGTTTAGATTCTCATAATAAATGGGTTCCTGATATCGAAGAAGTTAACCATACAACGATGAATTTCCCCATCATTGCTGATCCCAATAAAACGGTGGCAGAGCTATATGATATGATTCATCCGAATGCATCTGAAAAGGCGACTGTTCGTTCCGTATTTATTATTGGACCAGATAAAAAAATTAAATTAACTTTAACCTACCCTGCATCTACCGGAAGAAATTTTACAGAAATTCTTCGCGTCATTGATTCGCTACAATTGACAGCAAATTACCAAGTGGCAACGCCTGCTGATTGGGTATCTGGTGAAGATGTTATTATTGTTCCAGGAGTTAGCAATGAAGAAGCAGACAAGAAATTTCCTAAGGGTTATACAACTATAAAACCATATTTAAGAAAAACACCGCAGCCTAATTTATAATTTTTTATATTAGATAATAATGCCTAAAGCAAGAAAAAAGAGCACTATCGTATTAAAGTTATTTATTTTTTTAGTGGTTTTAATTCTTGCTTTGGTATTGTTTCCTAAAAAAACTTCTGAATTCAGTTTTGAATATAGTGAGGTTGCGGATATAGAAATACCTGAAAATTATCCTATTCATGGGATAGATCTTTCGCATCACAATGGAGTGATCTCTTGGAAGAAATTAAAAAAATCTTATTTATTTGATTCTGTTGCCGTAAAATTTGTTTACTTAAAAGCTACTGAAGGGCGATCACTTATCGATTCTTATTTTTCAAAAAATTGGGAAGATGCCAAAACTTTTGGATTTTCAAGGGGAGCCTATCATTTTTATATAACAACTCGGGATCCTATTGAGCAAGCAAAAAATTTTTGTAAAAATGTTCGGTTAGAAAAAGGAGACCTCCCCCCTGTTTGTGATTTTGAAGAACAATTAGGTGTTTCAAAGTCTAAAATACAAAAGGATGTTCATCTTTTTTTAACCTATCTGAGTGATCATTATGACATTGAGCCTATTATCTATACCAATCCAAAATTGTATGAGAGAATCTTTCAAGACAATGATTTATTTAACAGGTATCATTTTTGGATAGCTAAATATGAAAATCAATAGTTACATCTTCATGATAAACTGATGTTTTGGCAACATAATAAGTCAGGTAAAATTCCAGGGAGTTCTAAATCTATTGATTATAACGTATTTTTGGGATCAGAAGAAGATTTTAATCGAATTTTAATTAAATAATATACATGTTACCATCAATCAATTTAACCCAAACAATTTCATTTAATAATTTAACTGTTGATTTTAAAAAGCTTGAAAAAGTCCATTTGAAAGATTTGTTCAAGAAGGATTCTAATCGCCAAAAAACATACAGCATTTTATTCAATGATATTTTTTTAGATTACTCTAAGAATATTATTGATGAATCCACCTTCCAACATTTATTAGAATTAGCAAAAGATTGTCATTTAGAGGATGCTATTAAATTACAATTCAGTGGAGGAAAAATTAATCAAACAGAAGGTAGAGCCGTTTTACATACCGCATTAAGAAAACCTAAAGGTTCTGTTCTGGACTTAGACGGAGTTAATATCATGGAAGGTATTGACCAAGTAAAAGCTCACATGAAAGATTTTTCAGAACGAGTAATTTCTGGGCAATGGAAAGGGTATACAGGTAAGGATATTACAGATGTAGTTAATATTGGAATTGGTGGTTCAGATTTAGGTCCGGTTATGGTAACCGAAGCATTAAAAGCCTACAAAAACCATTTAAATATACATTTTGTGAGCAATGTAGATGGTACTCATATTGCTGAAACATTAAAAAATTTAAATCCAGAAACAACTTTATTTCTTATTGCTTCTAAAACATTTACTACGCAAGAAACAATGGCAAATGCTTTTTCTGCTAGAGAATGGTTTTTAAAGACAGCTAAAGATGAAAGTTCCGTTTCTAAACATTTTGTTGCTTTGTCTACAAATAAAGAACAAGTAGAGAAATTTGGCATTGATTCTGCGAATATGTTTGTTTTCTGGGATTGGGTAGGAGGAAGATATTCATTATGGTCAGCTATTGGATTATCTATTTGTTTGGGTATTGGTTATTCAAATTTTGAAGAGTTATTGGATGGTGCAAATGAAATGGATGAGCATTTTCAACATACATCATTTGATAAAAACATTCCTGTTGTTTTAGCATTGTTAGGAGTTTGGTATGTGAATTTTTGGAATGCTGCTTCACAAGCCATTCTACCATATGATCAATATATGCATCGTTTTGCTGCTTATTTTCAACAAGGAGATATGGAATCAAATGGAAAAACGATTGATCGTTCTGGGAATAGAGTTAATTATTCTACGGGTCCAATTATTTGGGGAGAGCCTGGTACAAATGGTCAGCACGCTTTTTATCAATTAATTCACCAAGGAACTCAATTGATTCCCGCAGATTTTATTGCGCCTGCTCAATCGCACAATAAAGTTGGCAATCATCACACCTTATTAATGTCTAATTTCTTTGCACAAACTGAGGCATTAATGAATGGTAAATCATTGGATCAAATAGAAGCTGAATTAAAGAAGGCTGGATTAAGTGATGTTGAAATTTCTAAGTTAGCACCTTTTAAAGTATTTGAGGGAAACAAACCTACAAACTCTATATTGGTTAAGAAAATAACTCCCAAAGTATTGGGTTCTTTAATAGCGATGTACGAACATAAAATATTTGTACAAGGCGTCATATGGAATATTTATAGTTATGACCAATGGGGCGTTGAATTAGGAAAGCAATTAGCCAACTCCATACTACCAGAACTAGAAAATAACCAATCCATTGAAAGTCATGATAGTTCTACTAATGGATTAATCAATCAATTTAAAAATTGGCGTTAAGCTTTGATTAATAACTCAATTAATTCGGAAATGGAGAGCAATTGTTGTTCTCCATTTTTCATATTTTTAAGATTCACTTTTTTCTCTGCTAATTCAGACTCCCCTATTACAGCAACAAAAGGAATTTGCTTTTTATCTGCAAATTCAAATGCTTTCTTTATTTTAGAAAAATCAGGATAAATTTCTGAAGGGATATTATTTTTTCTTAATAGCGAAAGGTGTTTTAAAGATTCTTTTTGTCCTTCGTTATCAAAATAGGTAAACAGCACCTTACTTCCACTTGAATTTATCTCAGGAAACAGATTGAGAATATCCATTACATCGATAATTCTTTCAATACCAAAGGAGATTCCAACACCAGACATATTGGGTAAACCAAATGCACTGGTCAAATTATCATATCTGCCACCACCTACAATGGACCCAAATGGCACATCAACCGATTTTCCTTCGTAAATAAGTCCGGTATAATAACTTAAACCCCTTGCTAGTTTAAAATCAAACAAGATATTTGTATTATCAAATCCATTATTTTCAATTAACTGAAATAATTCTTTTATTTCATTAATGCCGGCAATACCTATTTGATTACCGTCAAAAAACTCTTCTAATAATTCGATGGATTCTTGGTTATTTCCTTTGAAATGAATGATGGATTCTAAAGCAAGAGTCTGAGACTCATCGAACCCTTTACTAATTAATTCTTCTGCAACTTTCTCCCAGCCGATTTTATCTAATTTATCCAAAGCCACTGCAAAATCAGTGAATTGGTCTAGTTTACCAATTGTATCAGCGATTCCAGATAAAATTTTTCTGGAATTAATGAATAAATTGGTTTTTAAATTCAAGCTATTAAAAATAGATTGAAAAAGTGCAACCAATTCGCATTCATTCAAAAGTGAATTGGATCCTATAATATCCGCGTCACATTGATAAAACTCCCTGTATCGTCCTTTTTGTGGTCTATCAGCTCTCCAAACAGGTTGAATTTGATAACGACGGAATGGAAAGGCTAAATCATTTCTATTCATAGAAACAAATCTTGCGAATGGAACGGTTAGGTCATAACGAAGACCTTTTTCAGAAATTTTAAAAGTCAATGATTTACTCCCTTCTTGGATATCTGAATCAGAAATACCATCCATGAAATTTCCTGAATTCAAAATTTTAAATAACAATTGATCTCCCTCTTCTCCATATTTACCAGTCAAAACAGATAAATTTTCAATGGCAGGAGTCTCAATAGCTTGAAATCCGAAATTTTGGAAATGTTTCTTTATTGTTGAAAAAACATAATCTCTTTTGGCCATTTCTTTTGGACCAAAATCTCTTGTACCTCTTGCGTTGCTTGGCTTTTGCATAATTTTAAAAGACAAAATTAATTAATTGAAGCAGAATTTTTGAATTTTAGGTGAAAAATTGTAATTTCGCAGACCAAATTATTAAAGACATGGCTGTAACAAGATTAAAACGTAAAGACAGAAGAAATAAAGCAGTAGCAAATAATAAAGTAGCTGCTATCAAAATTTTAAAACAACGTCCAATTATCAAGTTGGTAGATGTTGAAGAAATTAAAGCAAGTTTTGCTAAATAATTTTACTTCTATTTTGTAAAAAACCGGCTAAGACCGGTTTTTTTATTGCTAAAAAATAAGTAAAATTGTTTTTGAATAAACAAAATTGATATGAAAAACTACCTTAAATTACTTTCTTTAGCAGCAATTTTTTCGGTTTCTGCTCCTTTGATGGCTCAAGATCATCGCAATGTTGTTGAGAATCCTACTAAACCCGATGTAACGGAATATTGGGATCCTGAGGTTCGTGTTGTAACACCAGGAAGTATTCCTTCTGATGCTATAGTATTATTTGATGGCAAATCATTGGATAATTGGGAAACTGTAAAAGATGGTAGTCCCGCCAAATGGAAAGTAGAAGATGGGAAAATGACTGTGGTGAAAGGAGCTGGAAATATTTCTACCAAACAAAAATTTACCGACTATCAATTGCATATAGAATGGCAGTCTCCTATTGAAGGTGATAATTTAAAAAGTCAAGGAAAAGGAAATTCCGGTATTTTCATGCAGGGAATGTATGAAGTACAAGTGTTAAATTCCTATCAAAATAGATCATACAGAAATGGACAAGCTGGTAGTATTTACAAGCAGTCGGCTCCATTAGTAAATGCTACTTCAAAAATGGGTGAATGGAATGTGTATGATATTATTTACACCGCTCCGAGATTCACCATTAATGGTGGGATTGAAACTCCAGCATACGTTACTGTGATTCATAATGGTGTAGTAGTTCAAAATCACACAAAAATTCAAGGAACGACTGAGTATATTGGACAGCCCAAAAATCCAGTTCATGGTCCTGGTCCTATCAGTTTACAAGATCATGGAAATCCAGTTAGCTTCCGTAATATTTGGATTCGTGAAATGTAAATCTTTTTAAATTTAATTGAAGGAAGGTTTCTGCTAATGAAAAACCTTCCTTTTTTTTGTTTTATGAAAAAATTAATCAGCTGGGTATTGCGAAATATTCCTAGAAAATACATTCAGTTAGTAGCTCATCAGTTATTAAAAGTATATTCTCTTTTTTTAAAAGGAAACAAAGTTTATTGTCCGGTTTGTGACAATCATTTTTCAAAGTTTTTGCCCTATGGCAGACTTAATCCAAGAGATAATGCTTTGTGCCCATCATGTTTGACATTGGAAAGACACCGTTTGATGTATTTGTTTTTAAAAAAAGAAACAAGTTTCTTTACCTCTAATCCCAAATTATTACATGTTGCTCCGGAATATTGCTTCATTGATCGATTTGAAAAATTATTAGGGGATAACTACATTACAGCAGATATTGAATCTCCTTTAGCAAAAGTCAAGATGGACTTACATCATATTCCATTTGAAGATAATACTTTTGATGTTGTATTCTGTAACCATGTTCTTGAACACGTAACCGATGATTTTCAGTGCATGAAAGAAATTCGAAGAGTGTTGAAACCAACAGGATTTGCCTTGATGCAAAGTCCTCAAAGATATGATTTAGAAACAACCTATGAAGATGCGAGTATTACTGATCCCAAAGAAAGAGAATTACATTTTTTACAGGATGATCATCTTCGTATTTATGGAAAAGATTTTGGGAAACAATTGGAAAAATCAGGCTTTACAATCCAAGAGGTCAATATGATAAACAAAGTTGGCTTAGAAGAAAGTAAAAAAATGGGTTTACCTTTAGAAGAAATTATCTATTTAGCAACCAAATAATTATGAGATACGATCAGTTTGATTCTAATTTATTCGTAAAAAACAGAAATAAATTATATCAATTATTGCCCAAGAAATCCATTGTTATCATTAGTTCCAATGATATAATGCCTACTAATGCTGATGGTACTATGGGTTTTAAACAAAATAGTGATTTGTTTTATTTATCTGGTTTAGATCAAGAAGAGACGTTATTGATTTTATATCCAGATGCGCCAGAGGATCACTTAAAAGAGATTGCATTTGTTAGAGAAACCTCTGAATTGATTTCAATTTGGGAGGGTCATAAATTGACAAAATCTCAAGCTACATCTATTTCAGGAATTCGAAATATTCAATGGACAAGTAATTTTAACGCCATATTAAAAACTTTGATTTATTCTGCTGAAAATGTGTTTATGTTAAATAATGAACATATGCGGAACAGTTCTGAGGTGGAGACTCAAAATACTCGTCTAATCAATCGAATTAAGCATGAATATCCTTTACATTCCATACAAAGACTTGCTCCTTTATTGAACAAGATTCGAATGGTAAAAGAGAAAGAGGAGATAGAGGCATTAAATCAGGCAATTCAAATTACCAATCAAGGTTTTAGACGTATTTTAAATTATGTAAAACCCGGTGTTTTTGAATATGAAATTGAGGCTGAATTTATTCATGAATTTATTAAAAATAAATCAGGAGGATTTGCCTACACTCCTATTATAGCTTCGGGTGCCAATGCATGTGTTTTGCATTACATTGAAAACGAGAGAGAATGTCAATCCGGTGATTTATTATTGTTGGACGTTGGAGCCTCTTATGCAAATTATAATGCTGATATGACTCGGACAATTCCAGTTAATGGTCGATTTAATCCAAGGCAAAAACAAGTTTATTTAGCTGTATTAGATGTTTTGAATTTTTCATCAGAATTAATGAAACCAGGTATCTTTTGGGTGGATTATCAAAAAGAAGTTGAAAAATACATGGAAAGTAAATTGATTGATTTAGGATTATTTTCGAGACAAGATGTTAATAATCAAGATGTTAACAATCCATTGTTCAAAAAGTACTTTATGCATGGTGTCGCTCATCATCTAGGATTAGATGTACACGATGTTTGGGATAAATATGCACCTTTTCAAGCAGGAATGGTTTTAACTTGTGAGCCTGGTATTTATATTCGAGAAGAAGGTTTAGGTATTCGTTTGGAAAATAATCTTTTGATTACAGAAAATGGAAAAATTAATTTAATGAATAATATACCTGTAGAGATAGAAGAAATAGAAGATTTAATGAATTCATAACAAAATGATTCAAGAAGAACTTTCCATTTTATTATTTTTAATTGTTTTAATAGCGGCTATTTTTTATCTGTCGAATTTAACTTTTAGAATTACTAAAATAATTTTTCAAGCTATTCCTCCCCTATTATTTTGTTATTTTTTACCTTCCTTAATGGTAGAAATTGGCATAATTGATTCATCAAAAAGTGATTTAAATTCTACCTTATCCAAGGTATTATTACCTTTTTGTATTTTTTATTTCACTTTAGGTTTGCCTTTAAAAAGGTTAAAAACATTAGGTAAGAATTTCTTATTTGTATTTTTGGCTGGATCCTTAGGTGTTATTATTGGAGGGCCTATTGCATTATTTATTAGTCATTTATTTTTTCCAGAATCATTTAATTCTGAAAGTTATAGAGGAATGAGTACCATAGCTGGGTCTTGGATTGGTGGCACAACCAATCAAATGGCATTGAATTCCATTTTTACACCCAATTCTGATGAATTTGCAAAAGCTGTAACAGTGGATGTGTTTTTTGGTGAGATTTGGCTAACAATGTTGTTGTTGTTGATTCCTTTCCAAAATAAAATTAATCAATTCATGAAGAGTAAAATCGATCATGAATCTGTTTTCAACACACTTGAATTAGATTCGAAGGTCAAGGAATTAAAATTTTCCTCTGTTTTTTATCTGCTTGGTTTAGGTTTTTTCGTGTCTCAATTGAGTATTTTTTTAGGAAATACAATACAGCAGAGTATGATTTCACAATTCGGACAATCACCCATTTTGGAATTTTTAAATAAAAGTTTTTGGACTTTTTTAATTAGCACCCTGCTTGGTTTATGCCTTGGACTAACTAAGGTTCAACGATCGTATGAGATGGGTGGAGATGTTCTTTCCAGTATATTTTTGTATATAATTATTGCATCAATTGGTTTAAAAATATCTTTGGGGCATCTTTTCTCTACACCTATTTTATTATTCACAGGATTTTTGTGGATAAGCATACACGGATTAGCTATCTTTGTGGCTGGTAAATTAACCAAGTCGCCCTATCATTACATGGCGATTGCTTCCCAGGCAAATGTTGGAGGAATTGCATCTGCATCGGTAATTTCTACGGCGATATCACCTAAATTAACTCCTTTTGGTGTAATTTTGGCCTTATTGGGTTATGCAATTGGTACCTATGGAGGATATTTATCTGCATTATTAATGAAATTGATTAGCATAAATTATTAGTTTATAAATTATTGAATGAAACATCTTAGGAATTTTTGTATTATAGCACACATTGATCATGGTAAAAGTACCTTAGCTGATCGTTTAATTGAATTCACTAACACCGTTCAAAAACGTGATATGATGAATCAATTATTGGACGATATGGATTTGGAAAGAGAGAGAGGCATTACAATCAAATCACATGCTATCCAAATGACTTATCCTAAAGATGGAGTAGATTATACTTTTAATTTAATTGATACTCCTGGCCACGTCGATTTTTCTTATGAAGTTTCAAGGTCAATTGCAGCTTGCGAAGGAGCTTTATTGATTGTAGATGCTTCGCAAGGTATAGAAGCTCAGACCATTTCAAATTTATATTTAGCTATCAATCATGATTTGGAAATTATTCCTGTCTTAAATAAAATTGATTTGCCTGGAGCCATGCCAGAAGAGGTTTCGGATCAAATAATTGATCTAATTGGTTGTAAAAAAGAGGATATTATTCACGCATCAGGTAAAGAAGGAATTGGAATAAAAGACATATTAGACGCCGTAGTTGATCGTATTCCTGCTCCTAAAGGAAATCCAGATGGTGAATTACAGGCTTTAATTTTTGATTCTACCTTTAATTCATATAGAGGGATAGAAGTTATTTTCCGGGTTTACAATGGTCAAATAAAGAAAGGTGATCGAGTAAAGTTCATGAATACAGGTAAGGAATACTTTGCTGATGAGATTGGAACTTTGGGTTTAGAACAAATCCCTAAACAAATTATCCAATCAGGAGATGTTGGGTATTTAATTTCTGGGATTAAAGAAGCTAAGGAAGTTAAAGTTGGTGATACTATTACACATGTAGCCAACCCTTGTAAATCAGCAATTCAGGGTTTTGAGGAAGTAAAACCAATGGTTTTTGCAGGTATTTATCCTGTAGATACAACCGAGTTTGAAGACCTGCGTGATGCAATGGAAAAGCTACAATTGAACGATGCTTCTTTGGTATGGGAACCTGAGACTTCCATGGCTTTAGGTTTCGGATTTAGATGCGGTTTTTTAGGCATGTTGCACATGGAAATTGTGCAAGAGAGATTAGAGAGGGAATTTGATATGACAGTTATCACAACTGTTCCTTCTGTTAAATTCAAAGTACTTACTACATCCCAAGAAGAAATATGGGTTTCCGCTCCTAGTGAATTACCTGAAGCTAATTTTATCGATTATATTGAGGAACCTTATATAAAAGCGCAAATTATTACCAAATCAGAATATACTGGCTCCATTATGAGTTTATGTATGGATAAGCGCGGTATTTTAAAGAATCAAATTTATTTAACTACTGATCGAGTAGAATTACAATTTGATATGCCATTATCAGAAGTGGTTTTTGATTTTTTTGATAAATTAAAAACAATTTCAAGAGGTTATGCTTCTTTGGATTATGAATTCAAGGGTTATGAACAAGGAGAAATGGTTAAGTTAGATATAATGTTGAATGGAGAGAAAGTGGATGCCCTTTCTGCGATTGTCCACCGAGACAAAGCTTATGAATGGGGAAAAAGATTGTGTGAGAAATTAAGAGAATTATTACCAAGGCAACAATTTGAAATAGCTATTCAAGCAGCTATTGGACAAAAAATCATAGCAAGAGAGACTGTTAAGGCTTTACGTAAAGACGTTTTAGCAAAATGTTATGGTGGTGATATTTCTAGAAAACGAAAATTATTAGAGAAACAGAAAAAAGGTAAAAAGCGGATGAGACAAGTTGGAAACGTTGAAATTCCACAAGAAGCATTTATGGCTGTCCTTAAATTAGATTAACTCAAATATTTTAGTGAAAATATTTTAAAAACAAGCGTTTAAACCGTAATTTTGAATTTTTAAAAAACAAAAGATGGCTGAAGTAATTAGAATGCCCAAGATGAGCGATACCATGGTTGAAGGTGTTATTGCTAATTGGTTGAAAAAAGAAGGTGATGTAATTAAATCTGGTGACATTATCGCAGAGGTAGAAACTGACAAAGCGACAATGGAATTAGAAAATTACGAAGACGGTACTTTATTATATATTGGTGTAAAACAAGGTGAAGCAGTTCCAGTAGATGGGATTATTGCTGTGGTAGGTACACCTGGTGAAGATTTTTCAGCTTTATTAAATGCGGGTCCAGTTACCACTAGTGTAGCACCAGTTGAGGCAGTTGCAGCTACACCTAGTTCGGTTATAGAGTCAGCTCCAATAGATCATTCTCCTTCTGTTGATTTAAGTAGTATTCCAGCAAAGGTCGTTAGAATGCCGAAGATGAGTGATACAATGGTAGAGGGCGTTATTGCTAAATGGTTAAAGAAAGTGGGTGATGTTGTCAAATCTGGTGATATTATTGCTGAGGTTGAGACAGATAAAGCTACCATGGAATTAGAGAACTATGAAGATGGTACTTTATTATATATAGGTGCAAAAGAAGGTGAAGGTGTTATTGTGGATGGCATTATTGCCATTGTAGGAGAACCAGGAACAGATTTTCAGCCATTATTACAAGTTAGTGCACCGAAACCAGTTAGTGCTCCTGTAGCAAGTACAGTAGTTAACTCAGCACCTGCGCCTGTTGTAGCTGTTAAGGAAGAAAAAACTACTAGTACAGTATCTACAAAAGAGGTATCAAAGCCTGGTGTTGAAATAAAAGCTTCTCCGTTGGCTAGAGCTCTTGCTAAGGAAAAAGGATATAATTTGAATTGGATAACGGGTACCGGTGAAGGTGGTCGAATTACAAAAGCGGACATTGAAGATTACAATCCTAATTCTGGAGGTGGTGCAATGGGGACCTTTATTTCTGGCACTGAAAGCTTTGAAGATATTCCAAATAGTCAAATGCGTAAGACAATTGCTAGAAGATTATCTGAATCTAAATTCAGTGCTCCTGAGTTTTATTTGACCATGGAAATTAATATGGATAAAGCGATTGAAGCAAGAAAAACCCTTGTTGATACTTTACCAGTGAAAATTTCATTCAACGATATGGTTATAAAGGCAACAGCATTGTCTTTGGCGAAGCATCCAAAGGTTAATTCTTATTGGATGGAAGATCGAATCCGTGTCAATAAACATGTACATATTGGAATGGCTGTAGCTGTGGAAGATGGATTATTGGTACCGGTGATCCGTTTCGCAAACGAAAAATCCATAGCTCAAATTTCGGCAGAAGCTAAAGAGTTAGGTGGTAAAGCTAAATCAAAACAACTTCAACCAAAAGATTGGGAAGGTAATACATTTACTGTTAGTAATTTGGGTATGTTTGGCATTGATCAGTTTACTTCTATAATTAATTCACCTGAGTCGTGTATTTTGGCTGTTGGTGGTATAAAGGAAACTGTTGGCGTCAAAAATGGTCAGTTTTATGCAACCAATATCATGAAGTTAACATTGACTTGTGATCATCGTGTAGTTGATGGTGCAACTGGAGCTGCTTTTCTTCAGACATTAAAACAATATTTAGAGGATCCTCTAAAAATGTTTATTTAACATTTTTTCAGCAAGCCTCGGGAGTTATTTCGAGGCTTGATTTTTATTTTAAGAATTATGAGTACAGAAAATATACGTATTGCCGTTCAAAAATCTGGAAGATTAAGTGATGATTCTTTGAAGCTATTCAAAGAGTGCGGTATTAAATTTGAATCAGGTAGTTCGAAGTTAAGAACAGTTTCAAGTAATTTTCCAATTGAGTTTTTGTTTCTAAGAGATGATGATATTCCAGGGTATGTGGAAGATGGTGTAGCTGATTTGGGAGTCATTGGTTTAAACGTTTTAATGGAAAACAAAAAGCAAGTTGATATAATTAAGGAATTAGGTTTTTCTAAATGTCGTTTGTCTTTGGCTATCCCTCGAAATGAAGTTTATACAGGTTTAGAATATTTTCAAGGTAAGAGTATTGCAACCTCCTACCCTAATTTAACGAATGAATTTTTGTTGTCACACGGTGTTCAAGCAGAGACTCATGAAATTTCAGGATCTGTAGAAATAGCCCCAAGCATTGGATTAGCTGAGGGAATTTGTGACATCGTTTCAACTGGCGGAACCCTTTTAAGCAATGGCTTAAAGGAAGTAGCTGAAGTATACAAAAGTCAGGCTGCTTTAATCGCCAATCAAAAACTTTCTGCTGAAAAGAAGGAGATATTAGCCAAATTATTATTCAGAATAGATTCTGTCCAAAGAGGTCAAAATGCCAAATATGTGGTTTTAAATACCAAGGAAGATAATGTAAATAAGATTATTTCATTATTACCGGGTATGAAATCACCTTCCATCTTACCATTGGCAGAAAAAGGTTGGGTATCCATGCATTCTGTTATTTCTGAAAATGATTTTTGGGATATCATCGATAAATTGAGAAATGCTGGTGCAGAAGGAATTTTGGTATTACCAATTGAAAAAATGATTCTATAATATGTTAAATCAAATAAATTATCCTTCTGTAGCTGAATTTGCTTCCATTTGTCAAAGACCAAAAATGGATGCCAAGTCGTTGGATGACTTAATTGAAAATATTTTCCGATCTGTTGAATTAAATAAAGATCAGGCTTTAAAGGAATTTTCGCTTCAATTTGATGATAGAGAATTAGATGAAATTTGCTATAATCAAAATGAAATCGATGATTATGCCAGTCAAATTTCTTCTAATTTAAAAGACGCCATCGAAATTGCATATCAGAATATATACCAATTTCATCAAGCACAAATTTTAGAGGAAAAAAGAGTTGAAACTACTCCTGGAGTGATTTGTTGGCAAAAATCAAGTCCAATTGAAAAGGTGGGAATTTATATACCAGGTGGAACCGCACCGCTATTTTCCACGATATTAATGTTAGCAATTCCCGCTAAAATTGCAGGTTGTAGAGAAATAGTGTTATGTACACCCGCTCAACATCCAGCTATATTTTTTGCAGCAAAACTTTGTGGAGTTACGACAATTTGTAAAGTGGGTGGAGCACAGGCAATTGCAGCTATGGCATTGGGAACAGAATCAATTCCTGCTGTTTATAAAATATTTGGCCCAGGAAATCAATATGTTACTGCGGCAAAAATGTTTGCTAACAGAAAAGGAGTTGCTATTGATATGCCAGCAGGACCATCAGAGGTAGCTATTTATGCTGATGAAACTTCCATTCCAGCATATATTGCAGCAGATTTGCTTTCACAAGCCGAACATGGAGTTGATTCTCAAGTGTTTTTAGTCTCCAATCATTCCAATATCATAGTTGAAACTAATGCTGAATTAGAAAAACAATTAGAATTATTGGATAGAAAAGAATTTGCTAAAAAATCTTTAATGCATTCAAAAGCAATTTTAGTAAATAGTCGCAATGAGGCAATTGATTTATTAAATGAGTATGGAGCGGAACATCTTATACTTTCATGCGGTGACGCTGAGGAATTCAGTAATCATATTATCAATGCAGGTTCCATCTTTTTAGGCAATTATACACCTGAAGCTGCGGGTGATTATTCTTCAGGAACGAATCATACTTTGCCAACGAATGGATTTGCCAAAGCCTATTCTGGAGTCAATTTAGATAGTTTTATCAAAAAAATAACATTGCAATCGATCTCGAAAGAAGGATTACAAAATTTAAGTTCAAGTATTATTGAAATGGCAAAAGCAGAATCATTGGATGCTCATGCAAATGCCGTTCGAATTAGATTAATTTAATATGGATTATCAGTCTATCATTTTACCTCATATATGGAATTTAAAACCTTATTCTTCTGCAAGGGACGAATTTAAGGGAAATGAGGGTATTTTTTTAGATGCCAATGAAAATCCTTTAGGTTCGCCTTTAAAAGAAGGTTGGAATAGATATCCAGACCCTTTGCAATTGACTATTAAAGATCAATTGGCGCAGATTAAAGGATGTCAAAGTAATCAAATATTCCTAGGAAATGGATCAGATGAAGCGATAGATTTATTGATACGCATGACGTGTGAACCGCAAAAACATTCTGTATTAATTTGTCCTCCTACTTATGGCATGTATGAAGTTTCAGCATCCATTAATAATGTAATTTTAAAAAAAGTTAATCTTACTAGCGATTACCAATTAAATCTTACTGCAATTAATCAAGCAATTGATTCAGATACAAAGTTGATTTTTATTTGTTCTCCTAATAATCCAACGGGGAATAAAATCAATAGATCAGATATTTACACCATTTTAGAACAACACAAAAATAGATTTGTCATTATAGATGAAGCTTATATTGATTTTTCTGACGAACCAAGTTTTATCAAAGAATTGGATAAATTTCCTAATTTAATTGTTTTGCAAACGCTCTCAAAAGCCTATGGCTTAGCATCTCTTCGATTAGGTATGGCATTTGCTAATCCATTAGTAATTAGCGTTTTAAATAAAATCAAACCGCCCTATAATATTAGTGGTGCAACCCAAAAATTAGTTTCTGAAGCACTTGAAAACAAAACATTTTTGAAAGAATCAATTAATAGTATTTTAAGTGCAAAAGGAGATTTAACGTCAAAATTGATTAATTTTAAATTTGTAAAAGAAATTGTTCCATCAAATGCCAATTTTATTTTAGTTAAATTTGAAAAATCAGATGAGCTATTTGATTATTTAATTAAAGAAAAAGTTATTACAAGAAATAGATCAAAAGTTGAATTGTGTGAAGATTCTATTCGAATAACCATTGGTTTAGCAAGTGAGAACCAAATTTTACTTGATAAAATAATTGAATTTTATACCTAAAATTATGAATAAAAGGGTTCTTTTTACATTTTTATTTTTTTGTTTTAGCCTTACTTCTTTTGCACAATTAAAAGACTGGGGGTCTGGATTTAGAATTGGAGAACCAGGTGGTTTTATGGTTCGTAAGTATTTAGCTAATGGTATAAATGCTGTTGAAGTAAATATTGGTACTTATGGGGGAATTTGGGGAACAGATCGTAATTATAAAGATGGTAGTTTTCAAAATATTGGGTATTCAATCAATGCCTTATACATGTGGCACCATCCTACCATCATCAATCCAAATATTCAAACGTATTATGGATTTGGCCCTCAATATACTTCTAGAGATTTCTATCCTAAAAATAGTAAGATAGCCGAATCAAATCAAAAAGCAATTGGTGGGGCTGCCATCGGAGGAATCGAATTTTTCCCAATTGATGCACCTAATCTTTCATTTTTTGGAGAAATTGGTTTTTACGAAGAAATAGCACCTAATCCTTTCTTTTTCCACTTGCAAGGTGGCATAGGGGTAAGGGTTAACTTTTAAATATTTGGGGATGTAGCTCAGTTGGCTAGAGCGCTTGCATGGCATGCAAGAGGTCGTGGGTTCTAGACCCATCTTCTCCACTAAAAGCACCCATTTGGGTGCTTTTTTACTTAGAGACGATCTTTAAACGTTTCATATCCAAATTTCTTTAAAATTTGAAATTGATCATTTAGATTGATTTTTCCAATACTTGGTAGATTGACACCATTAAACGTAGTTGTTTTAACCATGGTGTAATGAATCATATCTTCAAAAATAATTTCATCGCCAATCTTTAGAGGTTTTTCAAAAGAATAATCTCCATAATAATCTCCAGCTAAACAAGTCATTCCGCCAAAACGATAATTGTATTTACCCTTTTCAGCATTCATTCCCGCATATCTGACACGAGGTTTATATGGCATTTCAAGTGTATCTGGCATGTGTGCTGCAAATGAAATATCTAGAATCGCTACATCAATACCGGCCGAATGAACGATATCTAAAATAGTTGATTTTAAAAATCCAGTTTGCCAACCAATTGCAGAACCAGGTTCTAAGATGATTTGCAAATTCGGATATTTCGATTTGAATTTGACTAACAATTGGATGAGATGATCCACATCATAACCTTCTCGAGTTATCAAATGACCACCACCTAAATTTAACCATTTTAATTGTGGCAATAAATCTCCAAATTTGGATTCGATATGAGTTAAAGTTCTTTCCAAAACATAGGAATCATTTTCACACAATGTGTGAGAGTGTAATCCTTCAATTGATTTTGGCAGAGTTTTTCCGAAATTTTCTCTTCTAACCCCTAACCTACTTCCGGCAACACATGGATTATACATATCCGTTTCAATTTCAGAATACTCAGGATTGATTCGAATACCACAAGAAATGTTCTTTGATACTGCTTTGGATATCCATTTTTCATATTGATTCATTGAATTAAAAGTAATATGACTCGCATACGTAGTCATTTCTTCAAATTCGTGTTCAATAAAGGCTGGACAGTACACATGTGCTTTATCCTTCATCTCTTCTACAATTAGTCGTGCTTCATGTAAAGAGCTTGCCGTAGCACCTGCTAAATACTTACGAAGTAAAGGGAAAACATGATAAAAAGAAAAACCCTTTAGAGCGCAAATAATTTCTATACCAGCTTCTTCTTGTACTCTTTTTAAAAGTTCAAGATTCTTTATTAAAAGAGATTCCTCTAATACAAAACATGGAGAAGGAATCTCCGTATATTGATGCATCATTTTAATATTCATGAGGTAATTCCCCATTTATTTCTTCGTTCCAAGGTAAACCATGAATATTTAATAAATCCATGAATGGATCTGGATTGAATTCTTCCACATTATATACGCCTGGCTGGAACCACTCTCCAGTGATCATCAATGAAGCACCAATCATAGCAGGAACGCCTGTTGTGTAACTTACACCTTGAGCTTGAACTTCTTTGAAACATTCAGCATGATGGCAATTATTGTACACGTAGTAAGTTACCTCTTCTCCATTTTTAACTCCTTTAATTTGACATCCAATCGAAGTTTGACCAGAATAATTTTCTCCTAAAGTACCCGGTTCAGGTAAAACAGCTTTTAAAAACTCTAAAGGAACGATATCCATCCCATTGAATTTAATGGGTTGAATGGATGTCATACCGACATTTTGTAAAACCTCTAAATGAGTTAAATAGGCTTGTCCAAAAGTCATCCAAAATCTTGCCCTTTTTAAAGTGGGGAAGTTTTTTGTTAAAGACTCTAATTCCTCGTGATAGAGAACATAGGATTCTTTGGGTCCAATATTGGGATAATTGATGGGTTTATGGATAGACATAGGCTCTATTTCAATCCATTCACCATTTTCCCAATATTTACCTTTTTGGGTAATTTCTCTAATGTTTATTTCAGGATTAAAATTAGTGGCAAAGGCTTTACCATGATCACCCGCATTACAATCAATAATGTCTAAATAATGCATTTCATCAAAATAATGTTTATTTGCATAGGCTGTATAAACACCTGTTACACCTGGGTCAAATCCGCAACCTAATAAGGCCATCAAACCTGCTTTTTTGAATTTTTCCTGGTAAGCCCATTGCCAAGAATATTCAAATTTAGCCACCTCTTTAGGTTCATAATTGGCTGTATCTAAATAATGAACACCAGCCTCCAAACATGCATCCATGATGGTTAAATCTTGGTATGGCAAAGCAACATTTATAACCATAAATGGCTTTTCGGCTTTAAATAATTTGACTAATTCAGGTACATTATCTGCATCCACTTGACAAGTTCTAATGACAGTGGCCAGTCCAATTTGTTTCGCTTCTTCTGCGATTGCATCACATTTAGATAGAGTTCGTGAGGCTAATATAATCTCTGAAAAAAAATCAGGATTCATTGCACATTTTTTTGCTACAACGTTGCCCACACCTCCTGCACCAATTATTATTACTTTCTTTCCCATACTTGATTTTAAAAAACGAATGCAAAAATACTATAAGTATTATACAATACCATCACCTTAATTTGATTAATTTTTAAACGGACGAATAACCTTTACAACCGCTTTTGACCAATATTTGTTTAAAAGATTATCTATTCTAACACCTTTAGATGTACTAGCATGGATAAAATTAACGTCAAATCCACCTTTACTTTCGATGACTAGCCCTGCGTGATTAATAATTTTATTGTTATTAGTAGCAAAAAATATCCAATCCCCTTTTTGAACATCATCATAAGCGACTGGAAATCCATAATTGGACTGATCATTTGATATTCTTGGTATGCTATAGTTTTCATCTGCATAAATTCGAAATAATAATCCAGAACAATCCATCCCTTTTTCATCTACCCCCCCAGAACGGTATGGAATACCAATGAACTTCTTTGCACGATTAACGATTCGATCAACTTCATTAATAGAATAAAATGAATTGGTCACTTTAGCTTCGAAACCCAAGGTACGTTTCAAATTATGCCAAGTTTGACAGGAATTAAGGATAAATAAAAAGGATAAGATCAGGAATCGCTTAATGATTGATTTAAACATAAATTGTTTCTTGACTTTCTAGATAAATTAAAACTCCTTTTACATTTACATAGCCCATTTGATCTAATACAGCCATATACTCTTGAATTTGCTCCTTGTGTTTATCACTTTTGTTACCAGTTTTAAAATCTACCACCCAAGTGATATCATTTATTTTTACCACTCGATCTGGCCTTATTACCTTTCCGTTGGGGCATAATATATCTTGTTCTGTAAATAGCAATTCTCCATGGTTGAAAAATTGATTGATGTTCGGATTAGTCAAAGCCAACTTGATTGAGTTTTCAAATTCGGTAAAATCAAATTGAAAATTCGATTGAAAATTGTCTATTGAATCAATTTTAGATAACAATAAGTGAGCCAATTCTCCCTTTTTCCTTTTGTTGGCCGCTTTGTTAAAAAGCTCTTTTTTAGTTGAATTTATTCTCAATTTAGGACATTCACTTAAATGTGTATCTAAAGAAATTAATTTAGTACTTCTGAGATTAGATTCCTCTGTTTGGCATTCAATCGTTTTTACCTCATTTAGCTGATACAATTTGGTATAACTAGTATAATTAGAATGATATTCTTCTGTTAATTCCACTTCTTTTGCTCTTTCTAGCATAAAATCAACAATCATTTTACCAATTGATTGATTATAATATGTTTTGGTGGCAGATTTAATGTCATCTGAAACATGACTTACTAAAATATGTAATTTTTGTTTAGGGCGTGTCGTCGCAACATATAACATATTCAAAGAATCAAGAAATACAGCATCTAATTCAGCGGATTTTTGTTCCAATAATTTAGGAGATTCATCGAATAATTTATTTTTTACTTTAAAATAAAATTTATCTAAATATCCCTTTTCTTCAATGAAAAGCTCTTCCGTATCTATTTCATTTTCGAAATCAAACCAAATTTCCTCCATTTGTGCTTGATGCGTCCAAGAGGCGAATGGTAAAATAACAACAGGATATTCCAATCCTTTTGATTTATGAATACTTGTTATCGTAATAGCATTTTGATCATCAGGACTAGCAATACAAAGAGTTGCTTTGTTTTCATCAAAAAATACTAAAAACTCTGCAATTGTATCAGATTGAGTGATCGAGAATTCATTAATAATATCTAAAAATTTAAGGACATAATCTTGCGACTCATTGGTTTGAAATAAATTAAATTGATCTATTATACCATAAACTAATTGAACAATAGAATTGGATTCAAAATCGATTTTATCCAAACTGATTTTCTGCTGCAGGAAATAATTTTTCGCTTTTGATAAATAATTGATAGTAGGCTCTTTTTTGAAAGATTCAACCTCTTCCATTGAAATAGTTCTATCATTAATTTCAGTAAACAGAAACAATAATTCAAAAAAGACTAATTCCGTTTTAGGTTGATTAATTAGCTTTAACCATGCAATTATAAAGCATACGATAGGTGAATAATGAATCAATAATGAATCCGCTGATATAACAGGAATTCCCATTTCCTTCAATTGTAAAGCTAAATATTTTGCATCTTTATTTTTCCTTGTGAGTATCGCTATATCTTTAAATTGGAAATGGTTATTTTTTCGATTAACATGAATTAAATTTAAGACTTGTTGAAACATCCAATCTTGCTCCAAGTTATTGATATGACTATTTTCAATATTTTTTTCAAGAACTAAAACATCCACTGAACCACCCAAAACTTCGCTCGGAATTTCTGCTTTTTGCTCAAGTTCTTTTCCATATACCGGAGATAATAATCTACTGAGTTTATTAAATGAATCTTGATTGACAATCCAATGGTAAAACTCATTATTGAATTGAACAATTTCTACAGCGCTTCGATAATTACTTTTAAGATTCTGTGTTTCGGTTTGTTCCAATAAAAACTCAAAACGTTGTTGATCTAATTCATTTTGTGATAATTTATGGGCAACCAAATTCTTATTATTAGAACTTAAGGAAGCAATTAAACCAACTTCTCCACTTCTGAATTTATAAATCGACTGTTTCGCATCACCCACTAAAAGATTCTTTTTCCCACTTGAAACAGCATTTTCAATTAATGGCATAAAATTTTGCCATTGTAAAATGGAGGTATCTTGAAATTCATCAATTAAAATATGAAAATATCGATCACCTAATTTTTCATATATAAACGGTACAGGAT
>JACCDS010754597.1_pt1 | contig 52520 bp, 49 predicted proteins | sample 7446441 | NCBI WGS metagenome assembly JACCDS01 (sample SAMN15323445, study PRJNA562643) | freshwater metagenome | isolation source: river surface water | place: USA:Blue River Watershed | collected 2017-08-17 | reverse complement strand
GTAGGTAGTTGCCATATTTATTATAGCCTTCGTTAATTATAACGAAGGCTTTTTTTATACCCCTACATCAACTCGACCAATCTAATTAAACCAATCATTGCCAAATGAGTCTACTCTTAAAATATTTTAAGAACAATGAAACAAATAATTTTCATTGTAAAAATGCTGATTACGTTGATTTCGTGTAATAAAAACAACCATCCAACAGCAACTGCTGATAAGCCAAGCGAACAAAAAACCATCAACTTAACTATTGACGGAAATGAAAGAAGTTTTATTGTATACTTACCTGTGGGTTACAATAAGGTTGGTAAAATGTCGATGATTTTTGCAATTCACGGAGGTAATGGAACACCCGAAGGAATGATCAATATTGCAAACTTCAAATCAATTGCTGATATCGAAAAAGTTGTTTTGGTTTATCCGGCTGGAATTCAAAAAAATTGGAACGATGGCAGGCCAACTACGCCCAATCAATTAGGCATTAACGATGTAAGTTTTTGCAACCAATTGTGTGATTATATGATTAACAATTATTCGGTTGACGGAACAAAAATATTTGCAACCGGAATTTCAAATGGTGGTTTTATGTCTTCACGTTTAGGCTGTGAATTAAGTAATCGTATTGCTGCTATTGCTGTTGATGCGGCCACCATAGAAGCAACTACTATTGCTTCAAATTGTAATCCTAGTAGACCAGTTCCTGCAATGTATATTCACGGAACAACACCCGCTCGTTCCATTTGTAGGCGGACAAATGAGTGCTAGTGGCACATCAGGTGGAAGAATTTTATCACACTTTCAAGCTATTGATAAATGGGTGACAATTAATGGTTGTAATTCTACACCAACCATAACTGACTTACCTGACATAGCAAGCGATGGAACAACAATCAAGAAAAGAGTTTATTCAAATGGAACAAATGGAAGCGAAGTAGTGAGTTACGTTGTTCTGAATGGCGGACATACTTGGCCACAAGGATATCAATATCTGAATGAAATTATTATTGGTAAAACTAGTCAAGACATGAATGCTTGTGAAGTGATTTGGACATTTTTTAAACGATTTAAACTACCATAAACAAGTAACTACTGTTAACACAAAGTTTGGCGCAAGTGGCATTCAACAATACTCGTATCGCAATCTACGAAACCTTATTCAACTTCTATTCCCGCTTTACAGAACCCAACCGACCTATTATGGGTTACCTATGTTCCACAAAATGTTTTTTACATTGAGTAACCGTATTATACAAGTCAGGCGATATGCGCTGGTTTTTGATAGATAGTGAATGGCAATATCTGCTGTACACAAGTAACTTTAAGCATGTTGCTTCATCAGCTAAAAGAGATTTCCGCTAATCCCACAAGTGTATCGCCTAAGTACCAATGTAACGCAGCACAACAATTTTGGCCACATTTACAATCCCTTCCCTTTTACCTTTCCGCTTTCCCTACCTAACTATTTACTGGTTGTTACAATTTTTACATCAGTTTTTTAAATTGTAACAAGAAAAATTGTAACAGCCGTTTTGTTGAAATAAATTCTAGAGCGTAAGCAAAAAAAATTTGCAACAACCATTAGGATAATGAATAGCTGAATTTTAATGGATGTTGTGGCGAGGAGCGACTATTTTTGAGTTAGCTGATATTTTAAAAATAGTACAACAAACCGAAGGAAAATCAATTTGAAATCGTCTAAACAATTATAAACTCTATAAATTAGATTATGAATTGCAAAATTTTCACATTCGCAGCATTAATTTGCGTTTTGGCTTCTTGTAGTAAAGATGATGATACTACAACTCCTACAACTGATGGTACAGTTATTAATGTAGATGCGTCTAAATTCCTAACATCATTTGGAAATGTAACCATTACAACAGAAACGAGAACACTATCAAATGGTTCGTCTGCCCTTTGCTACAAAATTGTTACTAAAAGTACACCAACTGACCACAGTCAAGGTCCTTGGTGTCCTACAAACATTTCAGATGATGCCTCAAAAGGTGGAATTTGGTTAGAAAATGGCAACGTCTATGATGTTGATGGAGCTTTTATACAAAACCTAGCTACATTTTACAATAACACCACTTGGCAAATGTACAATACAACAACAGGTGAAATAACTAGAACATTGACCCAAGCAGATTGTCAAGCTGCCGCAAATCCTAATGTTGGTGTTCAATACAAAAATTACTGTGTAGAATGTTTGCCTTCATATGTTTCAAATGTTACAAGAACTGTTTATATACCAGTAACTCCCGTTAAGTTAAGTTCCCCTATAAGTTTTGGTGCAGGACCAGGTTCATCAGGACCAACAGTAAGAGGAATTGCTTTTAACGGTGTATTGTTTGATGCACCTGCTCCCGTAAATGCGATATTAGGAGCATATACATTAGCTCCTTTTGATGACGCAGGTGGTCATATTAATATTGGTGCAGGTTATCACTATCATGCTGCAACTGGAAAATCTACAAAAATTACCCAATCTGACGGACATGCAGCCATGATTGGTTATGCTTTAGACGGTTTTGGACTTTATGAAAGACTAAATGCCAATGGAAATGAATACACCGATTTAGATGCAAGTCGTGGACACTATGACGTTACTAGAGGATACCATTATCATGTGGACAAAGCAGGTTCTAATAATTTTATCAACAGTTTGGCGGGAGCGTATACTCAATAACGAATGAAAATGAAATTAATACTTACGCTACTTGTAATGGTCATATGTTTACCATTCTTATTTGCTCATAGCCCAGACTTATCAAGTCTTATGATTTATGAGCAGAATGGCAAAGTTTTTCTTGTTATAAAAAGTTCAATTGCAGCGTTTGAAGGAGAAGTACATTATCATTATGGAAAAGATTCGTATAAAACCCCTCAAGAATTTAATGAATTAGCCATTAATCACTTCAAAAAAAGCTGTTTTGTGGTAATAAATGGTGATACGATTGAATTTGTAAACCCACAAATTCAATTAGGACATGAAACGACACTATTTGCCGAATTGGATAATGTACCTAATAAAATAACTGATTATTATGTACTGAATAACGTTTTTAAGGATATGCCCAATAATCAATGTGAACTGATTTTAACTCATAAAAACCTGCCTCAAAAACAATTCATACTTACCAATGAAAATAATCATGAAGTAACATTTAATATAGATAAAAATAATTGGGTGATTGAAGAACATTCTAATTCAATGTTCACTGTCCAAAACATCATTTTAGGTAGTTGTATGATGTTAGCAATATTTATAGCAATAGAATTAATAAGGAGAAAAAACATCAGCTAACACGAGGTTGGGTAATAGTGGGGCTACAAAACTCGTATTTCAACCTCGGTTCCTGCTGGATTGAACGCAACCGAACAGCAAGAATTTAAACTCAACTTTTATAACATCATTCAATGGGCAGGCAGCCAATCGAGACACAAATCAAAGCCCCACCATCATAAAGCTTTGTTCGTTGGCTGCAAGGCAAAAATCATTCAATATCGTAATTTTTTGACAATTCATGATAAAGCAGCTACAAATTGGGTTAAAACTTCTAATTCTTTGCTTTTTGGCAAATATTGCTTATTCGCAAAATAAGAAGATTGCCACTCCGATAAATTACAAAAATGACAGGGCGAATTTGCAAGCATTGGTAATTAAAGTTTTAAAATGGCATGACAAAGACAAAAATTTAGACTTTGAGCCATTACTTAAAAATCCTAATGACTCGTTATATTTAGGTTTAAATTGGCACTCACATAAAAAAAGAGTCAAAGAACTGGAAAAGACAAACTTTTTTTCGAAAGACTTTTTAGACAATTATGAAAAAATCGCCTTCCATCTTGACAAAGAACTTAAAAAGAACAAGATTAAATATAAAGTTGGTTATTTACCGCCATATGGAAATGGCGCAAATGAATGGTGTGAATGTCAGGACTTACCAAGCGATGATTGGAAGAGTATAAAAATTGTACAGCTAAAGATCATTGACAATTCTGCAATTTTCAAATGGACTTGGGGCGATAATTTATCCTATATAGTAAAGGCAAAAAAAGAAAATAAAATTTGGAAAATTTCAGAATTAGAAAAATTTAACATTAGAAACTTTACATGGTAAATTGTAATGTAAGCCAAGCAGCCAACACGAGGTTTAGCAATAGTGGGGGCGACAAAACTCGTATTTCAACTTTAGGAACTTTATTGTACTTCGGTTCCTGCTCGACAGAACGCAACAGAACAACACGAATTTAAACTCAACTTTTATAACATCATTCAACGGCAGACGGCGAAGCGTGACACAACTCAAAGCCCCACAATCGCCAAGCCTTGTTCGTTGTAGGCAATTTCAGACAGATTTCCATATCAAATAAATATAATTAGTGAATTTTTCAAATTGGACAAAGACGCGAGAAAAATGGCATTAGAAGGAGTGTAATGAAATTCTTTAACGTGCGAAATCGGATTTTTTTTTGAAAAACGACTTGGTTTTATTGTAACTGCCAATCACAAAATATTTTTGCTAACAATTGCCAAATCAAAAACTAAGTGGTTTGAGATTTGGCTTAAACTTGAGGACGAGAAATGAATATTTTATTTGTTTGCAGTAGAAATAATTGGAGAAGCCCGACAGCAGAGGCTATTTATAAAAACATACAAGACCATAAAGTTAAGTCGGCTGGGACAGAGCCATCAGCAAAAAATAAGGTTTCATCCAAAGTCATCTTATGGGCAGATATTATTTTTGTGATGGAGAAGAAACACAAACAAAGACTGTTAGAAAAATTTCCTAATGAAATGATAAGTAAACAAGTTATTATCCTTGACATTGAAGACAAGTACGAGTATATGGACAACGAACTCGTTGAAATGATTAAACTCTCTGTTGAATCTTATTTATAAGAACAAGATAAAAGAAGCCTTCAACAAGCTGTTTTGTTTGTGGATTAACTAATGGATGCTTTCAATAATGATACTACTCCCTTGGCCCAATCCGGCACACATTGTTGCTAAACCATATTTGCTTTTGTTTCGAGCCATTTCATGTACCAAACTAGTTACAATTCTACTGCCGGAACATCCAAGCGGATTACCTAGTGCTAGTGCACCTCCGTTGGTATTGACGATAGTAGGGTCGAGTTCCATCTCTTGTATACAAGCTAATGCCTGAACCGCAAATGATTCATTGAGTTCTACGGCTTCTATTTGATGCATGTGTAGTCCTGCCTGTTTTAGGGCTTTTTGACTCGCATGTACTGGGCCCAGTCCCATCATGTCGGGGTGAATACCGCTGATACCCATTGATACAATGCGAGCTATTGGCCGTAAATTAAAGCGTTGTAATGCTTCTTCACTAGCTAAAAGGAGTGCCGATGCGCCGTCGTTTAGGGCAGAAGCATTGCCCGCAGTAACGGTGCCATTGGTATTAAACAGGGGTTTTAGTCGCGACAATTGCTCAATACTGGTTTGTCTTGGATTTTCATCTGTGCTAACGGCCGGTCTTTCATGTACGTTAATTGTTACTATTTCATTTTGCCATTTGTAATTGGCTTGTGCATGGAAATATTTTAGATGCGAGTGGAGTGTGTATTCATCTTGCAACAGACGGTCAATACGGTAACGGGTGGCTATGATTTCTGCCGTTTCGCCCATAGAAAGAGGGGCATATTGTTTTGTTAGGTTTTGATTGGTAAAGCGCCAACCGATAGTGGTGTCATAAATGGTGTCATCTTGCGTCCAACTAACCTTTTTTTTGTGCGAAACCATGGGTGCTCTAGACATACTTTCTACACCTCCGGCTATGTACATGAGTCCGTGCCCACACATAATTGATTTTGCAGCATCCATAATGGCTTGCATACCACTTGCACACAATCTGTTCACCGTATTGCCTGCTACACTCACCGGTAACTGAGCCAACAATGCAGCCATGCGTCCAATGTTTCTACAATCTTCACCGGCTTGGTTGGCACAACCAATAATTACATCTTCAATCGTATTTAAGTCTATTGTTGCATTTCTTGCTACTAAACTGCGTATAACCGTTGCCATTAAATCGTCGGGACGTACGGTACTCAATTGCCCTCCATATTTGCCAATTGGCGAACGAACAGCATCTACAATATAGCAAGCATTCATGTGTTGTATTTAAAAAAGTGCGCTTGAAGCGGTTAAGTATGCGGGTAAGCAATTGGTAGTTTTGTAAAAGCAATCAGCAGTACATATAGCATTTACACACCAATACCAATACAATTGCGATAGCCCAACAGTAAATAAAGGCATTCAATGCCCGGTGTATGTGATACAATCATCATTAACTCATGCTCGGTTCTATCCAAACATGGCTTTCTTTTAAAAGATTGATTAATTCGTTTACGGCTATGGTGCTGTCAATATTTTTTTTCACTACCTCTTTCCCTTTGTATAGGGTAATTTTTCCTACGCCACTACCTACATAGCCAAAATCGGCATCTGCCATTTCTCCCGGTCCATTAACAATACAGCCCATAATGGCTATTTTAACGCCTTTTAAATGGTTGGTTACTTGCCTAATTTGAGCGGTGGTTTCTTGTAAATTGAATAGTGTTCGCCCGCAACTTGGACAGGATATGTATTCCGTTTTTGATATACGTGTTCGTGTAGCCTGTAAAATACTGAATGCAGTGGTATTAATAAATTGTTCTACGGTATGGTTGCTAGCGTAATTTCGGCCTTGTGTATTGGTTAAACTACTATTTTGTAATGCATAGCTTTGTTGGTGCATGCCCAATGAAATGCCGTCACCAAAACCATCGAGTAGTAAAGCCCCTGTTTCTGTAGCATAATGAATAAGGTGTTCATCCGGCGTTTGCCAATTACTATCGGTTATCAGAATAACAGGGTTGTGAATATGCTGCTGTTGCATGGCTATCAACATTCGCCTTACGGCAGGCATGGCTCGCTGTTGGTTAGAGGAAAGGCAGAATACAACAGTGGGATTATTGGCAATGGTTGCGTTAAAAAGGATATCGTTTGTAGGCTCATTAAAGCAATCAATCAAAACGAAATTGCAAGTTGCATGAGCCAAAACAGTGTTGGCTGCTTCGGTTGCATCATAAATGGGTACATAGGATGCATTGTTTTTTACCTCATTAAATGTTTGGGCATAAACAATAGCCTTTAATGTACCGGGTAGTGCAAAAGGCAATATTTGGTTGCCAACGAAAATATAATCAGGAGCAAGGTCGCCAATAGCCCATTTGTCCGAATTTGGGTCGTACGTATAGCCAATAGCAGAAAGGTCCGCAGCTTGGATGTTCTTAATTTTACTTAAATCGGCAACGACCACCGGCACTTGTTTTCCCCCAATATTTGATACTTCAAAGCTCTGTCTACGTTGGTAAGTGAAGGGAGAGTATGGCAGCGCACTGTTAATGTCTGGTATAGGATTGTTTTTATTTTCTATATTATTGGGGACATATCGTTTCACCAAATCTTTACAAACGGGTATTTCAAATTCAGGATCTTCCGTAAGCGATACCCGTATGGTGTCGCCAATACCATCTTCCAATAACGTGCCTATTCCTGCGGCGCTTTTCACTCTGCCGTCTTCACCATCACCGGCTTCGGTAACGCCAAGGTGTAGCGGATATATTTCTCCAAACTCCTGCTGCATTTGTTGTACTAATAAGCGGTAGGCCTGCACCATTACTTGCGGGTTACTGCTTTTCATACTTAAAATGATGTTGTGGAAATTTTCAAATCGGGCAATGCGCAAAAATTCCATGGCACTTTCTACCATCCCAATGGGGGTATCGCCGTATCGGCTCATAATTCGATCGCTCAAACTTCCATGGTTGGTGCCAATGCGCATAGCGGTACCATATTGTTTGCAAATTTTAACCAAAGGGGTAAATCGTTCGGTAATGCGGTCTATCTCTTCTGCATAATCCGCATCGGTATAATCAATCAATTCAAATTTTTTCTTGTCTACGTAGTTGCCTGGATTAATACGTACTTTCTCTACAATTCTTGCAGCAATTTCAGCAGCATTAGGTGTAAAATGGATATCCGCAATTAGCGGGGTATTGTAGCCTCTTTTGCGCAATTCATTTTTGATGTTTTGCAAATTTTCTGCTTCTTTTTTTGATGGCGCAGTAATGCGCACCAATTCGGCACCGGCTTCTATGCATCTAATAGTTTGTGCTACTGTACCAAGGGTATCCATTGTATCGGTGGTGGTCATCGTTTGCAAGCGGATAGGATGCAAATTGCCGAGTTTGAGGTCGCCAATACAAATTTCTTTAGTGCGCAAGCGGCTATAAGTGGTAAGAGAGTTACAGTATAATTGCATGGTAGAAATAGTTGAAACGATAAAGGGTTGCTAATTATTTGCAAATAAACAAATATAATTCAGGAATGGTTGTGAAAAACGAAAAGCTATGGTAGGTATTTCCATCAATAACCGTATTTATCGTTCCATCTATCCTTTAAAAACTTTCGAATTTCGTTTTCTCTAGCATTGCTGCCGGGTTGGTAAAAGCGGCTACCAATCAATGCATCGGGTAAATATTCTTGCTCAATAAAGTTGTTAGGGCCTAAATGAGCGTATTGGTAATTTTTTCCGTAATTCAGTTGTTCCATTAGCGGAGTTGGCGCATTACGAAGGTGTAAGGGTACCGATAGGTCGCCTTTTTCATGAACGGCTTGTAGCGCATTGTTGATGGCTTCGTAAGCCGCATTGCTCTTGGGTGAGGTAGCCAAATAGATAGCTGTTTGAGAAAGGATGATGCGACTTTCAGGATAACCAATTTTGGCTACTGCATCGAAAGTGGCATTGGCCAATAGGAGTGCATTTGGATTGGCATTGCCTACATCTTCACTAGCAAAAATGAGCATTCTGCGGGCAATAAAAGTAACATCTTCTCCTCCTTCTATCATTCTAGCTAGCCAATATACCGCTCCATTAGGATCGCTGCCACGCATACTTTTAATAAATGCAGAAACGATATCGTAGTGTTGTTCGCCATTTTTATCGTAAAGGGCTACTTTTTTTTGAGCGATAGCGATAACAAGGTCGTTGGTAATGTTGATAGGATGGGAAGGTGCAAAAGCCACCACGAGTTCCAATAAATTCAACAGTTTGCGGGCGTCGCCACCACTGATTGTTAATAGGGCATCGTACTCCTGTATTTGTATTTGTTTTTGTTGTAGCCAAGCATCGGTTTTAATAGCATGTTCTATAAGATTGGTTAAGTCGGTACGGCTGAGTGCTTTGAGTACAAATACTTGACATCTGCTCAGTAGGGCGCTGTTAATTTCGAAGGAGGGGTTTTCGGTAGTGGCACCAATTAAGGTAAGCGTACCATTTTCAACTGCACCAAGCAAAGCATCTTGTTGGCTTTTGTTGAAGCGATGTATTTCATCAATAAATAAAATGGTTTTGGAAGTTTTTTGTGCAAGTTCAATAATAGCCCTTACGTCTTTTACGCCACTGCTGATAGCACTCAATTGGAAAAAGGGTGCTTTACTAGCTGAAGCAATGATGTGTGCAAGTGTTGTTTTGCCAACGCCGGGAGGCCCCCATAAAATAATAGAGGGAATGTGTTGCTGCTGAAGTGCGTTGTACAAAATGCCGCCACGGCCGGTAAGATGCTGTTGTCCAATTAGCTGTTCGATTGAATTTGGACGCATGCGTTCGGCTAAAGGAATAGAATTGCTCATGGTAGCAAGGTAAAACGAAGTTTTTAAAGAACAAGGGTTGGTGAATTTCTTATTACTATTTATTTAATTAGTTGATTTTTAATTTTCTTTTGAAAAAATTTAATAAAAAATGTGTTTAAGTCATATTTTTTCGCAATTTTGCCGTGTAATTTGATGAATATTCAAAAAAGAACTTTCTGAAAAGTTAATTTGAGATTTGTTTGATTGCATGTAATTTTTTAGCATTTGATTTTTTCTAACCGCTATTAACCTTAAAAATCATGAAGCAGCCAAAAAAGTTGATTCCGTTTTTGATACTTGCCGCAGTTGCAGTATCGTCGTTGTTTATTCCTAGTTTGCCCAATTTTGATGACCATGGCAAGTATAATGCCGCTGATACCGGTTGGATAATTGTAGCTACCGCATTGGTATTTTTGATGACACCGGCTTTGGCCTTCTTTTATGGAGGTATGGTGCATAGAAAAAATGTATTGAGTACGATGATGAAAAGCGTTGTAGCAGCGGGTATTGTAAGTGTAATGTGGGTAGTGGTAGGCTTTAGTTTGTGCTTTGGTAATAGTATCAACGGTATTATTGGCGACCCAAGTACTTTTTTATTCTTTAAAGGAGTTACATCAGGCGCTCCTTGGAGTTTGGCACCTACTATTCCATTAGCTTTATTTGCTTTGTTTCAGTTGATGTTTGCCATCATAACACCCGGATTGGTAGTGGGTGCAGTAGCCGAAAGGGTAAAATTTACTTCTTATACGGTGTTCATTATTTTATTCAGCTTATTGGTATATGCGCCTTTGGCACATTGGACATGGCATCCGGATGGGTTTTTGTTTAAATGGGGTGTATTGGACTTTGCAGGTGGAACCGTGGTACATATTTCTGCGGGCTGTGCTGCCCTTGCCGGAGCGATTGTTTTAAAAAGACGTAAAGTACACGAAGAACAAGTGGAAATGCCCCCTGCTAATATTCCATACGTTTTGATAGGTACCGGATTGTTGTGGTTCGGTTGGTTTGGTTTTAATGCAGGTTCGGCTTTAGGTGCTAACGCTTTGGCAGTTTCTGCCTTTGCCACTACGAATGTAGCCGCTGCCGCTGCGGGTTTGTCATGGATGTTTTTTGATGTATTACGTGGCAAAAAACCATCTGTATTAGGTTTTTGTATTGGAGCCGTAGTTGGGTTGGTAGCTATTACACCGGCTGCCGGTTTTGTGGCAATACCGCAAAGTATTTTTATCGGCTTTATTGCTGCTATTATATCTAATTTGGCTGTATATGTGAAGTCTAAATCTAAACTAGACGATACATTAGATGTGTTTCCTTGTCATGGCTTAGGTGGTATTGTGGGTATGATTTTGACAGGGGTGTTTGCAACCAAAACGGTTAATAGTGCAGGAAACAATGGGCTATTTTATGGCGAAACGGCCTTTTTTATTACACAATTGAAAGGGTTGTTGATTGTAGTAGCATACAGCTTTACGGTATCTTATTTAATATTCAAGTTCATCAATTTCATTGTTCCTATTCGTGTGAGTGAAGAAGAAGAAGAGATTGGTTTGGATGCATCGCAACACAACGAAAAGTATATGCAAGGCACTTTGTTGGTGCAAAGCAATGTTGGTGAATTTGAAGAAATAGAAAACGCACATTCCTAGTTTTTAATACATTTTGCATTAAAGTGCTTAAACAAAAAGAGCAGGTATCTAATTAAGATATCTGCTCTTTTTATTTAATAAGGTTGTTCGATGTATAGGTTTGAATAAATGGGTTTGGTCAAAAAGCACCCATTTTGTCGTCATGAATAACAGGTTGAAACACGACAAATGTATTCCTGATTTTGGTGGCTATTGAAATGCATAATTGGTCATTTCAGCTTGAGGCAAGGTTACTTGTGTACTTGTAGGTAAGTGTTTAATAATACAAGTGCCTTCCGCAATTTCTTTGCTGCCAATCATTACTACATAAGGGATTGATTTTTTTTCTGCATATTTAAACTGCTTATCAAACTTGGTGTTTTCATGATATATTTCGCAGCTGATTCCTTTGTTTCGCAACAGTTGCATCAGATGATAGGCTGTTTTACACTCGGCGTCACCAAGATTAAAAAAAAGTACTTCGGTACCAATACTAATGGTGGTAGGGAATAGGGCACGCTCTTCCATTACATCGTATATACGGTCTACTCCAAAGCTGATACCTACCCCCGGAATATTGGGCACGCCAAAAAGCCCCGTAAGGTCATCGTAACGGCCACCGCCGCCAATACTACCCATCTGTACATCGTTGGCCTTTACCTCAAATATCACACCTGTATAGTAATTAAGTCCACGGGCAAGTGTAAAGTCAACAGTTAAGGCGGAATTGTTTTGGTGAAAGTTGAGGATGAAGTTAATTTCTTCAATTCCTTTTTGGCCTATCTCGCTATTGCCTAACAATTGGGTTAAACACGCTAATTGCGTTTGGTTGTTTCCCGAAATTTGAAGGTATTGTTCAATAATGGCAATTTGTGATTCGGAAAGGTTTTTTGAAAGCAATTCTTCTTTCACTTTCTGTACGCCAATTTTATCTAGTTTGTCAATAGCAACTGTAATGTCGGTTAGTTTTTCTAAGCCGCCACACACTTCGGCAAGAGCAGTTAATATTTTACGGCTGTTGATGCGAATGCTAACGTCTATACCAAGTTGTTGAAAAACAGTAGAATAAATATTCACCAATTCTACTTCGTTCAAAAGACTTTTGCTGCCTACTATATCGGCGTCGCATTGATAGAATTCTCTATAGCGACCTTTTTGAGGCCGGTCGGCACGCCAAACCGGTTGCATTTGAAAACGCTTAAAGGGTAAAGTTAATTGACCAATATTCATGGCTACATAGCGTGCAAACGGAATAGTAAGATCATAGCGTAAGGCGCGTTCCGTAAGGTTTTTATCGTTTTTGCCTTCGGTAACATTGGCAAATGCTAGTTGGGCCTTTTGGATATTTTTAGGATCATTAAGCCCATTATTTAAAATCTTAAAAATCAATTTATCTCCTTCGTCGCCATATTTTCCCATCAATGTATCTAGATTTTCGAGGGCAGGCGTTTCCAAAGGCGCAAAACCGTATAGTTCAAAAACGGCTTGTATGGTACGGAAAATATAATTTCTTTTTTTGACTACTTCTGGTCCAAAATCTCTTGTTCCTTGCGGTATACTTGGTTTCATCTTTGTATGACGTATTTAAATGCGTGCACTAAATTGATTGTGGTGCATACTTGTTAATAATGGCATCGCAGGCATTGCTAATCATTGCAAACACCTCGTGGTAGGCTTTTTCGGTATCGTACCAAGGGTCGGGCACGCTTTTGTTTTGATTGGGTGTTACCTCGTTTAACAATAGGTTTGTTTTGGAGGCATCAAATAATGAACCGCTAATTTTTTTTACGTTTTGATAGTTTTCGCTATCCATGACATAAATTTTATCAAAATGCAGCATATCTGTGGCTACAAACTGACGGGCTTTTTGTTTCGAAATATCAATACCATTCAATGCGGCTACTTTTTGCGAAAGTGTATGCGGTGCTTCGCCAATATGATAATTGCCGGTACCTGCACTATCAATGAACCAATTTAGCTTTGCTAGGGTGGCTTTATGCTGTAAAATACCTTCTGCTAATGGGCTTCTGCAAATGTTGCCCAAGCATACCATCAAAATTTTCATGGCGCAAAGTTACGGCGTGGCAACATTGTTTACCATAAGTTTTGTAGTATATAGGTAGGAAAATCAATTGTAATAATGAATGATGTATGGAAATTAGCCAATTAGGCATCACATTAGGGTATAACTGTTACACAAAATCCTAAATTTTTAACAAAACGCTGATGTGTGGTGGTGGTAAAAATTAAAAATACCTATATTGCCCATCGCAATAAAAAAATATTGTATGAATAATGACGATGCGCGTACACAAAGAAAAAGCTACTTGCTGATGCGTACAACGTACGATATTACGATTTCGATACTCATTTTAGCCATGTCAAGTGCTATGTTTTTTGCCGATTATTTCAAATTGGAGCAAATTGGGGCTATTGATAGCACGTTCAGATATATGTTTGGTTCTATTTGTTTGTTGTATGGGGGATTTAGATTGTATAGAGGAATAAAGCGTGATTACTAAATTATGGTAAAAAAAATATTTGTGAAAAGCCTCTCGGTATGTACGCTACTCATGTTTTTGTTGGCCTGCAATAGCGGATTGCCCAAAAATGAAGCCGTGGAGCGAAAAGAATCGCCTTCGTACGGAACCATTTATATTAGTGTAGATGAAAGTTTTAAACCGGTAATTGAAGAACAATTAAAAGTATACAAAAGCAGTTTTCCCGAAACCAATATCATTGCCACTTACAAATCGGAAGTAGCTTGTTTTAAAGATTTGCAAAACGATAGTACGCGGTTGATTGTTACAGCTCGCGATTTAAGCAAGCCCGAGTTAAAATTTTATAAAGAAAAACTACAGTACTATCCCATGCAAAGCATTATGGCTTACGATGCAGTGGCAGTTATTACCAATCATAGCAGTGAAGACAGTGTATATAGTTTGGCACAATTAACGAGTTTGCTTACCGCTGATAAAGCAGGTGTTACCGTAATGATGGACGGAAAAAATGCTACTAGTACCGTAAGGTTCGTGCAAGATAAGTTGCTGAAAGGCAAGGCCTTTGGTAAAAATGTGGTAGCATCAACTAGTTCACAAGCTGTTATTGATTTTGTTAGCAATCATGCTAATGCAATTGGTTTTGTGGGTCTTTCATGGGTGGGAGATAATTATGATGTGAAACAATTGGAACAATTAAAAAAAATAAAAATTGCCTTGCTTGAATGCCAATTGTGCGATAAAGGTACTTTTGCAAAGCCTTCTCAAGCTACTATTACCTACGGACAATATCCTTTGGCACGTCCCTTGTATTGTATAGTTAAAGAGAATAGTACCGGATTGGGCACCGGCTTTTACAATTTTATGAGTTTGGAAAGGGGGCAACTGATTTTTAGGCGTGCTTTCTTAGCTCCGGCAAAAATTGGATTTCAAAAAAGAACAACAAAAATTTAATTAATATCTTTTCACAGTTACAAAATCAAAAAAATGAACAGAAGCGTTTTTGTATGGGTATTTGCAATGTTACTGTCGGTACAGTTGGTATGTGCACAAACGATTGCAGATGGAATTAAAAATTTGTATTATGAAAAAAATAATACAGCATTAGACATTTTCAAAAAACTTTACAACGCCAATAACAAGGATCCGCAAAACATTTATTGGTACGGTCAGGCTTATTTATCGGTAGAAAACATAGCCGAAGCCAAAAAACTTTACCAACAAGCCTTGCAATCAGGTATCAACAGTCCGTGGGTAATTGTTGGAATGGCGCATGTAGAAATGCACGAAACGGATGACTTAAACAGTATTAAGCAAAAGTGGGAGCAAGCCATTAGCATGAGCATTGAAACCAAAGGAAAAAACAAAGGCAAGCCCAATGCAGGTATTTTAAATGCAATTGGTCGTGCAAATGCTGAGCCCGATGTAAAAGTGAAAGACCATGTGTATGCTATTGACAAGTTGCAACAAGCTGCCGTAATAGACCCACTGAATGCCGACATTATGGTTAATCTTGGTATTAATTACCTTAAAATGGGTAGCGATCAAGGTGGTGACGCCGTTAAAGCATTTCAAAACGCTATAGATAAAGACCCTAAAAATGCTTTTGCACATTATCGCATAGGTAGTATTTACTATAGTCAAAACAACAAAGATTTATTTGAAATGTGGTTTGAGAAAGCTATAGTAGCCGATCCTGCTTTTCCACTAGTGTACTACCGTTTGTACGATTATTATTCTCAGCGCGATGTAAATAAGGCAAAAGAATATTTAGACAAATACATAGCTAATGCCGATCAAGATCCTAATAACGATTTTTACTTGGCCGATTATTTGTTCAGAGCAGGTAAGTACACAGAAAGTTTGGCAGAAGCTAAAAAAATTGAAGCTAGCCCTAACGCCAATGCCGTGCCAAGATTAAACATTCTTTTGGCATATGATTACGATAGATTGGGGGATAGCATAAACGCCAAAAGTTATGCAGAAAAGTTTTTTGCAGTTGCACCGGCAAACAAAATTGAGTTGTCTCATTACGATTTGGCAGTAAAAGTTTTTTCTAAATTTCCTGGCAATGAAAAAAATGCAATCGCCATTTTGGAAAAAGCAATAGCTGCGGATACTTCTGCTGCCAACAAAATTGAATATTACAACAAAGCCGCTGATGTGTGGGCAAAAGCGAAAGTATATGATGAGCAATTAAAATGGTTAAGAAAAGCTTTTGATGCCAAAACAAAAAAAGTAGAATTTGATTATTATAAATTTTGCGATGCAGCTTACAAAGCAAAAGCGTACCAACAAACCATGGAAATTGCTAAACTGTACATAGCCAATTTTCCGGATAAGCCACAAGGATATACGTTTAATATAAAAAGCGCCAAATATATAGATACGGCCAATAGTACCGGTTTGTGGTTTGAAGCAGCAGTTAAGCAAAATGAATTTTTGATTTTAGATACTGCCAAAAACAAACAAGCTTTGGTAAACAACTATTATACCATGTTAAGCTACTATAACGATGTTCAAAAAGATTATGCTAAGTCGTTAGAAGTTTGTGATAACATCTTGGCTTTGTTGCCCAATGAACCACAAACTGTTAAAATTCGAGCAGTTATTGAAGGTAATTTGAACAAAAAAAACAAAGCGGGTGCTACTCCTGCCAAGCCTTCGGCTACTAAGCAACCGGCTTCAGCACCAAAAAAATAAAATGAAAAACTCCCTATATAAACGGGAGTGTTTCATTTGTATTTATTGCAGCCTTATTTTTGCAACCTAAACAAATCTGTAAGCATGAATTTTACTCAATTTTTACTTGATGCATCAGAAAATACCGCATTAAACTATTTTCCAATTGGTGTTCAGTTGATTTTTGCAGCCGGATTTGTTGCTTTTATGATTGGTTTTTCGGCATTAGTAGGCCCTAAAAGGAAAACCAAAGATAAGTTGGCTACCTTTACAAGCGGTATTGACTCGCACGGCGATGCAAGACAGCCAATGGCTATTAAATATTTCTTGGTAGCAATCTTGTTTGTTTTGTTCGATGTAGAGGTGATTTTCTTTTACCCTTATGCCATTAATTTTCGTGCTTTAGGTTGGGATGGTTTTTGGTCGGTATTAATGTTTGTAGCATTCTTTTTGGTAGGTTTTTATTATATCATCAAAAAAGGGGCACTCACTTGGGAGGATTAGTAAATACTAATACATGTCCTAAAAGAGGATTTGCAACAAAAAAACTATTTGCATTGTTAGTATACCAACCTTAATAATTAAATTAATAATATCATGCGTCCGGTTCGTTTCAATATTCATCCAAAAGAAGCCAATATCTCTTCGGCTGTAGCTACTGTAGATGCACCCCCCGGCTTCGGAGGTGAAGGTTTTTTTACCACCAAGTTGAGTGATGTAGTTGGATTAGCGCGAAAAAATTCATTATGGCCATTGCCGTTTGCTACATCATGCTGTGGTATAGAATTTATGGCAACCATGGCTTCGCATTACGATTTGGCTCGTTTTGGAAGTGAGCGTGTAGGTTTTTCTCCAAGACAATGCGACTTATTGATGGTTATGGGCACTATTTCAAAAAAAATGGGACCCGTTTTACGACAAGTGTATTTGCAAATGGCCGAACCAAGATGGGTAATTAGTGTAGGAGCTTGTGCTTGCTCGGGTGGTATTTTTGACACTTATAGCGTGCTTCAAGGTATAGACCAAGTAATACCAGTTGATGTGTATGTGCCAGGATGTCCTCCGCGACCTGAAGCTATCATTGATGGCTTCATGCGTATTCAAGATTTAGTGGGTCAGGAAAGTGTACGAAGAAGAAATTCCGATCAGTATAAAGCGTTGTTGAGCAGTTACGGAATCGAGTAGTTAAAAGGGTTTCTCCTACAGAATTTCATGTCTAAACGCTTACAAAATATTCAATTGAAATGACATTAACGAACGAAATCATCAAGCAAAAACTCTCCGACAAATTTGGCGATGCCATTTTAACAACAGAGGAAACGTACGATATACTTAGTTTTTCAACACACAAAGATATCAACCTAAAAGTACTTCAGTTTTTGTACGATGACCAAGAGTTAAATTTTCGATTTCTAACAGACTTGTGTGCAGTGCATTATCCTGATAATCATGAACATGAATTGGCTGTTGTATACCATTTGCACAATTTGACTGCCAATGTTAGACTAAGATATAAGGTATTCACTAACGTACTACAACCTGACGTTTATACCGCCACAAAATTGTTCGAATCAGCTAATTGGATGGAAAGAGAAACCTACGATTTTTTTGGGGTCAACTTTGTTGGGCATCCAAACTTAAAACGCATTTTAAATGTAGATGAAATGGATTATTTTCCATTGCGAAAAGAGTTTCCTTTAGAAGACCAAACACGTATAGACAAAGACGACGAAATGTTTGGCAGAGGAGGCAGTAATTAATCTTGTTGCTTTATAAATGAAGGAGCGGATGTTGAATCAATAAACTATTACTATGCTAGAGCAAAACCATATAAAATTACCTGAAGGGTCAATAGAAAAGCAAACAACCACGCTAAATCTTGGCCCCACTCACCCCGCTACGCATGGCGTTTTTCAGAACATATTGGAGCTTGATGGCGAACGTATAGTTAGCGCAGAACAAACTGTAGGATACATACATCGTGCATTTGAAAAATTAGCTGAAAGGCGTCCTCTCTATCAAATAACGCCTATCACAGACAGGCTAAACTATTGCAGTAGCCCAATCAATAATATAGGGTGGCACCTCACTTGCGAAAAATTGCTAAAGGTACAAACCCCAAAAAGGGTAGATTATCTCAGGGTAATAATTATGGAATTGGCTCGTATAGCCGACCACCTTATTTGTAATTCAATAGTAGGAGTAGATACAGGAGCCTACACCGGTTTTTTATATGTAATGCAATACCGCGAATTAATTTATGAGATATATGAGGAAGTTTGTGGCTCCCGTCTTACTACTAATATTGGGCGTATTGGCGGTTTTGAAAGGAATTTCTCAAATACAGCGTTTACGAAACTCGAGAAATTTTTGAATGAATATCCAAAAGTGTTAAAGGAGTTCGAGAATCTATTTACTAGGAATCGAATTTTCATGGATCGCTTACAAAATACAGGTACTATTAGTGCCGAAAGAGCACTGAATTATGGATTTACAGGACCTAATTTGCGTGCAGCGGGTGTAGATTATGATGTTCGGGTGCACAGTCCTTATTCTAGTTATGAAGACTTTACATTTGATGTTCCGGTAGGAACTACAGGTGATAACTATGATAAGTTTTTGGTTCGTAACGAAGAAATGTGGCAAAGCTTAAGCATTATCAACCAAGCATACCAAAAAATTCAAGCTTTCAAAGGAACTGATGCAGAAGTTTATCATGCCGATATTCCTGAATATTATTTGCCGGAAAAAGCAGATGTGTATACCAAAATGGAGGCACTTATTTATCATTTCAAAATTATCATGGGCGAAACCAATATTCCAAAAGGCGAAGTTTACCATTCGGTAGAAGGCGCAAATGGCGAACTTGGCTTTTATTTTATCAGCGATGGAGGAAGAACCCCTTATCGATTGCATTTCAGACGTCCGTCATTTATTTATTATCAAGCATATAGCGAATTGACAAAAGGTGCAATGTTGAGCGATGCCATTATAACAATGAGTAGCTTGAACCTCATTGCGGGAGAATTAGACGCGTAATTTCAATTTCAATAATTTACTTATTTGCTTGTACACAAAAGAAGAAATAAGTTATTAAAAAAATATAGCAGTGGTAAAATTTTCTGAAGAGCAATTGGTAGAATTTAATAGGCTAGTTGCACGCTATCCGGAAGGAAAACAAAAAAGTGCTTTATTACCAGTATTGCACTTGGCACAAGATTCCTTCGGGGGGTGGTTAAGCTCCGAAACAATGGATTATGTTGCATCTTTATTGCAAATAAAACCTATAGAAGTGTACGAAGTGGCAACATTTTATAGTATGTATAATTTGAAGCCGGTTGGAAAATATTTATTCGAAGTATGCCAAACGGGGCCATGTATGGTAAGTGGCTGCGATGATATAATTGACTATATTAAAAGCAAACTAAACATCTCTGTAGGGGAAACCACCCCGGATGGTCTGTTTACTTTAAAAACTGTTGAATGCTTAGGTGCTTGTGGGTATGCGCCTATGATGCAACTTGGTAAGCATTATCGTGAGCATCTTACTAAAGAAAAGGTTGATGCAATAATTGCCGAGTGTAAAGCTCAATCAAACTAATTTTAATAAATAAATAATGTTTAAAGGATATCTTTTTTTCGGTTTAGTGCTTACATCTTTTATAGCTGTTGGCCAACAGAAAAATGACTCCCTGATTATTGTAGGGAAAATTAAGGAGCTTCACGAGGCGGTTTTTGTTAATAAGGATAGCATAGCACTTGAAAAATTGCTTGCTCCCAACATTAGTTATGGACATTCAGGTGGCAAAATTGAGAATAGGAAAGAAACAATCAGCAATATTAGTGCTAGTAAATCAGTTTACACCAATACAAGTGTAACTAACGAAACTGCACAAATAGCAGGCAATACTGCTGTAGGTAGATATTTGTTTGTAGCAACAGAAACGAATAAAGATGGAAAAATAACAAACCTTAAGCTTCATATCCTCACTGTTTGGACAAAGGTTAAAGGCAAATGGTTGTTAATTGCTCGCCAAGCAGCTAAAGTTTAATATTTCGACATCACAAACCTTGATAATCATATATTATCGGTAAATTGTAAATAAATGGGTGTAAAATTATTATTAGAAAAAGCACATATACCGGGTATTCGCACATACGAAGTATATCGAAGAGAAGGTGGCTATCGTAGTGTAGAAAAAGCTTTGCAATCGATGACTCCGGAAGCAATTGTGGAGGAAGTTAAAAAAAGCGGTTTACGTGGAAGAGGTGGTGCCGGTTTTCCTGCTGGCATGAAATGGAGTTTTATAGCCAAACCCGAAGGTGTGCCACGCCATCTCGTATGCAATGCCGATGAAAGTGAACCGGGAACATTTAAAGATCGATATTTGATGGAGTTTTTACCCCACTTGTTAATTGAGGGGTTAATAGTAGCATCTTTTGCTTTAGGTAGTAATGATACATATATTTATATACGTGGTGAATATGCATGGATTGTAGATATTTTAGAAATAGCCATCAACGAAGCTAAAGCAAATGGTTGGTTAGGAGAAAATATCCTTAATAGTGGTTTTGATTGTAATATACATGTACAACGTGGTGCTGGTGCCTATATTTGCGGAGAAGAAACGGCCTTGATTGAAAGTTTGGAAGGTAAAAGAGGCAATCCGCGCATTAAACCACCTTTCCCTGCTATTAAAGGCTTGTGGCAAAGACCTACCGTTGTAAACAATGTAGAAACACTAGCTGCGGTAGTACCGATAATTAATATTGGAGGCGATGAGTATGCTAAAATTGGCGTTGGAAGATCAACGGGTACCAAGCTTATTTCTGCCTGTGGCAATATAAATAAACCGGGCGTTTACGAAATAGATATGACGGTAAGTGTGGAAGAGTTTATTTATAGCGATGAATATTGTGGCGGTATTGCAAATGGGAAACGACTGAAAGCATGTATACCGGGTGGTTCATCCGTACCTATTTTACCGGCTAACTTGTTGTTAAAAACAGCAAAGGGCGAAACACGTTATATGAATTATGAAAGCCTGAGCGATGGTGGATTTGCAACAGGCAGTATGATGGGTAGTGGAGGTTTCATCATATTAGACGAAGATCAGTGTATTGTAAAAAATACATACACATTGGCTCGTTTTTATCGTCATGAAAGTTGCGGACAATGTAGCCCTTGTCGTGAAGGCACCGGTTGGATGGAAAAGCTGTTGTTAAGATTGGAGAAAGGAGAAGGGAAAATGAGTGATATTGACCTGCTTTGGGATATACAAAGAAAAATTGAAGGGAATACAATTTGTCCTTTGGGCGATGCCGCTGCATGGCCTGTTGCAGCAGCAATTAGACATTTTAGGGACGAATTTGAATGGCATGTTACCCATGCACAGGAAGCACAAACGCGAAATTTTGGATTAGCACATTATGCCGATCCCATTCATGTACCAGTAACAGCATAGAAATTGTATGAGCGAACAACAATTATTTAAGGTAACCATAGACAACATCACGATAGAAGTGCCCGCCGGTACTACGGTTTTGCAAGCGGCACGTTCTATAGGAGGCGATGTGGCTCCTCCTGCAATGTGTTTTTATAGTAAACTTGAAGGAAGCGGCGGAAAGTGTCGTACGTGTTTGGTGGAGGTGAGCAAAGGTTCAGAAAAAGATCCTAGGCCTATGCCCAAATTGGTAGCTTCATGTCGTACAACTGTGATGGATGGAATGGAAGTGAAAAATATTACTTCTCCTAAAGTAAAAGATGCACGAGCAGGCGTAGTAGAATTTTTATTACTCAATCACCCACTCGATTGCCCTATTTGCGATCAAGCCGGCGAATGCCATTTGCAGGATTTAGGCTACGAGCATGGCAAAGAAGGTACTCGCTACGAGTTTCAAAGAAGAACATTCAAAAAATACGATTTAGGGCAGTATATTCAACTGCACATGACGAGATGTATTCTTTGTTATCGTTGTGTATTTACAGCCGATCAATTAACAGAAAAGCGAGAACATGGCGTACTTGATAGAGGCGATCATGCACAAATAGCTACTTTTATTGAAAAGAATTTACAAAACGATTTTATTGGCAATGTAATTGATGTCTGCCCCGTTGGTGCATTGACAGATAAAACTTTTCGATTTAAAAATAGGGTTTGGTTTTTAAAACCACTAGATGCTCATAGAGATTGCCCAACTTGTAGTGGTAGGGTTACCTTGTGGAATAGAGGAGATGAGGTATTTAGGGTAACAGCAAGAAAAGATGAATGGGGCGAAATTGAAGATACGCCCGACGGCAAAAATGGTTGGATATGTAATACTTGCCGTTTTGAAAAAAAGAAAACAAGCGATTGGATTATTGAAGGGCCACGAAATGTTAACCGACATTCGGTGATTTCGCAAGGGCATTATGTAGGGCTACAAAAGCCTCAAGAAACAATCGAAAAAGTGCTTGATGGAAGGCAACCTAAATTATTGATGGATATTCACAATATCAGCGATGTGAATAAACCAAGTGTTGAGTTGAGTGCTATTAATGGTGCAGCTACAAGTTCGGTTTTTAATAAATAAATAGTACAAATTTAACGGGTGGCATTTGTATATAACTAGCTTTTTGATTGAAAAGCATAAATCTCCTAATTAGGAAATAGCTTATGACATTACTTTCTATTGATTGGTTCTTTTTCTTCGAAAAACTGACACTGATTGCTATCGTAGTTTTCGGTAGCCTTGGTATAGCCTTGTATACAACTTTCGCTGAACGTAAAGTGGCAGGGCTTCTTCAAGATCGTCCAGGACCCAATAGGGCAGGGCCATTTGGCCTTTTACAGCCTTTTGCCGATGGGTTAAAGCTGATTACAAAAGAAGAAATTATTCCCAATTCTTCCAATAAAGCACTATTTATACTTGGCCCCGGCTTGGCAATGACAGCAGCCTTAATGACTTGTGCCGTTGTGCCTTGGGGCAAAACCATAGAAGTATTACAACACACCGTTGACCTACAAATTGCAGATGTTAACATAGGGATGTTGTACGTATTTGGTGTGGTAAGTATGGGTGTTTATGGCATTATGATTGGCGGTTGGGCAAGTAATAATAAATTCTCCTTAATGGCCGCATTACGTGGCGCTAGTCAAGCAATTAGTTATGAGCTAGCTATGGGTTTATCACTCATTGCTTTAATTATGGTAACAGGTAGTTTAAGTTTAAAAACAATTGTAGAACAACAAGTGGCACCCGGTCATTTTTGGAATATAGTATACCAACCGCTAGGTTTTTTAATTTTCATCGTGTGCGCTTTTGCAGAGTGTAACCGAACACCGTTTGATTTACCTGAAGCTGAAAACGAACTGAATTTTGGTTATCACCAAGAATATTCCTCTATGAAATTAGGTTTTTACCTGTTTAGTGAATATATCAATATGTTTATCAGCAGTGTTATTATGGCAACTTTGTTCTTTGGTGGGTACGATATTCCTTTTGTAAATGATGTAGCTTTAAAAGATACCTTAGGCAATTGGTTAGCTTTGTTACAATTGGGTAGTTTAATAACGAAGGCGGTAATTTTTATTTTCGTTTTCATGTGGGTTAGGTGGACAATACCGAGATTTAGATATGATCAGTTGATGGATTTAGGATGGAAAAAATTGGTACCACTTGCTTTGTTCAATATGCTACTTACAGGTGCTTGGATTTTATGGCAGCAAGGATAAATTTTATTTCTCTATGTATTTTATATTAGCAATCAAGTGTGTTTTTGCAGATAAACTTGGTAACAAACAACAATAAAAATATTTTTGCGAACAATTAAAGCATTCGCAGTTTCAAGATAAAGGATAAACAAAACAACATGCAAGCATTAACCAATAGAGCTAAATCGGTGAATAGGCGCCCAATGACTTTCATGGAAAGTTTGTATTTACCTTCCATTTTCAAGGGCATGGCCATCACATTCAAGCACATGTTCACCAAAAATCCTACAATCAATTATCCCGAAGAAAAAAGACCTTTTAGTCCCGTGTTTCGTGGATTACACGTGTTAAACAGAGACGAGGAAGGACGTGAACGCTGCACTGCTTGTGGTTTGTGCGCAGTTGCATGTCCGGCTGAAGCTATTACAATGGAAGCCGCAGAAAGGATTGACGGAGAAGAAGGGCTTTACAGAGAGGAAAAATATGCGGCTAAGTACGAAATAAATATGCTTCGTTGCATTTTTTGTGGTTTGTGTGAAGAAGCATGCCCCAAAGATGCTATTTATTTGAGTGAGACTTTCGCACCTTCGAATTTTGCACGCGATACATTTATTTATAAAAAACAAGATTTGTTGATTCCAAATCCAGTTACTCAGCCTAGTGAGTTTGCTGCGGCTAAAGGAACAAATTAATTAATTGCTGTTCAAATAGATTTTAGACAGCCAATAAGCAATACAATGGGTATAACACAGTCCTTATTTTGGTTTTTAAGTGTTCTAGCTTTAGTAGCAGCACTAATGGTTTTGCTAAGCAAAAATCCGGTACATAGCGTTCTTTGGCTGATTGTTGTTTTTTTTGCTATCTCTGGTCACTATATATTGTTAAATGCACAGTTTCTTGCAATCGTTAACTTGATTGTATATGCTGGTGCAATAATGGTACTGTTTTTATTTGTAATCATGTTAATGAATCCCAATACAGAAACAGAGCCTCGGAAAAATTTTTTGGTACAAATAGCTGGAATTGTTGCCGGTGGTTGTTTATTGACGGTTTTTATATCCTTAATAAAGCAAGCCTCCGAGATGAATACTAAAACTGCATTGTTGAAAACCGGCAATATTGGTTTGATTGGCAATCTTGGTAAAGCTTTGTTTAGCGATTTTGTAGTACCATTTGAAATAAGTAGTGTTTTATTTTTAAGTGCAATGGTTGGAGCAGTAGTGATTGGTAAAAAAAATTAATACATATAGATTAAACGTATAAATATGCCTATTCAATATTATATTTACTTAGCGCTCACCTTGTTTACAATCGGGATCATTGGCGTATTAACAAGACGTAACGCAATTATTATTTTTATGTGTATAGAGCTGATGCTCAATGCTGTTAATTTGCTACTTGTAGCTTTTTCCAAAATGCATAATGGCATTGCTTTAGCAACCAATAAAGATAGCATGGTGGGTATAGATGCACAATTATTTGTATTTTTTATAATGGTAGTTGCCGCAGCAGAGGTAAGTGTAGGGCTAGCTATAATAGTAATGATGTATCGAAATACGCATTCTATTGATGTGAATTTTTTAAATAGGTTGAAGAACTAGTTTTTGTCAGGTTTTTGTTTTTATATTATAATGATGTCTCGAAAGAGATGTATAAAGGTTCCTTTCGGAATTAAAAATCTATGAGTAAAATAATCTACTTAGTGCCTTTGTTTCCATTAATAGGCTTTCTTATTAATGGATTAGGAAGAAAGTTTTTATCTAAATCCTTGATTAGTATTATTGCTAGTGGAGCTATTTTGGCATCGTTTATTGTTAGCGTGCTTCTTTTCATCAATGTGAAAAATACGGGTTCCATTTCGGCTGCATATTTTGATTTTATCAATTTTGCCAATGTGGTTATTCCGTTCGCATTCCAAATAGATCAACTGTCTTCTTTGTTTTTATTAATTATCACAGGCATCGGTTTTCTGATTCATTTATATTCCTCTGCGTACATGCACGAAGAAACATCCCACCATTATGCCCGTTATTTTGCCTACTTGAATTTGTTCGTTTTTTCGATGTTATTGTTGGTGATGGGTGCTAACTATGTTATTATGTTTATTGGTTGGGAAGGGGTTGGCCTATGTTCCTATTTACTAATTGGTTATTGGTTCAAAAATATTAATTACACATACGCAGCTAAAAAAGCCTTTGTCATGAATCGAATAGGCGATTTGGGTTTTTTACTAGCTGTTTTTTGGCTCATCAATAAACTAGGTACTGTAGCTTATGTGGATGTATTTGCCAACGTTAGCAAATTGAGCCAAGCAGATATTACCATCATTACTACCCTATTGTTCATTGGTGCAATGGGTAAAAGCGCTCAAATACCTTTGTATACATGGTTACCTGATGCAATGGCGGGGCCAACACCGGTTTCTGCATTAATACATGCTGCTACGATGGTAACTGCGGGTATTTACATGATAGCGCGTAGCAACATACTGTACACAATGGCTCCTCAAACGCAAGCCTTTATAGCCGTTATTGGATTGGCTACTGCCTTGTTTGCTGCCTCTATTGCACTAAAACAAGATGATATTAAAAAAGTATTGGCTTATTCTACTGTAAGTCAACTTGGATATATGTTTTTAGGGTTAGGTGTTGGAGCATATACAGGTGCTGTTTTTCACGTTATGACCCATGCGTTTTTCAAGGCATTACTTTTCTTAGGGGCGGGTTCAGTTATTCATGCAATGCACCATGAGCAAGATATTCGCAAAATGGGCGGATTGAAAAAATATTTACCTATCACGCACATTACCTTTTTACTAGGTTGTTTGGCAATAGCAGGTTTACCTCCTTTTTCAGGCTTTTTTTCTAAAGATGAAATTTTAACTGCTGCATATGCCAAAAGCCCCTTGTTATACTATTTTGGTATGGCAGGTGCTTTGATGACTTCTTTTTATATGTTTCGCTTGTATGCACTTACTTTCTTGGGTAAATTTAGAGGTACACACGAGCAGGAACATCATTTACATGAAAGCCCTCTTGCAATGACAATTCCATTGTTGGTGCTTGCGGCCCTGTCTGTAGTAGGAGGCTTTATTGGTGTTCCTGAAGTTTTTAAAGTCGATAGTCATTGGTTAGAACATTTTTTAAGTCCCATATTCGAGCAGTCTGCTGCCCTAACAGAATCTCATCATTTATCGCACAGCACCGAGTATACAATGATAGGTACTTCTACTGCGTTGATACTTGTAACAATCATTTTTGCATGGAAAAAATTCAGCAATTATGTGCCTAATGAAGGCGAAAATGAAGGATTTAATAAGTTATTAACCAACAAATGGTATGTGGATGAACTGTACAATTCCATCATTGTAAAGCCAATCGAGTTGTTTAGCGGTTTGTTAAAAAATGTTATTGAAAAAAATGTTATCGACGGAGCTGTGAATGGAGTAGGGAAATTGGTTGTTGCATCCTCTCGTCAATTAAGATTGATACAAAATGGACAAGTGGGAAGTTATATTTTAATAATGGTCGTTTTTATTATCGTGTTTTTGTTCGCTTGGATCAACGATCTTACAATTGTACGTTTTTTTAATAAATTATTTTAAATAGGGCGCAGCCTGAAAAATTTTGTATGATTCCTGTATTACTCATATTTATTCCCGTATTAGCCGGCCTAATTAGTTTTTTGCTTAAAAACGAAAGAACGGTAAAAGGGTGGGCATTGATCAGTTCATTAATTGTTTTAGCTACAAGCATAGGTGCCATTACAACCAACAATCCTGCGAGTACCCTTTTTGATGCAACTTGGTTACCAAGTTTGGGTGCTCGATTTACAGTTTCTTTAGACGGTATGAGTAAAATGTTGGTATTACTTACTGCTGTTGCTTTTACCTTAGTATTTGTAGCCACTAATAAAAACGAGTACAAACATACTGCTGCTTTTTATGGTCTAATGTTGCTTACACAAGCCGGATTGATGGGTGTTTTTCTGGCAACAGACTGTTTGTTATTTTACTTTTTTTGGGAATTTGCGTTAATACCTGTTTATTTTCTCTGCTCTATTTGGGGTGGTGAAAAGCGAATTGCAGTAACTTTTAAATTTTTTATATACACGTTTGTCGGTTCTCTATTTATGTTAGTAGGTATTTTATATTTGTATTTTTTAACACCCGACCAATCTTTTTCTTTGAATAGTTTTTATTCGCTAAAACTAACATTGACCCAGCAGTGCAATGCTTTCTTACTATTCTTCATAGCTTTTGCTATCAAAATGCCCATATTCCCTTTACATACTTGGCAACCTGATGCCTACGAACAGTCCCCAACTGCCACAACGATGATTTTGAGTGGCGTAATGGTAAAAATGGGATTGTTCGGCGTTATTAAATGGTTGTTACCTATAGTACCACTTGCTATTAATCGTTATGCAATGCCGGTAATGGTATTGAGTGTTATTGGCGTACTTTATGCATCATTAATTGCTATTAAACAAGACGATGTTAAAAGGTTGATTGCCTATTCTTCCATAGCACATATAGGACTTATGTGCGCTGCTATTTTTTCTCAAAAAAATATAGCCTTAGAGGGCGTTTTGATACAAATGTTCAACCACGGTATTAATGTAATTGGTTTGTGGATAGTTGCTAATGCAATAGAACAGCAATTGGGTACACGAAAATTGAGTGAATTAGGTGGCCTAGCTGTAACTGCGCCAAAGCTAGCAATACTAACCGTTATTATGGCATTTGCTAATGTAGCCTTACCATTAACAAATGCTTTTATCGGCGAATTTCTGATGTTCAATGGTATTTTTCAATACAATATTTGGTTAGCTGCTGTTGCAGGTATCAGTATTATTTTGGCAGCTGTATACACATTGAATATGGTACAAAAAATCTTTTATGGCAATACGGTAACAGCAACGGAAAAAGCAATAGATATAGACAATCATCTTTTCTTGTCCTTATCAATTACTGCTGTCTTGATTTTAGTGTTAGGTGTTTTTCCTCAACCGTTGATTGATTTGACTAAATCGGCAGTTCATTTACTGTTTGTCAAGTAAGTAACATGCCTTTTAAATGTATTATTAATATTTTCTAGTGTTAAAACATTGGAACTAAAATCCCCTCGGGGTTTCGATATATATGAACGCAATCATTCTTTCAGCATTAGCAGGTGTAGTTATGATGCTATCGGGCATTTTTACTAACAAACAATCTGTTATCAAATTGGTAAGTATTATAGCATTGTTGGTGCTAATTACTGGAAATGTTTTACAAACCTACGGTCATTGTTCTATCCAAATTGACACTAAAAATTTACTAGCTTTCAGTAAAGCTGGCTTATATTTCAATACATTAATCTTCATTTCTACCTTTGTTTATTTTATTTTATCCGGAAAAGCAATTGAGAAAGCGGGTGTTAATGTAGCTGAATATTTTGCCCTAATATTTTTTGTATTGTGCGGGGTTTCAATTCTTACTTCCTTTAACGGATTACTGATGTTTTTTCTTGGCATCGAAATTTTATCTATACCACTTTATATTTTGACAGGTTCAGACAAGCGCAATTTAAAAAGTAATGAAGCCTCTTTGAAATATTTTCTTATGGGTTCCTTTTCTACAGGTTTAATGCTGATGGGTATAGCATTGGTATTTGGAGCTACCGGTAACTTTAGCTTAAACGCAACTGGACAAAAAACGGCCTACGATGTAATTAATGCCGGAATTTTAGCTCCGGTAGGCTTATTATTTATTTTTATTTCTATGCTATTTAAAGTATCCGCTGCTCCTTTTCATTTTTGGACCCCGGATGTATACGATGGTGCGCCAAGTGTTTTTACCTCTTTCATGTCTACTATTGTTAAAGCGGCAGGATTCTATGCTTTTATTCATCTTTTTGAAACCAAATCGTACGACTTAGGACCCTCTTGGAAGCTTTTACTAACTTTTGCTATAGTACTCACATTGTTAGTTGGTAACATTACTGCAATATTTCAGCATAGTGTTAAAAGAATGCTTGCTTACAGCAGTATTTCCCAAGCCGGCTTTATGCTGTTCAGTTTGTATAGTAGCAATACCTTGGCTAAAGAAGGTATTTTTATTTATACTGTAGCATATAGTTTCGCTACTATTGGTGTTTTTGCAATTCTAATTTATTTGAAAGACTATACGTTTGATGGTTACAATGGTCTAGCTAAAACACAGCCAGTTTTAGCATTTACTAATACAGTGTTTCTTTTATCGCTAGCAGGTATTCCACTTACTGCGGGCTTTTTTGGAAAATATTTTATGCTAGCATCAGCGGTTAAGGCCGGTGCCCCCTTAATGCTTGTAATAGTTGCTGTGCTATTTGCTGCAATAAGTGTGTATTATTACTTTAAAGTAATTCAGGCCATGTATTTTAAACAAGGTGATGCTGAATTAAATGATAGCGTGCCAACTAGTTTCAAAACTGCTTTAATTGCTATTGCTATAGTGATTATTTTAGTAGGTATTTTCCCATCAACTGTTTTGAACTGGTTGTATTTCTAGTATTTCTTTTCCTAGCGGAGAGAATTATTTTTACAAAATACTTAACTTTTTACTACGTTTATTCTTTTGAATAGATGCGTCCTTTCTAAGAATAATCACAGTAAAATCTTGATATACTCTTGATTTAGTGTATCTACTTCTCCATGTTGCATTGTTTGCTATCATTCTAAGCGTCCCTCTTTTTAATGTCGTTATTTGAGTGTCATACCGGAATAGATTAAAATATAGAAGGCAACCCTACAGTATTTCAAATTTAGTATAAGTAGTATGCACCACTGTTTGTACAACTGCATATCTGTTGTTGGCTTCAAACCTTTTGTTGCTTTTGAATAGGATATTCAATGCATCATGTATTTTTTAGCAAAATGCTGTATTAATTTATTTAGCGAAAAACTGTTCATATAAGTTTAATCTGTCTCCCAATTTTCAATTGACACTTTTGAATATTTATTTATTCATCAGCCGATTTGGATAAGGCTACTTTGTATAGAATATAACCCATTAGTGCAAAAAATAGCGTTCCCAATAAGTAATATCCGTTGGTAGATAATCCAACAGACAGTGACTCCTCCATAGAAATTTTGTTTAAAAATTGTTCGCCACTTTTTGTACCCGATAAAAAGGCAATTACCACACCGGCTACGGCACCACCTGCAACCAAACCCGTAGCAAATAAATTTCCTTTGCCAAGTTCTTCTTCCTCCGGCGATTGGTTTTTGTTTGTGGTTTTTTTATCTGCCCATCCACGTATTGCTCCACCAATAGCAATTGGTAAGGTAGTACTCAAGGGCAAATAGGCACCAACAGCAAAGCTTAAAGATTTGATGCCACATAATTCCATCACCACAGCCAAACAAACACCTACAAAAACATATTGCCAGTCTAAATTTTGGCTGAGTATACCTTTAATTAATGTAGCCATGAGCGTAGCCTGAGGTGCAGGGTATTTTTCTGTACCAATTGCATGATGAATACCTTGGTTCAGCATTTCTTGCGATGGCTTGTCTAAAAATTGAATGGTAAGACCAATGACGATAGAACTAACAATAGCGCCAATAAATAATGCAATTTGTTGATTTCTAGGAGTGGAGCCTACTATATAGCCACTTTTTAAGTCTTGCGAAGTAGCGCCTCCATTAGCTGCGGCAATACAAATCATTCCGCCAACTACCAAAACAAGTGGTTCAAATGCAATACCCGTCCAGCCGACACTTAGAAAAATAAGGCTTGTACCCATTACGGTTGCAATTGTCATTCCACTAATTGGATTATTAGAAGACCCAATTAATCCTACTATGCGCGACGAAACGGTTACAAACAATGCACCAAACAATACAACCAAAAAACCGATCAGGAGTTTTTGTAAAATACTATTACCCGGGACTTGTGGTAAAAAAGTAATGAGTGCGATGAGTACTAGGCAGCCAATACCAACTACTTTTAGGCTCAAGTCTTTTTCTGTACGTAAAATTGCATTGTCATTACCATTGTTTTGCTGGTCAGCTTTGAAAGAAGCCATGCTCCCTTTAACCGAACTAATGATGGTGGGTATTGTTTTAATTAAAGTAATGATACCGCCGGCAGCTACGGTTCCTGCGCCAATTTGACGAATAAAGGCATAATAAATAGCTGCAGAATAATCCGAAAAAGTGTGTGTGATGGGATCCCATTTGCCTTTGCCTCCCGCTGTACTCAAATTGGTTAAATAGCCTAGTTTAACCAATTGTTTAGCAATTGTGTCGGCGGGAACAATAGATGCTAGTAACGGTATCAGCACCAACCAACTCAATACACCACCGGCTACTAAAACTCCCGCAATGCGTGGGCCAATGATGTATCCTACGCCCAAATATTCAGGTGTTATTTCACCACTAATTTTAGCGGAAGGGAAAAATTTATTTGCTTGTTTGGTTGCATAAAAAGGAACTTCAGCAATTACATGTAATACTTTTTGTAATAAAGCGTATACAAACGACACGCCCAATCCCCAAAATGCTGTTTTGGCAAAGTCGCCCCCTTTTTCGCCCGCTTTTAATACATCTCCGCAGGCAGTACCTTCTGGATACGGCAGGTTTTCATGCTCATTTACGATTAAAGCTTTGCGTAATGGAATCATAAATAGTGTGCCCAAAAGACCGCCAATAATGGCAAGTACCAAAATAGTTAGATAGTTAAAGTAATTGGCACTACTTGCGCTGGACAAAAACAAAAAGCCAGGCAGTGTAAATGCTACACCTGCTGCAATACTTTCTCCTGCCGACCCCGTTGTTTGTATAATATTGTTCTCAAGAATGGTTGTTTTGAAAAATTTTCGACCTAACGTAATGGCAATTACTGCAATTGGAATAGAAGCCGATACCGTTAAGCCTGCTTTTAAAGCCAAATACACAGTTGCTGCCCCAAAAATTACCCCAAATAAACAACCAATTAAAACGGATTTGAGGGTAAGTTCCTTCATGTTGCTTTCCGGTGCTATAAAAGGTAGAAAGGGTTTACGATTGGGTAGCATTAAATTTAATTTAGTAGTTTATCAAAAAATAGCTATTAGCACATAGGCCTATGGCAAACCTGAGCGTGCTTATTCAAATATAAATGAAACTCGGCACATGGAAAATGATAGAATAAAATGACCGATTGCATGTGTCAGTGGCTCATATGGCATGTGTAGGTATAAATTTAATGCATTACATTAGCACAACTAAAATTAAATACATGAGAGAAGATGTAGCAACTGTTGTGAATACAAAAGCACGTTTGCCCGAAGCGGTACCTTATATCATTGGAAACGAAGCTGCCGAGCGATTTAGCTTTTATGGCATGCGTTCTATTTTAAGCACTTTTCTTGTAGCGCAATTTTTCAATCCTACACATAACCCAGCCTTAACAGCTATTGCAGAGGCAAAAAGCAACGAGCAAGTACACATTTTTGTTTCGCTAGCTTATATCATGCCTTTATTGGGAGGAATTATAGCCGACTGGTTTTTAGGTAAATATACTGTTATATTGTATATTTCTATTTTGTATTCAATTGGGCATCTTATTTTATCTGTTGCTACGCACGATTTGTCAATGTTTACGGTTGGAATGGTGGTTATTGCTGTTTCGGCAGGAGGTATCAAATCGTCGGTATCGGCAAATGTGGGCGATCAATTCAATGCTTCCAATCAACATTTAATGAGTAAAGTATATGGATGGTTTTATTTTAGCATCAATTCGGGTTCGGTTTTGTCTACAATTTTTATACCTCTTTTGTATAAACACTATGGTGCGGATGTAGCTTTTGGCGTACCGGGCATTTTGATGGTAATAGCTACTATTACATTTTGGTTGGGTAGAAAAAAATATGTTCGAGTGCCGCCTTCCGGTATTCGTAAAGAAAATTTTGTATTTATATCTGTTTATTATATAATCAAGCTCATTAAGCCGATTCCAAACAAAACTACTTGGGATGCGGTAGCCGAGAAATTTTCCCCTGAATCAATTGATGGTGTTCGCGCTGTTTACAGAATATTGATGGTATTTGCCTTTATACCCATTTTTTGGGCTATGTGGGATCAAAATTTAACCGAGTGGGTACTTCAAGCTACCAAACTTGATTTAACTATGTTTGGGTATACCGTATTGCCCGAACAAATTCAAACGTTCAATCCACTTTTATTGCTCACGATGATACCTTTATTTACGTATATTTTGTATCCTACGTTGGAAAAAATGGGTTTGCGCGTTACACCATTACGTAAAATTGGCGCAGGCTTGTTGCTAACAGGATTGTCGTTTGTAGTAATTGCCTTATTGCAAGAAAAAATTGACGCAGGTGCTCGCCCTTCTGTGTGGTGGCAAATACTAGCATATGTAATATTATCAGCTGGCGAAGTATTGGTGTCAATTACGGGGTTGGAATATGCATACACACAATCTCCCAAATCGATGAAAAGTACCATGAATGCTATTTGGTTACTTACCGTAGCACTTGGTAATTTATTTGTTGCTTATATCAACAACAGCATTGCCAATAAAGGTTTCTTTTCAAAGTTTATTGGAGCCGATTTTTATTGGTTGTTTGTAGGTATTTTGACCGGGTTTTTGATTTTATATCTATTGATAGCCAAAAAATTACCTGAAAAAAGCTATGTAAATGGTGATGAATAGTAACAGCTGTAATTGTGGTGCTTATTGGGGCGTGGCTGAAGCGATTTCAATGATAGTTGATAACGCATTTGGCTTGTTAAGAAGTGTAATGCTAGTTTACATTAGCCGATGTTACCTGCAAAAAATAGCTACGGTTCAATCAAAAAATTAAGCGATAGCTTTTCTACATTACCACGTACAATTGATATCCTTTCTTTGTATTCTTCGGCCAATTGGCACTGATTAGGACATTGAGTTTGCTACATTAGCTCCACGTTAATGATTATTTGTATTAAAAAATGCCGAATTATTTAGGTAGTTCGGCATTGTTGATTGGGGTTTTACAAGGATATTCACAAGTAGGCATTAGCGAATTAGGTTACTGTGTAACAAACTGTTATTGCTTATGACACCAAATGCAATAGCTTTTTCGCAAAAGTTGTATTCGTCAATAATTTTTTTCAATACTTGTAAGCGTTTTTCTTTAGAAATATCGGATGCGGTATAATCGTATTCTTTTTCTTTTTGTACCACTTTATCGGCTAAAATTGGGCAACCTGCTAATGCTGTAGTCATTTTTTCTGAAAAAATGGGAGCCGGTTGATAACCGTTAAAGGCCCAAAGTGTTAGTTCTGCATCTTGTGGCATACCAATGTAAAACGCCTGATGTTGAAAAGTAGTACCGTTTTTATCTTTTCCTGTATTGGGTGCTGTATAAAGCTTGAGTGAGGCATTGGGGGCTGTAACTTCTTTTACAAAGGCCCACTCTTTACGGGTGCCTTTGGGAAGTTGTTTGAGCGCATAAAATTCATTGTTGCATTCGTAACCTTCTATTTGACCAACAGCAATAGTCACAGCTTGTCCGTTGCTTTGTACTGCAAGCGTGTGTCGTGCTTTTAATGCGGTTTTCTGATTAGTGAGTTGCACACTCATTTTACCGGATATTTTTTCACCGTTGGTTAAATACACAGTGCCTTGTACGTTGTGCAATTGATTGGCATTGTTAAAGTAAGCGGTTTTGCAACTAGCAAAAGCAAACAAACAAAAGGCGGCAAGCAAATACGTTGTTTTCATAAAAGGTTTTTTTAAGTTGGTTATTGATATTGGTAAAACGGGGAGAAGCTATGGTCGCTTCTGCATTTTAACATACAATTAAGATGCCAAATTTGGTTTTAGGAATGACGCTGTTCTGTTTATGCAGTTTTATTTATTGAACTATGTTTTGTTTTTAAATTGAATTTTTTACAATACATATTTTATATTTTAACTTGATTATTGAAATTTGAATTACCCTTTCAAAGGTTGTAGGCTTCACAAGTAGTTAATGCCAATGGTGGGATAGGCTTTTTGAAGAAGCGATTTATTGGTAGGTAAATAGTGGTTTCAAGGTGTATGTCTTTCCTGTTTTAAAGAACGACAGATATTACTCTTATTGTAAAAGAGACAAAACGAAAAAATCTTATTGCATCAACCGAAGTTCTATTTTCAAAACAGTACTTTTGCGCCAATCATCGGTAAAAGTTCGTTTGGCATTTTGCGTTAGGGATTGCAGCGGATACCCCGCAGCAACGCGAGGAGTAGCAGCGAAAAGCCCGACCCCGCAGGGGAAACGCCCAAAATTAAAAAAGCATACGCATGAATATTTTATTATTAGGCAGCGGAGGTAGAGAACATGCACTTGCATGGAAAATAGCTCAAAGTTATCATTGTAATCAGCTGTTTATTGCTCCCGGTAATCCCGGTACGGCTACCATAGGCACCAATGTGGCCATAGGGGTTAACGATTTTGACAAAATCAAAGCATTTTGTTTGGCCAATCAAATTCAAATTTTGGTAGTGGGCCCAGAAGATCCGTTGGTGAATGGCATTTACGATTACATGGAAGTTGCCAAACAAGCGGATGGTTGGAAAGGCTTTGTGGTAGGTCCGTCCAAAGCAGCAGCACAATTGGAAGGAAGTAAGGCATTTTCAAAAAAGTTTATGCAGCGCCACCAAATACCTACTGCAGGGTATGCAGAATTTACGATTGCCAATTTATCTGAAGGCAAAGCCTATATTCAGCAACATTCCTTGCCAGTAGTATTAAAAGCCGATGGATTGGCTGCAGGAAAGGGCGTTGTAATAGCACAAACAACCGAGGAAGCACTGCAAGTATTTGAGGATATGATTGTGCATCAGCAATTTGGTGAAGCAAGTAGTAAAGTGGTTATTGAAGAATTTTTAGAAGGTATAGAAGTGAGTGTATTTGCATTAACCGATGGAAGTAATTACCAAATAATAGGTCATGCAAAAGATTATAAGCGAATAGGCGAAGGCGACACCGGGTTAAATACGGGCGGCATGGGTTGTGTATCGCCCGTACCTTTTATGGACGATGCGTTTATGCAACAAGTAGAAAATAACATTATTGCGCCCACCATTAATGGCCTTCAACAAGAAGGATTGGTGTATAATGGATTTGTGTTTTTTGGGCTAATGAATTGTAATGGTACTGCTAAAGTAATTGAATACAATTGTAGAATGGGCGACCCCGAAACAGAAGTAGTAATGCCTAGGTTAGATACCGATTTGGTAAGTTTGTTTGCGGCAATGGATAACGGTACATTGGCCGATGCCAATATTAACTTTAGTGAACAGGCTTTTGCAACGGTGATGGCCGTTAGCGGAGGCTACCCTGGTAATTATGAAAAAAACAAACCTATTACAGGTGTAGATAATATTCAATCGGAAGATAGTTTGGTATTTCATGCAGGAACCACTCAAAATGCTGATGGTGTTTTGGTTACAAATGGTGGCAGGGTATTAACCGTTACCTCGGTAGGAAATAATTTGCAAGTAGCGGTAACAAAAAGTAAGCAAATATTGGAAAAAATTAATTTTGAGGGTATGTACTACCGCACCGATATTGGTTACGAGTTTGCTTAATCTCAATTTTATGCACTATTAAATGGAGTTTAAGCGCTGTAGCTATTGGTAATGATGCCTTGCGGTGGCTTAATTCATTTATTTGTTAACATACGCCCTCGGATTGGTAATTTTGGCTATTTGCACTTTTTTTATTCCATTTATTTCAAGCATTTTTGCATTTCCTTTTAACCCCAACAAGCGAAACTCAGATTCATGGGAATGTTTAATTTTTTTACAGAAGAAATTGCGATTGACTTAGGTACGGCCAATACGCTCATTATACATAACGACGAAATAGTTGTAAACGAACCCTCTATTATTGCCCTCAACCGCAACAACCCCAAAGAAGTGTTGGCAGTAGGTAAAAGGGCTTTATTGATGCACGAAAAAACGCACGAAAGTATTCGTACGGTAAGACCGCTGAAGGATGGTGTAATTGCCGACTTCAATGCTGCCGAATTGATGATACGTGAATTAATCAAGCTTGTGTATCCCAAAAAGCCATTGTTTTCTCCCACTTGGCGCATGGTAATCTGTATCCCTTCGTCGATTACAGAAGTAGAAAAACGTGCAGTGCGCGATAGCGCAGAACAAGCAGGGGCCAAAGAAGTATACATGATTCACGAACCGATGGCCGCTGCCTTGGGGATTGGTATAGATGTAGAAGAACCGGTTGGTAATATGATTATTGATATTGGTGGTGGTACAACCGGCATTACCGTTATTGCTTTGGCGGGCATAGTTTGTGATCAAAGTATTCGTATTGCAGGTGATGAGTTTACTGCCGATATTATGGAGGCGTTACGTCGTTACCATAGTTTGTTGATTGGTGAACGAACTGCAGAACAAATTAAAATACAGATTGGCGCGGCAATGAAAGATTTGGATAATCCGCCCGATGATTTGCCGGTAAATGGTAGAGATCTTGTTACAGGTATACCTAAACAAATCATGGTCAGTTACCAAGAGGTAGCAGAAGCGCTGGATAAAAGTATTTTTAAAATAGAAGAAGCAATTTTGAAAGCACTCGAAACTACACCACCCGAATTAGCGGCCGATATTTATCGACGTGGTTTGTATTTAACCGGTGGTGGTGCATTGCTACGTGGTTTAGATAAGCGCCTGAGTGCTAAAATTAAATTGCCTGTTCATGTAGCCGACGATCCGCTGAAAAGTGTGGTGCGTGGTACGGGCTTGGCACTAAAAAATTACCAAAGGTTTCCGTTTATCATGCGATAAAAAGTTCAGTATCGTTTCTATAATTGATTTGTCTTTTGTAGAAACGATTTTTTATATACCATTATACTCGTTTACAGGGTTTTATTGGCATACTGTAAGCCAAAATTTGTTGATGTTGTAGCATGCGAAATATCGTCCTTTTTATACGGCGTTTTTTTAATTCTATCTGCTTTGTAATATTGCAGATATGCTGCATTGTGATGCTCAGTAAATTTAGTAAAACGCATGAAGCCTTTTTTGGATCGGCCTTTAACGAAAGCACCGGTTTTATTAACCGCCAATATGCATACGCTTATAATTTCTTTAATTTACAAAATGTAAATAGCGATTTGGCAAAAGAAAATGCCTATTTGAAAAGCCAATTGTTGCTTAATAAAACAGTTTTCAATAATGGTAAAAAAGAAGTACTAGATAGTATGCTTCTTGATTCTGTAGGACATTTTCGAAAGTTCACACTGCTGCCTGCTGCCGTTGTGGCCAATAGTGTTTCGCTGCAAAATAATTACCTCACACTTGAACGTGGTGCAAAACAAGGAGTTAAAAAAGGCATGGGCGTTATTGGTCCAGCAGGAATTGTGGGCGAAGTAGTATCTGTGAGCGATAATTATGCACTAGTAATGAGTGCGCTTAATCGAAACAGTAGGGTGAGTGCTATGTTGAAAAAGGACAACATGGCCGGTAGTGTAGAATGGGATGGGAAAGATCCTGCTTTTTTTACACTCAAAAACATTCCTAAAAGTTCCAAAGTGCAAAAAGGAGATACGGTATTAACTAGTACCTATTCTTCCAAATTTCCATCGCACGTAATGGTAGGCGTAGTGCATAGTATTGGGGCAGAAGCCTCTAGTAATTCGTATTTATTGCGCATCAAAACAGCAACCAATTTTTTTGCAGTACAGCAAGTATACGTGGTGGAAAATGTTCAATTTGATGAACAGGCTAAATTAGAAGCCACTATTCCACAAAAAATTAAGGAGTAAGCAAGTAATACATGAATGATGTTTTAAAAAATAGTATCCGTTTTGTTCTATTCCTTTTGATACAAGTATTTGTACTCAATAGGGTGCCTCCTTTGCATCAATTTATCGTGCCGTATATTTATTTTATATTCTTGTTGTGGCTGCCTTATCGAATACATCCATTTTTGTTGTTGATGCTCAGTTTTTTTTACGGTCTAGCGCTCGACTACTTCTCCCATAGTCCGGGTTTACATGCATCTGCCTGTCTGTTGATTGGTTATTTACGTCCTTTAGCCCTAAGTTTGTTGATTCAGCAGGAAACCGCCGAGCAAGCCTATTTTGAGCCGAGTATCAATAGTATGGGCTTTACCGCGTATATTATTTATGTTGTATTTTTTACATTCATTCATCATTTCTTATTGGTATTAATCGAGTGGTTACAGTTTGGTAGTTTTTTATATTTCTTAGGAAAGGTGGGCGCTACCACAGGCATTAGTTTGCTGTTGATAGCTGTGGCCGAACTTTTGTTCCATTTCAAAAAGAAAGCAGCTTAGCACGTTTTTGCGTTAATCTTTTGTCAATTAATCAATTTTTTGTTTTTCGTACAACCTTAGTTTCAGATGAATGGTATATTTGATGTTCAAACATTAAAATACAATCATGAGCTTATTAAATGCATTAGAGTGGCGCTATGCTACCAAAAAAATGAATGGGGCAGTCGTTCCTCAAGATAAATTAAATTTTATTTTAAAGGCAACACAGTTGTCGGCTTCCTCTTTTGGTTTACAACCCTATACTATTTTGGTTATTTCTAATCCGGAACTTAAAGCCAAACTACAGCCCCATGCGTATAACCAATCACAAATTGTGGATTGCTCGCATTTGTTGGTTTTTGCTGCATGGACAAGCGTGTCCGAAAAGCAAGTAGACGATTTTATTGCCAATGCTGCTGCTACTCGTAATTTGCCGGTGAGCGCTTTGCAAGATTTTAGAAATTATGTTTGGGGAGCTGTGAGCCGTTTAGATGCTGCTACACAACAAGCTTGGGCATCTAAACAAGTGTACATTGCTTTAGGCACTGCTTTAGCAGCAGCAGGCGAAGTTGAAGTAGATGCTACTCCTATGGAAGGATTTGTGCCGGCCGAATTTGATGAGGTATTGGGATTGAAAGAAAAAGGCTTGGCTTCAGTGGCTTTGTTGCCATTGGGATTTAGATCGGAAGACGATTGGTTATCAAAATTGGCTAAAGTACGTAGAAGCGCCGATGAGCTATTTCAAATTATTGAGTAGTCATGTTTCAAACCAACTGTTTGGTTAATATAAAAAGAGCCGTCTAATTTTAATTTTTAGACGGCTCTTTTTGTTACCTATAAATGCTGCAATTTGCGCATTTACTATTGGCCACTAATCTGATTTAGTTGGCCACAGTAAGGAAAATTCATAAATGTTTTGTTCAAACATCTTTTTTTAAACTATTTTATTTCACCAACCATATCAGCAGGCACTACCCATTCATCAAATTGTTCGGCGGTAAGGTAACCAAGTGCAATAGCTGTTTCTTTGAGCGTACTATGGTTTTTGTGGGCAGTTTGTGCAATTTCGGCCGCTTTGTAGTAGCCAATTTTGGTATTCAGCGCAGTTACTAGCATCAAACTATTGTCCACGTTCTTTTTAATATTGTCGCGCAAAGGCTCAATGCCTACAGCACATTTGTCGTTGAAGCTTACACAGCCATCGCCAATTAAGCGGGCACTATGTAAAAAGTTAAAAATCATTACCGGCTTAAATACGTTCAATTCAAAATGCCCCATACTTCCACCAACATTGATGGCTACATCGTTTCCTAGTACTTGTGCAGCAATCATGGTAAGTGCCTCGCACTGTGTAGGGTTTACTTTGCCGGGCATAATGGAACTTCCGGGTTCGTTGTCGGGAATAAACAATTCGCCAATACCACTACGAGGTCCGCTGCTCAACATACGAATGTCGTTGGCAATTTTCATTAAACTAACGGCTACCGTTTTTAATGCACCATGGGCTTCCACAATTGCATCGTGCGCAGCCAATGCTTCAAATTTATTTTCGGCTGTTACAAAAGGTAAGCCGGTTAATTCGGCTATATGACGTGCCACCGCCACATCGTATCCTTTTGGAGTATTAATACCGGTACCTACAGCTGTGCCGCCAAGTGCTAGTTCTGTAAGGTGTTCAAGCGTATGTTTAATGGCTTTTAAACCATGATTTAATTGCGATACGTAACCACTAAATTCTTGTCCTACAGTTAATGGCGTAGCGTCCATAAAGTGTGTACGACCAATTTTTACCACATCCATAAAGGCTTTGCTTTTTTCGGCAAGGGTATCACGTAGTTTTTCAATACCGGGAATGGTGGTTTCAATTAAAATTTTATAGGCAGCAATGTGCATTGCAGTAGGAAACGTGTCGTTCGAGGATTGGCTTTTGTTAACATCATCGTTTGGGTGAATTACTTTCGATTTATCTGTAAGTGAACCGCCGTTAATTACATGGGCTCGGTAAGCAACTACCTCGTTCACATTCATGTTGCTTTGGGTGCCGCTACCGGTTTGCCAAACCACTAAAGGAAATTGATCGTTCAGTTTGTCGGCCAAAATTTCGTCGCACACTTGTGCTATTAAATTTTTCTTTTCATCGGGCAAAACGCCTAGTTCGTTATTGGCAAGTGCCGCTGCTTTTTTTAAATAAGCAAATGCCTTAATGATTTCTTTGGGCATTTTATTAATGTCTTGCGCAATTTTAAAATTTTCAACACTGCGTTGGGTTTGAGCGCCCCAATACACATGTGCAGGTACACTTACCTCGCCCATGGTATCTTTTTCAATACGGTATTCCATGATTTTTAATTTGTATGTAATAGATGTGATGAATAAGCGCTGCAAAGGTAAGTGGGTGCGGTCATGGAAAGATGATTTTTATCACAGAATTCTGTTGTATTTAACTGTTTGGAGCAATGTGATTTTGGGAAACGATGCGTGATGCTTGAAGTACATGTCGTTCAATGTGGTAAACGTAAAACCGCAAAGCATCGCCTAAGCGGAGTTTGATAAATGGCGATAACGATATTGCCGATTTGGTTTTGGTTAAATGAACATGCGTTGCTTGTTGCAATAGGTTTTGTAAAGTGCGGCAGTCATCGTTGAATGTTTGTAAAACGGAATGCATATTTTGACAGTTTGGTTGTGGCCGTTTGTTGGCAGGAGCTGTTAATTTTTTGAAAGTGCCATTTTTTACTTGTATAAGTGAAACGAAATAATTGCCAATAAATCCCGGAGTTAAATAGTTGTGTTCCTTTGCGGCGTTCCTTTTGGCAATACATTTTGTAAATTCCGGCAAATAAAAACGAGCATAGAAGTTTAGGTGCTCTATACATTGTATTATATTCCATGCATTGGGGGAGGGCTTGATTTGTAGAATGGAATTGTCTAATTGCTGAAATGATTGTGCTGTTGCTTGCGATTGTTGTACAATTTGCTGTAAAGCTGCTAAAAGTGGTTGAGCGTCAATTTTCATAAAACGTTGTTTTTACAAAAGTTGCCACAAATCAAATTTTACAACTTGATTCAAATCAAGATTTTCGAAGACGACTCAGTGTTTCGGGAGTCATTCTTAAATAAGCGGCTATGTATTTCAGGGGCACTTCTTGAAACAATTGCGGACTACGTGTGAGTACTCTTTGATAACGTTCGTTGGGGGTATCTATTAGCAGGTCAATTTCCCTTTCCATTTGTTGTGTAATAAGGGTTTGTAATAAATAATTGTAAGCAAGTAATAGTTGTGGATTGTTTTGTGCTAGGTTAACAATAGTTGTTTGGGGAATAATTTTAATATTGCTTTTTCGAATGGCTATAATGTGAAATTCGGACGGTTGTTGTTGAAAAAATGACGCCAATGAGTTGATGAAGGTGTTTTTATATCCTAATCGGATGATGTGCTCGGTATTTCCCGATTGGTAAGTTACTTTTAATGCGCCACTTTCAATCCAGTATAAATTTTTTTCTACCGACCCTTCTCTTAATAAGAATTCGTTTTTACGCAATGTTTTGGTTGTTGCATCATGGTTAAAGGCGTCCATTAGCGCATTGATAAATATAGTAGCATTGTGGTGCATGTTGTAGGTTGGATAGTTGTTGTTGAGGAATAAAAGTAAATTATTTGCTCAATGTAAAGATGGGAACAATGGGTGTCGGATGCTAGTAAGGACATTGTTGAAGGGCTGCCGGACAATGGCAGTGTAGCCCACAGCATCCAATAACCATCGGGCAATTGGTTGCGAGGACTACCGCCAATTGGCCGGAAAGATAGTTGAGCAAGCTTGTGGATGGTGACAGCCCCCAATAAAAAATCCACTAGCAATGAATACTAGTGGATACAAACGGACGTCGATTGGGGTGTTAATCGTTCCTAAAAACCACTACGCCATCAAAAACATCAACGAGTATTTTTTTCGATTTATCGATATTGCCTGCTAATATTTTTTTGCTCAGTCCGTTGATAATTTCTTTTTGAATCAGTCTTTTTAGCGGACGAGCCCCTAATTGTGGGTCGTAGCCATTTTCGGCCAAATAGTCCAATAGATATTCGCTAAAAGCTAAATCGATACCGCTTTTGGTAACCAATTGTTGCAATTGCTGTAATTGAATATGGATGATACCTTTAATTTGGTTGCGCAGAAGCGGTTGAAACATAATGATTTCGTCGATGCGATTCAAAAATTCCGGGCGAATGGCTTGTTTCAGCAAAGCCAATACCTCTATTCTTGTTTTATTGACCACTTCGTTCAGGTTTTTTTCCGAAACATTTTCAAAAGCGTCTTGAATAAGGTGACTACCCATATTACTTGTCATGATAATAATGGTATTTTTAAAATTGACCAATCGGCCTTTGTTGTCTGTTAATCTACCATCGTCTAGTACTTGCAGTAGTATGTTGAACACATCGGGATGGGCTTTTTCAATTTCGTCGAGCAGTACCACACTATAGGGTTTTCGGCGTACCGCTTCGGTGAGTTGCCCACCTTCGTCGTAGCCTACATAGCCCGGAGGGGCACCCACTAAGCGACTAACGGCATGTTTCTCCTGGTATTCGCTCATGTCTATACGCGTCATCATGTTTTCATCATCAAACAAGTATTCCGCCAATGCTTTGGCCAATTCTGTTTTGCCTACACCGGTAGTGCCCAAAAAAATGAAAGAACCAATTGGTTTTTTAGGATCTTGTAAGCCAGCCCTACTCCGGCGAATAGCATCGGCAACAGCGGTAATTGCTTCTTCTTGCCCTACTACTCTTTGGTGCAATTCGTCTTCCAAAAGCAGTAGTTTTTCGCGTTCGCTTTGCAGCATTTTGCTTAATGGAATGCCGGTAGCTTTGGCAATAGCGGCAGCAATATCTTCGGCATCTACTTCTTCCTTCAATAATCTTTTTTCGGTACTATTGTCTAGTTCGGTCAAAGCAGCTTGAATAATTTGTTCTTGCTCTTTAATTTTTCCGTATCTAATTTCTGCTACAAGGCCAAAGTTGCCATCGCGTTCTGCTTTTTCTGCCTCCGCTTTGAGTGTTTCGGTAGCGGTTTTGGCCTGTTGAATTTTTTCAACAATGGCTTTTTCTTGTTTCCATTTAGCCATCAAGGTATCGCGTTGTACTGTCAGCAACGAAATATCTTGTGCCAATTCTTTCAATTTTTCCTGATCGTCTTCGCGCTTAATGGCTTCTCGTTCTATTTCTAATTGTCGTATTTGGCGTTCCAATTTGTCCAATTCTTCGGGCATGCTATTCATTTCCAAACGCAGTTTGGCGGCACTTTCGTCAATTAAATCAATGGCTTTGTCGGGCAAAAAACGTTCCGAAATATAGCGATGGCTCAGTTCCACAGCGGCAATAATGGCCTCGTCTTTAATGCGAACGTGGTGGTGGGTTTCGTATTTGTCTTTAATGCCACGCAAAATACTCACGGCATCTTCAACCGAAGGTTCGTCTATCAGTACTTTTTGAAATCGGCGTTCCAGCGCTTTGTCTTTTTCAAAATATTTTTGGTATTCGCTAAGGGTGGTAGCACCAATTGCGCGTAGTTCGCCACGAGCCAATGCCGGTTTTAAAATATTGGCTGCATCCATTGCACCTTCGCCGCCGCCTGCACCTACTAGGGTATGTATTTCATCAATGAATAAAATAATTTCACCGTCGCTGTCAGCCACTTCCTTTACAACTGCCTTTAATCGTTCTTCAAACTCGCCCTTGTATTTGGCTCCCGCTATCAGTTGTCCCATATCTAAGGCAAAAACTATTTTGGAGCGTAAGTTATCAGGAACGTCGCCATTAACAATGCGCATGGCTAATCCTTCGGCAATAGCCGTTTTACCAACACCGGGTTCGCCTACCAAAATGGGGTTGTTTTTGCTGCGCCGGGTGAGTATGTGCAGTGTTCTTCTAATTTCTTCATCGCGTCCAATTACGGGGTCCAACTTGCCTTTGCGCGCCATATCGTTCAGGTTACGGGCATATTTTTGCAAAGCGTTAAATTGGGCGGTTTGTGTTTGTGAGTTAACGGTGCTACCTTGCCTAAGTTCTTTAATGGCCATCACCAAACCTTTTTCGGTAAGTCCGGCATCTTTTAATAGCTTTCCAGTGTCGTCGTTGGTTTGTAATAAGCCAAGCAGTAAATGTTCTACACTTACAAATTCATCGTTAAAGGTTTTAATGCTGGTGGTGGCTTTTAATAAAGCATTGCTCAAATCGCGTCCAATAGCTTGTGCAGGTTCGCCACTGTGTACTATGGGCAGTTTATTGATGGAATCGTTGGTTTTGGAGGCAACAAATGCTGTATTGATGTTGTTTTTTTTGAGTAAATAATCAATGGCACTATCCGTGTCCGACAACATTGCTTTTAGCAAGTGACTTGTTTCAATATTGGGGTTTTTGGCTGTATAGGCCAATTGTTGAGCCGCTTGAATGGTTTCTTGCGCTTTGATGGTATAGTTGTTCAGATTCATGATGTTCCATTTTAAAGATAAATGTGAAGGCTTTGTTAGAGCCCGAAAACCGTGCAGCGTTTTTTATGCGCCTTATATCTGTGGGTAGCAAATACTTATCCAAATTTTAAAAACAGAAAATATGTCACCTAAGTTTAATGTTTTCTGCCTGAAAGGCATGGTATTTCTTTTTTTTCTGCAATTTTTTCAGTTTGGCCATGCGCAATACGATTTTAGTAGCGTAGATGCGGAACTGACTAGTCGGAGTAAATTATTGGGTAAAAATATTGTAGCCCTCGTTTTAAAGGATGGTAAAATTATATACAAGAAAGAGATAGGAGAAGATTTTACAAGTAAAACACAGGCACCAATAGCAAGTTGTAGCAAATGGCTTACAGCGGCTTTGGTAATGACTTTTGTAGATGAAGGCAAATTGCGCTTGGACGATAAAGTGAGCGATTATTTACCCATATTTAGCACTTATGGAAAAAAATACATTACCATTAGGCATTGTTTGAGTCACCAAACAGGGGTGGATGCACCAGGCGGAATCATGGGCGGCATTTTGGAGCGTAGAAAATACGAAACATTGGAAGATGCGGTAAATGCATTTGCTAGTAAGCACGAAATAGAAACCAATCCGGGACAACTGTTTAGATACAGTAATATTGGGTTAGATATAGCCGGCAGGGTATGCGAAGTAATTGCCCGAAAAACGTTCAACCAATTAATGGCGGAACGTATTTTGCGCCCCTGCGGTATGAAGGGGACTAGCTTTGAAAGTGAAAAAGCCGTAAGTCCGTCGGGCGGTGCTATCAGTACCGCAGCTGATTATATGAATTTTTTAGCCATGTTACTCAATAAAGGGATGTATAACGGAAAACAAGTATTGAGCGAATCAGCAATTGCCGAAATGCATACCAACCAAGTGCCGAAATCAGTTAAAATGTTCAGTCCCGATGTAGCCAAAGGTTTTCAATATGGGTTAGGTGCTTGGATACAAACCTCCGATGATAAAGGTATAGCTACAGTAGTAAGTTCACCAGGATTGTTTGGTACTTGGCCTTACATTGATTATTGTAGGGGGTATGCGTGCATATTTTTTGTAAAAAATATTTTAGGCGATGGCAAACGAGTTATGTATATGCATTTGAAAGAAAGTATTGATAACATTATAGGGGGAACTTGCCGTTAAATAACTTGTTTGATTAACGCAATTATAACAACGTGCATTTATTTAATTAGGAATGACCAACAATAAGGTGTATGTTTGCCGTTCATTATTTATTTTTTACAACACACACATGAGCACAAAAACAACAGGAACTGTAAAGTTCTTCAACGAAGAAAAAGGATTTGGTTTCATTAAGCATGATGATTCTAGCAAAGAAACTTTTGTACATGCTAATGGTCTTATCGATCAAATTGAAGCTAATGACAAAGTAGAGTTTGACGTACAGGAAGGCCGTAAAGGCTTGAATGCGGTTAATGTAAAACGTATAGCCTAATATACATTACAATCTATTGCAAAGGGTTGCATCAATTAATTGATGCAACCCTTTTTTATTGGTTAAAATGCGCCGAGTTTGTTACATTCGATGTGTTTGCAAAACCAATGGTGCTACACATTGTGTCTTAAATAGGTGTGTGATAATCGTTTTCTGTACCCCCAAAGTGGTTATAAGTATTGTAAATATCTGATTCATTGTATTGGTACAGATGAATGGTGCCAACGCCAATGTTGCTCAATAGTAGTACCGGCCCTTGGCTCACACAAAGAATAACATCGGCTACCATGTAGCCGAAAATGCTGATTCCGAAAGTGTGTTTTGGTGAATTGGGGGACGTGACAATTGGGTTAGAAAGTAAAAAAGTGGTAGATTGTAAAACAAATAGTAAATTAAATTAAATTTTATGGGTTTATTAAAGCAATTGGAAGAAACTGCACAGTTTGTAGAATCGAAATTTGGCAGTCGTGCGGCAAAAGTGGGTATTGTACTAGGTAGCGGCTTAGGAAATTTAACAGAGGAAATTGTAATAGAACAAGCAATTCCGTATGCAGATATTCCACATTTTCCCGTAAGTACCGTAAAAGGACATGGCGGTAAACTGATTTTGGGAACTTTAAATGGAGTAAAAGCCATTGTAATGAGTGGCAGATTTCACTTTTATGAAGGGTATTCGGCGCAGCAAGTGGTATTTCCGGTACGATTGATGAAATGGTTAGGGGTAGAAACGTTACTGCTATCCAATGCTGCCGGATCGGTACATCCCGATTACAAAGTAGGCGATTTGATGATTATTAACGATCATATTAGCTTCTTTACAGAAAATCCATTGATTGGTAAAAATGAAGAAACAATAGGTACGCGTTTTCCGGATATGACTGAGCCTTATAGTAAGGCGATTATTGAAAAGGCCTTAACCATAGCACGCGATAACAACATCGATATTCACCAAGGAGTATATGTAGCGGTTACCGGTCCAACTTTTGAAACCAAAGCCGAGTATCGACTCATTAAAGCGGTAGGCGGTCATGTTGTAGGCATGAGTACGGTACAAGAAACCATAGCGGCTGTACATTGTGGGTTGAAAGTATTTGCCATTAGTGTGGTAACAGATATTGGCATTAGAGAAGACGAAAATGTGATTACACACGAAGAGGTATTGCAAGCTGCAAAAGAAGCAGAGCCCAAGTTGACATTGATTTTTAAAGAATTGGTGCAGCAGTTATAATTTTTTTGGCAAAAAGAGACAAATAGAAACAGAATAGTAAAAGTTATAGCACTTTTGCTACGCTGTTTCTATTTTTTTATTGATTTATGCAAGATGAAATGAGGGTATTATTTGTATGGCTTATATACAGTAGTTTGTTTTGGTCATTGTCCACATTTGCGCAAGATGTTGTTGATAGGGGTGCTGTACAATACAACCGGCAAGGCATTCCCATGAAAGCTGCCAAAAAAGACTCCTTGCAAGCGCGCGATATAAATGCAGATTCTATTACCATTTTCTATAGGCATATCGATTCGTTGGGTACGCACACTTTAGATAGTAGCATTACCGATATTACTGCTCGGTTTCCCATGCTGTTTACACACATTAATATGGGAACTTACGGTGCTGCCGATAGAAGCTTGTTGTTTACCCCCAAACTGCAAGCTGGTTTTGATGCCGGTTTTCACCAGTTTGATGTGTACAAGCATACGTGGAACAATGCCCGATTTTATCAAACCACACGGCCTTACTCGGAAATTACGTATTTGCTTGGCAGCAATGCGGAGCAATTAATTGGACTTACACACACGCAAAACAGGAAGCCCAATTTTAATGTAGCCTTCAATTATCGGTTTAGCAATATGCCGGGGCTATACCGCACACAAAATGCAAGCCATAACAATTTAAACATAACGGCACATTATGTATCGGAAAAAAAGCGATACGAATCCTTTTTTGTATTTATCACCAATAAACACAGTGTTTCCGAAAATGGGGGCGTACGCAGCGCTTCGCAAATAGATAGTTTGGCACTTGGCGATCCTTACGAAGTAGATACACGATTGGGAAGTGCATCGGCATTTACCCGAAATCCGTTCAACACCACCGTTAAAACAGGAAATACGTATAAGGAAACCATTGGAATGTACCAACATCATTACGATTTTGGGCAGCGCGATTCTATAGTAAAAGATACTGTTACCATACATTTGTTTTATCCTCGTTTAAGGCTTCAGCACCGAATACAATGGCAAAGCAATAGTTATTTGTATAAAGATGTAAATGCAGACTCTACTTTGTATGGTAAATACTTTAATTATTTATTGCCCAAAAGTGCCGATACCGTTGCCTTTAAAGATGCTTGGCAGCAAATAAGTAATGAATTTAGTGTTATTTCCTATCCGGAAAAGAAGAACCAAAACCAATATGTGAAGGCGGGAATTGTATTGCAAAACTTGCAGGGTAGTTTTGGCGAAGCCGCCGCACAATCGTTTACCGGGTACAATGTTATTGCATTGGGCGAATATAGAAATAGAACCCGAAACAATGTTTGGGATGTATTGGCCAAAGCACAGTTATACTTAAATGGCTGGAATACTGCCGACTACGATGCGTATGTAAGTTTGCAGCGTCAATTGAGTAAACGCATAGGTAGTTTACAAATTGGTTTGCACAATGTAAATCGTACGCCATCGTTTGTATTTGATAGTCGGAGTAATTTTCCGGTAAAAACAACGCAGCCTTTTATTAAGGAAAACACAGTAAAGCTGTTTGCTACTTATCAAAATCCCAAAAAAGCATTCATTGTTAATGGATCTTACTACTTGGTAAGCAATTATGCCTATATGGATAGCTTTTTTACTGCCAAACAAGAAGCTACTTTGTTTAATGTATTGCACTTAAGTGCACAAAAAATATTCCAGCTCAGTAAATATTGGAATTGGTACACAGAACTACATTTTCAACAAACTACCGGAGGGGCACCGGTTAATTTGCCACATTTATTAAGCATTAATAGACTAGCGTTTGAAGGTAATTTTTACACCAATTTGTACCTTTCGGCAGGCATTGAAGCGCGTTATTATACTCGGTATAAAGCCGATGGCTATTCGCCTTTTAGTGGTCAATTTTTTTATCAAAATCAATATACGGTGAGCAACAGACCGGATATCAACTTGTTTTTCAACTTTCGAATCAAAACCTTTAAAACATTTATTCGCCTAGAAAACATCAATACCTTTAATATAACGGGCGGTAATACCTACAATTTTACTGCTCAAAACTATCCTATGCAGGGTATGTGGTTTAGAATGGGCATTTGGTGGACTTTTATTAATTGATGAACCTATCGGGCGGCAGAAAGTGGCCTAGTTGCATGTAGTTCTTTGTGGCTATTTTCATTTATCAAAGAATGATACCCGAATGTTAAAATGTAGGTTGGTCGTTGAATAATGTTGTAACTTTACAACGCACATGAAACGTTTACTAGTATGCATATTAGCCTTTTTGTACTTTGCCATGAGCAGTGGCTTTGTATTAAATGTGCATTATTGTAAAGGCAAAATAAAATCGGTAGATGTAGCCTTGGTAGCATCCCAATTGTGTGAATGCAAAAAGAAAACCAAAACTTGTTGCAAAACCCAACAAACTGTTGTTAAATTATCGGATAAGCACCAAGCCGCAGAAAAATCGGCTCCTTGCCCTATACCCAAAGAGGTCGCAATTGTACCTACAATTGCCTTTTACACCTATACAGAGGCTACTCATATTGCAAGAAATACAGCGCCTAGTTGTTATGTTTCTCCCCCTCTTTCGCATACGCAGTTATACATGCAGTATTGCGTTTATAGAATTTGATACCCCTTACTTTTTTAGCTAGCAGTGTTGTAGTTGCAGATGAATTACTTCATTGTAAATCCTTCGCATAGTTCAGGGCTTAGTAGTAGGCCTGTAGTGCTTTTTGCGTTAGGGAAGTCCACCCACCTTTCAGTGGTAAATTTGCTAGGGACATAAGTACTCGTATCTTAGAGTTGTATATCACAAAG
>JACCDS012504537.1_pt1 | contig 52567 bp, 51 predicted proteins | sample 7446441 | NCBI WGS metagenome assembly JACCDS01 (sample SAMN15323445, study PRJNA562643) | freshwater metagenome | isolation source: river surface water | place: USA:Blue River Watershed | collected 2017-08-17 | reverse complement strand
GACTTAAGCCGCCGCCTTTAGAACCACCCCAAACACAAATAGCCCACTTTAATTGAGGGGTATAAGGCTAGTCATTGCGATGAGTTCCCTGAAACTCTCGATCCTCTAATTGCTCCAGCTCCAAGGCGCGCTCGACCGCAGCCTGCTTTTCTTCTTCTGCAGGGCTAGTATTGAGTTCAGCGGGATTCTTATCCATATGTAGAGTTTATCCAATGGAGGCACAGATAAAAAGAAAAAGCCACCCCATAGGATGGCCTTGGTAACGATTTTGGTAACAAGGCTGTTGTATTGCCACAAACCCTTGAATACCTATTGACTTGGCGGAAGAGGTGTCTCAGAAACCCCCAAAGGTCTCTTATTGGCCGATAGCCGACATTCGCTGTCGTTTAAAACGACAATTTCTCGCACACTGATTAGAGCCCTTCATAAGCCATTGAATCACTTAGTGAAATTATTAGTCCGGTCTATTACCGCTCCGATAGTCCAAGCTCGGGGTTTTGCTTCTAACGTTGCAGATTGATTGGTGGATTAAAGATATCCAAATGCTCTAGGAGAGAAATCTCTTTCGAAACATTCTGAATTCCTCTGTAAATTTTAAAATCCTTGGCACCATTGAATACAGAGCTCTTTCCATTAACAACCGATTTGACTATGGGATCGAGAAACTTGTTGGCAATCTTCTTGTTATATCCATTGCTTTTAAGAAAATAGGCAAGCCATGAAATTAGATACTTATTTCTATCTTCATCCCCCAATAAGGTGGCCATGTAATTTTCTAAATAAGCAAATATCCTCTTTTTGTACAAGAAGCCATCACCATCCCTCAAAATACTTTCAAGTATTCCAAGAATTTTTGGGAAAGCCTTAACTCTCAAGCTGCCCAACATTAACAACATGCTTATGGCCTTATCTAGATCGCCTTCTTTAAGTCGTAACTTTAAATGCCCTTCTTTTGAAAGAATGTCCGCAAGAAATCTATCTATAACTCCAGTATTTGGAAATTCTTTATCAATTTCAATAACGGCTAAGTAAATCTCCCTGAACTCTTTCCACCTGTAGCTTGTTTTCTGATACGGGTGAACAGCATGATACTTAGACACCCAATCCCTAAATAGACCAGATGGCAATGAGAAAACCTTTGTTTTCTCATCATTTAGTTCTAGCTTGAACTCTTTAAGCGCAATTTGAAGTGCACTAATAACTCTTTTTGAATCGTTAATATTCTTTACAAGAATTCTGTAGTCGTCTTTAAACCTCACCACTCTACAGTCAATGGCCAATTTCTTTACCTGTTTGGAAAAAACAATATCTACCGAAGATGCTATTAATTCACCAATAATATCGGCCACAACCGACCCTATTGGAATCCCTACAGTGCAACCATCATTAGCATTTTGAAATAACTTGTCTAATCTATTGCCTAAAAGAGAATAATTTGTTCGGTTCTTTTTATTACGAGCAACATTCTTACCGTGTATAGCCCACGCTATGCTGTGTGTATAAATTGAAGGATAGAAATTTTTTATGTCTGTCTTTACCAGATACTCATATTCATATGCAACGGAGGCTAAATCATCATCAGTCATGTGAATAAATTCATAAATCATCCTTCCGCTTCTAAGTTCTCCAACCCTACTAGGAAATTTTGAGTTAAGGGGCACAGGAAAACTATATGAAGTAACTATAGATGCTGTAGGGATGAGCTTTTTGACAATCGTCTTCCAGTTGCTGGCAATATGAAAGCAGATATCGTTATGTATTTCTGGATCAATAATCCCAAATCTTCGATCTGTAAGAGGTGTTTTGGGGAAATTAACTTCGACACACTCTCTTATTGGTGGCTGAAAGTTTTTAGCTGTATGGGTGAAAAACCTTTTTAGCTTCTCGGGTGCCTTAGTAACAGCAAAACAAGGAGGCAAAACATAGCTCTCGGGAAAGTAACCACGCCTAATCAGCCATTGATACACCTCCTTAGGACGCAAGGAAGCGGCCAACTGCTTTGTTTGGTCTCTATGAAATGAAATTGGATCGGCTGTCATTAAATCCCTGGAAAGTGGTTACCATGCCAGTCTAACTTTATCTGTCGTTTAAAACGACTTTTAAAGGCTTCCCAGCCATTTCATAAGTTTCCCCAAGCATCGGCCATAGGATTGAAGTATTTTTGCCAACAGGGCCTTATTTCTTGGCAATTTAGAGGCGGTGTGTCACACGGTGTGTGCTACGGTGAAAACCCTGGTTTTCTAAGTGCTTGATTTTATTGGGATTTAGGGTCGGGCAACCTGGACGCTGTGCTTTATGATTCCGTCGCTCTAACCGGCTGAGCTAATTCGCCAAAGACCATGATTATATAGCACTTTGTGCTTTAGCTCAAAATCACCTAGCAAGAAAATAACTTGGCTTTTGAGAAGTAGACTAATTTTTACTCAATCATTTTTAACTTTTTTCTTTTCGTACTGATGCATTTTGTACGCATAGAACCAAGTTAGACCTAAATAAATAAGAAGAGCACCTTGAGCACCCCACCAATAAGTGAAGTTCCATCCAAAAAAGTCAAATCGCAATAGTTCTGGTGCGAGACCAACAACCAATGTTGTGATGAACCAAAATGCTAATAGTATTCTGATGAGACGTTTATTTTTTGACCAAGTTTTCATGGGCGACCTACTGGTAAATAAACCCTCATACATGTGCCGTATTTCAGAGGATTTTCTTGATACACATTTTCTAAAATCTCGAGCTTGCCACCATGTTGGGTTGCAATTTCTTTAACGATGGCCAATCCCAATCCGCTACCTTCAATATCGCTACCTAACACACGATAGAAGCGTTCTAAAACGCGTTGTCTTTCCTCGGGTGGGATTCCTGGGCCTGTATCTTTGACTTCAACTATTAGTAAGCCTGGGCGATTCGAGTGTCTCACATCAACTGTGACACTACCATTAGCAGGGGTATATTTAATGGCGTTATCTAGAAGGTTATTAAACAACTCTTTGATCATCACTGGGTTGCCGTAAATTTTGTGTGCCTGAGTCGGCGGTACAAAGCCCAAGTCAATATTTTTTTCCCAAGCTGCAGAGAGCCAGTTTTTAGTGGCATCCTCGGCAGCTTGAGACAAATCAAAAAGAATTTTTTCACTTAGGTTGGCAGCGTTCTCCATGCGTGCTAATGAGAGTAGTTGCTGTACTAAGCGGGTAGCGCGCGTTGAGCTATCTGCAATTTGCTCTAGGGAACGTTGCAGTTCATCTGGACTGCTTTCTCGTTGAGCAAGTTCTGCTTGCATTCTTAAGCCCGCAAGAGGTGTTTTTAATTGATGGGCGGCGTCAGCAATAAATCGTTTTTGGGACTGAACTGAATCTTCTAGTTGGTATAGAACATCGTTAAAGCTAGATATGAGTGGCATGATTTCTTGTGGGGCCGCTCTTTCTTCGATTGGGCTTGTGTCATCTACGCGCCGATTTCTGATTCTGTTTTGTAGGGCATTTAGTGGTGCTAAACCTCTGGTTAAACCAAACCAAACTAGCACAACAACAATAGGCAAAATAATGAATTGAGGAAGAATGACACCTTTGATAATTTCATTGGCTAGCTGAGATCTTTTTTCCAGAGTTTCAGCAACTTGTACCAAGATAGGTGGACTATTTTTTGATGGGGATAAAACAATTTGAGTGGCAGCCACTCTAACCTCATTACCAGCAATCCTGCTGTCTCTGTAAGTGACAACTCCCACTTGTAGTGCGTCGCCATCATGAGGCAGTGGTACATCTTTGTCGCCGGCGATGAGTTGCCCATGTTGACCTACTACCTGAAAATAAATTGTGTCGTTGTCATCCGCTCTTAATATCTGTCTAGCAGACATCGGTAGCGTTAAAGAAATATGACCATTTGTTTCAGAGATTTGTTGGGAGATTGCTAGAACACTATTTTCTAGACCTCGATCAAAAGGAGCGTTGGCAATGGACTGCGCCACTAAATAAGTAACAGCAATACTCATTGGCCACAACAATAAAAGTGGCGCCAACATCCAATCTAAGATTTCCCCAAATAGTGATCTTGGCCCTTTGTTAATTGGGCGCAAGTCATAAGACTCCGGTGGTAGAAGTTTTTGTAGTTCCGCATCTAATGCGGGCTGAACATCTACCATTTCGAAAAATTTATGCTTCTGGAGATTGAGTTACAGCAGGTGCTTGGAATTTTTCTAAGCAATAGCCAAGACCTCTGATTGTTGCAATCCTAATGCCACCCACTTCAATTTTTTTGCGTAAGCGATGAACGTACACCTCAATCGCATTGTTACTAACTTCTTCGCCCCATTCGCACAAATGGTCAACCAACTGATCTTTTGAAACAAGGCGACCCACACGTTTCAGAAGTACTTCAAGAAGTCCTAGTTCGCGAGCAGACAATTCAAGCATTTTTTCGTCGATGTAGGCAACTCGCCCAACTTGGTCAAATTGCAGTGGACCATGTTTAACAACTGTTGGGCCACCACCAGTGCCGCGACGAGTTAGTGCTCTGACGCGAGCCTCTAGCTCTGATAATGCAAATGGTTTTGCCATGTAATCATCGGCACCGTGGTCTAAACCTTTGACGCGTTCTTCAGTTGAGTCTGCAGCCGTCAAAATTAGGACCGGTAGCATGGAGTTTCTAGATCTAAGGCGCTTTAAAACCTCAAGACCTGTCATTTTGGGAAGTCCCAAATCTAGAATTAATAAATCAAAAGCTTGCGCTGATAGGGCAAGATCGGCTGATTGGCCATCTTTTACATGGTCTACGGCATAGCCAGACTGTCTAAGTGACCTGGTTAGCCCGTCAGCTAGTACGCTATCGTCTTCTGCAATCAGTATTCTCATACAACCTTATCAGCAAAATCTTGCTTGTTAATCAGACATTTGCTGATTTTCACCAGCAAAATACTAGTTTCTAATACATATTCTAGCGGGACAAAAAAATGCCTTGCACAGAATACTGTTTTTATATACAGTAATCACTGTAAATTAACTATATGACAAAAATACACCTAATTTTAAATAAGGACGACTATGGAAGACCATAAGAAAAAATCTGGATCAGCGCCTAGCGATATTGAAGGAATGAGCTCTGATAAGCAAAAAGCGTTGAATGCTGCACTTGCTCAGATTGAGAAGCAATTTGGTAAGGGCTCCATCATGCGTCTTGGTGACAGCGATATTGGTCAAGACATTCAAGTGGTTTCAACTGGTTCGCTAGGTTTAGATATTGCCTTAGGTGTTGGCGGATTAGCCAGGGGTCGCGTTATTGAGATTTATGGTCCTGAATCGTCTGGCAAAACTACCTTGACCTTACATGCTGTGGCAGAGATGCAGAAGTTAGGTGGCACATGTGCATTTATTGATGCTGAGCATGCGTTGGATGTTCAGTACGCAGCAAAATTAGGCGTAGATGTAAACAATCTATTAATTTCTCAGCCAGATACAGGTGAACAAGCATTGGAGATTGCTGATGCCTTGGTTCGTTCGGGATCTATTGATCTTATCGTGATCGACTCTGTAGCAGCCTTGGTGCCACGCGCAGAGATTGAAGGTGATATGGGAGATTCATTACCAGGTTTGCAGGCGCGTTTGATGAGCCAAGCTCTGCGTAAATTAACCGGAACCATCAAGCGTACTAATTCAATGGTGATCTTTATTAATCAGATCCGTATGAAGATTGGTGTGATGTTTGGATCTCCAGAGACAACAACTGGCGGTAATGCATTGAAGTTTTATGCCTCTATGCGTTTAGATATTCGTCGTATTGGCAGTATTAAAAAAGGCGATGAAATTGTTGGTAATGAAACTCGTGTAAAAGTGGTTAAAAACAAAGTTTCTCCTCCATTTAGAGAGGCAATTTTTGACATCATGTATGGCGAAGGTATTTCACGCCAAGGTGAGGTAATTGATTTAGGTGTTGAGTGTGACATCGTTGAAAAATCGGGTGCTTGGTATAGCTACAACGGTGAGCGTGTTGGACAAGGTAAAGATAATGCCCGTGAGTTCTTAAAAGAAAATCCTGAAATTGCTAAAGAAATTGAAGCAAAGATTCGTGAGAAATTAGGTGTTAATAGTGGCAGTGTGATCACGCTAAAAGAAGAGGCTGATGCCTAAAGGCCAAGCCCCCAGTCTCATGGGGCGAGCTCTACGATACTTATCAAGAAGAGAGCATAGTCGCCAAGAGCTTCGTAAGAAGCTCTTGGCTTATGCAGAATCTGAAGATGAAGTTGATGAGTTACTAATTAAGTTGGAAAAGCAATCTTGGTTATCTGATGAGCGGTATGCGGAAAGCTTGGCTAGACGTAAATCAGATAGATACGGTAGCTTAAGGATCATTGATGAGCTAAAGCAGCAATCGGTTGATGCACAGACTGTTAGCAAAATTAAAGAAGAGCTAAAGCAATCGGATTTGGACCGCGCTTGGGCTTTGTGGGATAGAAAATTTTCTGGTGCTGTAGCAGTTGAACCCAAAGAGCGGGCCAAGCAAATGAGGTATTTAGTCAGCAAAGGTTTTCCATTGGAGGTTGTTTCAAGGGTGGTTTCTGGTCGATTTAGTCCTAATCAAGACCCCTCAATCTGAAAAATTAGTGCTGGTGTAGACTTTGCAGATGACATCAAGTTCAGTTTCCCGCCAATTAATTCATACCCGTGAAATCAAAACCCAAGTTTTTCTCAGGGAAGATGGACTTTGGGATGTTGAAGCCAGCTTAATTGATACCAAAGCAAAGGATTTTCCTTTGGCTAGTGGCGTTAAATTAGCGGGCGAACCTATTCATCACATGATTTTGACCTTAACTATTGATGATCAATTCAATGTTGTGGCTGTCAACGCTAAGGCTCAGTCTGTCCCATATGTGGGTTATTGCGACAAAATCGAGCCAAATTATCAAATGTTAGTGGGTCTTAACTTACTTAACGGCTTCCGTGGAGCCGTAAAAGAAAGATTTTCTGGAATACTTGGGTGCTCTCATATGACAGAGCTATCCACAATTTTGCCAACAGCAGCCATTCAGGCATTTGCGGGAGAAGTCATCAAGGTTGCCGACCACGGAACTGGAGAGATGCCATTTCAATTAAATCGCTGCCATGCCCTAAGAACTGATGGCGAGGCGGTAAAAAAATACCATCCCAGGTGGTTTGGAATGCCTTTAAGCCCCAAGGACATACCGAAAAAGTGATCTACGAGCCCGAAATTGCGATAATGAAGGGCTTAGTTAGTAAAAAAACAGAATAGACAGAGTTGAGTAAGTTAGAAACATTAGTATTTTCGGACTATTAAAGAGGGAGCCTCAATGAAGATCCATGAGTATCAAGGCAAGGAAATCTTGCGTCAGTTCAATGTACCAGTACCAAATGGTATTCCAGCATTAAGCGTTGATGAAGCTGTTGAAGCTGCAAAGAAATTGGGTGGACCAGTTTGGGTTGTAAAAGCTCAAATTCACGCAGGTGGCCGCGGTAAAGGTGGTGGCGTTAAGGTTGCTAAGAGTCTTGATGAAGTAAAAACATATGCAACTCAAATTTTGGGTATGCAGTTAAAAACTCATCAAACAGGCCCAGAAGGTCAAAAAGTTCGTCGTCTATTAGTAGAAGACGGCGCAGATATCAAAAAAGAATACTACGTTGGTATCTTGACAGATCGTGCAACACAATCAGTTGTTGTGATGGCGTCAAGTGAAGGTGGTATGGATATTGAAGAAGTGGCTGCGAAGACACCAGAAAAAATTATCAAAGCATTTGTGAACCCATTGGTGGGTTTGACAGATGCAGACGCTGCTAAATTAGCGTTAGGTATTGGTGTTCCAGAGGCTTCACAAGCTCAAGCAAAAGCAGTATTGCAGAGCTTGTACAAAGTTTATATGGATACAGACGCATCATTGGTTGAAATCAACCCATTGATTCTTGAAGGCAATGGCAATATCAAGGCTTTGGACGCTAAGTTCAACTTTGACTCAAATGCGTTGTTCCGTCACCCAGAAATCGTTGCGTATCGCGACCTAGATGAAGAAGATCCAGCTGAAGTAGAGGCGTCTAAATTTGATTTAGCCTACATTTCATTAGACGGCAATATCGGTTGCTTGGTAAATGGTGCTGGTTTGGCTATGGCAACAATGGACACAATTAAGTTGTTTGGTGGTGAACCAGCAAACTTCTTGGACGTTGGTGGTGGTGCTACAGCTGAGAAAGTAACTGAAGCATTCAAGATCATGTTGAAGAACAAAGAAGTAAAAGCAATTTTGGTTAACATTTTCGGCGGCATCATGAAGTGTGACGTGATTGCAGATGGCGTTATCACTGCATGTAAAGCAGTGAACTTGAGCGTACCTTTGGTTGTTCGTATGAAAGGTACAAACGAAGAGCTCGGTAAGAAGATGTTGGCTGATTCTGGCCTGCCGATTATTAGTGCAGACACGATGGCTGAAGCAGCGACTAAAGCTGTTGCAGCAGTTAAGTAAGCCACAGGCCACGAAAGGAATTTAAATGTCTATTCTTATTAATAAAAACACACGAGTTATTACTCAAGGTATCACTGGTAAAACTGGTCAGTTCCACACTGAAAAGTGTCAAGAGTACGCAAATGGCAAAGAATGTTTTGTTGCTGGCGTAAATCCTAAAAAAGCTGGCGAGAAAATTTTTGATATTCCTATTTATGCATCAGTTAAAGAAGCCGCTGCTGAAACAGGTGCAACTGTTTCTGTAATTTATGTGCCACCTGCTGGTGCTGCTGCAGCTATTTGGGAAGCTGTTGAAGCTGACTTAGATTTAGCAATTTGTATTACAGAAGGTATTCCTGTTCGCGACATGTTGGAAGTTCGCAACAAAATGGCTGCTAAAGAAGCAAAAGGCGGTAAGAAAACTTTATTGTTGGGACCTAACTGCCCAGGTTTAATCACGCCTGATGAAATCAAGATTGGCATCATGCCAGGTCACATTCATCGTAAGGGTCGTATCGGTGTAGTTAGCCGCTCAGGTACGTTAACTTATGAGGCTGTTGCTCAATTGACAGAAATCGGCCTAGGCCAATCTTCTGCTGTTGGTATTGGTGGTGACCCAATTAACGGTCTTAAGCACATTGATGTGATGAAGGCTTTTAATGATGATCCAGATACTGATGCTGTGATCATGATTGGCGAAATCGGTGGTCCAGATGAGGCTGAAGCCGCTCGTTGGTGCAAAGCTAATATGAAAAAACCGGTAGTAGGCTTTATTGCTGGTGTTACTGCCCCTGCAGGTAAGCGCATGGGTCATGCTGGTGCGTTGATTTCTGGCGGTGCTGACACTGCTGATGCCAAATTGGCCATCATGGAAGAGTGTGGCTTTACAGTGACACGTAATCCATCAGAAATGGGTAAATTGCTTAAAGCATTGTTGTAATATCCATCTAAAGGCAAACAAAACGGGAGCCTCGCTCCCGTTTTTTATTGATAAAACAAAAAAGAGGATGACATGGAATTTTTTACAACAATTGATTGGGCAGTGATTGCTCAAATCATCATGATTGATGTTTTGTTGGGCGGAGATAACGCTGTAGTAATTGCGCTAGCCTGCAGAAATTTACATCCAAATCAGCGTCGTCGCGGAATTATGTGGGGAACAGCTGGAGCTATCATCTTGCGCATTATTTTGGTGATCTTTGCTGTCACATTGCTAAAAATACCATTCTTAAAATTTACTGGTGGTCTGTTGCTGTTGTGGATTGGTTATAAGTTAATGGTTCAAACAGAGGATGATGATGGCCATGACTTAGAGGCATCAGACAAGCTTTGGGCTGCGGTGAAAACTATTATCGTTGCAGATATTGCAATGAGTGTTGATAACGTCATTGCGATCGCAGGCGCGGCAGGTCAAGTGGATGCGGGGCATCATCAGTTTGGTTATATCGTATTTGGTTTGCTTGTTTCCATTCCGTTGATTGTTGGGGGAAGTCAGATAGTTCTATATTTGATTGATAGATTCCCAATTATTGTTACCTTAGGGGCAGGACTACTTGGTTGGATTGCTGGCGGAATGATATTTACTGATCCTGGTTTAATACAGTACCTTGGTAATCACATTGAGGCTTATTCAACAAGTGCTGGAATTGTTGCTGCTTTAGGTGTGATGATCTTGGGAGAGTTAGCGAAACGTAGTAAACGAAAGAAATAATTATTTGTTGTAGTTTGATTCAACACAAAAATCAGCATTTTCCTACAGCAATATCATCCCCCAAAATGCTCGCCATCTGAGATGATGGTGAGTCTTAATTGGGAGGTCGTTAAATATGAATGAAGGTAGAAGTAACTTGCAGTTAAAAGAAAAAAATGGATTTACATTGATTGAGCTGATGGTTGTTATTGCCATTATTGGCATTTTGGCAGCCATTGCAGTTCCTAAGTACCAAGATTACATCGCTAAAACACGTGTTGCAGAAGGATTTAGTCTTGCTGCTGGAGCAAAGTTAGCGGTGACAGAAGTTTATGCGGGTAAGGGTGCTGCAGACATGAGCGCTGCCACAGAAAGCACATTTAAATCAACGTCCACAAATAGCATCAAAGAAGTAAGCATTCAAAAATCTGGTGCTATTTTGATTACCTATCAGTCCAGTGTTGCACCAGAGGGAGCTAATAAGTTAAGTATCGTGCCCGTCAATCAGGCTGCAGGAGATGACGTAAAAGCGGTTGATTTGAGTAGTAAACAAGAGCAGCCATGGGCTGGTGTTTGGTCATGTAAGTCACCTGAAACAACTTTGCCGGCAAAGTTGCTGCCAGCTGATTGCAAGTAAACAACAATCTGACCAAAATAAAAAGGCAAACCAGGGTTTGCCTTTTTTAATGTCTATTCATCTCAGTCAGTTCAATGGAGATAGTTATGCTGCCTTCCAAGTGCCAGACTTACCGCCACTCTTTTCAAGTAGCTTTACTTCTTTAATCACCATGCCTCGGTCAACTGCTTTGCACATATCGTAGATTGTGAGCAGGCCAATTTGAACACCAGTTAATGCCTCAATTTCAACCCCAGTTTGACCAATATTTTCAGTTGTTACTGTGCAATGAATAGTCGAGTTTTTTTCATCTGATTGAAATTCAACGGCAACTCTTGTGAGTGCAATGGGGTGGCAAAGAGGTATTAAGTCAGGACTCTTTTTAGTGGCTTGGATGGCTGCAATACGGGCAATGCCAATCACATCCCCTTTTTTGTGGGTGCCAGACATCACCATATCAAATGTACTTTTCTGCATCTGAATGCTGCCTGTGGCTGTAGCAATGCGATGTGTGCTGGCTTTTTGCCCAACATCCACCATGTGCGCTTGGCCAGTTTCATCAAAATGAGTTAGTTTGTTCATGCATTATTTGTACCATAATTAGAGATATGGATAGAAAAAATAATAAATTTTCGAAAAAATTGATGGCAGCGGCTTTGGCGATGGTCTTTCAGCCAAGTTATTTGCTTGCGCAAAGTGATGCAAACATCACTGCTCAAGAAAACATCAATCGTGCCATGCAGACACCTGCGGCCCAATCAGAATTTACGCCAGCTAGTAAAAGAGTCCAGCAACCTACTTTGGTATTACCTGATTTGGGTGACTCGTCTAGTGCATCTTTGGCGCCAGTTGATGAGCGTCAATTAGGCGAGCGCATCATGCGTGAAATACGTCGCGATCCAGACTACTCATCAGACCCTGTTTTCTATGACTATCTAAATAATATTGGACAGCACTTGGTTGGTGCTGCCAGGAAGCAAGGTATTGCTGGTTTACAAGGTGGTGGAAGTTTTGCCGTAAATTTTGAACTGTTTGGCGTTAGAGATAAAAGTATTAATGCGTTTGCATTGCCTGGTGGTTTTATTGGCGTTCACACTGGCCTAATTGTCTCGGCAGAAACCGAGTCTGAGTTGGCTTCTGTATTGGGGCACGAAATCGGACACGTTACACAAAAGCATATTGCTAGGATGTATGGTCAGCAAGGCACTAACTCGATGATTGCGTTGGCTTCAATTATCTTGGCTGCAGTTGCAGTAAGTCGTAACCCCAATGCAGCTCAAGGTCTTGCAGTAGGTGGTCAAGCATTAGCTATACAAAACCAATTGTCATATTCCAGAGATGCTGAGCGAGAGGCTGATCGAGTTGGTTTCCAGATTCTTCAGGCAGGTGGTTTTGATGTTCAAGGTATGCCAGATTTTTTTCAGCGCATGCAAAGAGCCAATAGCATCATGGAAAGTGGTGTTCCTGGTTACGTAAGAACTCATCCTTTAACAACAGATCGTATTGCAGATATGCAAGACCGCGTGAGAGGGCTTGCAACTCAGAGGGTTGCTTCATCGATTGAGTTTTATTTATTAAAAGCCAGAGCACGTTTAACTCAAACCACTAGTTCAAGTAACTATCCTGAGTTGCGACAGTACTATGACAGTTTGTTACGTAAGCAAGATCTTACAAAACAATTGGAAGGCAGTTATGGCTTGGCTCTTTTGAGTTTTAAACAGTTAAAAAATGCTGATGCTGAAAACTATCTTCAAAAAAGTAGGGCTTTAGTTCAAGCAATTTCATCAAATGGTTCACCAGTTCAGCGATGGAGTCTTTCACTTGAGACAACGGCTATTGAATTGATGTATGCAAAATCACAATATGAGCAAGGTATCAAACAAATCGCTACTTTAAAGGCTTTTTATCCTCAGTCTAGGTCATTAAATATGTTGCTAGTCGAGGGGCAGTTAAAGACAGGTCAGCATGAGCAAGCTATTGCTTGGTTAAAAACTCAATCAAGATCTCACCCAGAGAATTCTATTTGGTGGGATTTATTATCTAGAGCGTATGCGCAGTCGGGTAAAAAATCATTACACCATGCTGCCTTGGCTGAGAAATATGTTTCTCAAGGTGCTTGGGTAGGTGCGCTAGAACAAATGAAGTTTGCTAAAGCAGCTGGTGATGCCGATTTTTATCAAGCTTCTGAAATTGAGGCGAGAGCTAGACAAATACAGGAGTTATATCGTCAAGAGTTGCGCGCAGAAAATAAAAGGCCATGATGCTTTTTAATTTCTTTAGAGCTAATTAAGTTGATTTCATAACTTTTGCCTTGCCATACCCACTTACCTGCATAACCACAGGCATTCGCGAACTCTGAACTTTTTGAGAAAAGTTCTAAGTCATGGTCATGCAGCAATACATAGACTGTTTCTATCTTTTTTTCAAAAGATGATGTTGGTTGACTTAAATCTTTACTGCTTTGTATTTCTAATTGGCAGCTCAATAAAATTTGACCACATTCATCTAGAAAGACATTGATGGGACTTATTTCTTGGCCATCTGTCGTTTTGAGTAATAGAGAATTATTGGATGGGTAAATTCTTGCAATGAATGGTGTATAGCTTAAATCAATGTAAACCCTTTGAGGGCCGTTCTGGAAAAACCATTCCCCAGATTCATTGTGCGCTAGATTTCTTTGAATGAAATGAATGAGACCTTCGTGGTTGATTGCGTCGCCAGGTAAGTGATTGGCTTGCGCATATTCGTTACGCATTCGCCAAATTCCTCGCCGATCAAAAGCAAGCCATCCATGGCAAACAGGTACATCAGGCCATTTAATGACTGAGCGTATGACCTGCTCATCCATGTTTAATGGAAGCCGTGAATGGTGCTCGGTAGTTGTATGTGTTCTTCTTGGGCTGGGCTTGCATGTATGTGAGCAATTCTCCATCCCATAGGGCTTTGAACAAGTACATAAGAAAAGTTCAAGAAGAACTCAGGCTCTACTTGATCGGGCTCTAGTCTTACTGCCTCTGTTGTGTCAAAGAATGCGATGCCAATACCAGTGTGACCAATTGCTTGAATCGGGTCTAGCCATAAAAAGTGATCTTCTAGAATCTTTTTTAAACCCTCGCGCAGTTCGGCATGGCCAGTTAAACGTTTGCCACCTGGAAGAATGCATGTAATGGAATCCTCATCCATCCATAAGTCAATGGAGCCATCTAGATCGTTGCGATGCAAAGATTCTCTCCATGCATCAAGCACTTCATCAGGTATTTGGAATAAGCGAGCTTGACGTGGCATGGTGTATTTATTGAGTTAGTTATTTAAAGAGTTTAGGACGTCTTGAGGCTGTATGTCCACTAAACATTTCAGATGTCCTAGTGGGCAGGTTCTTTTGAAGCAGGGGCTACATTTCAGTTGTAACCAGTGCACTTTTGCCTCAGGGGATAAGGGAGGGGTGTGTCTTGGGTCGCTAGAGCCAAATATCGCTACTTGAGGGCGCCTGAATGCAGCTGCTATATGCATCAATCCTGAGTCGTTGCTGATTACTTTGTCAGCAACAGCGATGCATGCCATTGCCTCATCAAGTGTTGTTTGTCCGCACCAGTTGATGACTTGATTATTTGAGTTACTTAGCCTCACGATTTCATCTGCTAGCGATGACTCTTTTTTACTGCCTAAGATTAAAACTAATGCTTTACTATTTTGCTCGATGAGCATTTGTGCAAGTTTGCCAAAATGCTCGACTGGCCATTGTTTTGCCGGGCCGTATTCAGCGCCGGGGCACAAAATAAACAACTTGTCATGATTCTGGATGAGCTGAAGTTTTTCTTTCATCTCATTTAAGAAAAGTCTAGGTAATTCTAATTTTGGCTGAGGGGTTTCTTTTGCTTGATTGCCTGAGAGAGCAAAGTAATGAGATGACATCGATGGTCTATTTGATCTCGATGGATTTTCCAATGGCGCAGTAATTAAGCGCCAACGCATCTCACCTTTATAGCCAATTCTATTGGGAATTTTTGCTAACCAAGGTATTAATGCGGACTTAAAGCTGTTCGGTAAAACATACGCATGGGTATATCCAGCGAGCTTTAGTTGCTTTGCTAATTGCTTTCTTTCTGCCCACTGTAATAATCCGTGCTTAAAGTCTCCAATGATGACTTCATTGATTGCAGGGATGGCTCGCATCACCGATGCCACCCATGGAGTGGCAATCACATCAATAAAACTATCAGGGTGGTTTTTTTTGAGCTGGGTTATTAGGGGCTCAGTCATCACCGCATCACCAATCCAGTTGGGGGCGATGATGAGAATTTTTGCCATGTTAATGACCGTGTGGTTCAGTACCAGGTTTTAGTTGGTACTCGGTGCTGCAATATGGACATTTAACGTGCCCTGTTGATACAACATCTAGAAAAACACGTGGATGTAAGCTCCAAGCCGGCGAACCAGGGTTTGGGCAGTGCAAAGGTAGGTCTTTATGACCGTCAACCTGAACAACATTTTTTGTACTCATATCAACCTCACACTACAGTTAACCAGTGGCGATATTTGTCGCTCTTGCCGGCAACTGCATCAAAGAAAACTTGTTGAATTTTTGTTGTGATTGGACCACGCTTACCATCGCCGATCATTCGATCATCCAGTTCTCTAATAGGTGTTACCTCAGCAGCTGTGCCTGTGAAGAAAGCTTCATCACAGCAATACATTTCATCGCGGGTAATACGTTTTTCGCGCACTTCAATGCCAAGGTCTTTTGCAATTGTGAAAATCGCATCACGCGTGATACCGTCTAAACAAGATGCTAAGTCTGGTGTGTAAACAATACCGTTTTTAACAATAAAAACGTTTTCGCCAGATCCTTCTGAAACATAGCCATCTGTATCTAGTAGGAGAGCTTCATCGTAACCATGAGCCGTTACCTCTTGATTGGCCAAAATCGAGTTGATGTAGTAACCAGAGGCTTTGGCGCGAACCAACGACACGTTCACATGGTGTCTTGTGAAAGAAGAAGTTTTAACGCGAATACCTTTGTTTAAGCCATCTTCACCAAGGTATGCGCCCCATTCCCAGGCAGCTACTGCCACGTGTGTCGAATTGTTCTTTGCAGAAATACCTAATTTTTCTGAACCAATCCAAACGATTGGGCGAATATAGCAAGAAGCCAATTTATTCTCTTTAACAACTTGAATCGTTGCCTTAGAGATTTCTTCTTCTGTGTAATTCATCTTCATTTGGAAGATTTTTGCTGAATTAAATAGGCGACGTGTATGTTCTTTGAGGCGGAAAATAGCAGGACCAGCATCAGTTTTGTATGCCCGGATACCTTCAAATACACCCATGCCATAGTGAAGGGTATGAGTTAGAACATGGATGTTGGCATCACGCCAAGGCACCAATTTGCCATCCATCCAAATAAAGCCATCACGATTTGCCATTGACATGGTGTATTTCCTAAATTCTGAGAAAAATGAGTCGAAATGCCATTGTAAAACAGGCGGGTAGAGATGGCTATGTCAAAAAACATGCCCCTACCTATAATCAAACTTTCAAAAATAAATAGGTTATTTGATTTGGCTTGGTCAAAACAACAGCGGGACGATTTGCTGGATGGATTCAGAACGATGGCTCATTCAGGTTTTGCTGTATTCACATGGGCCTTGGTAACTGGCATAGCTATGGCCAAATCAGATATTAGTACCGCAGAGGCAGTTGGTATGTCTTTGCTCGTCTATGCCGGTTCGGCCCAGTTGGCTGCTTTACCTTTAATTGCGGGTAATTTCCCTTTTTGGACGATTTTTTTGACAGCCATAATTGTCAATTTAAGGTTTGTCATATTCAGCGCTGGGATTCAGCCATATTTCAAGGAAAAAGCTTATTGGAAACGGTCCATTTTGGGATATATCAATGGGGATTTAACTTTTGCATTGTTTATGTCTCGATATCCATGTGCGGATGGCAATCCCTCGCACGCACCATTTTTTATTGGTATGGCAGTAGCTAATTGGTCGGTTTGGCAAACAGGCTCATTGGCTGGAATATTTTTAGCATCATTAATACCTGGATCCTGGGGGCTAGCTTATGCAGGCACTTTAGCTCTAATTGCCATTCTTTTACCTATGCTAGAAGGTTGGCCGTCTAGGTTGGCTGCGGTTGCTGCATCAGTTGCAGCGCTGGCCACAGTAGATTTGCCTTATAAGCTGAATATAGTTATCGCAGTTCTAGTTGCAATTGTTGTAGGAATTGTTGCTGAGTCTTATCTGGAGCGGCGAGCAGAGGGGGTTTCACAGTGACATCTTTAGAAATTTGGGTTGTCATTATTGGCCTAGCGGTCATTACATATTTAACCCGTGGTTTTTTCTTGTTAATGGGTGCGAGAGTTGAGTTAAGCCCAACTATTCAAAAATCACTTCGTTATGCTCCTGCAGCTGCCCTGGTGGCTGTCATAGTGCCTGAGATATTTTTCCCGCCAGGATCAACAGAAATAGAACTCAATAATCCTCAGCTTTGGGGTGGATTAGCCTCAATATTGGGTTTTTTGGCGACTAAAAGTATGGTTTTCACCATTATTTCTGGAATGATCGTCTATACAGGCGCAAGGTTTATTTAGCCCCAAAAAACGGTCAGAAAGTCCTGTAAAAAGGTAAAATCTGAGTTTCTAGTCTTTTAGTTAAAACTCACATAATCATCATGCCAGGTACATCAAAACTTAAATTTAATCGTCTTTCTGATTTAGCCGCTGCAGGGCAACTCAAGGGTAAGCGTGTTTTTATCCGTGCGGATTTGAATGTTCCACAAGATGAAGCGGGAAATATTACTGAAGACACCCGTATTCGAGCATCAATTCCGGCGATTAAGTTAGCTTTAGAAGCTGGTGCAGCTGTGATGGTGACGTCTCATCTAGGACGTCCAACTGAGGGTGAATTTAAACCAGAAGACACGTTAGCTCCGGTAGCAGACAGAATTGCAGAGTTGATGGAAAGAAAAGTTCCATTGATCAGCCACTGGGTAGATGGTGGATTTGAGTTGCAGCCAGGTGATCTAGTACTGCTTGAGAACTGCAGATTAAATAAGGGTGAAAAAAAGAATAACGAAGAACTAGCGCAAAAGATGGCTAAGTTGTGCGATGTTTATGTCAATGATGCTTTTGGTACTGCGCATCGTGCTGAGGCAACAACTCATGGTATGGCTAAGTACGCGCCAGTTGTTTGCGCTGGCCCGCTGATGGCTGCTGAGCTGGATGCTTTGGGTAAGGCATTAACAGATCCTAAGCGACCATTAGTGGCCATTGTTGCTGGCTCAAAAGTTTCCACCAAGTTAACTATTTTGAAGTCTCTGGCTGAAAAGGTGGATCAACTAATTGTTGGTGGTGGTATCGCTAATACATTCATGTTGGCGGCAGGTTTGCCGATTGGCAGATCTTTAGCAGAGCCTGATTTGGTAAATGAAGCAAAAGCAATCATGGATATGATGGCTAAGCGTGGCGCCAGTGTGCCTATTCCGGTGGATGTGGTTGTCGCAAATGAACTATCTCCTCTAGCTCGCGCAAACAGAGTTGCTTCAACCGATGTTCAGCCTGATGACATGATTTTGGATGTTGGCCCAAAGACATCTGCTGAGTTAACTAGTATCGTTGCTCATGCTGGAACGATTGTTTGGAATGGCCCTATTGGTGTTTTTGAAATTGATCAGTTTGGTGGTGGCACAAAGATGTTGGCTGCCGCGATTGCACACTCGCCTGCATTCTCGATTGCCGGTGGTGGTGACACATTGGCTGCTATTGCTAAGTACGGCATTGATAAGCAAGTTGACTATATCTCAACTGGTGGTGGAGCTTTCTTGGAGTTCTTGGAAGGTAAAACATTGCCAGCGTTTGCAATTTTGTCTGAGAGAGCTGAATGACATTACGCGCCACGAAAATCGTCGCAACACTTGGTCCTGCTTCAAGCAGTGCTGAAACGCTAAAACAATTGATTGAGGCTGGGGTTGATGTTGTGCGCCTGAATTTTTCTCATGGCACGGCAGCAGATCATCAGGCTAGGGCGCAACTTGTTCGAGAGGTTTCAAAAAAAGTTGGTCGTGAAGTGGCAATCATGGCTGATTTGCAAGGCCCAAAAATCCGGGTTGGTAAATTTGAAAATAACAAAATTATCTTAAAGGCTGGCGAACGTTTTACTTTAGACGCTAACTGTACTTTGGGTAATCAAGAGAAAGTTGGTTTGGACTATAAAAACCTTCCTAACGACGTTAAGGTTGGTGACAAGTTATTACTCAATGATGGTTTGTTAGTGATTCGCGTTGAGGAAGTTCAAGGCGCTTCTATCCATACTGTGGTTGAGTTGGGTGGTGAGTTATCAAACAATAAAGGTATCAATCGTGCTGGTGGCGGTTTGACTGCCCCAGCTTTGACCGATAAAGACAAAGAAGATCTCAAAACTGCTGTTGGCTTGGGCGCAGATTACATTGCGATTAGCTTTCCTAAAAATGCAGATGACATGAAGATTGCTAGAGATCTTGCAAATCAAGCAACTCAAGAGCTTGGTCATAAAACTAAATTGATTGCCAAGATCGAGCGTGCTGAAGCTGTTTTGCCAGGAATCTTGGAAGGTATTTTGGAGGTTAGTGACGGCATTATGGTTGCCCGCGGTGACTTAGCGGTTGAGGTTGGCAATGCCACTGTGCCTGCTTTGCAAAAGAAAATGATTCGCATGGCTCGTGAGGCAAATAAGGTGGTGATCACTGCCACTCAAATGATGGAGTCAATGATTGTTAATCCTGTGCCAACAAGGGCGGAGGTGAGTGACGTTGCTAATGCGGTGTTAGATGGGACCGATGCAGTAATGTTGTCAGCTGAAACTGCATCAGGCCAGTACCCTGTTGAAACTGTTTTGCAAATGGCCGCAATCTGCCTTGAGGCTGAGAAGACTGAAGTCCATCATCTAGATGCGGACTTCTTTGATCAAAAATTCACACGCATTGATCAATCTATTGCATTTGGCGCTTTGTTCACCGCTTATCACTTGGGTGTCAAAGCAATTGCAGCTCTGACTGATTCTGGATCTACTGCTTTGTGGATGAGTCGTCACAAAATTCAAGTCCCAATTTTTGCATTAACAACCAAGGTGACCAGTCAAAGAAGTATGGCTTTGTATAGGAACGTGCATCCATTGCACTTAGATACTAGCAATGACAGAGATACCGCCCTAGAGCAGGCTGAGGCATGCGTTAAGAAGTTGGGCGCAGTTAATGTGGGTGACAAGATTGTGTTAACGGTTGGTGAGCCGATGGGTCAAGTCGGTGGAACCAATACGTTAAAGATTGTTGATGTGAAATAAATTTTTTATTTAAGGGAAGAGTTATGGCACTTGTATCTATGCGCCAATTATTGGACCATGCAGCAGAAAATGCTTATGGATTGCCTGCATTTAACGTTAATAACTTAGAGCAAGTTCAAGCAATTATGGCTGCTGCTGATGAGGTGAATGCGCCTGTGATCATGCAAGCTTCAGCTGGTGCTCGTAAGTATGCTGGTGAAGCTTTCTTGCGCCATTTAATTGATGCGGCTGTTGAAGCGTACCCGCATATTCCTGTTGTGATGCACCAAGATCATGGCCAGAGCCCAGCAGTTTGTATGGCGGCGATTCGGTCTGGCTTTACATCAGTGATGATGGATGGTTCATTGATGGATGACGGTAAGACGGTAGCCTCTTACGAATACAACGTGGCGGTATCTCAAGAAGTTGTTAAATTTGCTCATTCTATTGGTGTAACAGTTGAAGCTGAGTTGGGTGTATTGGGCTCATTAGAAACAATGATGGGCGACAAAGAAGACGGTCACGGCGCAGAGGGTGCAATGACACGTGAGCAATTGTTGACTGATGTTGAGCAGGCTGCTGACTTTGTTAAAAAGACTCAATGTGATGCATTAGCAATCGCTATTGGCACAAGTCATGGTGCTTATAAATTTACTAAAAAACCTACTGGCGATATTCTTGCTATTGATCGTATCAAAGAGATTAACCAACGTATCCCAAATACACATTTAGTCATGCATGGTTCATCTAGTGTTCCTCAAGAATTGTTAGCAATCATTCGTGAGTTTGGTGGTGACATGAAGGAAACTTACGGCGTGCCTGTAGAAGAAATTCAAGAAGGTATTAAGCACGGTGTTAGAAAAATTAATATCGATACAGATATTCGTTTGGCTATGACTGCTGCTATTCGTCGTTATTTATTTGAGAACCCAAGCAAGTTTGATCCTCGTGATTACTTAAAGCCTGCGCGTGAAGCTGCCAAGGAAATTTGTAAAGCACGCTACTTGGCTTTCGGCTGTGAAGGTCAGGCAGGAAAAATTAAATCTGTTCCTTTGGAAAAAATGGCTGAGCGTTATAAAGCAGGTCAGTTGGCTCAATTAGTTAAATAAGGTGTACATGCAAGCTCTATACGAATCTTCAATCAAGTCTTTACCTTTAATTTCAAAGGGCAAGGTTCGCGATATCTACGCTATTGGTGATAATCAGTTATTGATGATTACAACTGATCGTCTATCAGCATTCGATGTGGTGATGGGTGAGCCTATTCCTGGCAAAGGAATAGTCCTTAACCAAATGGCTAATTTTTGGTTTGATAAGTTAAGCCATGTGATTCCAAATCATTTAACAGGAATTGACCCTGCAACAGTAGTTGCGGCTGATGAAATCAGCCAAGTAACTGGTCGCGCAATTGTTACTAAGCGTTTGAAGCCAATTATGGTTGAGGCAGTTGTGCGCGGCTATTTATCTGGCAGTGGCTGGAAAGATTATCAAGCCACAGGTTCTGTTTGCGGTATCCAATTGCCTGCTGGTTTGCAAAATGCTCAAAAGTTACCGGAGCCAATTTTCACTCCTGCTGCTAAAGCTGAAGTGGGTGAGCATGATGAAAATATTTCATATGCAGAGGTTGAGGCACGCATTGGTAAAGATTTAGCCGCGAAGATTAGAGATGTGAGTATTCGTTTATATCAAGAAGCATCTATTTATGCCGCAAGCAAGGGCATCATCATCGCTGATACTAAGTTTGAATTTGGTCTTGATGAAGCTGGTAACTTGGTGCTGATGGATGAGGTATTAACTGCTGACTCCTCACGTTTTTGGCCTGCTAGTTCATATCAAGTAGGTTCAAATCCTCCATCTTTTGATAAACAGTTTGTGCGTGATTGGTTGGAGTTGGCGCAGGTTAATGGCAAGCCATGGAATAAATCTGCTCCAGCACCGCAACTACCTCAAGATGTCATTGAGAAGACAGCAGCAAAATATCGTGAAGCACTTGCAACATTAACTGCTTAATACCTACTGCATAAGCAAAAAGGAAAAACTATGAGCCAGAAACCAATTGTTGGAATTGTGATGGGGTCTAACTCTGATTGGGACACTATGCAAAACGCTGCACAGATTTTGCAGGAGTTTGGTGTTGCCTATGAGGCAAAAGTGGTTTCTGCTCACCGCATGCCCGATGATATGTTTACTTATGCAGAGTCAGCTCAAGCAAAAGGATTGAAAGCAATCATCGCTGGCGCGGGTGGTGCGGCTCATCTACCAGGTATGTTGGCATCTAAAACAATCGTGCCTATTTTTGGGGTTCCTGTAGCTTCTAAGTATTTGCGCGGTGAAGATTCTTTGTATTCAATTGTGCAAATGCCTAAAGGTGTTCCAGTAGCAACTTTTGCTATTGGTGAGGCGGGGGCTGCTAATGCTGCATTACACGTTATTGCTAACTTGGCGGTAAATGATGCTGCTTTGGCAAAAAAATTAGAAACATTTAGAGCTACTCAGACTGAAAAAGCTCGTGCTATGAATTTACCGGGACACTCTTAAGATATGGCTGATCGTTTAGACCCCATTTTGCCTGGTTCATATCTAGGTATTTTAGGTGGTGGCCAGTTGGGTCGTATGTTTACGCATGCTGCACAAGCAATGGGTTACAAAGTTTGTGTTTTAGATCCTGATGTAAATAGTCCTGCGGGCGCCGTAGCAGAGAAGCACATACAGGCTGATTACGTTGATCATGCGGCCTTGAAGGAAATGGCATCTATTTGTCAGGCAATTAGTACTGAGTTTGAAAATGTTCCAGCGCAAGCGTTGGATGAGTTAGAAGCTTTGGGCGTGTATGTTGCACCGACAAGTTCTGGTGTATCGGTTGCGCAAAATAGAGTCGCCGAGAAAAAGTTTTTAGCTACTTGGAAAGATGAAGCAGGAATCGGTCCCGCACCACACTTAGTGATTGAACATGACTCTGATATTGCTCATGTTCCGGATGATTTATTTCCTGGTATTTTGAAAACAGCTCGAATGGGCTACGATGGTAAAGGTCAAGTGACTGTTCATACTCGAGATGAGTTGAGCCAGGCCTGGGAAAAATTTAATCGAGTTATTTGCGTTCTAGAAAAACGCATGGATTTGGATTTTGAGGTTTCCGCGTTGGTGGTTAGAGGTCATGATGACCAGGTAGTGGCTTACCCCGTTGCTGAAAACATTCATAAGTCTGGTATCTTGCATACGACGACGGTACCTGCACCATCAATTAATCCAGCGCAAGAAAAAAAGATTGTTGAGGCTGCTAAGGCGATTATTAGGCGCTTAGATTATGTCGGTGTTTTATGTGTGGAATTCTTTGTGCTCAAGAGTGGCGACATTGTTGCCAATGAAATTGCCCCGCGTCCGCATAATTCTGGGCACTACACACAAAACGCATGTGTTACTAGCCAGTTTGAGCAACAAGTTCGAGCAATGGCCAGAATTCCTTTGGGTAGTACTGAATTGGTTCAATCAACCATCATGTTGAATATTTTGGGTGATGAGTGGTTGATCAATGGGCAACAGTCAGAGCCACTTTGGAATGAGATTCTTAAAGAGCCAAAAACAAAATTACATCTTTATGGCAAGGCTGAGCCTCGTCATGGTAGAAAGATGGGTCATATCAATTTTGTTGGTGCAACTGCTAACGAAGTAAAGATTGCTTGTGAAAACGCCGTAAAGGTATTGCGTATTACGCGTTAATCATGCCTGATTTATTGGATTCGGCAGTTAAGCAACTACGAGATGGTCATCTAGTTGCCATACCCACGGAAACTGTTTATGGCCTTGCTGCGGACGCAAAAAATGTAGTTGCAGTTAATCAGGTTTTTACAGCCAAAGGGCGACCTAGTGGACATCCTTTAATTGTTCATATTGCCAATCCAGTTTTGCCAACTATGAGCAGTCTTGAATCGCAAAATGCTTGGCAACAATTATTGCTCAACTGGTCTAGAGATGTATCCCCCCAAGCCTTAGCGTTGGCACAGGCTTTTTGGCCAGGACCTTTAACGATTATTTTGCCTAAAGCAAAGAGTGTTTTGATGGAGGTGACTGGTGGGCAGGAAACTGTAGGTGTTCGTTGTCCAAATCATCCTCTTACTCAAGAGTTGCTGAAGTTATTTGATGGCGCAGTGGTTGCACCATCAGCTAATCGCTTTGGCAGAATTTCTCCAACTACTGCAGATCATGTTAGGGATGAGTTTCCTGATGGAGACATTTTGATTCTTGATGGTGGTGCGTGCGATGTTGGAATTGAATCTACGATAGTTGACTTATCTAGATGGGATAGTCACGGTGCTGTGATATTGAGACCGGGTGCTATATCAAAGGCGATGATCGATCAAGTTTTAGGTAATTTAGTTTCTAGTGCCGCATCACAATTATCTAATCAAGGCGATATTTCTCAACCGAGAGTTTCTGGCAGTTTAAGTGCGCATTACGCCCCTAAAACCAAGCTGGTTTTGTATGACCCGGTTAATATTAAGTCAATAAACTTGGCTGATTACAAGGGTAAGAGCGTGGCGTGGGCCCATTTTAAAAACTCCCACACAATTGATTTTTCTCTAGCTAGCCACCTGGATGAAGTTCTTTTGCCAGGCACTTCAAACGACTTGGCAAAATGTTTGTATGCAACCTTACGTACACTAGATCATTTAAATGTTGATGTGATTTATTTTGAGAAGCTGCCAGACTCTGAGCAATGGGATGCTGTTAGAGATAGATTAGGTAGAGCGTCAGTGGGTTCTGGTACTTGATAGCTGAAGTGGCCCATCATCTAGAAGCCACGTTAACAATGCATCATGAATACCTCTGCCTGAGCTAGCGTTTTTATGATTAATAAATGATGTCACGGTGTATGTATGCCCAGTTCTGCTGACTACATAGCCAGAGATTGATCTGACATCTGCTAGGGATCCAGTTTTAATATAAGCCCCATACTTTCTAATTGAGCTGGGTAGAGAAGACGTATTTTTTTCTAAAGCTTCTGTTTCACTGCGTTTGGGTACATATTTTCTAAATTTATCTAAAAGTCGATGTTTCATCGTGCCATCTACGCCGGCAATCGGTAGTGACTCAACATAGTAGTCTCTCGACGCAGAGTTTAGGCCAAGTAGGAGAACTTGATTTAAATGTTTTGGGCTGATTCTTTCGATTCTAGAAAGGCCTGAGCCATTCTCAATAATTAGTTCTGGCATATCTAACTGATACTTTCTAAGCCACTCTTTAACTAATTTAGTTCCGTTGCTGGTGTTGCCAGGTTTGCCTGATTTTTCAAGTGCAATTGTTAAGAGAACTTGTCTAGCCATTACATTATTGGATAGCTTATTAATGTCCTTAATCGATTCATATAGCGGTACACCAAGGTGGGTAACAATAGGTTTAAAAGAGTTATCCATCGTGGCGGCTTTAACTTTAGGTTTTCTGATCCAGCGTCCTCCAATATCCTCCCAGGCCGCTATGATGCTTTGAGATAGAAAATCATCGCTGTTTGACGCAACTACATTCCAGTTGGCTGTAGGACAACCATTAGGAAACTCACCATCAAAGCTTGCTAACCAAGAACCGTTCTTTTCCATATTGATCGACATAGATATATTTTTTCGCCAATCGTTACATGGAGCATCTATCACCTTTAAATTGTTATCAATTTTTAAGTTGGCAATTCTAGGCGTTTGTTTGATGATGACGTACTGGCTATCAATACTTGGAAAAAATTGGAAACTAAAACTATTAAATGCAAATAACAGTGCATCGGGTAGCACGTTGTATGACCTAGTCATTTCTCCATCTGAGAATGAGGATTCTTTGACAGATGAATCATAGGCACTACGATCAAAGATTAAATCGCCGTCAATTTTTTTGATTCCAAAGTCTTTGAGATTATTAAGAATCTTGTTAATTTCTTCCGGAATTAATTTGGGATCGCCGCTACCTCTAACGAGCAGGTCACCTTTGAGCGTCTCTGCTTGGATTTTTCCATTAGTAAAGATATCCGTTTTCCAGCGATATTGAGGCCCCAGTATTTCCATGGCTGCTAAGCTAGTGAGCAGCTTCATCGTTGATGCAGGGTTCATTGCCACATCTTCTTGCCAGTCCACTACTTCAGTTGATTTAAATGTTTTGGTGGAAATATCTTGGGGAACAACTTTTTTTACGGAAATAGAAATAGCATCTTTGGGGATATTACTTTTACTGATGGCTCGTTCAACATCTACTGGTAGTTTGATTTCTGTGGATGCATATGAGCACGAGATAATCCACAGGAAACTGGCTATGGCTATAGATATTTTGTTTTTTGGCATGGCTAATAATATAGCCAAATAATTCAATTAATGAATGTTTTTTCTGTAATAAATTTTTTAAGAATCTTGTTTGATTTGCAGAGTGCAATGCACATCTCACTAAAAAGCGGTTTGTTAGGTTGTGGACAATTCTTTTCAAATTGGCCAGCCACTCTAATTAAGTTCTGGTCTTTGGTTAAGTTGGCTCCGCCAAGGACTTTGTGAGCCATGGCTTTTAGTTCTTTTTCAGGAAGTTTTACGTGATGATTAAGTAAGCCAGCATTCATTAATCTGAGGGCTTCTTCTTGAAAAGAAAGAATCTCTTTTGCAATCGTTAAATAAATACCCGATTTACAGCTGCCTAATTGAATGATTGAATCTGTATAGGTGTTGTACAAATTTAACTCTCTCTTCCAGTCAGATATTGACGCTGGCTTAATCAAAATAGAGTCAAAAGGGGTGTTTTCGTGTAGTAATTTTTTTGCCCCATCTGTGTGAGCAGTTATTCCGTATATTTGAATTTTTTCAAAGTAAGAACCCCTGGCAAGTTGAGCTAACTTCTCACCATCTATCTCTGGCATTGAGAAATCAGTAACTAATATGTCAAAAGGTGTATTTAATAAAAAGTCTTTTGCCAATAATGCGTTTTGATAGCTATGGACGCAGTAGCCCATATCTTTAAATTGAGATTCAGTAATAAGTCTGCTAGGGGCGTGGTCATCAATAATGAGTACTGTTTTGCTATTTCTAGCTTTAATCAAGGGCGAGTTCTCTTTGACCGTCTTTGTCGAATATTTTGGCTCATCAGTCGATCTAGCCAGCATTAACTGAAAGCTGACAGTTGTCCCTTGATTGATTTCAGATTCAATGGATAGCTGACTATTCATAAGTTTCAATAGATGGTCTGTGATTCCTAAGCCTAAGCCAGTACCAATATTCTCAACATTTAAGTGCTTAGAATTAATTTGTTCAAAGGGGCGTATGAGTCTTTTGATTTGTTCTGATGGCATGCCTATGCCGTCATCAGATATTTCAAAATAAATCATCTGTGCAAAGTGATCATTAGCAATGACGCGAGTTGTTACGATTACTTGCCCTTTATTGGAAAATTTAATGGCATTAATAATTAAATTGTGCAAAATCTGATTGAGCTTAACTCCGTCAAATATCAGGCTCGGCGCAATTTCTGAGCAAATATTTGTTATCAGTCTTACTTCTGACTTTGTTGCTGTAATCGATAGGGTTCTATCAATATTTTTTAATAAATTTTTGAGGTCGCTAGCTGTTGCTTCGAGTTGTACCTTTCCTGCCGCTATCTTTGACGCGTCTAGTACTTGATTGAGCATCTCTAGCATTGATTGCGCAGACTCTTTGGCACTTTCAAGAATCTTATGTTCGTAGCTGGGTAATGTCTTATTGGCTAATATTTTTTCATGTATACCAATAATTGCACTAATTGGGTTCTTAATTTCGTGGCTAACGTTAGATAGCGTCACATCTTTTGATATAACTAATTTTCTTAGTTTTTCATTCTCATTTGACTTAATGAGTGCGAGTTTTTCTAGTTGTTTACTCTTTGCAATAAGGTAAACAATGAATGCTAGATTGATGACAACCAAAATTGGGATGAATAAAAGGATGTTAGACATCGATGATTTTGTTTGATCTACAAAATGAAATCATGTCAGCTAGATTGCTAACCCCAATTTTTTTATACACGCGGTATTTATATGTCGATACAGTTTTCCCGCTGATATGTAAAAACTCAGATATGTCGGAATTACAGTAGCCGTCTGCCAGGTATTTCATCACTTGAAATTCACGTGGGGAAAAAGAGGCAATGATTTCCTCGTCACTATTTGGAGGGTCTCCCTCATCATTTACGTGAAAGAACGTATATCCTTGGGATACGGCTAAGCATGCCGCCAAAATAATATCTGAGTTAGCAGTTTTGCTGATAAAGCCATGTCCGCCAACTGTTCTAATTCTGGTGCCATAAATCTTGGGGTCCAGACTGGATACCACAAGAATACGAATTTGTGATGATGCAATGCGTAGTCGACGAATAACATCAATACCATCTGTTCTTGGCATGTCTAGGTCTAAAATTATCAGATCTGGAGGATTTAACCTTGAGAACTCAATGCATTCTTCACCGTTTGTAGCCTCACCCGCTATCTCGAAATGAGCGTTTTCACTGAGCATATTTTTTAATGCCCAAATCATCGCAGGATGATCATCAACGAGAAGAACTTTTTTTCTGGGAGTAGTTTTCATGATGGCTTTTTATTCAAGTGACTACGCATAGCAGTTTGTTGCTTGGCACTCTTGCCTAGCTTCACGACTTGATGAATAGTCATTGCTGGCATGATGTGTTGACCAAAGTAACTATCAACCCCCCACTTTTCTGCGGCTAATTTTTCATAGATTAATTTGATGGGCCCTGCTACAACTTTGCAGTCATAACTTTTTGCAATCTTCATGAGAGTCAATAGTTTTTCTTCACATTGACTGCCAGGGATGGCTTGCCTTAATAGCGCCCCAGCAAGATACACATATCTGAAGTCGTGATCATTCAATAATTCACAATCAATAGTTGTGCCATCAAAATTCATGAGATGAAGCAATACACCTAATCGTTGTAGTTTGATGATTGAATCTTGAAGTTTGATCTTATCGTCTGCTGTTGGTCTATTCATTAGACCAACATTGATGAGCCCAATTGGTAGGTGACAGTTCAATAAGGCATTTTGAAGCCCTTTTAAGATGTCTTGATTAATCAGCCACTCATATTTCATGGGGATCATGATGGCAGTTGGTTTGCTATAGCTATGCCAGTAGCAGGATGCTCGAATGCCATCATTAAATAGCCTTAAGACATCTTCCTCTTGGCAATCAATCAGTGAATTCAGAATGACAAACTCGGTTAATTGAGTTTGAGCCTCAAGAGCAAGTTCGAAGAATAGATCTTGCGTCCTTGCCCAGTTTGTCACTTGTTCGTTCAGGTTTTGAGTGGCAGAACTATAAAGCTTGGTATTCCCTGCCTCTTTAACAACCGATGGAGGTTTTTTGCTCCAATTTTTAACTAGGGTATATAAGCGGGACTTGGGCTTCATAATTAAATCCAATAAAATCAGTGAGTTATGTGTTTTTTTAGGTTTTTAGTATGTGATGTAGGTAAAAATCCTCGAAAAACCTTTCCCATATCGATCTTTGAGAAAGATTTTTTAAGGGGTTGATGTTGTAACTACCCTTGAAAAGGTGGGGTAGCGTCCTTATAATTAGCACTCAACCAGTAAGAGTGCTAACAATCTGTTTGAACTACTTCTGGAAATTATAATTAATTATTTTTACTAACTGATAAGTTAATACTTACTAACATACTAAAGGAGTCTATATGAATCTACGCCCTTTACATGATCGTGTGATCATCAAGCGTTTAGACAATGAAACTAAAACTGCTTCAGGACTAGTGATTCCTGATACAGCTGCTGAGAAACCAGACCAAGGTGAAATTTTGGCTGTTGGTACAGGTAAAAAAGATGATTCTGGCAAGGTGATCCCTTTGGACGTCAAAGTGGGTGATCGTGTTTTATTTGGCAAGTATGCAGGTCAAACAGTAAAAGTTGATGGCAATGAGCTTCTCGTTATGCGCGAAGAAGACATCATGGCTGTTGTTCAGAAGTAATTAATAAGAGACATCGAAAGGAATTCAAATGGCAGCAAAAGAAGTATTTTTTGGTGACAGCGCTCGTACGCGCATGGTCGAAGGCGTTAACATTTTGGCTAACGCAGTTAAGGTAACTCTAGGCCCTAAAGGTCGTAACGTAGTTCTAGAGCGTTCATTTGGTGGTCCATTGGTAACAAAAGACGGCGTGTCTGTTGCTAAAGAAATTGAGCTTAAAGACAAGCTTCAAAATATGGGCGCACAAATGGTTAAAGAAGTTGCATCTAAAACAGCTGATAACGCTGGTGACGGTACAACAACTGCAACAGTGTTGGCTCAATCAATTGTTCGTGAAGGCATGAAATATGTAGTTGCTGGCCACAATCCAATGGATTTGAAGCGCGGTATCGATAAAGCAGTAACTGCAGCCATCGAAGAAATTACAAAAATTAGCAAGCCATGTACAACTACAAAGGAAATCGCTCAAGTTGGTTCTATCTCAGCAAATAGCGACTACAGCATTGGTGAGCGCATTGCAGAAGCAATGGAAAAAGTAGGTAAAGAAGGCGTGATTACTGTTGAAGATGGTAAGTCATTAGCCGATGAGTTAGATGTTGTTGAAGGTATGCAATTTGATCGTGGCTACCTGTCACCATACTTCATCAGCAACCCAGAAAAGCAAGTTGCTGTTTTAGAAAACCCATTCATCTTGTTGTTTGATAAGAAGATCAGCAACATTCGTGATTTGTTGCCAGTATTAGAGCAAGTAGCTAAAGCAGGTCGTCCACTATTGATCATTGCTGAAGACATTGAAGGTGAAGCATTAGCAACATTGGTTGTTAACAATATCCGTGGCATCTTGAAAACTTGCGCAGTGAAAGCACCAGGCTTTGGTGATCGTCGTAAAGCAATGCTAGAAGACATCGCTATCTTGACTGGCGGTCAAGTGATTGCTGAAGAAGTTGGTTTGACACTAGAAAAAGCAACGTTGCAAGATTTAGGTCAAGCTAAGCGAGTTGAAATTGGTAAAGAAAACACAACCATCATCGATGGTGCTGGTGACGCTAAAAACATCGAAGCACGTGTTAAACAAATTCGTGCACAAATCGAAGAAGCTACAAGCGACTACGATCGTGAAAAACTTCAAGAGCGCGTTGCTAAATTAGCTGGTGGTGTAGCAGTTCTTCGCGTTGGCGCTGCAACAGAAGTGGAAATGAAAGAAAAGAAAGCACGTGTAGATGACGCATTGCACGCTACACGCGCTGCTGTTGAAGAAGGTATTGTTCCTGGTGGTGGTGTTGCCTTGGTTCGCGCTAAACAAGCAATCACTTCATTGAAGGGTGATAACGCAGATCAAAATGCTGGTATTAGCATTGTGTTGCGCGCTATGGAAGAGCCATTACGTATCATCGTTTCTAACGCTGGTGATGAAGCAAGTGTTGTTGTTAATAACGTAGCAGCTGGTAAAGCTAACTATGGTTACAACGCTGCAAGCGGTGAGTACGGTGATATGGTTGAGATGGGTGTTATCGATCCAGCTAAAGTAACTAAGACTGCTTTGGTAAATGCTGCTTCTGTAGCAGGTTTGTTGTTAACAACAGATTGCTCAGTTGTAGAAGCTCCAAAGGATGACGCTCCTGCAATGCCTGATATGGGCGGCGGTATGGGTGGCATGGGTGGTATGGGCGGCATGATGTAATTTGAGTCCATACTCAATAAAAAAGGCGCTTCGGCGCCTTTTTTATTTGCCATGTTTTTAATTAATCTATTTGATGTTTATGTTTTTGACCCCTCGTAACCAACGCGTTTTTACGACTCTTGATTAATTTGGTTGATTTCTTTTGGCCATATACATTTGGAGATATTCCTGCCGTTAATAAGGCATGCCTTTTGATTTGAGAGATGGTTAAGCGTTTTTTAATATTCATGTGATGACTATACGGCAAGCAAGTCATGGGTACAAAAAAACCACTCCGCAGAGTGGTTTTTAAGTGAGAAAGATTCTCTATCAATAACTGTGATTACTCCACAGCTTTGACCATGTCTTCAATCACCTTCTTCGCATCACCGAAGACCATCATTGTCTTGTCCATGTAGAACAACTCGTTATCTAAACCAGCATAACCAGATGCCATTGAACGCTTATTAACAATCACAGTCTTAGCTTTGTACGCTTCTAGAATTGGCATGCCAAAGATTGGACTGCCAGGTGTTCTGGCTGCCGGGTTAACAACGTCATTGGCGCCAAGAATCAGTACAACGTCTGCTTGACCGAATTCGCTATTGATATCTTCCATTTCGAATACTTGATCGTATGGAACTTCAGCTTCAGCTAATAGAACGTTCATGTGACCTGGCATACGACCAGCCACTGGATGAATCGCATATTTAACAGTAACACCAGCATGAGTTAGCTTCTCTGTTAATTCTTTTAGAGCGTGTTGTGCACGAGCAACCGCAAGACCGTAGCCTGGAACAATAATCACTGTTTCAGCATTAGTCATCAAGAATGCAGCGTCATCAGCAGAGCCTGATTTAACGTTACGTTGCTCTTGTGAGCCACCAGCAGCACCAGCTGCCGCATCGCCACCAAAGCCACCAAGAATCACATTAAAGAATGAGCGGTTCATCGCTTTACACATGATGTAAGACAAGATGGCGCCAGAAGAGCCAACTAATGAACCGGCCACAATTAACATGGAGTTATTTAATGAGAAACCGATACCTGCTGCAGCCCAGCCAGAGTATGAGTTCAACATTGAAACCACCACAGGCATATCAGCACCACCAATTGGAATGATGATGAGAACACCAAGAATGAAAGCTACTACTGTCATCACAACAAAGTAATTCCATGCTGGTTCAGCACCTGGAGCAATTGCGAACATAACGCCACTGCCAACCATCACAATCGCTAAGGCAAGGTTAAGCATGTGCTGACCAGGGAATGTCACTGGCGCGCCTTGAAATAAGCGGAATTTGTATTTACCAGATAGTTTGCCAAACGCAATCACGGATCCTGAGAAAGTGATGGCGCCAACAAATGTACCAATGAATAGTTCAAGACGATTGCCCAGAGGGATAGGTTGTCCTGCGGCAACAATACCAAATGCATTTGGTTCTGCAACGGCAGCAACTGCAATACACACGGCAGCCAAACCAATCATGCTGTGCATGAAAGCAACTAGCTCTGGCATTTTTGTCATCTCGACCCGTTTAGCCATGATGGCACCAGCACCGCCACCAATCACTAAGCCAGCTAGTACATAAGTCATGCCTGAAACAGCTGACTCTTGTGCAAGCATCATCACGAGACCAACAGTGGTGGCAATTGCAATTGCCATACCAGTCATACCAAATAAATTACCTTTAATTGATGTTGTTGGGTGAGATAAGCCTTTAAGGGCTTGAATAAAACAGATAGAAGCTACTAAATAGAGCAGCGTGACAAGATTTAAGCTCATGCTGTTTCTCCCTTAGCTTTTTTATCTTTTTTCTTAAACATTTCTAGCATGCGTCTTGTAACTAAGAATCCGCCGAATACGTTCACAGCAGCAAGTGCTACAGCAATCGTACCCATTGATTTACCTAGTGCGCCTTCAGTTAATGCGGCAGCTAGCATGGCACCAACGATGATGATGGCAGAAATCGCATTCGTCACAGCCATTAGAGGCGTGTGTAATGCTGGGGTTACGTTCCAAACAACGTGATAACCAACATAAATGGCTAAAACGAAGATGATTAGGTTATATATAGTTGGGCTGATCATGTCCATGATTTTTTCCTTTTAATTCTTCTTATGCGTTCTGGCGAAGAACTTGACCACTTTGACACATCAAGCAAGCTGTAACGATGTCGTCATCAGTAGGGATAGCCAATTTGGCTTCCTTATCAATGATCAGTTTCATGAAGTCTTGTAAGTTGCGTGCATAAAGAGCTGAGGCATCTGCAGCAACCATGCTCGCTAAATTGGTGTAACCGACGAGTTTTACGCCGTGTTTTGTCACCACTTTATCGGCTTCTGTGAGTGGGCAATTGCCGCCACCGTTCTCACCTTTGCCAGCAGCCAAATCAATTACCACTGAACCCGGCTTCATTTGAGAAACTGTTTCAGAATGCAACAGTGTTGGAGCTTTGCGACCTGGAATTAAGGCGGTTGCAATCACAATATCGGCTTGTTTTGCGCGTTCAGCCACTAAAGCTGCTTGTCTTTGCATCCATGAAGCTGGCATTGGGCGAGCGTAACCGCCAACACCTTGAGCGATTTCACGCTCTTCTTCTGTCTCATAAGGTACGTCAACAAACTTAGCGCCTAATGACTCAATTTGCTCTTTAGCAGCAGGACGAACATCTGATGCCTCAATCACAGCACCAAGACGTTTTGCTGTCGCGATTGCTTGAAGACCCGCAACACCTGCACCCAAAATTAATACGCGCGCAGCTTTCACGGTGCCAGCTGCTGTCATTAACATTGGCATGAAGCGTTGATACTCATTTGCTGCAACCATCACTGCTTTATATCCAGCAATATTGGCTTGAGAAGAGAGTACATCTAGGCTTTGAGCCCTTGTAGTTCTAGGGGCAGCCTCTAATGCAAAGGCTGTAATGCCTTTGGCAGCCATCGCTGCATTGTTGCTGTTGTCAAATGGATCTAACATGCCTAATAAAACAGCGTTAGCATTCATTTGAGCTAATTCGTTCGTATCTGGTGCGCGAACTTTTAATACAAGTTCAGCACCTAAAGCATCGGCAGCAGAACCAATAGTTGCACCTACAGCTTCATAAGCTGAATCTGGTTGACTACTTGCTAAGCCAGCATTACTTTGAACAATGACTGTATGACCTTGGCTAATGAATTTCTTCACAGTTTCAGGTGTTGCAGCAACGCGCGTTTCATTCGCCCGCGTTTCTAAGGGCACGCCAATGCGCATGGGTTTCTCCCTGTTGTTATATAAAAGTTTAAGATTACCCTAAATTAGGGATATTTCTAAGCGGATAAAACCCGAATTTTAGAGTTTTTTTACCTAATTTAGCGGTTTTAGCTAGCTATAATTTGCAACTTCGATCTGAATTTTTATGACTTTCCCTGCTTTCGACACCAGTTTTTTAGATGCTGCACCCGTATTGCCTCCGGCAACGGTGGTGATTGGCATGTCAGGTGGTGTTGACTCTTCTGTCGCTGCTTGGATTTTGAAGCAGCAGGGTTATAACGTCATCGGTCTATTCATGAAAAACTGGGAAGACGATGACAACAGTGAATATTGTTCTTCGCGACAAGATTGGTTAGATGTTGTTTCTGTCGCAGATTTAATTGGTATTGATGTGGAGGCAGTTAATTTTGCTTCTGAATATAAAGATCGTGTATTTGCAGAATTTTTAAGAGAGTACTCGGCAGGTCGAACACCCAATCCAGATGTTTTGTGTAATGCGGAAATTAAATTCAAAGCATTTTTAGACCATGCAATGAGTTTGGGTGCTGAGGCAATTGCTACAGGTCACTATGCTAAAACTGCCAGAGTTGGTGAAGAAGTTCATTTGCTCAAAGCAATTGATGAGACCAAAGATCAAAGCTATTTTTTATATCGTTTAAATCAGCAACAGTTAAAGCATGTCATTTTTCCCTTAGGGGGCATTCGTAAAACTGTGATTAGGGAGATTGCTCAAAAAATTGGTTTGCCTAATGCGGCCAAAAAAGATTCGACTGGTATTTGTTTTATTGGTGAAAGACCATTTAGAGAGTTTTTAAATCGTTACTTACCCAATAAGCCTGGTCCGATTAAGACTGAGGATGGCAAAACAGTTGGAGAGCATGTTGGCTTAGCGTTTTATACATTAGGTCAACGCAAAGGCATTGGTATGGGCGGCAGTAAAGATGGTACTGGTGATCCATGGTTTGTTGCCAAGAAAGATATTCAGACTAACACCTTATATATCGTTCAAGGGCATGACCATCCTTGGTTATTAAATCCATTGCTCAGCGCATCTCAAATCAGTTGGACATCTGATTTTGCGCCAGCCCTAGGAAGTTACACAGCTAAAACAAGGTATAGACAAGTCGATGCGCCATGCCAACTAAGCGCTTTAACGAAAGATCTATTTACCTTGAATTTTGACGAAGCTCAGTGGGCTGTAACGCCAGGGCAGTCAGCCGTTATCTATAGCGGTGACCGTTGTTTAGGCGGCGGCATTATTACTAATTAACGGTCTAAATATTTATTGAGGCGGATTGGTCTGAATAAAAGATGGGCGCTTCATAAGCTTTTGATAAAGCTTATCTAAATTGGGATAACTAGCTTGCCATTGAATATTTGGGAAGCGGAATAACAAATAACCAAGCGCACAACCGACTGCGATATCAGCTAGGCTCATTTGATTGCCAAAGCACCACTCATGATCATTTAAGCCATCAGACATGGCTTTTAGGCCATTGTTGATTTTATCGAGTTGACGATCAATCCATGGTTGGCTAGCTTGATCACCGGGGTGCCACGTTGGTTCTAGTCGTACAAGAAGAGCTGCATCAACAATACCGTCGGCAAGTGCTTCCCAGGTTTTAACTGCTGCTCGATCTTTGCCTGTAGGCGGGATTAGTTTGTTAACTGGGCTAAGTGTGTCAGCGTATTCAACAATCACGCGTGAATCAAACATAGCGCCGCCATCATCCATGACCAAGCACGGCACCTTGCCCAAGGGGTTTGACGAGGTAATTTCAGATGTTTTTGACCAAACATCTTCCACAACCAAGGGCACTTCAATCTTTTTTTCAGTAAAGACAATTAACGTCTTTCTGACGTATGGGCTAGTGAGCGATCCGATTAATTTCATGTCATTAGTATAGCTATTTAGGGAAGTTCGTCTAGAACGACTAAAATCATGTTTTAAGCGATTTTTTTAGGATTTAGCTGTGACTACTCAATTATCAACATTAAGTGCCTTATCCCCATTGGACGGTCGTTATGCAGGCAAAACTGATGCTTTGCGCCCATGGTTATCTGAAGCCGCGTTTATGCGTCAGCGTGTTCAAGTTGAGGTTCATTGGTTAATTGCCCTATCTCAAGCAAAGTTGCCTGATTTTCCAAGTTTTAGCGCTACTGCTGAAGCAGTTCTATTGAAGCTGGTGGCCGATTTCTCTGATGCTGATGCACAAAGAATTAAAGCGATTGAAGCCGTTACCAATCACGACGTTAAAGCAGTTGAGTATTGGATGAAGGAAAAAGTTGCTGGACATGCTGAGTTAGAAAAAGCAAGTGAGTTCATTCATTTTGCTTGTACATCTGAAGACATCAATAACACTTCACATGGTTTGATGCTCAAAGGTGCTCGTGAAGAAGTTATCTTGCCTAAGTTAAAAGAAGTTTTAGCTTCATTAACAAATTTAGCAGTTCTTAATGCTGATATTCCAATGTTATCCAGAACGCATGGTCAGCCAGCATCACCAACTACTTTGGGTAAAGAAATGGCTAACGTGGCGATGCGTTTAGAGCGCGCCATACGCAATATTGAGAATGTGCCTTTGTTGGGAAAAATGAATGGCGCTGTGGGTAACTACAACGCGCATCTATCAGCTTACCCAGATGTTGATTGGGAAAACTTTTCTAAAGAAGTGGTTGAAAAGCGTTTGGGACTTCAATTTAACCCCTACACGATTCAAATTGAACCGCATGATTACATGGCTGAATTGTTTGATGCTGTTGCTAGAGCCAATACCATCTTGCTTGATTTAAATAGAGATATCTGGGGTTACATTTCTGTTGGCTATTTCAAACAAAAAACCAAAGCTGGTGAAATTGGTTCATCTACTATGCCGCACAAAGTAAACCCAATTGACTTTGAAAATTCGGAAGGTAATCTGGGTATTGCAAATGCCTTGTTAAAGCATTTGTCAGAAAAATTACCAGTGTCTCGTTGGCAGCGTGACTTAACTGACTCAACAGTTCTGCGTAACTTAGGCACTGCTCTAGGGCATAGCTTATTGGCTTACGATAGTGTTTTGAGAGGTTTAGGTAAGTTAGAAACCAACCCAAGTCGTTTGGCTGAAGATTTGGATAACTGTTGGGAGGTTTTGGCAGAGCCAGTTCAGACTGTGATGCGTCGTTACGGAGTGCCTAACCCTTATGAGCAATTAAAAGAATTGACTCGTGGTAAAGGCATTACACCTGAAGGTCTTAAGACATTTATTCAAGGTCTTGCAATACCTGATGATGCTAAACAGTCTCTATTGAAAATGACGCCTGCTTCATATATTGGTAAAGCTATTGAGCTTGCTAAGCGTTTGAAAAAATAATGATTGATCAGTCTAGGGTCACGATGAGCATCTCGATTCGTTTGCTATTGTGGCTCTATGAATGCCTTTGGTACTTGCTGCTACCAATTGCTTTAATTAGGTTGTATTGGAAGGGACGTAGCCTTCCAGGCTATCGTTTAAATATTGCTGAGCGACTTGGGTTTTATGGTGTGCATGCCAAGCCCAATCAAATTTGGCTTCATGCTGTTTCTGTTGGTGAAACCAGGGCTGCTGCACCACTTGTTGAAGCTTTGATTGCTAGTGGTAAATCAATTTTATTGACTCACATGACCCCAACGGGGCGTGCTACGGGACAGCAAATCTTTGAGCAACATTTGAAATCTGGTTGTCTGCAGCAAGTGTATTTGCCCTACGATATCTCATGGGCTGTCAATGCGTTCTATCGACACTTTTCACCTCAAGTTGGCTTGATCATGGAAACAGAGGTTTGGCCAACGCTTATTCTGTCTGCCAAGCGTCGAAAGATCCCCACTATCTTAGTGAACGCCAGGTTGTCTGATAGAAGCGCTAAGAGAACAGCAAGCTTTGGCGCCGTAGCCACATATATTTACCAATCATTTACGAAGATATTGGCTCAAACCACTTTAGACGCCAAGCGTTATCAATCGCTTGGCTTAAACAATGTTTTGGTGACTGGTAACTTAAAGTTTGATGTTTCGGCAAACTCTGTTCAGGTCAATGAAGCTTTGCTCTTAAGGAAAGAGTTAAATGTTGGAATGCAGATAGTTTGTGCTGCTAGTACGCGTGAGGGGGAAGAAGAGTTAATAATCGCTGCTTGGCAAAAACTCAGACAAGATTGCGCAGATTTAAAAAATATTTGCTTGTTGATTGTTCCAAGACATCCTCAGCGATTTGATGATGTGGGTGCTTTATTAAATAAAGCTTTCCCACACGTTCCACGAAAATCTACGTTGACTAGTAGGGCTGATTTGGCTGCTGCAATTAATCAGCATGGCATATTGCTGGGCGATTCAATGGGTGAGATGAGTTTTTACTATGCCTTATCTGACTTTGTGGTGATGGGTGGTAGTTTGCAACCTTTAGGCGGTCAGAATTTCATAGAGGCATGTGCATTAGGTAGGCCAATTATTTTGGGGCAGCACACATTTAATTTTCAGCAGGCGAGTCTTGATGTAATTGATGCGGAGGCTGGGCTAAGAGTTGATGATATTGAGGGCTTAAGTCAAGCCATGCGATTACTCTTTACGAATCATGAACTGAAAGAAGTCATGAGCACTAATGCTCTAGACTTTGCTAATCAACATACTGGTGCCACAGAGAAAATTTTAGCGATCGTCCAATCAGGTCACTGATAAAAGTACCCCTAATGTTCAAGGGGTTAAATCAATCGCAGTACAAGCATAAAAATATTCCTATAGAATCTTTTCAAACCATTGGGGAGTAGCCAGCTCGCATTTGTGAGTCTCATATATCGTCAATACGACATGAATATGTCCGGTGTATGAGGGAAATAGGTTCTTGGCGAGACCAACTTTTAAAAGGGTGTACCCATGGATTTTTTATCTCTAAATGCAGTCTGGGCAGTTCTTGCCATTATTTTGATTGATCTTGTTTTGGCTGGTGATAATGCGCTAGTTATTGGCATGGCGGCAAATCGCTTGCCACCTGATCTGCGTAAGAAAGCAATTTTTTGGGGGACATTCGGCGCCATTGCGATTCGTTTTGTTTCTGTTGCAATCATTACCTACTTAATGATGATCCCTGGGCTTAGATTGGTTGGTGGGGTGGCATTGGTTTGGATCGGTTGGAAGCTAGCGTTCCAAGATAGTCATGAAGATGTCAAGGCTGCAGATACATTTTGGTCTGCAATTAGCACTATTGTCATAGCTGATGCAGTGATGGGTATTGATAATGCATTAGGTATTGCAGCTGCAGCTAATGGTAACTGGTGGTTCATCATCATGGGCTTATTGATCAGTATTCCAGTGGTTATTTTTGGCTCTAGTATGGTGACAAAGATACTCGATCGTTGGCCCAACGCCGTATTTGTTGGTAGCTTTGTTTTGTTCGCCGTGGCTATTCAGATGGTCATTAAGGAGCCATTATTTGAATCAACCTTAAGTTCAGTAGATGCTTGGGTATTGAAGCTATTGCCTTGGGTATTTGCAATTGGAGCTACAGCTCTTCAGTTCAATTTATCTAAGAAAAGTAATAAGGTAATGACAACAGCTATTCAATAACTTAATGGAGTAGCCAACAAAAAAGCGGGCATAGCCCGCTTTTTTATTAACACCTAGATATTCAATATTTAAACTTGGGCGCCAAAGTTTGGATCATCACTGTTGTTAGCGCTGGGATTTGTTTTTGTTTCTGGGGTTAACAAGTCTTCACGCTTAATTCCAAACCACATTGCTAAAGCGGCAGCCACGAAAACAGATGAGTAGATGCCAAACAAAATACCAATTGTTAGGGCGAGTGCAAAGTAATAAAGAGTAGGGCCGCCAAATAGAAGCATCGCAAGAACCATCATTTGCGTGCTACCGTGAGTAATGATGGTTCGGCTAGTGGTGCTAGTGATGGCGTTATCAATAATTGCTGAAACTTCCATCTTTCTATATTTACGGAAGTTTTCTCTGATGCGGTCAAAAATAACAACAGACTCATTCACTGAATAACCAAGAACAGCTAAAACAGCCGCTAAAACTGATAGTGAGAATTCCCATTGGAAGAGCGCGAAGAATCCCAGAATGATTACAACGTCATGTAAGTTAGCCAAGATGCCGGCAACTGCAAATTTCCACTCAAATCGAACGGATAAATAAATAACGATACCTAGAACAACGAATAAAAGGGCTAGTAAGCCGTCTGTTGCAAGTTCTTTACCTACTTGTGGTCCAACAAACTCAACACGCTTTAATTTAACGTCATCTTGAGATGCTTTTAGGGTTGTTAATACTTGATCACTTTGTTGTGCTGATGAAATAACTTGACCATCAGCACCTTTTTGAAGTGGCAAGCGAATTAAAACGTCTTTAGAGCTACCAAAGTTTTGCACTTGAATGTCTTGGTAGCCTAGCTTGGCCAAATCGTCTCTGATTGAATTTAATGGGGCAGCTTGCGTATAGCTAACTTCCATCACAGTTCCACCAGTGAATTCGACTGATAAATGTAAACCTTTGGTGATCAAAAAGAAGATGGCTGCAATAAACGTTAATGCTGATATGACATTAAGCACCAATGCATGGCGCATAAAGGGAATGTCACGACGGATGCGGAAAAATTCCATGGCTAATATTCCTTTTATTCAGTTGGGCGCCAAACTTGGCCAATAGATAGTTTTTCGAGTTTCTTTTTGCGGCCATACCAAAGATTGGCAAGACCTCTAGCAAAGAAAACTGCTGAGAACATTGATGTCAAAATGCCCAAGCTATGCACAACAGCAAAACCTCTGACTGGGCCAGAGCCAAATGCTAGCAAAGCAACACCAGCAATTAATGTGGTGATGTTTGAGTCAAGGATGGTTCCCCAGGCTTTTTCAAAGCCTGTAGCAATCGCTGCTTGTGGGCTGGCACCTGAGCGTAATTCTTCACGTATACGCTCATTGATCAAAACGTTTGAGTCAATCGCCATACCCAAGGCAAGAGCCATCGCCGCAATACCTGGCAAAGTTAAGGTGGCTTGCAACATGGATAGGATGGCAACTAGTAAGAATAAATTAACGGCCAAGGCAACCACTGAGAATGCACCAAATAATAAGTAGTAGGCAATCATGAAGATAGCGATTGCGCAGAATCCGTAAATGACTGAATTAAAACCTTTGGCAATATTGTCTGCACCCAAACTTGGGCCAATGGTTCTTTCTTCAATGATTTCCATTGGCGCTGCTAATGAGCCTGCGCGTAGTAGTAATGCCAAGTCATTCGCGCTTTCGGTGCTTGGTTGGCCAGTGATTTGGAATTTTGATCCAAATTCACTTTGAATAGTCGCTACTGTGAGAACTTCTCCGCGACCTTTTTCAAACAGAATCATGCCCATTGGTTTGCCAATGTTTTCACGAGTAACTTCTTGCATCACGCGACCACCAGCAGAATCTAATGTGATGTTCACTGATGGGCGTTGATTGTTATCAAAGCCAGCAGATGCACTTGTAATTCTGTCGCCACTGAAGATCACTGATTTTTTAAATACAACTTGGCGACCATCCCCAGTTTTAAAAACGTCTGAGCCTGGAGGTGGTAATTCTCCTGATAAAAGATATGTCTTAACAGGATCAGCTAAGCGAGATTCAAGGGTGGCTGTTCTGCCGATAATGTCCTTCGCTCTAGCTGTATCTTGAACGCCAGGCAATTGAACAATAATACGATCTTGACCTTGTTGCTGAATGACTGGTTCTGCAACACCTAATTCATTAACGCGATTATGCAAGGTAGTGATATTTTGCTTAACGGCGTTTTCTTGAACTTCTTTAATAGCAGAGGCTTTAAATTCGCCAACTAATTTAAAACCATCCGCTGATTTTTGTGAGTTGAACTCTAGATCAGGGATGTTTTTATTCAGCAGCAATCTTGCTGCAAGAGTTTCATCTTCTTTGGCAAACTTAATAATGATTGAATCGTTTTGACGTTCTACACCAGAGTGACGAATAGATTTTTCGCGTAGCTGTGATCTTGCGTCAGCACTCAAACTTTCAATTTTCTTTTGTAATGCGCCACGCATATCGACTTGGAGCAAGAAGTGCACGCCACCCCTTAAGTCTAGACCGAGATACATCGGCATGGCACCCATAGAACCCAACCATGCTGGAGTATTGGAAATCAAATTCAATGCAATGACATAACTTGGATCATTGCTATCTGGATTGAGTGCTTTTTGTAAAGTATCTTTTACTTTTAGTTGATTGTCGGTGCTATCTAAACGTATCTTGATAGTGCCGTTAGCGCCAATTCTTTCAAATTGAATGCCTTTGGGCTGGATTTGTGCATTACTCAAGATTTGAGTAATGCGTTCTTGTGTGCCCAAGTCAATTTTGACAGTCACTTTACCCGCTGAAACTTGTACAGCTGGCGCCTCCCCAAAGAAATTAGGAAGGGTGTAGATGGCTCCAATTAAAAGAGCCACAGCAATTACTAGGTATTTCCACAGCGGGTAGCGATTCATGCCAAATCTTTCTTAGATAGCTTTGATAGTGCCTTTAGGCAAAACAGCCGTCACAGCACTTTTTTGCATTTTTACTTCTGTGCCTGGCAGTAGTTCAACTGTTACGTATGGGTCTTTAAGGTTAGTTACCTTACCCATCAAGCCGCCTACAGTTACAACCTCATCGCCAACAGCCAATGCTTCAAGCATATTTTTGAGTTCTTTTTGACGCTTCATTTGCGGGCGAATCATGACAAAGTACAACACCGCAAACATCAAAATTAATGGCAAAAAGCCCATAATGCCGCCACTTTCTGCTCCAGCGGCTTGCGCGTATGCGTTGCTAATAAACATGTTATTTCCTCCAATTAGAAACTGGGATTTTACCCTGTAGTTTCCAGCACGCCTACGGCACGATTTTGGTGGAATTCCTTAATAAATTCAGGGAATTGATCCTGATCTAAAGCGTCACGTATTTCGGACATTAAATTCAGGTAATAGTGAATGTTATGAATCGTATTTAATTGGGATCCCAAAATCTCATTGGCCTTTTGTAAATGATGCAAATATGACCTGGAGAAGTTGCGGCAGGTATAGCAAGTGCAGGTCGGGTCCAAAGGTCGAGTATCTGTTTTAAATGACGCATTTCTGAGTTTTAGGTCGCCAAAACGTGTAAATAACCAACCGTTTCTGGCGTTACGTGTTGGCATCACGCAGTCAAACATATCAATTCCTTGGCTAACACCTAGCACTAAATCCTCCGGCGTACCTACGCCCATCAGATAGTGGGGTTTGTTTTCAGGAAGTTTGGGGCCAATATGACTTAGGATTCTTTCGAATTCTGGTTTGGGTTCTCCTACAGATAGACCGCCAATCGCTATGCCGTCAAAGTCTTGTTGTGACACGCCATCTAGTGATACATCTCTTAAGTGCTCAAACATTCCGCCCTGAACAATCCCAAATAATGCATTACCAGTATCAAGATCCCTGAAGCGCTTGATGGATCTCTCCCCCCAGCGAAGTGATAACTCTAGAGAGGTTTTAACGGTTTTTTCATCGGTAGGAATGCCGTTTGTCTCGTAGGGTGTGCACTCATCAAATTGCATTGCAATATCGCTATTAAGCTCTGCCTGAATCTCCATAGAGATTTCAGGGGACATAAATAACTTATCGCCATTGACTGGCGAGGCAAATGCCACGCCTTCTTCAGTAATTTTTCTGAGCGCCCCCAAACTAAATACTTGGAATCCACCTGAGTCAGTGAGGATTGTTTTTTTCCATCCCATAAAGTCATGTAAACCATGATGTTGGTTAATTACTTCAAGGCCAGGTCTAAGCCATAGGTGAAATGTATTCCCTAGAATGATTTGTGCTTGGGCCTCTTCCAAATCTCTTGGTGTCATGCCTTTGACAGTGCCATAAGTCCCTACTGGCATAAAGATGGGCGTCTGTACTTTGCCATGCGGCAAACTCACTTCACCTCTTCGGGCGTGTGTGCGACTATCTTTTTTGATGAGTTTGAAATTAAGTGGTTTCATTGACGAGTTAAAAACATAGCATCGCCATAACTAAAGAAGCGATATTGTTGTGAAATGGCATGATCATAAGCTTTTCTGATGGGTTGAACTCCAGCAAAAGCGCTCACAAGCATTAATAAAGTAGAGCAGGGTAGATGAAAGTTGGTGATTAGCTTATCAATCACTTTAAATTTATAACCTGGTGTAATGAATAATCTGGTCTCGCCTTCTGTGATTCCAAGTTCCGCGCTCGATTCTAGAGCTCTGAGACTGGTAGTTCCTACAGCAATAATACTGCCGCCTAAGCGCCTGCTTTCTTCAATAGCTAGTTGTGTTTCTTTGGGGATTGAAAACCATTCACTATGCATTTTGTGTTCAGATAAATCTTCTGTTCTAACGGGCGTGAATGTACCTGCGCCCACATGCAGAGTAATTGTTGCGTATTGAGCTCCTTTAGCTTTGATTTTTTCTAATAAGGACTCATCAAAATGAAGCCCCGCAGTGGGTGCCGCGACTGCGCCTGGATTTTTTGCCACCACTGTTTGGTATCTCTGTTGGTCATCAGAATCTGCTTGATGAGTGATATAGGGAGGTAATGGTAGTTGACCGTATTTCTCTAGAAGAGGGATGCAGGCTTTGGGAAACTTAACCTCGTAAAAAGGACTATTGGTATCTGGTCGACCGAGAACTTCGATAGAAAAACCATTGGCATCATTGCCAATTAATATCTGATTGCCTGGTTTTGGCGATTTTGAGGCCCTGATTTGAACAATGGCTTTATTTGTGTCGATAATTCTTTCTAAAAGGATCTCAACAGCTCCACCACTTTCTTTTCTGCCAAAAAGTCGAGCTGGGATCACTTTGGTATCGTTAAAAATGAGTAAATCGTTGGGTTTAAGAAGTTCGAGAAGGTCGGTAAACTGTTTATCTTCTATGATTGTTTCTTGATCGATATTTTGATGAAGTACCAGCAACCTGCTCGAGCTTCTGTCTGGCAGGGGATGTTGAGCGATTAACTCAGGCGGCAAGTTGTAGTTAAAGTCAGAAAGACGCATTACAGTCCCATGGGAACGTTACTAATTTAATTAATGACCGGCAAAACCAATACATCTCCTCTTGATAAGCTAGGCTTGCGCTCCAGTCTTGATTGTGCGCTCCATATACCTATTCGTTATGAGGATGAAACCAAATTATCAACTATTGCTGAGGCTATTGGGTCATTTGGTGGTTTGAGCTATCAAGTTCAGGGATATGTGATTCGGCAAGAGGTGATGTTTCGTCCACGTCGTCAATTATTAGTGCAAATCAGAGATGATGATGGCCAGGAGTTATTTTTACGCTGGTTGAACTTTTATCCTAGCCAGCAAAAGCAAATGTCCATGGGGACTCATTTGCGAGTCAGGGGAGAGGTTCGTGACGGATATTATGGACCGGAGATGGTTCATCCAGTAGTTAAGGCTGTACCGCCCGATGCTCCGCTACCAAGCACATTAACTCCCGTCTATTCAACTGTGGCAGGGGTTAGTCAAGCGGTGATTCGAAAAGCCATTGCAAAAGCCTTTCAAGATCCGGGCTTGCAAACTAGCTTGAAAGAATTTTTACCAAATGATCTGATTGCTAAAACTTTTACTGGTTTAACCATCCCCACGCTAATTTCTGCTTTGCACACGTTACATCAACCAAGTAAGTCTGATGATTTGGAGTCTATACAAAATAGAACTCATCCGGCATGGCGCCGCGTACAACTTGAAGAGTTGCTGGCGCAACAAATATCACTGCAACAAGCCAAACAAAAACGTTTAAAGAGGCAGGCTGTATCAATGAGTCCTGTCCCACTTGAGCAAGGCATTTTGAGTCAATTTATCAAATCTCTACCGTTTCATTTAACGGGAGCCCAAGAAAAAGTTTGGCAAGAAATTATTCAAGATTTAAGCCGTTCCTATCCTATGAATCGTTTATTACAAGGGGATGTGGGCAGTGGTAAGACTGTTATTGCTGCCTTGGCAGCTCTGCATGCTATCGATCATGGGTGTCAAGCTGCAATCATGGCTCCCACAGAGATATTGGCTGAGCAACACTTTCGTAAGTTAAAGCTTTGGTTAGAACCCTTGGGTGTGAAGATTGCATGGTTGACTGGATCACTCAAGGCAAAAGAAAAGAGGGAGGCTCAGGACCAAATTGCTAGTGGTAGTGCACATTTGGTGATTGGTACCCACGCGCTCATTCAGGAGGGTGTTGAATTTGCCAAGCTTGGATTTGCAGTGATTGATGAGCAACATCGTTTTGGGGTTAAGCAACGTTTGCAATTACAGCAAAAAATTGATGATGTTGAGATTCATTGTCATCAATTGATGATGTCAGCTACCCCGATACCAAGAACTTTAGCCATGACTTTTTATGCTGATTTAGAAGTATCAGTTATTGATGAGTTACCGCCAGGAAGAAGTCCCGTTGTAACAAAGTTGGTTAAAAATGAGAGGCGACCAGAGGTTGTTAATGGCTTATTGTCTGAACTAGCCAAGGGCAGGCAGGTGTATTGGGTATGTCCACTCATTGAAGAATCAGATACTTTGCAGCTAAAGACCGCAGTTGAAACACATGAGGCCCTTGTAAAAGCATTGCCAAATGTCAAAATTGGCTTGGTACATGGACGGTTGAAATCCCAAGAAAAAAACTCAGTGATGCAAAGTTTTGTTTCTGGGGATGTTCAAATCTTGGTGGCTACAACAGTAATAGAGGTTGGTGTTGATGTGCCTAATGCTTCATTAATGGTTATTGAGCATGCTGAAAGATTTGGTTATGCGCAATTACATCAGTTGCGAGGTAGGGTTGGACGTGGGTCGGCAGAGTCTGTTTGTATCTTGTTGTACGGTCAAGAACTTTCCCTTGCTGCCAAAGAGCGGTTGCAAACTCTTAAAGAAACCCAAGATGGGTTTGTAATTGCTGAGCGAGATCTCGCTTTGCGAGGTCCTGGAGAATTATTGGGATCCAAGCAATCTGGTGATGCTATGTTGAGATTTATTGATTTGCAAAAAGAGCAATGGCTGATAGAAAAAACACAGCAACTTTCAGTGGCTCTACTATCTAACTATCCAGAGCTTGCCGAGCAGCATTTATCTAGATGGTTAGGTAGTCGAGCTGAATACTTAAAAGCTTGATATCCTCTCACTATGACATTAACTGAACTACGTTATATCGTTGCTGTAGCTAGAGAGCGACACTTTGGCAGAGCTGCTGATGCGTGCTTTGTCTCTCAGCCCACTTTGTCAGTTGCCATTAAAAAGCTCGAAGAAGAGCTTAATGTACAAATCTTTGAAAGATCTGGTGCTGAGTTAGCAATAACTCCGCTGGGTCAAAGCATTATTCATCAGGCTCAAAAGGTTCTAGAAGAGGCTCAGGTGATTAAGCATTTAGCTCAGCATGGCCAAGACCCTTTATCAGGTCCTGTGCGTTTGGGCAGTATTTACACGATAGCGCCCTATTTGCTACCAAAGTTAATTGCCAAGAGTAGGGGCTTGTTGCCGCAAATGCCTTTGTATTTGCAGGAAAACTTTACAGTCAAATTATTAGAGCTTCTGAAGCAGGGTGATATAGATGCAGCTATTCTTGCTGAACCTTTCCCTCAAGGCGGGCTAGAGGTATTACCTTTGTATGACGAGGGTTTTATGGTGGCCGTTCCTCAGGGTCATCCTTGGGAAAGTCTCGCGATGATTCAGCATGCTGATCTACAGTCCCAGACGACTTTATTGTTAGGCCAAGGACATTGTTTTAGAGATCAGGTGTTAGATATTTGCCCTGATATGCAAAGAAATCAAAAAGAGGGTGAGTTAAGTAGTTTTGAGGGCTCCTCGCTCGAGACAATCAGGCAAATGGTTGCGGGTGGTATTGGGATTACTATTTTGCCAATTACCTCAATTGTTGATCAGAGCAGCTCCAATAGCTTGATTAGGTATATTCCATTTGCTAATCCAATTCCAAAGCGACGCGTTGTTTTAGCGTGGCGTAAAAGCTATGCAAGAACTGCTGCTATGCATGCATTAGCTGATGCTATTAAATCTTGCGGTTTATCAGGGGTTGAGTTCTTGTAATGGGTTCAAAGTTTTCAGATTATTTAGCGCTCATTCGTTTTGATAAGCCAATTGGCACCCTGTTGGTCTTATGGCCAACTTTGTGGGGTTTGTGGATGGCATCTAATGGGCAGCCTCAATTTGCATACTTAATCATTTTTTCGCTAGGTTGTTTTTTAATGCGCAGCGCAGGTTGCGCCATCAATGATTATGCAGATAGAGACTTTGATAAATACGTTTCTAGAACTAAGAATAGGCCCGTTACTGCTGGTCGAGTAAGTCCTAAAGAGGCTTTGTTGGTCGCCGCATTTTTAGCGTTAGTTTCATTTTTACTGATTCTTCCACTCAATCTTTTTACCAAGCTCTTATCTATTCCAGCCGTTTTAGTTGCGGCCATTTACCCATTTACAAAAAGATTTTTTTCAATTCCCCAGGCGATATTAGGTATCGCATTTTCCTTTGGAATACCAATGTCGTATGCAGCTGTACAAAATAGTATTCCTCTTGATGCTTGGTTATTAGTAGTTGCAAATATTGCCTGGGCTATAGCCTATGACACAGCGTATGCGATGGTTGATAGGGATGATGATTTAACCATTGGTATAAAAACATCTGCCATCACTTTTGGGAAATATGATGTTTTGGTCATGATGTTTTGTTATGCAATCACAATGGGTAGTTTTGCTTTGATTGCACTGCGACATGGTTTGTCGAATCTATTTTGGGTTTTCTGGCTTGTGGGCTTGGGATTAATTCTTCACTACTACCAGTTGGTATCTAAGCGAGCCCCTCAACAATGCTTTTTGGCATTTAAAAGAAACAATTGGTTAGGGGCTACTTTATTTTTAGCCTTGGCTTTTTCTTGAATTACTGACGGCTGAATTCATCACCCATTTCGGCGCCACGGGCGCTAGCAGCCTTAATTGCTTTAGCCATGATTTCTGCCCAAGATTCTTTTTCAAGAACTTGTAACGCTGCGTATGTCGTTCCACCTTTAGAGGTTACTTTCTCGCGTAATACTGATAGTGGTTCTGAGGATTGTGCAGCTAAACTTGCCGCACCCTGAACAGTTTGTATAGCCAGTAAGCGTGCTTGATCAGGGTGTAGTCCTTGAGCGATGCCAGCATTTTCTAAGGCTTCTAAAAAGGCAAAAACATAAGCGGGGCCGCTACCTGATACAGCGGTGATGTCATCCATTTGTTTTTCGTCATCAACCCAAACAACTTTACCAACTGCTTGACAGATATTTTCAGCCAATTCTTTATCGTTCTTAGTGGTGTCCACGTTTGTGTATAAGCCAGTCATACCTTGGCTAATTAGGGCGGGTGTATTTGGCATGGCTCTTACTAACCTTGTATGTCCTAGCCATGTTGCCATATCAGAGGTTCTAATTCCAGCTGCCACACTCAAGCACAGAGGTTTTGTTTTAAGTGTGCCTAGTACTTCTGCAAGCTCATTAGATGCTTCTTTAAATTGTTGAGGTTTGACTGCCATAACTACAACATCAGAAGACTCAATGTGTGCCGCAAGTTTTTTAATGTTTTGGGCTGTAATAACTAAAAGCTCAGATTCAAGACGCATACGAGTTTGATCGTATGGATCTGCAACAAAAATGTTTTTTGCGGCAACTCCTTTATTAATTAGCCCGCCTATCAGTGCGCTAGCCATATTGCCGCCACCAATAAAAGTAATTTTTAGAGTTGATAAATTAATCATAGATAGGTTCTTTTGCCAAAAATTGCAGTGCCAACACGCACCATCGTACTACCTTCTGCTATGGCTGCCTCAATATCTGAAGACATTCCCATGGAGAGAGTATCTAGTTGCATTTTAGATTGATCAAGCTCTTTTGAAGACTTTAAAAGCTCAATAAGTTTGTATAGTTCGTGATGAGCTTGTTTTTGTTGAGTTATATCGTCAGTGGGCTCCGGAATGCTCATTAATCCTCTTAGCAAAAGATTTGGTAGAGCAGATATATCTTTACAAAGTTCTACAACATCATGAGCTGGCACGCCACTTTTACTTGATTCGCCACTAATGTTCACCTGTATACAAACATTTAGCCGCGGCAAGTTAGATGGTCGTTGGTCATTTAATCGCTGTGCAATTTTTAGGCGATCGATGCTATGAACCCAGTCAAAATTTTCAGCAACATCACGAGATTTGTTGCTTTGTAATGGACCAATAAAATGCCATTCGATTTGAGTGCGTAAATCTTGCAGGGATGTAATTTTTGCCACGCCCTCTTGGACATAGTTTTCGCCAAATGCACGTTGACCGCTTTCAAAGCACGTTCTTACATCCTCCGCAGGGAATGTTTTTGAGACAGCTAAAAGCTGAATATCACTGGCCGAGCGATCACAAGCCTTGGCGGCTTGAGTGATGCGCTCTTTAATATTTTCTAAGTTAGCTTTTATGAAGGACATACCCCTCATTTTGCTCTATTAGCGAATCAATTAGTTCAATCCAATGTTCAACAGTTGTTTTTTCATTTTGTAAATGTGTAATGCAACCAATGTTGGCTGAGACAATTCTATCCGCCTGATATTCAGAGACAGCATTTTGAAGATGATTTAATTTCTGCTCTTTAAGTTGCTTAGACAAGTCAGCTTGCAAGATTGAATAGGTTCCAGCCGAACCGCAGCATAGATGACTATCTTGGCAGGTATTGGTAGTGATACCTAATTGTCCGAGCATACTTTCTAATTGACCTTTGATCTTTTGACCATGTTGCAAAGTGCAGGGAGGGTGATAAACCACACCCTTCTTCGAGCTTTGACCAACTAGTTTTTTTAAGGTTTCAGTGTGACTTGGCAATATCTCAATCAAGTCCTTACATAAATTCGATATGACCTGTGCTTTTTCTGCATAGAGAGGGTCGTCCCGTAGTATGTGACCATATTCTTTAACAGTAACGCCACAGCCAGAGGCGTTCATGATTAATGCCTCTACCTTATGCCCATTACATTCAGGCGCTTTCCCAGTTACATAGGGCCACCAAGCATCGATATTTCTGCGCATATCAGCAAGGCCAGCTTCTTGCTCATTGAGGTGATACTTGAGCGCGCCACAACATCCTGCTTTGCTCGCAACAAGCACATCAATACCTAGTTTGCTCATCACTCGAGTAGTAGCGTTATTGATATTTGGTAGCATGCCAGGCTGAACACAACCTTCTAACATCAACATCTTGCTGTGATGAAGATTATTGGCTGGACGTAGACCAGGTTGCTTGCCCGTAGGTATTTTTTGTTGAATGACTTTGGGTAATAATGGCTTAACTATTCTGCCAATACGCATGCCATTTTCAAAAAGAATTTTGTTGGTTAAGCCGAATGCTAGTGCTTTACGTAAAAGACGTTCAACGAGAGGTCTTGGACTGGTTTGTTCTTCTGCCCATTTGCGACCAATATCAACGAGATGCCCGTAATCAACACCGCTTGGACAGGTGCTTTCGCAGTTTCGGCAAGTTAGGCAACGATCTAGATGTCCTCTGGTTTTTTCAGTTGCTGGTCTTCCTTCAGCCATTTGTTTAATGAGATAAATGCGGCCGCGTGGCCCATCTAATTC
>JACCDS010065840.1_pt1 | contig 52883 bp, 50 predicted proteins | sample 7446441 | NCBI WGS metagenome assembly JACCDS01 (sample SAMN15323445, study PRJNA562643) | freshwater metagenome | isolation source: river surface water | place: USA:Blue River Watershed | collected 2017-08-17 | reverse complement strand
CCGGTCGACGAACCGACGATGTACACGGGGTTGCCGACGCCGCGCGCCTTGGCGCTGATTTGGCCGCCCACCTTGACGATTCCCGCCGAAAACGCGTTCACCAGCGGATTCTGCTCGTAGCAGTCGTCAAAATACACCTCGCCGCCGACGGTCGGAATTCCAAAGCTGTTGCCGTAGTCGCCAATGCCCTTGACCACGCCGTTCACCAGCCACTTGGTGCGGTCGGTGTTCGGGTTGCCGAAGCGAAGCGAATTAAGCTGCGCAATCGGGCGAGCGCCCATGGTAAAAATGTCGCGGTTGATGCCGCCCACGCCGGTGGCTGCGCCCTGGTAGGGTTCCACGGCCGAGGGGTGGTTGTGCGACTCAATCTTGAACGCGCAGGCCAGTCCGTCGCCGATGTCGACGAGTCCGGCGTTCTCCTCGCCGGCCTTCGCCAGCATGTGCGGACCCTCTTTGGGCAGGGTTTTCAGCCAAACAATCGAGTTTTTGTAGGAACAGTGCTCGCTCCACATCACCGAATACATGCTCAGCTCGGTGAAGTTGGGCACCCGGCCGAGGCGCGTGCAAATGGCGTCAAATTCTTCGGGCAAAAGTCCCAGCTCTTGAGCCTGGGCCACAGTGGTGAGGGCAGTCGATTCCATGCGCTTAGTTAAGGCCGCAAAGGTACGGCGCGGGTGGGCTACCTTGCGGGCATGAAGGCCCTTCCTTTCCCAATTTTACTCGGATTTTTTGCTGCAATTACAGGCTGTAGTTCCGCCCCGGAATTTGACGCGATCCTAGCCAACGCTCGGGTGGCGCAGTTTTCGGGCGATGAGCTGCGTTACCTACCGGCGCACGTGGCCCTCAAGGACGGGCGGATTGCCGCGGTCGTTCCGGCAGACGAACCCCTTCCGGCCGCTGCAGATACAACCGACCTGCACGGCGCCTTTGTCTACCCGGGCTTCACCGACGCCCACGCCCACTTTTTGGCCTTGGGCGAGGCCCTCGAAACCGTAGACCTGGTCGGAACCGCGAGCTGGTCCGAGTGCGTAGCACGAGTGCGCACCTACCTCGCGGACCATCCCGACGTGGCCGTCGTCCGCGGGCGCGGTTGGGACCAAAACGACTGGGCGGACCGCGCATGGCCAACGTCCAAGGCCCTTGATGAACTCACCGACAAACCGGTCGTGCTGTCGCGCATCGACGGCCACGCCGTGGTCTGCAACCAGGTTGCGCTGGCCCAGTCGGGAATCACCGCGACGAGCCGAATCGAAGGCGGCGAAATCCTCCTGGTAAACGGCCGTCCAACCGGAGTCCTGATTGACAATGCCGAGACGCTTTTGAAGGTGGCGAAGCCTTCGAAGGCTGAAAAAATCCGCTACTTGCGGGCCGCCGAGCGTTGGTGCGTGGACCTCGGACTGACGGGCGTGCACGACGCGGGCCTTCCGACCGAAGACATCATGCTCATTGACAGCCTCCAGCGGGCCGGAACCCTGCACATGCCGTTGTACGTCATGGTCGCCGAAAGCCCCGAGGCACTGGACTACTGGCTCGACCGCGGCCCCCTCAAAACCGACTGGCTTTCGGTGCGCAGCTTCAAATTCTACAGCGACGGCGCCCTCGGCAGCCGCGGGGCCCTGCTGCGCGCACCCTACCACGACCGCCACGACCACTACGGGTTGGCCCTGAGGGACGGGAACTACTTGCGCGCCGCCGCCAAGCGACTGGCCGCGAAGGGTTGGCAGATGAACACCCACGCCATCGGTGATTCCGCCAACCGACTGGTTTTAAACGTTTACCATGAAGCGCTTCGCGCGAAGGGCACGTCCAACGACCTGCGCTGGCGCGTGGAGCACGCCCAAGTGGTGAGCCCCGAGGACCGCGCACTTTTTGGCGGCGCGACCGCCATCGTTCCCTCGGTGCAGCCGACCCACGCCACCAGCGACATGGACTGGGCGCCAGACCGCTTGGGCGCAGCGCGCATGCCCCACGCCTACGCCTACCGCTCGCTGCGCGAGGCCAACGGCGGATGGATTCCGCTCGGAACCGACTTCCCCATCGAACACCCCAATCCGATGTACACGATTTTGGCCGCTACGGCGCGGCGCGCGCTGGACGGGCACCCCGCCAACGGCTTCCAAACGGACCAAGCGCTTACGCTCGCGCAAACGATTAAAGGCATGACGGCCGACGCAGCCCGAGCAGCCTTTCAAGAGTCTGAAACCGGCGAAATACGCATTGGAAATTGGGCCAACTTCACCATCTTTGATGTAAACCTAAACGAAGTAACCCCCATGGCCCTGCCAAAGACTGCGCCCACCCAGGTGTGGATTCACGGCGAGCGCCGCAAGTAACCTACGAGCTTTCCCGCATGAACGCACCCAAACGCCTCTTTGATTTCGCCCACTTCGCGGCCGCCAAGCACCCTCGCCCCGACGCCCTAAATACCAAAGTCAACGGGCAGTGGCAGTCCATGTCGACCACCGAGTTTATCGCCAAGGCCGAAAAGCTGGCCTGCGGACTCATTGACTTGGGCATGAAGCCGGGCGACCGCATCGGCATCATTTCGACCACCAACCGCAGCGAGTGGAACCTCTGCGACCAGGCCATCCTCAGCGCGGGCGGTGTCGACGTTCCGATGTACCCCACCATTTCTCAAGCGGACTACACCTTCATTTTCAACGACGCCGGGGTGCGATTCTGCTTTGTGAGCGATCCGGAACTCCGCGACAAAATTGAAGCCCTGCGCCCCGACGTGCCGTCGCTGGAGGCCGTATTCACCTTTACGCCCACCGAGGGCTCGCAGTGCCTCGACGACGTCGTGGCCCGCGCTTCAGACGCTCACTGCGCTGAGCTCGAAGCCCGCAAGGCGGCCGTGCGCGAAGAAGACCTCGCCACGCTGATTTACACCTCGGGCACCACCGGTACCCCCAAAGGCGTCATGCTGAGCCACCGCAACATTGCCTCAAACGCCGTAGCGGGCGCCGCACGCCTCCCGGTCGGTCCAACCGGCAAGGCCTTGAGCTTCTTGCCGTTGTGCCACAGCTACGAGCGCGTTTGTGTCTATGTCTACCTCACCAACGGCGTGGGCGTCTACTTCGCCGAGTCGATGGAAACGATTGGCGACAACCTTCGCGAGGTGCACCCCCAAGTGTTTACCGCGGTTCCGCGCCTGCTCGAAAAAGTCTACGACAAAATCATGGACAAGGGCAAGTCCTTGACCGGCATTAAGCGCGGACTCTTTTTCTGGGCCGTCGGGCTGGCGGAGCGCTACGAGCACGAAGGCCTCAGCCCGCTCTACTACGCGCAACTCAAACTCGCCCGCAAGCTGATTTTCAGCAAGTGGCAAGAGGCGTTGGGTGGTGAAACGCTTGCCGTAGCCAGCGGAGCAGCAGCGCTCAACCCCAAATTGGCCCGGATTTTTGCCGGCGCCGGAATCAACGTTCAAGAGGGCTACGGCCTCACCGAAACGTCGCCCATTTTGGCGGTCAACCTGCCTACCGGACAAGGCCACAAGCTGGGCACCGTGGGCACGGCCATTGAGGGCGTAGAACTAAAGCTCGACGCCGACGGCGAAATCCTCGCGAAGGGCCCCAACGTGATGATGGGCTACTACAACCGCCCCGACCTGACCGCCGAGGTGATGACCGAAGACGGATGGTTCCGCACCGGCGACATCGGCGAATTCGACGCCCAAGGCTACCTGCGCATCACCGACCGCAAGAAAGAGATTTTCAAGACCGCCGGCGGCAAGTACATTACGCCCCAGGCCATGGAAAACGCCTTCAAAATGTCGCCCTTCATCGAGCAGTGCATGGTGGCCGGCGAAAACAAAAAATACCCGGTTCTTCTGGTGCAGCCGCAGTTCGACTTCCTCAAGTCGTGGTGCGCACGCAAAAACATCGCATGGACGACCCCGGCCGAAATGGTCGCCAACCCGGTGGTTATCGCCCGTTTTCAACGCGAAATCGACGCCACCAACGCCCAGTACGGACAGTGGGAAAAAGTCAAGAAATTCGCCCTCACCCCCGACGTGTGGAGCATTGCCGCAGGCCACGTCACGCCCACGCTCAAGCTGCGCCGCAAGCCCATCTTGCAGATGTACGCAGACTTGTTTGAAGGGCTGTATGCTACAGATTAATGATAGAAATCTATCATGATTAGTTCGCAAAGCGTTTTGATCTTTGCCGACAATTAAGAATGGAGTGTATTGAAATACAGCCCATTTCAATTTATTTGGTGCCTAGTGGGTAGCATTTCACGTTTAGCCAAATTCGGCCTTTTCCTTGCATTAGTGACAGGCAGCTGCGCACCATTGTGGGCGCAGAACCCTCCTATAACTTTTCCACTCGATTCGATTAATTTCTCTAACAACGCCATACCCCCTACAGGGTCGAGCACAGGCTTTTCGTTTAGCCTTAATTCGAAAAACAACGGACTATATGGCTGGAATGTCCGGATAGATTTAGACAGCTTAAACCTTCACATTGTTGATCTTAATCCGATCTACACTGGCTCAATAAGCAAGACATTAGTGGTTGAAGGGCACATTGGCCCGGGGTTCCGCTACTTGACACTCGACACCAATAGGAACTTGATATTTGGCACCCACTCACTAAACGGCAGTTGGGTCTTTGATTCGGTCCAAGCGAACGAACTCGCTGTGGTCGTGTTTCGGGCGGTGGAATTGACCAACAACCACTTAATTCTGTTTTGGTTGAACAACCTTAATCAGACTAGAATTTGGGCAGTGGATTTGGTCCAAAAAACAGTTGTAGACTATCCAATTGCACAACTACCTCAAGTTTATGCAACACCCGTCGTGATTGACTCCAATCTAGTTTATTTTACAGGTTATGCATTACCAAATTCATTTCAACGAATCGGAATTAACGGAAGTCGTTCTTGGCTGCCAGTAACACACAACTTTCCTGCGGTCGTAGTCCCTCAAACTATCGGTGCTTTGAATGGATCAAACTGGATCACGGGAGGATATCAAGATTACCCTACTGTCGGATTTCCCACATCGTCACCCATTCTCGGAAAGCTCGATAACACCGACCATATAATTGAGCTACACCACATTCCATATGCCAGTATGGGATCCGTTCAAGTCAGAGGGCATTCTGCGTGCCAACAGGACCAAGCCCACTATGTAACCTACCAATTTTCGTACGGCAACATGGCTCAGTTTGACTCCGTAGTACTTGTCCGACTAGATCCGAATAATTCCCTCAGCGACACCCTCCTACCAACGTGGAAGCAGACCTTAGGATTTAACCAACAATATCAAAACTCAGGCGTATACTCAGATGGCGTTCATGTATTCACGCACAATCGGTACTTCAACGACAGTCTTGGGATCTATATACTTGAAATTAAACTATTTGATGCCCAAAATGGAATGGCGTTGCGAACTGAGCAGTTTTCCATAAATCCAACGCTAACTGTTTATCCAAATCCAAATAACGGCAACTGCTGGATCCATAGTCCGATTCCTCTGTTGAATTACCGAATAGTTAATCAAAGTGGGCATTGCATTCGGAATGTGAATGTGCTAGAACCCACAAATGCCATTTACTTGGAGAATATACCTCAAGGCGCTTGGTTCTTGGAAGGGAACACGGGCCAAAAAATAAAGGTAGTAACGCGGTTTGTGGTGAATTAGAACCCACACGCATTCGAAAAAGAACCCTAGCAGCTACCGATACCGCCGAAACCGCTCCAGCACCGCCTGCATGTCTTCGGGCAAAGGCGCCTCAAACACGAGGCGCTCGCCGGGTCGCGACGGGTGCTCAAACCCTAAAAGCCGAGCGTGCAGCGCCTGGCGCGGAAGCATTTCAAGCGTTTTAAACGCGAACTGCGAAAACTTGGGCAGTTCCGGGCGGTGGGGCGCCTTGTCGCCGCCGTACACCGCGTCGCCGACCAGCGGATGGCCCAAAAACTTCATGTGCACCCGGATCTGGTGCGTGCGGCCTGTTTCGAGGCGGCAGGCCACTAAGGTTGCGAAGCCAAAGCGCTCGAGCACCTCGTAGTGGGTGACGGCGTGCTTCCCGTGCTTCCCGTCGGCAAAAACCGCCTGAACCTTGCGGTCCTGCAGCGAACGCCCGATGTGGCCGGTCACCGTTCCGCGGTCCTCGCGCACGTTGCCCCATACCAGCGCGTGGTACTCGCGGTCGCAACTGTGGTCGGCAAACTGCTTGGCCAAAAACGCCAGCGCGTAGTCCGTACGCGCCACGACCAGCAAGCCCGAGGTGTCTTTGTCGATGCGGTGCACCAGCCCGGGGCGCACGTCCTCGGTGGCGCCCGGCAGATTCTGGAACATGTAGAGCAACCCGTGCACCAGCGTGCCGGTAAAATGGCCAAAGGCCGGATGCACCACCATGCCCGCCGGCTTGTTGATCACGGCCAGGTCGTCGTCGAGGTGCACCACGTTGAGGTCGATGGGCTCGGCCTCGAGCACAAATTCGCGCGGAGGCTGCGCCAGCACCAGCGTAACCTCTTCACCTGGCTTCACGCGGTGGTTCGACTTCACCGGAACGCCGTCCACCCGAATCGCCCCGGCTTCGGCCGCCTTTTGGATGCGGTTCCGCGAGGTTTTCTCGAGGAAATTGAACAAAAACTTGTCTACGCGCAGCGGTTTTTGGCCCGCGTCGGCGACAAACCGGTGGTGCACAAAAAGTTCCTCTTCGCCTGCGCCGCCCTCCTCGAGCTCGTCGTCTAAATCAATCACTGCTTTACAAATCGCGTTGGTTGGCCGGCGTCGCTGCGCAGCACATAGGCGCCCGCGGGAAGTCCGCTCAGGTCAAGCATCCATGGCGCGGAGCCTTCGGCGCGTTCCGCGGTCCGCACTACGGATCCCAGCAGGTTAACCACCTCAAGCCGGAGACCGGCGCCCTCCACCGTCAAAAAATCGGTAGCCGGGACCGGGTAGCAGGCCAGAACAGTCGGCCTGTGCGGCTCGTCCACCGCCAAATCGCCGGGGGTTCCGCGAAAGAAGGGCCGAAGGGCCAAAGACCCGTTGAGCTGGCTCAAAAACCACGACCCCGTTTCGCCAAAGGCCTTCACGGCGGGGGTGTGCACGTCTAAGCCAAGCACGGCCTTAGGCATTCCTTGGTCGGAATTGGCCGTTTCCATTACCACGCCCAGGTAGACCTGCTGCGGAACCACCACCCCCGCCGTATCGAGCAGGTAGTGGCGTCCGAATTGGCCCGCGTAGTTCCAGGCCACCGAATACAGCGAATCGCTCACATAAATGGCATCGCCGGGGTAGCCCGCGGAATCAATGGTCCAAATACCCAAGCGAAACGCTTCGCCTTCGCCCAGCGGCCCGGCGGGAATCCATTCAAGGTCCATTCCGCGAAGGGTATCGGCGCGCAAAAATTCAAAACGCTGGGCCCACCGGGGTTGCGCACCCTGGGCGACACCGTACCCACGCTCGCAACTGCCGTCGTCGACCACGTAGCGCAGGCCGCAGGTCGTTTTCAGCACCACCGAATCGTTGCTGCGGTCGCCCACCGATTCGCCGTCAAACCAGTAGGTCATCGTCCACGAAAACGGCCCTGTTGGCACAAGTTGCGGCCGGTTAATCGCCAAATTGTAGGGCGTGGCCACATTGTGAATCAAGTTCGAAACAACCGGCACCGTGGTGCGGGACTGCAGTACGGCTCCCGTAGCGTCGCTCCAGTGCAGTTTGCCCAGGTTGAGCTGCCAACCGCCCACTGGCACGACGCCGTTGCGGCGGTAGGGCGTGCGCAGCGAATCGCGCTCAAGCAAAACCCGGTTGTAGTGGAACCACGGCACCTCGCGGTAGACGTTGAGCATGCGCGCCGGGGGCGAAATCCAGCTGGGATCAAAAAGCAGCGTGTCGGCCAAACCCTGGGTAGCGCTGAGCTCGAGGTAGTCCACCAGGAACACGTCAAACGCACCCGACGGGGCCCCGCAGCGGCCGATGCGCACCCGGGTGGCCGAAGACGCCTGAGCGGCCGCGGGCAACGCAAAAGAATGCGCGCGCCAGGTGCCGTCGGGCTGACCGCCGGTGACTCGGCCCATCGGAACCCAGTTGGTGTCGGCGCTGCTCCACGCGTGCACCACTAGGCTGTCGCTTGCCTCACAGGGGTCGCCGAAGCCGCCCTGCTGAAGCCTAAAACTCAGTACCGCTCCCGAAGGCGCGCTGAACCACGGACTGTAGAGGGCATCGCCCACGGTATCGGTAGTGGTGACGCCTGGGCGGTACGGGGCTCCGCTCGAGGCAATACCGTCGAACACGGCGCTGCCCAGGCTCAACGGATTCCGCGCCATGGTCTGCGAAAAATGTACGCCCCGCGCCGTCCAGCCCGAGGGCATTCGCTGGTCAAACCCCGCGCGGAGCGGCAGGGCCGCGGTGTCTGAAGTCGTTTTAAACGCTGGAGTGGCCGTAGGCATTCCGCCCCAGGGCACCACGGCGTACTCGACGGGTTGCGCCAAAGCAGCCACCGCGAGCAACCACAAACCCAGCGCACGCAGCATCATTTGATCCAAACCCGCACGTTGGCTTGGGCCGGCAGCGCCGGTGCACCGTTCGACGAACCGGGACTTTGGGTGGTCACCGCGCCCGAGAGGCTGTCGCCTTCCATTAACTGAATGCCAAGGCCCGACATGGCCAGCAAGGCTTTGGCCTCGCCGTAACTCAGTCCCGTCAAATCAGGCACGGCTTGGGTGAGTTCGCCACCGCGCATTCCCACGCGCAGCGTCAGTCCGGCGCCCTTGCGCACTTTGCTGCCCGCTTCGAGCAGTCGGCCATTGTACTCCACCTCGAGCACCAGACCGTCGGTCAGGTCGGGCACATACTGAATGTCGGCGACAAAAAGTCCGCGCGAACGAAGGTCGATCTCCGCCCGGGCCAAGGTGCGCTCCTTAATGGCTGGCAAGCTAACCAGCTCTGCCTTAGATCGATTGATGGTCAACATCACCTCGCGGCCCGCCTTGACCACCGCGCCGGCAACCGGGTACTGTTGGTACACCTCGCTTGGTCGCAGCTCGCGGCGGTACAGCGACGAATCGAGCATCACGCCTTCAAGCCCCTGTTCGTCAAGCGCTTGAACCGCCTCATCAAACGTCATCCCCGACAGGTCCGGCACTTTTTGTACCTCGCCAAACCCGGTAATCCACTTGAGCACGGTTTGTGCCGAAAGTCCGAGTACAATAAAAAACACCAGCGCCAGCCCGGCGTTCACCAGAAAGGTTTTGCTCTTGAGAAAAAGCCAAAGATTGCCCATTACCACAAAGGTAGGCCGAGGCATCTATCTTTGACCCATGCGTCCTCTTGTTGCTGTAGCCATGGGCGGCTACTCTAGTGAATTCGGCATTTCGCTCCTCAGCGGAAGCCATGTTTTTGACGAACTTGACCCCGTGCGCTTCGACCCGGTGCGCCTGGAACTGCACCCCAACGAAGGGTGGAAGGCCTTTGACGCGTCAGGCATTCCGCTGCGGTTTAGCGAGCGGACCTGGACCCTCATCGACCTCGACGGCAGCGAACGCCGCATTGACGCCATCCTCAACCTGATCCACGGCCACCCGGGCGAAGACGGAACCCTTGCCATGGCTTGGGAAGGCGCGGGCATCCCCTACTCGAGCTGCAGCCCGGCGGCGTCGGCGCTCACGTTCCACAAGCTTTGGACCAACGCCCTCGCCCAGCGACTCGGCGTGCGGGTCATGCCTTCGGTTCACGTGCGGCGCGGAACCGACGAATCGGCCGTATACACGTTCATGGCGGAGCACCCGTTCCCGCTGTTCGTCAAGCCTTGCCGCAGCGGATCAAGCTACGGCGTAAGCCGAATCACGAGCGCCCACGAATGGCCTGAGGCCCGCGATGCCGCGTGGAACGAAGACCCCGAACTCGTGGTGGAACAGGGTGTGGTCGGAACCGAACTGGGTTGCGGCGCCTTCGTTGCCCCCGACGGGGTGCGCATTCTGGGCATCACCGAAATCGTCCCGAAAAAAGCCTTTTTTGATTTTGAAGCGAAGTACCAGGGCGCCTCTGAAGAAATTACCCCGGCGCGCATTCCTGACTCCGCCGCCGAGGCTGTGCGCCGCGCTACCCTTCGCTTGGTGGACGGCATGGGGCTCCGCGGCTTTGTTCGGGCGGACTTTATTTTGCCCGCCGACGGCTCTGAGCCCGTGCTCATTGAAATCAACACCATCCCCGGCATGAGCGCCGAGAGCATTGTTCCGCGCCAACTCAAGGCCGCCGGAATTTCGATGCGCCAATTTGTAACCGACCTCGCCGAGGCCACCCTCCAACGCCATGAAGACCGCGCTGTTCCCCGGATCTTTTGATCCCCTGACCCTCGGCCACGACGACGTGGTTCGCCGTGCCGCCGCCCTGTTTGACCGCGTGGTGGTCGGAATCGGCGTGAACGCCGACAAAAAGAACATGTTTCCGCTCGAGCAGCGCATGGATTGGATTCGCCACGCTTTTGCCGACCTTCCCCACGTTGAGGTCGCCAGCTACGAAGGCCTCACCGTCGACTACGCACGCCAAATTGGCGCCCAGTACATGGTGCGCGGCCTGCGCAACCCCGCCGACTTTGAATTTGAAAAGGCCATTGCCCAGACCAACCGCGAGCTGGAACCCCATATTGAGACGGTATTCTTCCAAACCCGTGCGCGCTTTGCCTACATTGCCTCGAGCCACGTGCGCGAGGTAATTCGCTACCGCGGTGACTACACGCTCTTCGTGCCCAGCGCGGTGCGCATTACCTCCTGAATCGTCGGGTAGGTATCGGCCGCCGCCGCACGCCACTCAGCCTCGGCCATCCACAGCACCGCATCGATGCCCTCCTCCGTCTGTGGAGTAAGCTCGGGGCGCCCCTCAACCTTCATGCGGAACCAGTGCGTCGTCTTCAGGTAGTCCCGCCCGTTTTGGGTGTAGCGGTGCTGGGTTTCAATCAATTTTTGGCCCAACTGCAGTCCCTTTAGGCCGCACTCTTCTTCAACTTCGCGCAACGCGCATTCCGCAACCTCCTCACCCTCTTCGAGTTTGCCCTTAGGCAGGTCCCATTGGCCAAGACGGTGAATCCACAAAACTTCTCCGTGGGAATTTTCTACCCATCCTCCCGCCGCCGTGACGGGTTGCTCGCTGTACTTTTGCGCCATGATCTTTGATGCCAAGTCGGCCGAAACACTCGCCGGACTCTTACTGCAAATTAAAGCCGTTTCGCTTCGTCCCAACGAACCCTTTACCTGGGCTTCTGGGCTCAAGTCGCCCATTTACTGCGACAACCGCGTCACGCTGTCGCACCCACGGGTGCGCACCTACCTCCGCGAGCAAATGGCAACCCTCATCAAAGCGCAGTACCCTTCGGTGGACGCCATTGCCGGGGTCGCCACTGGCGCGATTGCCCTCGCGGCCCTTGTCGCCCAAGAACTTGACCTGCCCATGGTCTACGTGCGCGCTTCGGCCAAGGAACACGGACGTCAAAACCTAATCGAAGGTGAATTGGCCAAAAACGCACGCGTCGTCGTCATCGAAGACCTCGTCTCCACCGGAAAATCTTCGCTTCAAGCCGTCGACGCCCTGCGCGAGGCTGGCGCTCAGGTCCTCGGAATGACCGCCATCTTTACGTATGGCTTCCCCGCCGCCAGTGAAGCCTTTGCTGCCGCCGATTGTGCACTGCACACCCTGAGCGACTACGACCACCTTTTGAAGTCAGCCGAATCGCGCGGATCCCTCAATTCCGACGAACTCACCGCCCTATCGGGTTGGCGCCACGACCCCAAGGCGTGGTCGGAAGCGAATAGCTAGTTGGCTAGTTAGCTGGTTGGTTTGTTGGTTTCCTAACGAGTCTCAACTAACGAGCTAACCAGCTAACTAGCTACCCAGCTAACCAGCCAACCAGCCAACTAGCTACCCAGCTAACTAGCTAAAATCCGTCCATTCCACCTCCTTGTGCCCTACCCAGCGCACGGCACCAGATGGCAACTGAATCCCCAGTCGTCCGTCGGGAGAAAGGAAGCGCGGGGTCGCAACAAACGCTTCGCCCGTTGTTCGGTCGCGAAATCCGCATTCCGCTTGCCAACCCAGGAGTTGCGACGAATAGCGCACGAGCAGGTCGGCACCTACCGGCCTACTTAAGGCAGCCGCAAGGTGACCCGCTAAATCCTCTGCCAGCCCGTCGCGCTGCAACCCAGGCGCCGCCGCAGCGCCCTCGGGAGCTTCGGTGAGGTTGAGCCCCAGTCCGAGAAACCACCGTGTGCACACGCCCTGGCTCCAGTAGGCTTCGGTCAAGAATCCGCCCAGCTTAAGCCCGTTGAGGTAGAGGTCGTTCGGCCATTTTAAGCGGGCAACAATGCCCCGTTCTTGCAGCCATTCCGCGGTGCACAGCGAGGCTTGGGCATGGCGAACAAAAACATAGGGTGGGGACCAATTGATGGCGGGACTAACCAAGGTCATGAGCAGGCTCGAACCCGGAACGTCGGTCCACGTGGAGCCGCCACTCCCGCGACCCTGACGCTGGGTACCTGCCGTTATGGCAGTCCAACCGCTCGGGCACCACGAATCGGGATTTTCGTGCGCCCAGACCTGTGTAGAGTCCAACTCGCTGAAATACAGGTGTTTTACAGAATCCGTTGGCCCAAGCATTCTGCAAAAATGCAGCGAATTCCGGCGCAATTCCGCCACGTGCCCAAATTGGCACCCTAATTGTGCTCAAGGGCGGGTAATTTTACCGAATGACTGCATCCTTTGCCGAACTTCCCCAAATTGTGCGCAGTGCCATCGAAGGCGTGAGCGACATCAAGGGCGAAAACCTCGTACTTCTCGACCTGCGCGGACTCGAAAACGCCGTGTGTGATTATTTTATTGTGGCTGAGGCTCAATCAACTACCCAAGTAAACGCGATGTCAGAATCCGTACACAAACGGGTGCGCGAAGAAGCCAACGACAAGCCGTGGCACGTGGAAGGCACCCAGTCGTCAGAGTGGGTCCTGATGGACTACGTTTCGGTCGTCGTTCACCTTTTTCAGCGCGAAGCCCGCGCGTTTTATGACCTCGAAGGATTATGGGCTGATGCCATTTCGATTCCCCTCCCTCAACAATACCTCGTTGAAGCTGTTTAATTTCTGATGAGCAAAAAAAATAAGGCCCCTAAGCCGGGCGTGGCGCCCAAAGGCGGAATGCCCAAATTCAATTTTAGCTGGATCTACATTGCGGTCTTTGTGGGCCTGCTGGCGCTCCAATTCGCCCAAAGTCAGTTTGGTAGCCAAACCCAGCCTTCCACATTTAACGAGTTAAGTGCGCGCATCGAACGCGGCCACGTTGACCGCGTGAAAGTGGTGAACAGCAAAGAAGTGTACGTTTTCATCAAGGCCGACACATTGTCTGCCTTAAACGAATACGAAGAGCTGTCGAAAACCTCGCTTGGTGACGCGCCCAATCAGGGTCCACACTACGTATTCGAAATGCCGGCAGAGTCGTTTGACCGAGCGATGGAGCGCTTCTATGGCCAGCACCCCGAGGTCGCCGAAGTGAATGTCGAATACAAAGAAGAGCCCAATTACTGGGGCGAAGCGCTAGCGTGGTTGATCCCCATCGTGCTTTTTGCCGCCATTTGGTTCTTCTTGATGCGCCGAATGGGCGGAGGCGGTGCCGGCGGCCCTGGCGGGCAAATTTTCAACATCGGAAAGAGCCGCGCCCAAATGTTTGACGCCGACAACGCCGTCAAAGTAACCTTTAAGGACGTGGCGGGCCTAGATGGCGCGAAAGACGAAGTGCTTGAAGTCGTAGACTTTTTGAAAAATCCGAAGAAGTACACCGACTTGGGCGGAAAAATCCCGAAGGGCGTGCTACTAAGTGGCCCTCCAGGAACCGGTAAAACCTTGCTGGCTAAAGCCGTAGCAGGAGAAGCGCAAGTGCCGTTTTTCTCGTTGAGCGGATCCGATTTCGTGGAAATGTTTGTCGGTGTGGGCGCTAGCCGTGTTCGCGACCTGTTCAAGCAGGCTAAGGAAAAATCGCCGAGCATCATTTTCATCGACGAAATCGACGCCATTGGCCGTGCTCGCGGTCGCAACGCCTTCAGTGGCGGCAACGACGAGCGCGAAAACACCTTGAACCAGCTCCTCACTGAAATGGACGGTTTCGGAACCAACGAGCACGTCATTGTGATGGCTGCCACGAACCGTGCCGACATCCTTGACCGTGCCCTGATGCGCGCTGGCCGCTTCGACCGCATCATCTACGTGGACCTACCAGAGGTTACTGAACGCATCGAGATTTTCAAGGTTCACCTGCGTCCGCTCAAGTTGGGCGAAAACGTAGACGTCGAATTTTTGGCCCGCCAAACGCCCGGATTCAGTGGCGCAGACATCGCCAATGTGTGCAACGAGGCTGCGCTGGTGGCTGCGCGCAAGAACAAAAGCGTCGTTGAAAAGCAAGACTTTCTGGATGCCGTGGACCGCATCGTCGGCGGACTCGAGAAAAAATCCAAGATTATTACGCCCGAAGAGAAAGAAATCATTGCCTACCACGAGTCGGGCCACGCCACGGTAAGCTGGCTGCTGGAGCACGCTTCTCCACTTGTAAAAGTGACGATTGTGCCGCGTGGACGCTCCCTGGGCGCCGCCTGGTACCTGCCAGAGGAACGCCAACTCAACAGTACGGAGCAGATGCTCGACGAGATGTGTGCCACCTTGGGCGGACGCGCCGCCGAAGAAGTGATTTTCGGTCGCGTCACCACGGGCGCGCTGAGCGACCTCGAAAAAGTAACGAAGCAGGCCCGTGCCATGGTTGCCGTGTATGGCCTCAACGACCGCCTCGGCAACATCACCTACTACGATTCGTCGGGCCAAAACGAGTACCAGTTCGACAAGCCGTATTCAGAGCGAACTGCCGAGATCATCGACGAAGAAATCAGTAAGCTGATCGAAGGCCAGTACGAGCGGGCGAAAGAGCTGCTCCGGGGCAACCGCGAAAAGCTCGAAGTCTTGGCCCAAGAACTTCTCACGAAAGAGGTTATTTTTAGGGACAACCTCGTGGAAATTTTTGGCGAACGACCATGGAAGAGCCGCGAAGAACGCCTGGCTGCGATCGAAGAAGTTTCAGTGCCCGTGGGCGACGACGTGGCGGCTGATCCTACGGAACTCCCGCTTGCCGCCGTTCCTATGGAACCAACACACGATGCGCCGATTCCCGATGAACCGACCGAGGCTAGCTCCGAAAGCAAGTAGGTTAGGCACGATGGAGGCAAGTCCTAAAAGGGCCGTCGCGCGCAGCGAAGCAATTATGTGTTATTTTCGCCAGTAAATGGCGGGCTGGCTCGGAAAATTTCTCACAGTACTCAGCGGCGCTCCTCAAGCGGGGGGCGACGAAGTGGCTGACCCCTCTGTTGGCAAGTATGCGGCCCTTGAGGACCCCGTAGATTTGGCCTTCGTGCGCCGTTTTACCCAATCTGGAGGGCTGTTTTTGTACTGCGGGAGCACCGACGAACTTATCGACAACCTCAAGGCAGTGGGCGCAGAAACCGGTCAATCCCAGTTTTTTGTACCCGAAAAAAACCTGCATTCGTGGTTCCAGCAGGCTGGACTCAGTGTGATTCACGACAATCCGCTTGAAGCTGACGCCATGGCGACCACCTGCCATGCAGCGGTAGCACAAACCGGAGGTATCATGATTACCGACGCCCAAACCCAAGGACTGAAGTTTGCGCAGTTACCTGCGGTGCACCTCGTTGTGGCGCGCGTTTCTCAAGTAGTCAACAGCTTGTCAGACGGCATGGCGGCCATCAATAAATTCCACCGGGAGCAACGCCCACTGAGCATCATCACCCTTAAAGGAAAACGCGACGAAGCGGTGCTTCAAGCGAAAGTTGACCCAAATAAAGGCCGCGAACTCTACTTCTTCCTCGTCGAAGACCATCTTTTTGCCGACTTATGATGCAGCGCAGCATCTGGGGCCTCGTGTATGCCCTGGTCGTCGCGTTCGTGTGCATCGGCCTGTCCTGGACTCCGGCCCTTCTTTTTGTGCTGTTGGCGGGCGTGGCCATGGAACTGCTTCGCCTCCCCAACCTTAGCCCAAAAATTCGCTCGGCGGGCGTACTCTACACCTTCGCCAGCGCCGTTGCAACTGGCTGGCTTTGGGGTGTAGGTGGCGGACAATCCATATTGGCCGTGTTCATCCTTATCTGGCTTTCGGATTCTATGGCCTATGTGGGCGGACGGCTTTTCGGACGCACCCCCATGGCGCCGGTTCTTTCTCCCAAAAAAACGTGGGAAGGCCTGGTGACCGGGGCCGTCTTCACCACCGGAATCGGCTACCTCATGCTTCGCCTCGTGCTCGAAACCTCCATGACGCTGTCCATTCTGCTGCCCGTAACGGTAGCCATCGCGGCGCCCGTCGGGGACCTCGTCGGTTCGTACTTCAAGCGCCAATCGGGCGTCAAGGATTCGGGTGTGTTCTTGCCTGGCCACGGCGGATTTCTGGACCGTCTTGACAGCTACTTGCTCTCCAGCATCGTCCTCGTGCTCGTGCTGATTGCATTTCAAACGTTTTAATTGTTTTCACGCATGCTTCACCGCGAAGGAACCAAAACCATCTTTGTCAGCCTCCTCATTTTGGCCGTTCCCTATGTACTGCTGACCACATTGGGTGCTCCTGACTGGGCGGTAACGAGCTACCTCGTCATGGGCCTAATTCTCTTGGGCTTGGTCCTTCAGTTTTTTCGCAATCCCACTCGGACCACCCATGCCCTACCCGGCGACGTAATTGCACCCGCCGACGGAACCGTAGTCGTCATCGAAGAGGCCGAAGAGCCGGAGTACTTTAAGGGCAAGCGCAAGCAAATCAGCATTTTCATGTCTCCGCTCAACGTGCACGTGAACCGTGCGCCCGTGAGCGGAAAAACGGTGTTCGCCAAGTACCACAAAGGCACGTACCTCGTGGCCTGGCACCCCAAATCCAGCACCGAAAACGAGCGCACCACGATCGTATTTGACACACTCAACCACGGCGAGGTCATGATTCGCCAAATCGCCGGTGCCGTGGCGCGCCGCATTGCGGTCTACGTGAAGCCTGGACAACCCGTTTCAGTGGGCGAAGACGTCGGTTTCATTCGCTTCGGATCGCGCGTTGACATCTTCCTGCCCTTAGACGCCGAAGTCCTGTGCAAAATCGGCGACAAGCCGAGCGGAGGCGAAACGGTCATCGCGAAACTACACGCAACTAGTAACTAGTAACTAGGAACTAGTTTGAGCGCCTGATCAAAAAGTTCGTCAGGCGAAACACTAGAATTATCGAGAACCACCGCGTCGTCGGCGAGCAGCAGCGGGCTGTCGAGGCGTTCGCGGTCTTCTTTGTCGCGCTGCAGCAGGTTGGCCTTGACTTCGGCCAAGGTCACGGCCCCAGGGTTCGCCGCGTCCATCTCGGCGAAGCGACGCTGCGCGCGCACGTCGGCGTCGGCCGTGACAAAGAGTTTGAGTTCGGCGTCCGGAAAAACCACGGTGCCGATGTCGCGACCGTCCATGACTACGCTGTGGCTGCGGCCCATGGCTTGCTGCTGGGCCACCAATCGGCGGCGTACCGGAACCAGGGACGAGACGGCGCTTACCACGCGGCTCACGTCCATGCTCCGAATGGCCTCTTCGACATCTTCGCCGTTGAGGACGGCGCGGTTACGTCCTTGGGTATCGCGCGCAAAGCCAAGGTGAAGCTGTTCAAGCGAAGCATTAATGGCTACGGCATTGATGCCGTCGGGCGAGGCCCATCCGTTTCGAATGGCGTGCAGCGCCACCATGCGGTACATGGCCCCGGTATCGATGTACAGGAATCCGAGGGCCGCAGCAAGGCGCTTCGCTAACGTGGACTTACCGGTGGAAGCATAACCGTCCACTGCAATGCGAATCGGAGTCATAGTGCGCGTGTAAAAGAAAATTGGGTAAATCGACCCGCGACGTGGTACACCGTCTGGGACCACTGAATTTGGCTTTTGCCCGCCTTCAATCCAATGCCCAAGCTTAGGCCGGCGTTCGTGCGGCGCGTGGGCACCAGCATTTCCAGCTGCCGGCGAAAATCGTAGCCAATTTGGGCGCGGAGTCGCCCGCCGAGCTCTGCCTCGACCCCAACGGCCACATGGCGGAGGGCCAGATTGGTCCACGACGGAGCGTCGTAGGTAGTTTGTCCGGTCAGCGGGTCGCGAAGGTCGCGCTGTGGCTCGTACCCTGCTAAATTCCAGCGCTGAAGGTCGCGCACCGCCGCATGGATTCGAAACGGCGCGTAGCGAAACTTGCGGCTCACAGCGAGGTGTGCGGCAGTTGGTACCGCTTCGGGAGTCGAGCCCAATGGGTCGAGGCTCGTTCCAAGGTGCTGCACCACCAGGGCCGCGTGAAAACGTCCGCTGTCGCCAACGTAGGTCGCGCCCCAGTCAGTAGTAATCGCCTGCGCCACCAAGTTCGACGCCGTCTGGAGGGTCCAGCGGGCAGTGGCGCCTACCCAAAGTTGGTTTCCCGACGAGCGCTTGAAGGCCCGCGCCGCGGTAGCGCGCGGGCGAGATTCTTGAAAACGAAAGCTTCCGATGACGGCCCCAACTTCGTTGGTTTCGGGCATCGCTCCCGAATTAAGGTAGTCTGCGCCCAGCGCAAAATGCCATTTTTTGTAGCGGAACCCTGAACTCAAATGGCCCAGGCGCAGCCCGCTAGGAAGCGTTCCCGTACTCAGCACGAAGTTCGAACGATCCGCCCCCGCGGCGAGCGACGGATTAAAGGTTGACGAAGCCGCGTCAGCCGGAAAAGCCCAGGCTGCACCCGCAAGCGCATTCCAGCGCGCCGCCCCCGCCATATTCAGGGTAGCCCACGATGGACTTTGGGCATCCATCCCAAAGGAAAGCGCCAGAAATGCAGCAATCAGGCCCGTTCGCACCCGACCAAGTTACGCTTTAGCAGGACTTGCTGCGACCGCATCCGACGGACTGGCCGGCTTGCGCACGCTCAGCAGCTTGGCGTTTTTCACCTTTTTGTCGGTCACCGAATACGCCAGGACGTCGCGCATCGTCTTCACGTAGCGCACCTCGAGGCCCTTGAGGTAGGTTTCGGGTATTTCGCGCACGTCGCGCTCGTTGTCGGCACAAAGCATCACGGTTTTAATGCCGGCGCGCTTGGCGGCTAAGAGTTTTTCTCGGATTCCGCCCACCGGCAGCACTTTGCCGCGAAGGGTGATTTCACCGCTAAGCGCCAGCGCGTTGCGCACCCGTCGTTGGGTGTAAAGCGACGTCAGTGCCGTCAAAAGGGCGATGCCTGCCGACGGTCCGTCTTTGGGCACTGCGCCTTCGGGCACGTGCAGGTGCACGTCGTACTGGCTAAAGTGCTCGGCCTCGAGGCCGAATTCCGCCGCATTGGCCTTTAAAAACGTCATGGCCAGGGTGGCGGACTCCTTCATCACGTCGCCCAGGTTGCCGGTAATGCTAAGCCGTCCCGAACCCGGAGCAATGGTGGATTCAAGGTAGAGAATGTCGCCTCCGACGGGAGTCCAAGCCAAGCCCGTCGCCACGCCCGCCACGCCGTCGTTGGCGTAGTCGTCCTTGCGAAAGCGGGCCACGCCCATGATCTCCGTCAAGTCGGCCGGGGTGGGTTTGGCCGGAAAATCCTTGCCCTCGGCCCGCGCTAAGGCGGCCTTGCGAACGAGCTTGGCCAGCTGCTGGTCGAGGCGGCGCACGCCCGATTCGCGGGTGTAGCCTTCAATCAGTGTTGAGGCCGTCGCCGACTCCAGCTTCAGCGCCTTGGGCTCGAGGCCGTGTTCGCGCAGCTGCTTGGGCATCAGGTGATTCTGGGCAATTTTCACCTTCTCTTCTCGGGTGTAGCCCGTCACCTCAATCAGCTCCATGCGGTCGCGAAGGGCCGGTTGAATTCCGCCCAAGTTGTTCGCGGTGGCAATAAAGAGCACCTTAGATAGGTCGTAGCCCATCTCGAGGAAGTGGTCGTGGAAGGCGTGATTCTGTTCTGGATCAAGCACTTCGAGCAGCGCACTCGACGGGTCGCCGTGGGCGCCCATGCCCAGCTTGTCGATCTCGTCCAGCACCAAAACGGGGTTCGACGCGCCGGCCTTCTTGAGCTGCTGTAGAATGCGACCGGGCATTGCGCCAATGTAGGTTTTGCGGTGGCCGCGAATCTCGGCTTCGTCGCGCATTCCGCCCAGCGACATGCGCACGTAGGGACGGCCGAGCGCCTCCGCCACCGAACGACCGAGCGAGGTCTTGCCCACCCCCGGAGGGCCGTACAAGCACAAAATTGGGCTCTTCAGGTCGCCCTTGAGCGCCAAAACCGCCAGGTGCTCAAGAATGCGCTCCTTGACCTTTTCGAGGCCAAAATGGTCGCGGTCAAGGATTTTTCGGGCCTTCTTCAGGTCGTGGCGGTCCTTCGTTACGTGGTTCCACGGCAGGTCGAGCATCAGCTCGAGGTAGTTGCGTTGGATGCCAAAGTCGGGCACCTGCGGATTCATGCGCTGCAGGCGGGCCAATTCCTTCTCAAACTGCTGGGCAGCCTCCGCGGGCCAATTCTTTTCTGACGCACGCTGGCGGAACGACTCGAATTCGGCCTCGAAGCTGTTGCCGCCGAGCTCTTCCTGAATCGTGCGCATCTGCTGCTGCAAAAAGTACTCGCGCTGCTGCTGGTCAAATTCGACGCGCACCTTGTTGGCGATGTCGTTTTTGACCTCGAGCAAGTGCTTCTCTTGGCTCAAGTGCTTCAGCACCTGCTGGGCGCGCGCCTTCAAGTCGTTTTCTTCGAGCAGGAGTTGTTTGGCGTCGACGTCGAGGTTGGTGTTGCTTGCGATGAAGTGCAGCAAAAACGTGTCGGACTCGATGTTCTTGACCGCAATTTGGGCTTCGGTCGGAATATTCGGGCTTTCTTGGATGATTTCCAACGAAAGTTCGCGGATGGTGGACATCAGCGCAGTGAACTCCGTATCGCCCTCAGCTGGCACCGTTTCGTCGAGGTACTCCACCCGCACTCGGTGGTAGGGCTCGTCGGTCAGCAGCTCCAGGATGCGAAACCGGCGCTTTCCCTGCAAAATCGCCGTGATGTTGCCGTCGGGCATGCGGAAGGACTTGACCATCTGGACCAGGGTCCCCACCGGGTGTAGGTCGTCGGCCGAAGGCGTCTCGGTGTCGGCGTTGCGCTGGGCGACCACCCCAAAGAGTTTTTTACCTTTTTGGGCGTCCTGAATCAAGCGAATCGACTTGTCGCGTCCGGCCGTAATTGGGCTGACTACCCCAGGGAACTGCACGGTGTTGCGCAGCGGCAAGAGGGCCAGCTCGAGGGCCAAATCTGCCTCGGGGACCGAATTGTCTTCTTCGTTGGTAATGAGCGGAATAAGGTCGGTGTCCTCAGAGAGGAGTGAAAAACGAGGTACTTCCATGGACCGACTATTGGGCAATGGCCGTGCCACCGCGCAGCGGCGCCGTTTGGGCAAATATTTCGGACAAAATGTCGGTTGTCGCGGCGTCCAGTGCCAGATTTCGGCGCGCCAAAACCCGCTCTGCGGTGGCAAGGGCCTTGTCGAGGCGGTATTCCGTCATGCCTTGGGGTCCGCCCCACGAAAAGTCCGGAATAAAGTTGCGCGGAAAGCCCGCGCCAAAGACGTTGCTCGCCACGCCGACCACGGTGCCGGTGTTGAACATCGTGTTGATGCCTGCTTTGCTGTGGTCGCCCATGACTAAGCCACAGAACTGCAGCCCGGTAGCTTCAAAGCGCCCACTGGGGTAGCTCCACAGCTTGACCTCGCTGTAGTCGTTTTTGAGGTTGGAGTTGTTGGTGTCGGCCCCAAGGTTGCACCATTCGCCGAGCACGGCGTTGCCGAGAAAGCCGTCGTGGCCCTTGTTGCTGTTGCCCCAGAGCACCGAATTATTGACTTCGCCGCCCACTTTGCTGCCCGGGCCGATCGTGGTCGCCCCGTAGATTTTGGTGCCCAACTTGAGTTGCGACCCTTCGCCGAGCGCTAAGGCTCCGCGGACCAGGCTACCTTCCATGATTTCGCTGCCTGCGGCCAAGTAGATGGCCCCGCTGCGGCTGTTGAGCACGCTGGCCTCTACTTGGGCACCGTGTTCTGCAAAAATTCGGTCGCCCAGCAGCGTGTTCGTCGAACTCATTGGGGCGGAACTCCGTCCCGCCGTGAGCAGGTCAAAGTCGGCCTCGAGGGCCTCGGCGTTGGCCGAAAACACGTCGTAGGGCCTACGGATGCAGCGCACCGCGTCGGCAAAAACGACCACCTCAGCGGTGTCGGCGCCGTGGCTCGCAAGCCATTCGCCCTGGGAATCGACGAGTTGCTGGCCGGGCTTCAGACCGTGGACGGCGTCGACCAATGCAGAAGTGGCGATCGCCGCGCCGCGCACGCGGCGGACCGCGTCGCCTTCGGGCTGTGCTACGTCAAAGCGTCCGCCTAAATAGGCCTCGGTACGGTACGAAAACGAGGAACCCGGGCTGCGGAGCGACCATTTTTCGCGAAGGGTAAGAATACCCACGCGCAGGTCGGCCACAGGCCGGGTCCAAGTAAGAGGCTTGAGCGTCTCGCGCTCGCTGCCGTCGTGGAAGATGTAGTGCATCCCCACTAAGGTAGCGGCTTACTTCGAGAATTTCGCGTAGCGGTTGCGGAACTTGTCCACACGGCCCGCCGTATCGAGAAGCTTCTGCTTGCCCGTGTAGAAAGGGTGTGAGTAGCTCGACACTTCCATCTTCACAAGCGGGTAGGCAACTCCATCAACCTCAAGGGTTTCTTTGGCGTTGGCGCAGCTGCGGATAAGGGTTACGTCGCCGGTGCCCATGTCTTTAAAAGCACACACGCGGTAGTTGGTGGGGTGAAGATTGTCTTTCATCGCTTTGTTGTTTTGGAACGAGTTTTGGCCCGTTCCCCATTTTTTGCGGAGGGCAAATGTACGAAATTCTGCGCATCGGAGTTAATTACGAGGCACAAAAACACGAAACTCGCTGCGCGTGCCCGCCGGCACCGACCTTTGCCCCTGCCATGAAGCGCTTCTTCGCTCTCGTTCTCGTACTCGCCGCGCTGGCTGCATGCCGGCCGGAATACCGGTTTGCGCCCAACCCCGTCACCCTGCAGCGAAGCCACGACACCGTGTTCCTCGACACGGTTTTTGCGACGGTGGGCAGCTCCACGCGCAGCGTGCGCCTCATAAACCCCAGCAGCTACGACGTCAACTTAAGCCGCGTTCGCCTTGGCCGTGGCAGCGAATCTCCGTTCCGCTTCAACGCCAACGGCCGACCGGGACCCGACCTTGAAGACGTGGTCATTCCGGCCGGCGACAGTATTTGGGTGTTTGTAGAAACCACGGCGCCCCGCGGCGACGGCGAAATGCTCTGGGAGGACTCCCTGCGCATCGAGCAAGGCAGTTTCAGCCAAAGCATTTACCTCGTTGCGCTGGCCTGGGACGCCCACTTTCACTACCCCAACCGCGTGCTGACGATTGACCAGCCCGAGCCCTACCCAGACCTGCTCATACCCTATGTGGTGCTCGGAGCCAACGAAGTCTGGCGTGACGACAAACCCCACGTCGTCTATGGGTATGCGGTAATCGACAGCGGGGCCACGTTGAGCATCACGGCCGGGGCCCGCGTTCACTTCCACAGCGGCTCTGGGCTCTGGGTAGCTTCGGGCGGAACCTTGCTCATTGACCCGGCGAACACAGGCTCTTTTGACGATCCCGTGGTGCTCGAAGGCGACCGCCTCGAGCCGTTTTATCGCCACATTGCGGGCCAGTGGGGCGGACTTTTGGGCGGAATCTTCATTCAGCGGGGCGCAACCGCCCGCATCCAAAACGCATGGATCCGCAACGGTACGCTCGGCATTCGCTGCGACAGCGTCGCCGACGGCGAGGACTTCAATCTTCGCGTGAGCCGCAGCCGCGTCACCGACTTCAGCCGAGCCGCCGTGTACAGCGGATTCGGTCGCATCCGCCTTGAAAACAGCGTGGTAAGCAATTCGGGTTTGTACAACCTTTACACCCTCGGGGGCCGCGTTGAGGCCGACCACTGCACGTTTGCCAACGCGTTTCCCGGCGCACGTTCCACGCCGTCGGTTGGGTTGTTTAACCGTTACGACGACGGAACGGGCACCTACCGCTACCGCGCGCTGCTGCAGGCCGACTTTCGCAACTGCATCGTCGACGGAAGCCAAGAGTCAGAGGTGGGCTTTGGCTACGGTCCACAGGCCGCATTCAACTACCGTTTTGAGGGTTCGCTGCTCAAACTAAACCGGTTTCCGAGCCCAGCAGTGTACGACGTGAACGACCCCACGCGGTTTAGTGGCTGCGTGTTCAACAGTCCATCGCTGTTCGAGTCCGCCAGCGAGTACGACTACCGGCTAAAATTGGGTTCAGCAGCCCTGGGAATTGGCTGGCCCAACGCCACCAGCCTTGTTCCGCTCGATGCCTTGGGCCAAACACGGCCAAGCCCCGCCGACGCGGGCGCTTTAGAAACGTTGTAAACGGCTGTTTTCAAAAGGATTGCTACCTTTGAATCATGAGCCAACGCGCGCACATCCTAGACCTGCTACGACGGCACAAAGATTCCTTTGAACGAGATTTTTCTTTGGCGTACATGGGACTTTTTGGATCTGTGGCTCGAGAAGAAGATAACCAATCAAGTGACGTTGACCTATTGGTTTCTTTTTCGCGGCCCGTCGGTGTCGAATTCTTAGAATTGGGACACCACCTCGAGCACCTTCTCGGCCGAAAAGTAGACCTTGTATCGTTGGGCGGAATTGCCCCAAAGTACCTGGATGCCATTCAAGACGACCTTATCGATGTCCAAGCGAGCGCCCCGTCTCTTGCTTGAAGACATGGTTCTCGCATCCCAAAAAATCACCACCTACACCAAAGAGCAAACGTTTGAATCGTTTGTAGGCAACGCATTGATCGTGGACGCCGTCGTGCGAAATTTTGAAATTTTGGGTGAAGCCGCCTCAAAAATGCCGCAAGCATTCGCCACGAAGCACCCTCAAATTCCCTGGCGTCAAATCAAAGACTACCGCAATCGGTTGATTCACGAATACTTCGGCATCGATCCCCACATAATATGGACGCTGCGAAGCAATGAAATTCCCAAACTAACCGCGTTAGTTGAGTCCCTACTGGCCCAAGCCCACTAAAAACGCCGGCGTATCGACGCCGTCGGCATAGTCCCACAGTGCCGGGAACTGGCTTTGACCGAATGGGGTGCGTCCACGCCCAACGACCGTTTGAAGTTGATCTGCCTGGGCGTCAAGCCAGGATTCCGCAAGGGCTGCCGAATCGTGTTGGCTGTAGTGCAGCACCGACAGGGGCGGTTTTAATGTGCCGTGTTCGCGCAGCACCACCCAGTTGTTTTCGAGAAACGGCTCGCGGTTCAGCATGAAGAGCGCACGGTGGTAGTCGTAGTTCGACCCGTAGCGCGCATGCGACGCGAGGTGCGCCCAGCGCATCCACGAGGCAAAAAGACGCTGCACATCCAGCCCCCTTTCGACCGCCAGATGGGTCACGCTGCGGCATCCGCGACCGAAGTAGCGAAAGATGTCGTCGGCGAGCGCCTCAAGCTCGGCGTCGGTGGCGTCTGCGGGGACGACGGCAGCCGACGTTCGTGCCCCCCGAAGAATGCGCGGAATGTGCGAAAAGTACTGGTCAAAGTGCGCCGCGGCCTGGTCGCCTCCCGTGGCAATAAGGGCGTCTACGCCATTGAGGCGCTCCGCCAAGAAAATGCGCGCGTCGGGGTCCAGCGAGCGCAGGCCGTCAAGCACCGCCGACGTCAATACGGGGTCGTCTGACGAGGGCTTAAACCATACTTCGTGCCCTGCGAGGTAGGCACAAAGCAGGTCGTGGAGCGCCACCAGGGGCAGATTGCCGGCGCCCACAATTCCGACCTTGCGCGAGGGTCCAAGGCTTGAGGGCCAGAGGGGCCGCCAGCGATTCAGGGATTCCGTCTCGAGGGCGGCAGCCCAGGCCCGAAGTGCGTCCGCTAAAAAATCGGGCGTAAACCACGCATTCCGCGCCGAAGTCCGCGCTAAAAGTGCTTCGTCTTCAGCCAAGCCTGAGAGCACGACTCCGAGGCGTTGGAGGACCAAAAAACGAGCGTCAAGCGGGGCGATATCGGGCATAGGCAGTGAAAAAAGGGCGTATCTTTGCCCTCACAAAAGTACGCTTCGACTATGGCCATTAAGATTACCGACGAGTGCATTAACTGTGGAGCCTGCGAGCCCGAGTGCCCCAACAACGCGATCTACGAAGGCGGCATGGAATGGCGTTTTGCCGACGGCACCAAGCTAAGCGGCGAGCTGGTGAGCACGACCGGAATCAAAACCGACGCGGCCACCGCCCAAGAGCCGGTGAGTTTTGACTACTACTACATCGTCACCGACAAGTGCACCGAGTGTGTGGGATTCCACGAAACGCCGCAGTGCGCCGAGGTTTGCCCGGTAGACTGCTGCGTTCCCGACGAGGAGCATGTGGAGTCCCGCGCGGAACTCGAATCCAAGAAGTCGTTTCTGCACCTCGATTGATGCGGCCGATTGCCCTGATCCTCATCGCGCTCGTCGCTGGAACAGGGAATTCGTGGGCCCAGTCGGCGGATTGGTCGCGCCTCGTCAGCGTCGCACGCGACCGGTCCTTAAATGATGGTGCTCGGCTGAGCGCGCTAGACAGCTTGACGGAGTTGAGCCTCGAAGCGCTCCGCCGGGGGGAATCCGTGCTTCCCGAAAATGCGTTGCGCACCGAGAGCCCCGACGAGAAGTTCGCGCTGGTCACCCTCAACGCCCCACTGAACGACGGCGGATACGCGTACCGCGGCTTGGTGGGCCGGCCTGTCGGACGCGGAGAATGGACCTGGTCCGCACTAAGCGAGGGTCAATGGCCCGAGGCCATTGTGTACCGAATCGTTCAAACGAAGGACCGAGGGCGCACCTATTATGTAGCGCTGTGGTACAAGCCCCACCTCAACGACGTGCAAGAGAAGGGCATAGAACCCGTTATCGCCACGCGGAGCCGTCTGGTTTTTGGCGCCCGTGTTTTTGCGGTGAAGAAATTCAACGACGAAGTATTTAAAAAGTCGCCCGAGCGGCTTGTGCTGCGGTATGGCCCCACGGCTACGGCCAGCGTGCGCCCCGAGAAACCCGGCGTGATTCTAATCGACGAGGTGGCCCCAGTGCGCGACGCCCCCAAGGGAATGTACCGGTACTACGGCCCAACCGCGGTGCAAAATCGCCTTGTTTTTCGCGACGGAAAATGGCACTACGAAACCTTGCCCTAACCTAAGCCCCCTACCTTTGTTCTTATGAAAATGCACAACTTTACCGCTGGACCTTGCATTTTGGCTCCGGAAGTGTTTGAAGGCGCCGCCGCCGCGGTGCGCGAATTTGAAGGCATGGGCCTCTCGCTGCTCGAGGTGAGCCACCGCGACAAAAAGGTCGTAGCGGTCATGGAAGAAGCACAGCAGCGGGTTCTGTCTACGCTGGGCCTCGGCGACAACTATGCGGTGCTGTTCCTTCAGGGCGGCGCCAGCAGCCAGTTCGCCATGGTGCCGTTTAACTTGTTGACTTTGAGCGGAAAAGCAGGTTACCTAAACACCGGAACCTGGGCGAGCCGCGCCGTCGAAGAAGCCGAAAAACTCGCCCCCGGGCAGGCATTTGAGCTTGCGTCGAGCAAAGACAAAAACTTCAGCTACATTCCCAAGGGTTTTGGGATTCCGAGCGGACTGGACTACGTGCACTACACGTCGAACAACACCATTTTCGGCACCCAAATGAAGGCCTTCCCGAAGACGGACAGCCTCATGGTCTGCGACATGTCGTCGGACATTTTCAGCCGCCAAATGGACTACTCGGCCTTTGACCTTATTTATGCCGGAGCCCAGAAAAACCTCGGCCCCGCCGGCGCTACGCTCGTGGTGGTGCGCAAGGACATTCTCGGAAAATCGGGCCGGGTGATCCCGACCATGTTTGACTACCCGGTGCACATCAAGGGCGAGTCGATGTACAATACCCCACCGGTTTTCTCGCTCTACGTCAGCTTGTTAACCCTTCGCTGGATGGAATCACAGGGCGGACTACCCGAGATGGAGCGCCGTGCCAATGCCCGTGCCGCCGCACTGTACGGCGAAATCGACCGCAACCCGCTTTTTGTCGGAACCGCAGCAACCGAAGACCGTTCGCCGATGAACGCGTGCTTTTTGCTGCACGACGAAGCGGCGCACAAGGACCTTTTTGACGGACTCGCCAAAGAAGCCGGACTCGTAGGCCTCGCCGGCCACCGAAGCGTCGGTGGATACCGCGCGTCGATGTACAACGCCCTCGAGCAGTCGAGCGTGGACGCCCTAGTTGAAGTCATGCGCGAAGTGGAACGCCGCGCCTAATCGTTTAAATCGTTTATCATGATCGTTCTCGCTAATGACGGTATTGCCCTGTCGGGACAAGCCAAGCTCGAAGCCGCCGGCCACACGGTGCTCACCATCAAAGTGGCTCAGGAGCAGCTGGCCGACTTCATCAACTCCGAAAAAGTCGACGTGCTGCTGGTGCGTTCGGCGACCACGGCACGTGCTGCGCTGATCGACGCCTGCCCGGGCCTCAAAATGATCGGACGCGGCGGCGTCGGCATGGACAACATCGACGTGGATTATGCCAAGAACAAAGGCCTCACCGTGTTCAACACGCCGGCCGCCAGCTCTGAAAGCGTGGCCGAGCTCGTATTTGCCCACTTGAGCGGACTGCTGCGCTTTCTGCCCGACAGCAACCGCATGATGCCGCTCGAAGGCGAAGCCAAGTTCGACGGGCTCAAAAAAGCCTACGGAAAGGGCCTTGAGTTGCGCGGAAAAACCTTAGGGATCATTGGCTTTGGCCGCATTGGCCGCGCGGTAGCCCGCCAGGGCTACGGCTTGGGAATGCGCGTCGTAGCCCACGACCCTTTTGTGACCGACGGAAGCTTTGACGTGGTGTTTGCCGACGGCCAAAAGCTGTCGACGGCTGCCGCGATGCTGTCGATGGATGAGCTGCTCGCCACGGCCGATGCCGTGAGCATCCACATTGCCGGAAAGGCGGAGGTCCTCGGTGCTGCCGAACTGGCCAAAATGAAAAAAGGCGCGTTCTTGGTGAATGCCGCCCGGGGCGGAGTCGTCAACGAAGAAGCCCTGCTCAACGCGCTGGATTCCGGCCACCTTGCCGGCGCAGCGCTCGACGTGTTCACCAACGAGCCTACGCCCCACATCAATCTGCTGATGCACGACAAGCTCTCGCTCACGCCCCACATCGGTGCCGCGACCGAAGAAGCCCAGGACCGCATTAGCACCGAGCTGGCCGACACCATTATCGCCCACGCATAATGGCTCGATTTGAGCCTTTTGCCGCGGTCCGTCCGCCCCGGGCGCTCGCGGGCCTGGTGAGCACCCGGTCCTACGTGACCTACAGCGAAGAGGAGTTGGCCCACAAGCTGGGCACCAATCCCTACTCGTTTTTGCACGTGCTTCAGCGGCGCTCGCCCGAGGAAGACGCGCGGTTCAGCGGCGTTCGCAAGGGCTTCGAAGACTTTTTGGCCGACGGATACCTTGTGCCCGACGAAGAGGCCCACATCTACCTCTACCGCCAGCAGTGGGCGGGACAAACGTTTGTAGGTTACCTCGGACTTGTTTCGCTCGAGGACTACCGCGCCGGCCGAATCATCAAGCACGAGCGCACCCTCGAGGCACGAGAAGCCCTTTTTGCCCGCTACCTTGAGACGGTCGGATTTCACGCGGAACCCGTGCTGCTCACGCACCCTCCGCTTGCCGAACTAAGCGCCACCGCGGCCCAAATTCAAGCAGCGGAACCCCTACTCGACTTCGCCACCACCGACGGAGCAGTGCACACCCTGTGGTCGGTTCCGGCACCGGAACCCATCCAGGCTGCCTTGGCCCAACTGGGGCGGCTTTACATTGCCGACGGGCACCACCGTATGGCCTCGTCGGAGCGCTTGGGCGAGGATGCGTTTGTCATGGCCTACCTCGTCGACAGCAGCCAGCTTTCGATTTCGTCGTTTCACCGCCACATCGCGGGACCTTCTGTGGGCGACTGGGTTGCCGCCGTGGGCGCCACCCCCATGGCGCAGCGTCCTGTGGGATTGCCCGAAACGGGATTTTATGCGCTCGACCACCGCGGATGGTGGCGGTTTGAACCCAAAACCCTGGCCTTCCCAGAGAGCACGTGGCTCTTTGATTATGTGCTTGCTCCGCATTGGAATGTGGTCGACGAGCGCCACGATGCCCGAGTGCGCTATGAACCCGGCGTGGTTGACCTCGAAACGCTCGAGCACGAGCGCCGCGACCAGGAGACCATTTTTGTGTTACCCCACCCCCACTGGGCCGACATTGAGCGCTGGGCCGACCAAGGCAAGTCGGTGCCCCCAAAGTCTACCTACATCGAGCCCAAGCTTCGCTCGGGCGTAACCCTGTACGCTTGGAAATGAGTGCTGACCTAAACGCGTACCGAAGCCTGCTGGGCACGCTACCCAACGACTGCACGCTCGTCGCGGTGAGCAAGTTCCAGCCCAACGAGGCCATCGAAGCACTTTATGCCGCGGGGCACCGCGATTTTGGCGAAAACCGAGTGCAGGAACTTGCTGCCAAAGCTGAGGCGCTACCCAAGGACATTCGCTGGCACATGATCGGCCGAATCCAAACGAATAAGATTCGCGAGTTTGCGCCCTTTGTGCACCTCGTGCACAGCGTCGACCGGCCAGACGTGCTGACGGTGCTTCAAAAAGAAGCGCTGCGCGCGGGCCGCACCATCGACATCCTGCTTCAAGTACACATCGCCCAAGAAGAAACTAAGGCTGGATTCAGCCCCGAGGAAGTCCTTGGACTCTGCGCCACCAACGTGCTGAGCGCCTACCCCAACCTGCGCGTCGTGGGCCTCATGGGCATGGCCAGCTTGACCGAGGACCGCGCTCAAATCCGGGCGGAATTTGCCCACCTCGCTTCGCTGTTTCGGGCCGCCCAAGAGCAGCTTGGCGTGAACCAGGTGCGCGTGCTCAGTATGGGCATGAGCGGGGACTACGACCTCGCGCTGGCCGAGGGTGCCAACCACATTCGGGTGGGCTCGCTGCTGTTCGGCGCCCGAAGCAGCAAGTAACGAGCAACGAGTAACTGGTTATGTACGCAGTCATCGACCTCGAAGCCACCGGCGGCAAGCCCGGCACCGAGCGCATCATTGAGGTCGCCATCTTCCTGTTTGATGGACGCCGTATCGTGGATCAGTTCATCACGTTGGTGCGGCCCGACGTGCCCATTCCGCCATTTGTCCAAAAATTGACGGGCATCCGCGAGCAGGACGTGCGGACCGCGCCGCGCTTTCACGAGGTGGCCAAGCGCATCGTGCAAATGACCGAAGGCGCTGTCTTTGTCGCCCACAATGCGCCGTTTGACTACCGCATCCTGCGCGAAGAATTTGCCCGACTAGGCTACGACTACGAGCGCGTGGTGCTGGACACGATTCCGCTCGCCGAGAAATTTTTGCCCGGAATGCCGGCGTACGGACTCAGCACGCTGTGCACGGAACTCAACATTGCCCACACCCGCAAGCACCGCGCCGACGGCGACGCCCGCGCCACGGTGCAGCTGCTCCAAATCCTGCTCGACAAGGACCGCGAGAAGTACATCGAGGGCGTTTACTTGAAGCAACCTGCCGCCACCGGCAAGCACAAGTTCAGCGACCAGATTGCGCGCTACGTCAAGACGGTTGGCATTTACTACCTGTTCAATGCTGACGGCCGCGTGCTCTACGTGGGCAAGTCAGACCAGCTTCGCGTGCGCATCGACCGGCACTTTTTGTCAACAAGCGAGAAGGCCCTGGCGCTGCAGGCCGAAGTGGCCAGCATCCGCGTCGAGGAAACGGGAAGCCTCCTGCTTGCCGACATTTTGGAGCACGTGGAGCTCAAGAAGCTGAAGCCTCCCTACAACCAGGCGAAGGATAAGTTTCGGTTGCGCTTTGGGCTGTTTCCAATCGAAGGGGACGACGGGGTGCTGTGGGATGTGCGCGGAATTCGCCGCGAGCCCCCCGTGGTTCAGGTGGATTCGCTTGCGGACGGCGTCGCCCTTTTGGGTGGCATGGCCGAAGCGCGGCAGTGGGCGCTGGCGGACGTCTTGTTGCCGCGGCTGGTGCCGTCGCACGAGCCCGAAGTGGTGCAAACGGCCGATCTTCCCAAAACAGCGGATGAAGCGATTAAAGCGCTTGAAGCGTTTCTCTGGCCCGAGGGGGTCGTTGTCTACCTCGACCGCGGCCGAGAACCGGGAGAAAAAACAGCGTTCTGGGTCGACCACGGCCGCTTTTTAGGCTATGCCTATGTTCGGCTCGAGCAAGAAGTTCACGACCAAGCTTCGCTAAAAAACCGACTCACCCTGCTGCCCCAGCAGCCGTACTTGCGCAGCTTGCTGGCCGAATACGTGCACAGCGGACGCCTGCAGGTGGTGCGACCCGGAATTTTTCCTACTTTAGAAGAAGATTAATCAATGTTCGCCATGAAAAAATTTGCTGCTATTGCCCTTGCCGCCCTGTTCGCCGTGGGTTTGACTACTTCGGCCCTTGCCGACACCGACCCTAAGAAGCCTGTGGAGACGGCCACGACGGCCAAAAAGAAAAAGAAAGACGGTAAGGAAGAGGCCCATTGTGCTCCGGCCGCCGGCGCCAAGACGCAAGGCTGCGCCTCGGCTCCCGCTGGAGGATCATGCTGTTCGAAACCAGCTGCCGCAACAAGCGGAAGCGGTAAGTAAGCTCTTTCGCAAACGAAAAAGCCGACTTGGTGTCCAACCGAGTCGGCTTTTTTATTGATCCGAACTGCAGGCTAAAGCTTGAGCGCCGCCGCAGCGATAAACTGATTGATTCGGTTGTCGGTTTCAAAATCCACCCCGCCCACCGTAAGCGTTTGGCCAAAGGTGGAAAGTGCGCCCTCGTAGCGGGCACTGACCTGGAGTCCGCCCAACTTTAGACCCATGCCAACTTGCCCGCCCCAACTGCCTTTGCCGGGATTGGTGAGGTTAAGGCCGCCCGTTTCAGCCAGCGATAGCGAATAAACTGGCGCGACAAAACCAAAAAGTGGCCCGAGCTTCACGCCGACTTCGACGGGAACGTCGAGTCGTATCAGCGACCAATCCAGCACTTCAGGGGTAAAGCTGCCGTCTTCGATGACGAATTGCTGGTTGAGCCCGGTGAGCCAGGCCTGGGGCTGAACGTAGAGCAGCCCGGCGGAAGCTCGGTAAAAACCGCCCACGTGGTAGCCCGCCCGGCCTGTCGCTACAGGAGTGAACGTAGGATCAATCAAGGGATTGAAGGAAACCCGAACGTCGGCAAGGTGGTAGCCTGCGGAGATACCCCGGGTCAATTGCGCTGTGGCACCAAAGGCACCGACCGCCACAAACACCACTACAAAAAATCGCTTCATACCGGATTATCTGCCAAAAAGCGTTCCACATTGGCCTGAATACGGGCCGCCGCGTCGCCTTGGGGAGCCGGCGCAAACGTTTTACCCGTGACTAATTCAAACAAATGGATGTAGCGTTTCGAAACGTCTTCAGCCCAGGCGTCAGTGAGTTCCGGAATCTGCTGGCCGTCTTTGCCCTGAAACCCGTTGGCAATCAGGAACTGGCGCACAAATTCCTTGGAGAGCTGCACTTGGGGTTCCCCTGCCGCTTGGCGCGCTTCGTAGCCCTCCGCAATGAAGTAGCGCGACGAATCCGGCGTGTGGATTTCGTCGATCAGCACCACGCGGCCGTCGGGCAGCAAGCCAAATTCGTACTTCGTGTCCACCAAAATAAGTCCGCGCTCGCGTGCCATGGCTTGGCCGCGGGCAAACAGGGCAAGCGTGTACTCCTCCAGCTGGGCGTAGTGGTCGGAACGAACAATGCCGCGCGCTAAAATCTCTTCGCGGCTGATGTCTTCGTCGTGGGTGCCAATCGCTTCTTTGGTTGTCGGCGTGATTATGGGCGTCGGCAGCGCGTCGGACTCGCGAAGGCCTTCGGGTAGGGCCACGCCACACAGGACCCGGCCGCCCGCCGCGTAGGTGCGCCAGGCGTGGCCGCTTAAGTAGCCGCGCACGACCATTTCTACTTTAAACGGTTCCGCCGCGTAGCCCACGCTCACGACGGGGTCAGGGCTGGCCGTGCGCCAGTTGGGGACGATGTCTGCGGTGGCCTCGAGAAAGTGCGCCGCCATCTGGTTCAGCACTTGACCTTTGTGGGGAATTCCCTTGGGCAGAACCACATCAAACGCCGAAATGCGGTCCGAGGCAACCATCACCATTCGGCCGTCCTTCAGGCGGTATACGTCGCGGACTTTGCCGTGGTACACGGATTCTTGACCAGAAAAATGAAATTCAGCGTTCGTGAGAGCCATGATGGATTAGGATTCCTTAGGGGTGGATTCGGGGTGGAGACGTTCGCTGCGGGCGGCCATGGCCTTTTGGCCCTCGGCGTCGTAGGCGGCGATAATCTTGCGGACCAGCGGGTGCCGCACCACGTCGCGCCCGTCGAGCTCAATGCGCCCGATACCGTGCATGCCGCTGAGCAAGCGCAGCGCATGCGGCAGTCCCGAAGCGGTGCGCGCGGGCAGGTCCGTCTGCGACGGGTCGCCAGTAACAATAAACTTTGACGACGGCCCCATCCGCGTGAGGAACATCTTCATCTGGGAAACCGTCGTGTTTTGGGCTTCGTCGAGAATGACGAAGGCGCGATCCAGCGTCCGTCCGCGCATGAACGCCAAGGGCGCAATCTCAATGGTGCCGTTTTCGAGGTACTGTACCAAGCGCTCGGCGGGAATCATGTCGCGCAGCGCGTCGTACAGCGGCTGCATGTAGGGGTCGAGCTTCTCCTTCATGTCGCCCGGCAAAAAACCAAGCGATTCGCCGGCCTCCACCGCCGGACGCGTGAGCACCAGCCGGCGGACCTCTTTGTTTTTAAGCGCACGAACGGCTAGGGCGACCGCCGTGTAGGTTTTGCCGGTGCCGGCGGGGCCCATCGCAAAGGTCAAGTCGTTGGTTCCGACTGCGTTGACCATGCGCTGCTGGTTGGCCGTGCGCGCCTTGATCACGTGGCCGTTGACGCCGTGCACGATGACTTCATCGCCCTCGCTAAGCGACTTGAGGATGGACGGGCTGTCGTCGAGCACGATGCGCTCCAACTGCGGGGCCGTCAGCACGTTAAACTTGCGAATGTGGCGAAGAATGAGGTCCAGCTTTTCCTCAAAACTGGCGATGTCTTCGGGGGATCCGGTGAACTTGATCACCTCGCCGCGGGCCACAATCCGCAGCTTGGGAAAATAGCCTTCCAGCTGGCGCATCAGGGAATTATGCTCCCCGTACACAACTCGGGGGTCGACGTCTTCGAGGTGGACGATGCGCTCCATTACTTTTACAGCTCCAAAGGTACACTCATGGCAGTCATCACCCTCACCACCGATTACGGTTGGCGCGACCCCGATTCGGCGGGTCTGCGCGGTAGGGTTTATGGCGAAATGCTGCGGACTGGGACCGTAGCGCCCGTGGTGGACCTGACCCACAGCGTGCAGTCGCGCAACCTCAACGAAGCCGCCTATATTCTTCGCGGAGCCTACCGCGACTTTCCCGACGGCAGCATCCACATTGTACTGGTTGACAGCATTTACTGGCCCGATACGCCGCTCGTCGCGTGTGCCTTAGACGGACATTTTTTTCTCGGACTCGACAACGGGCTGCTGGCGATGCTGCGTCCCGACCTTCAGCCGAGCCAGCGCATTCAACTGGACCTCAAAAACCGGCTTGACTGCAGCACGGCCGAAGCACTGCTGGCCGCGGCGGCAGCGCACCTGCTGGACGGGGGCAGCCTCAGCCTTTTAGGCCCGACCCGCACCGAATGGCAGGAGCGCGCCGTCCTCAAGCCCGAAGCGCGGAGCGAACAGTCCGCCCTCGTTCACGTGCAGTTTGTCGATCAGTACGGCCAACTCGTGACCGATGCCGACCAAGCCTGGCTGCAGCGATGGGCCCAGGCGCGGCCATTTGAATCGAGTGTCCGCGGCCAAAAAGTGCGCAAGTGGTGGAGCCCCAACGGACTGACTCCGGGCGACTTGTACTTTAGAACCAACCGCTTCGGCTACCTCGAAATCGGCATTCACGACGGCGGGGGCGACAGCGCCAACCGGGCCTCACGGCTGCTGGGCATGCGCCCCGGGGACGCTTTAGAATTGCGCATCTCGTGACACCGCCCCTCGTTCGAATTGTGCACCTGAGCATTGCCCCAGCGCACCGAGCCGCGTTTGAGGCCTACGTCGCTCAAAAAATCAAGGTCGTTGCCGACCAACCCGGCTGCCTTAGTGCGGCATGGCTTCGCGCTCACGACGGCAGCTACTTCACCTACAGCCATTGGCGCGCCGAAGAGTTTCTCGAAGACTACCGCAAGTCCGCCACTTTTGCCGAAATTTGGCCCACGCTTAAGGCCTGGTTCGACGCTCCTGCGCGCGCCTGGTCTTGTGCCCCCCTTACGGAACCTCCATGCTCAGCTTAGCCCGCCGCGAATTCGCCTCCTTTTTTCAGTCCGCCACGGGGGTACTCGTGTTAAGCGTTTACCTCGGACTCAACGCCGTGTTTCTCTGGCTCATGCCGGGCAACTTTCACCTGCTCGACAGCGGATACGCCCAACTTGACGGGCTTTTTATGCTTTCTCCGTGGGTGTTTTTGTTTTTGGTACCCGCGTTGGCGATGCGCATGCTCGCCGAAGAACGGCGTGCCGGAACCCTCGATTGGCTGCGCGCAAAACCGCTGACCACCTGGAATATTGTCGTCGGTAAGTGGTTGGCCGGTATGGGGCTCCTCGGGCTGGCGCTGCTTCCCACCTTGCTTTACGCTGCGTCGCTGTACGTTTTGGGCAACCCGGTGGGCAACCTCGACCTCGGCAGCACTGCGGGTTCCTACCTCGGACTGTTCATCTTGGGCGGCTCCTACCTCGCCATCTCGCTCCTGTTCAGCGCAAGCACCGACAACTCCATCGTGGCTTTTGTCGGCGGCGCGGCCGGAAGCTTGGCCCTGTACGCGGGATTTGATGCGTTTGTTGACCTTCCGAGCATTGCCAACCGCGGACTCTACCTCCTCCAATGGGGCATCAGCGAACACTACACCTCGATGAGCCGTGGCGTGATTGACGCGAACGACGTGCTCTACTTTGGCGGACTCACACTCGCCTTCTTGGCCGGGGCGCGCCTGATGCTCGAACCCAAAAAAGACCTGCGCCGCATCGCCCCCGTGGCAGTCGCGGTAGCCGTCGTGGCGCTTTCCACCTTCCGCCCGGTATTCTTGCGCTTGGACCTCACTGCCGACCAGCGGTTTAGCCTGAGCGACGCCACCGAGGCCCTCATCGACCAGGTCGAAGAACCGATGCTGGTGACCATTTACCTGGAAGGCGATTTTCCGGCCGGATTTCAACGCCTTCAGGCCGAAACCTTGCGGCTGCTCGACGAGTTCCGCGCCCGCAACCGCAACATCCGCTATGAGCTCGTCAACCCATCCGAGAATCCTGACCCTCAGGTGCGGCGCGACACCTACACCCAGCTGCAAAACCTCGGGTTGGGCGCCATTCAGCTAGAAATTCAAGAAGCCGACGGGGTGAAAACCCAGCAGGTATTCCCCGGCGCGGTGGTTAGCTACAACGAACGCCAGTGGCCGGTATCGCTCTTGCTCGAGCAGTTTGCCCAAGCGCCCGAGGCACAGATCAACGCGAGCATTCAGAACCTGGAGTACGCCCTCGCGGCCTCACTGCGCGGACTACTTCAAACCGAGCGCAAGCGCGTCGCCCTCATTGAAGGTCACGGCGAACTGGCCGCAATTCAAACGGCGGCGCTCGAACTCAACTTGCGCAAGAGCTACGACGTGTTCCGCTTTAACCTGCGTGAATTCCCCATCGACAGCACGACCGGGGAGCCCTCGCTCACGATGCAGGTGCGCCGGCTGAACAGCTTTGATGGCATCATCATGGCCAAGCCGCGCGAGTCGTTCGCCGAACTCGACCGCTGGCTGCTTGACCAGTACCTGATGAACAACGGTCGGGCCATTTGGATGGTGGAAGCCGTGCATGCCGAAATGGACTCGTTGAGCTATGCGTCGGAGTTCCTCGCCTACCCCCAGCTTGACTTTATTGGTTTAGACGGACTGCTGTTCACCTACGGTGCCCGCGTCAACACGTCCTTGGCAACCGACTTGGTGTGTGCCGGCGTCAACGACCAGCGTTCCGTTCGGCCGTGGGTGTACTTCCCGCTGATGCTTCCGCAGTCTGAGCATCCGATAGTAAAAAATTTAAACGCAGTGCGCTACGAATTCGGAACAACACTTGACACCATCCGCGTGCCGGGAGTTGCGAAAACCGTGCTGCTGCAGACGTCACCGTACGCGCGCCGTCGCCCTGCTCCAACCCAGGTGAGCCTCGCGGAACTGTACAACGAGCCCGTCCGCACGCTGTACACCGAAGGTCCTTTGGCCACGGCGATCCTCCTCGAGGGCGAGCTGCCCTCCTACTACGCCAACCGAATGGTGCCCAAGACCGAGCTTCCTGCGCCTCCTTCGAGCGCCAACGACGCCAAGCTGCTGGTTGTCGGCGACGGCGACCTGGGCAAGAACCAACGCAACATCGTTCGCAGCGACATTCCCCGTGGGGCGCCACTCCCGCTGGGCTACGACCAGTACACGGGGCAGCAATTCGGCAATTCCGATTTTCTGCTCAACGCCATGGACTACTTGCTCGAAGGCAGCGGCCTGATTTCGGTGCGCGGACGCGACGTTAGCCTGAGGCTCCTCGACCGACCCAAAGTGGACGCTCGGGCCACCTTCTTTCAAACCCTCAATACCGTTGCGCCCATCGCCTTAGTCCTGGTGCTCCACACCCTTTACCGCCGGATGCGCAAGCGCAAGTTTGGTCGCCCTCAATCTGAATTATGAAGCAACGTGTTCGACCGGCCCTGCGCTGGTCCCTAGTCCTTGGCCTGGCCGTTACCGGTCTGGTCGTGTTCCTCATTGTGCGGGAGTCCCAAAGCCACGACGACCTTAGCCCCGAAGCCTACGACTTCGCGGTGGCTGATACCGCGTCGATTGACCGCATCGTCTTGTGGAACCGAAGTCCCGATACCGCGGTGCTCACGCGGGAATCGGGCGTTTGGTTGATCAACGGTGCGCACCCTGTGCGGCCCGACGCCATAAGTGTGCTGCTCGAAACCCTGTACCGAGTTCGTTTGCGCGGGTTTGCGCCCGACGCTGCAACGGCCAATATTTTGTCGGCCATGTCCACTTACGGCACCCACGTAGACGTTTTTGCGGGCGACGAAAACGTAAAGTCGTTCACTGTGGGCACCGAAACGCCCGACATGCTGGGTACGTACTTCTTGCGCGACGGTTTTGGTCGTCCGGTCGCCGTGCACATTCCAGGATTCAACGGCTTTTTGAGTAGCCGCTTTTTCTTGCGCGAAGACCTGTGGCGCCACCGAGTGCTGTGGTCCAGCACCGAGCCCGTTGCTTCGGTGGGGTTCACCTACGCCGACTCGGCTGCGTCCAGCTTCAGCCTGCGCGAACAAGGTGGATCGTGGGTCCTCGAAGCGCAGGGTAAAAAATCCCCCGCCGACGGCATGGCCGTGCAGGCCTTGCTCAAAGCGATTGCCTCGAGCCAGTACGAAGGGGTAATCATCCCTACCGACGTTGCCTACGGCAAGCAAGACAGCCTCAAAGCGCTTGTTCCGCGCATTCGCGTTGAGGTGCGCCGCACCGACGGAAGCCAGAACAGCATGAACCTGTACCACGTTCCGCCCGACCCCGAGGCCATGACCGAAGACGGCGAACCGCTTGCGTTTGACCCGAACCGTTTTTACGCGTTTTTGGACGACGGCCGCATGGTCCTCGTGCAGCGCTTCGGTCTTCAACACCTGTTGAAAAGTTCTCAAGCATTGCGTGCCTCGAGGTAATTACTTTGCAGCATGAAGTTCATCGTTTCCAGCGGACAACTCCTCCGCGCACTACAGACCGTTTCGGGCGTTATTCAGTCCAACCATACGCTTCCCATTTTGGACCACTTTCTCGTGGTTCTCGAGCCCAATAAGCTGATCCTCACCGCGTCTGACCTTGAGACGACGATGACTACTACGCTTGACGTAGCCTCAGAGAGCAGTGCGACGGCGGCCATTCCCGCACGCATGCTGCTCGACACGGTGAAGAGTTTCCCGGAGCAGCCCTTGACGTTTACGTTCAATCCAAGCGCCCACAGCCTCGAGGTGAGCAGCGACTTCGGCAAGTACGCCATTTCCTATGTCGACGCCGCAGAATACCCCAAGGCCCCAGAAGTCGAGGCCACAGTAACCGTTGAATTACCGGCACACGTGCTCGGAACCGCCATTGGCAAAACGCTTTTTGCAGCTGGCAACGACGACCTGCGCCCCGTAATGAGCGGCGTATTCTTTCAGCTCACGCCCGAAAGCCTGACGTTCGTCGCCACCGACGCCCACAAATTGGTTCGCTACCGCCGCACAGACTTTGCTGCACCGCAAACCGCCGAGTTCATCATGCCGAAAAAGCCGCTGAACCTGCTCAAGGCGACCCTTGGCAGCAACGACGACTTAGTGGAAATCCGCTACACGGAGCAGAACGCCCAGTTTACCTACGACGGCGTGACCCTCATTTGCCGACTGATCGACGGTAAGTACCCCAATTTTGAAGGCGTAATTCCGAAAAACAACCCCAACCGCATGACGGTGGACCGTGGCGCATTCACTGGGAGCGTCAAGCGCGTGAGCCTTTTCGCCAACAAAACCACGCACCAGATTCGCCTTAAAATGGCCGGGAATGAGCTCTTTATCAGCGCAGAAGATCCCGATTTTGCCAACAAGGCCCACGAGCGTTTGGCGTGCAGCTACGAAGGCAGCGACCTTGAAATCGGGTTTAACAGCCGATTTATTGTTGAAATGCTGGGCAACGTAGACAGCAGCTCGGTCGTTTGGGAGTTTTCAGCTCCGAACCGCGCCGGTTTGCTGTTCCCCGACCGCCCAGGTGAAGACGGCGAAGACCTGCTGATGCTGGTCATGCCCGTGATGCTGAACTCCTAGGATTTTTTGCCGTGAACCTTTTGGTCGTTGCCGACGTGCACGGGTGCTCCAAAACCCTGAAGACGTTGGTGCGCAGCCAATGGAATGCCCACGACGAGTTCCTCATTTTCGTTGGGGATTTGGTCAACAAGGGACCCAAGTCCGCTCGGGTGGTTGAGTACGTGCGCGAACTCCAAACGGAATACCCGTACAGCGTATTTGTCGTGCGCGGCAACCACGAGCAAATGCTCGTCGATGCCTATGACCAGCCCGTGCACAAGTTGGCTTTTTTTGAAAAGTTCAAAAAGGACCTGCTCAAGCGGGGAATACCATTGAAAAAAACCATGGATTGGATGCGTCGGCTTCCGTTGAAATGGGAAAACAGGTACGTGCTAGTCACCCATGCCGGAGTAGCGCTGCACGCGCGCGACCCGTTCGTGGCGGGCAACCTGCGGTCGGTGCTTCACAACCGCTCGGCACTGAAAAACGTCGGTAAGCTTCAACTCTTTGGGCACGTCATCCAAGAAACGGGCGTTCCGCGCTTTTACCCTTCAGCCAACGCCTGGGGCCTCGACACAGGTTGCTGGCTGGGCGGCGGACTCCATGCCGTACGCCTCACGCGGACTGGAGAAATTTTAGAATTCCTTCGCGAACCGACCCATAGTTCCGACCTTTGAGGTAGAAATTGCGACCAAGCGGCCGCGCCAAACCCTTCGATTATGCCCAACGCATTGTTTTCTGTCCCCAAGGCCATCAACGAACCCGTGTACAGCTACGCCCCCGGCACCCCAGAGCGCGCCCGGCTTTTGGACACCTACGAATCGCTGCTAAAGCAACAGATCGATATTCCCATGTTCATTGGGGGTCAGGAAGTGCGCACCGGCGAACTTCGCGATTGCCGCCCTCCCCACGACCACCAGCGCGTCATCGGTCAGTACCACTGGGGCACTTCAAGCCACGTCAGCCAAGCCATTGACGCTGCCTTAGCCGCCCACGCCTCGTGGTCGTCCATGCCTTGGTTCGAGCGGGCTGGGATTTTCTTGCGCGCAGCCGACCTGGTGAGCGGGCCGTACCGCGCTACAATCAATGCGGCTACCATGCTGGCGCAATCGAAGACCGTGCACCAAGCCGAAATCGACGCAGCCTGTGAGTTTGCTGACTTCTTGCGCTTTAACGTGCAGTTCATGACCGAGATCTACGCCCAGCAGCCCGAGAGCTCGCCCGGCGTGTGGAACCGCATGGAGTACCGCGCCCTCGAAGGGTTTGTTTTGGCCGTTACGCCGTTCAACTTCACGGCGATCGCGGGCAACCTGCCTGCCGCCCCCGCCCTCATGGGCAACGTGGCCGTGTGGAAACCCGCTGACGCACAGATTTACTCTGCTTGGGTCATCATGGAGATCTTCCGCAAGGCGGGATTGCCTGCTGGGGTTATTAACCTGGTCTACGCCGACGGTCCCGCCGTGGGCGACGTCGTTTTCAAGCACCCCGACTTTGCTGGCCTGCACTTCACGGGATCTACGGCCGTGTTCAAGCATCTTTGGAAGGAAATCGGCTCCAATATTGACCGCTACAAGGCCTACCCGCGCATTGTCGGCGAGACCGGCGGTAAGGATTTTGTTTTGGCCCACCCTTCGGCCGACCCGCTCGAAGTGGCTACTTCTCTTTCGCGCGGAGCTTTTGAGTTCCAGGGCCAAAAGTGCTCGGCTGCTTCGCGTGCCTATGTGCCCGCTAGCCTTTGGCCGGCCGTTAAAGAACGCCTCGTTGCCGACGTGAAGAGTTTTAAAATGGGCAGCCCCGGCGACCCGTCCAATTTCATCACCGCCGTGATCGACGAGCGTTCGTTTGACAAGACCGTCTCGTTCATCGACTATGCCAAAGGCCGCGAAGACGTTGAACTCCTGGTGGGCGGTGGCCACGACAAGTCGAAGGGCTACTTCGTCGAGCCGACCGTGGTGGTGACGACGAATCCCCACTTCCGCACGATGTGTGAGGAGATCTTCGGACCGTTCCTCACGATTTTCGTGTACGAAGACGCTGCGTGGAGCGATACCCTGGACCTCATCAACCGCACGTCGGAGTACGCCCTTACGGGGGCTGTGTTCTCGCGCGACCGCTACGCGGTCGACGAAGCTACGCGCCGCCTCACCTTCGCCGCCGGCAACTTCTATGTGAACGACAAGCCTACGGGCGCCGTAGTGGGCCAACAGCCGTTTGGCGGCGCGCGCGGTTCAGGTACGAACGACAAGGCGGGCTCGGTGCTTAACCTCCTGCGCTGGGTTTCGCCCCGAACTATTAAAGAGACGCTCGTTCCGCCAGCGGACTACCGCTATCCCTTCTTGGGCTAACGCCCAAACTAGTTACTCGCTACTAGTTACTGGCTTAGGCCGGAAGTTCCACGATGACCTTCGTCTCGTAGAATTCGCCCGGAAGCCACTGCGGCAGCGGGTGAATTTTATGGCGGATTCCGTGCAATTCTTCGCGGAGGTCTCCGCCTTTGAGTGCGTAAAGCGCGGTGTTTGGCTTTGACGACCAGTGGCCCTTCATCCAGCGTTTTAGGTCTGCCGACGGCGCAACCGCCCGCGTCACCGCCAGGTCAAATGGCCCTTTAACCGTTTCCATTCGGCCCCAAATGGCGCGCACATTGGTCAACTCCAATGCGTCGGCTACCGCCTGAACCACCTTGATTTTCTTCGCAATGGAATCGACCAGTACCCACTCCACTTCGGGAAACGCGATGGCCAGCGGAATCCCTGGAAATCCTCCCCCGGTACCAATGTCTGCGACCCGAAGCCCCGGCTTCAGCGGAAGCACGTGGCCAAGCACCAGGGAATGGGCGATGTGCCGCTCCCACAAATTATCTAAATCCTTTCGCGAAACGACATTGATCTGCGCGTTCCAGGTTCGGTACCGTTCCGGTAATGCCGCGAGTTTTTGCTTCGCTTCGTCCGATAAAAAAGGGAAAAGTCCAAACTCCATCACCCCTTCCAGAAGGGTTTAGCCATCGGGTCCCGTTGGGGAATACGGCGGCGAATGGCGTCCCAACGGAGCCAGAACGGCATTCGAAGGGCATCCGACCACGCACCAAATCGCGATGCGTGCACTAAGAGTAGACTGCCCACCACACCGTGGAGGAGCATCCAACTTCCCGCGGCAAAAAATGCTTGATCACGGTAAAAATCCCGAAGGGGATTGAGTCCTTCGGCCTGGACCAACCAAAGATGCCCACCCAATCCAAGCGCAGCAATGAGGCCAGCCAGGTCGCTCACCAGCAAGCCTAAAAATCCGAGTACGAGGGCGGTTTGCTCGCCAGAAGGGCGCACTTCTCTCAGTTTGGGATCGCGCTGAATTCCGCCACGACGGGTTACAACCGCCTGATCGGCCAACGCAATACGGCCCTTCTGCTGCAGCACCCCCAAGAGGAGTTCCCCCTCGCCGCCGTCGACGTGCATACTGTCCTGAAAGCCCTTAAGCTCCATGAAATCCGTGGTGCGGAACGCCAAATTCACGGGAATAAGCGACGTCGGAAGTCCGCCGAAATGCTGGCGCATCCAAGCCCAAAGTTGGCCAGCATGCATTGGAATGCGCGTCGACGGCTTATCGTCCTGAACCTGAACGGGGCCCCAAACGCCGGCTACACCGCGATCTTCAAGCGGGCTTATCATGGCGCCAAGCCAGGCCGTTAGGTCAGCTGGAGGGACCGTAGCAGCGTCTGCCCAAACTGCATTGGTGCGCTTCGTGGCCTTAATGCCCAAGGTCATCGCTAGCTTTCGGGTGCGCCAAAAGCGGTCGCTGTGGGGAACGGTCACCACGACCAGCCACTGGTACTTAAGGCGGAGTTGCTCAATTCGGTGGGCCGTGTCGTCTTCGCTTTGGTTGTCGATCACGACCAGTTCGACGACTTGGGTGAGTCCGCTGGCGGCAAACGCCTCAATCCACTCCTCAAATCGGCTCGCTGCGTTTCGGCCAACGACCAACAGGGCGGAATCCCGCATGGCCTTCACGGGAGCGCCCTCAATACGGGGTTTGAGGGACCAAATTCCGCGGGACGCGTACGCCACTAGGCCCAACGTGGTGAGCGACGCCAAGGCCGACCCCACCAACAACGCCGAGGCGATTGGACTCGTCAACCACGGAATAACCTGTTCAAACCACGCATTCATCACGTCCGCAAAAGTAGTCCAAGAACCCACGCCGTACCTTTGCTCGGTGCAATTCGAAATCCAAGCCAAAGACCCCCATTCTGGCGCACGGGCCGGCCTCCTTCACACGGCACATGGCGTCGTGCCGACCCCTATTTTCATGCCGGTCGGCACCCAAGGGACCGTCAAAGCGGTGGGTCCCGACCTGCTGGCCAGCGATACCCGTGCGCACATCGTTTTAGGCAACACCTACCACCTGTACCTGCGCCCGGGAATCGACGTCCTCGAGGCAGCCGGCGGGCTTCATGGGTTTACGACGTGGAACCGACCTATGCTCACCGACAGCGGCGGTTTTCAGGTGTACAGCCTCGAAGATCGGCGCAAAATCCGCGAAGAAGGGGTGAAATTCCAATCGCACATCGACGGCAGCACCCACCTCTTTTCGCCCGAGTCGGTGATGGATGTGCAGCGCAGCATCGGAGCCGACATCGCCATGGCCTTCGACGAATGCACCTCGTATCCCATTGAAAAAAAGTACGCTCGCGAGGCGATGGAACGCACCCACCGCTGGCTTGACCGATGCCTGATTCGCTGGAACGAAACCGAACCCAAGTACGGCTACGCCCAGGCCCTTTTTCCCATTGTTCAAGGTTCGACGTTTTCTGACCTCCGCAAGGAGTCTGCGGAATATATCGCCTCAAAGGGCGCATGGGGCAACGCCATTGGAGGACTCAGTGTCGGAGAACCCCATGAAGAAATGTACGCGATGACCGCCGAGGTCTGCGCCCTATTGCCCAACGACCGCCCGCGCTACCTCATGGGCGTTGGAACGCCCGCCAACATTCTCGAATCCATTGCATTGGGGGTAGACATGTTCGACTGTGTGATGCCGACGCGAAACGGCCGAAACGGTCAGATTTTTACGCGCCAAGGAACGGTCAACCTGCGCAACGCCAAGTGGGCACGCGATTTCAGTCCACTGGACCCCGACGGCGACTCCGCCGTAGACCAGCGCTACACCAAAGCCTACCTCTACCACCTGATCAAAGCCGACGAGGCCCTTGGTCGCCAAATCGCTTCGCAGCACAACCTTCGCTTCTACCTTGCCCTGGTCGAGGAGGCCCGCACCCGCATCGCCGACGGCAGCTTCCGCGCCTGGAAGGACGCGCTCGTCCCCAAATTGACGCAGCGTCTTTAAGCCTACCCTATGAAGCCGCGCTTCCAACTGCTCCGCATCGACCGCTACCTCATTGGGCAGTTTTTAGGGACGTTTGCGCTCTTCATGACCCTGATCATGGCCATCGCCGTCGTGTTCGACATTTCTCAGAAAATCGACAACTTCTTGAATCAAGGCATCACGGTTGGCTTTGCGCTGCAGCACTACTACGGCCACTTCATGCTTTACTACGGCTCGACGTTCAGCGCACTCATCCTATTTCTGTCCACGGTTTTTACCACGGCGCGCCTTGCCAACCGCTCGGAACTCATGGCCATCCTCGCGGGCGGAATGCCGTTTCGCCGATTGATGCGGCCCGCGGTAGTGAGCGCAGGCGTGGTCTTCGTCGTAATGATGCTCTTGGCGCACTTTATCGTTCCCCACAGCAACATTGCGCGCTTAGAATTTGAAGACCGCTACGTGCAAGACGTCGCGCCGAAGCGCCCGATCAACATCCACCGCCAAGTACTACCTGGCCACTTCATCTACCTTGAAACGTGGAGTCCCGAGCGCCAGGCCGGGTACCACTTCAGCTACGAAGTATTCGACGGGAGCCGATTGGTGAGCAAGCTTCGCGGAGACTACATCCGCTTTGACAGCATCGCCCAAACCTGGAAGCTGGACAACTGGAACCGCCGCGTGTTCAACGCCCGCGGAATCAGCAGCGTCACCCAAGGCCGAACCCTTGACTCCAATTTTGCGTTCAAGCCAGCCCTGCTAAACCCCGACCAGCGCCGCACCGAAACCATGACCTCGCCCCAGCTCCGCAGCTTCCTAGCCCAAGAACGCCTAAGTGGCTCCGAGGCCGTAGTTTGGCACGAGGCCGAGTGGTACCGACGCACCGCCTATCCTTTTTCCATGTTCATTTTGGTCATCATGGGCTTCTCCTTGTCGTCGGCCAAGCGGCGCGGAGGCCTTGGCGCTCCCATCGCCCTAGGCCTCCTCTTTGTCGTCGTCTACATATTTTTCATGCAGCTCGGCAGCATCAGCATGATGGCGCTCAACGTTCCCCCGTTCTGGGCCATTTGGCTCCCTAACCTTCTATTTGGCGGACTCACCACCTACCTCTACGTCAAGGCACCCAAGTAAACTGCGCCGCTTAGTATGTCGCTCCTTCGCCCCAACGACCATGATTCCGTCGGCGTACACCACGCCTGGATGCACTTTATTGTGCTGATTTGGGGCTTTACTGGAGTCTTAGGACGTTTGATTTCGGTCAATGCCCTCGACTTAGTATGGCACCGCATCGTGCTCGCCGTCGTATTCCTTTGGGCCTACCAGCGCCTTCTGGGCGGAAGCCTTCAGCGCATCCCCAGTCGCCGATTAGGCTGGACCCTCTTGCTCAACGGCCTCGTCCTGATGGTCCACTGGGTCACCTTTTATGCGGCCATCAAGCTCTCCAACATCTCCCTTACCCTGGCCTGCCTTTCCACCGGCCCCCTGTTCACGGCCTTCCTCGAACCGCTGTTCTTTCGGCGCAAGCTAGTTTGGTCTGAAGTAGCCGTCAGTTTTGGGGTCGTCGTCGGACTCCTCATGGTCGTGGGTTCAGTACAGGGCCAGGGCCTGGCGATTGCCGTCGGCCTAGTGAGTTCTGCTCTATCGGCCCTCTTTTCGGTGCTCAATGGGCGCATCGTTCGCGATATGGACGCCGCTTCCATTTCGTTTTGGGAACTTGTCGCCGGACTCGGCGGACTTAGCCTCTACCTCTTCGCCACGGGAGACTTGCCCAGCACGCTGACCGCACCAAGCCCAAGCGACTGGGCCTTCCTTGCGCTGCTCGCCAGCTTCTGTACCGCCTTTGCCTTCGTTCAATCCGTGCGCATCATGCGCTACCTCAGTCCCTTCACGGTGGTCCTTACCATTTCGATGGAGCCGATCTACGGCATTCTGCTCGCACTGCTCGTGTTTGGCGCAGATGAGGCTATGCCTCCCCTGTTTTATGCGGGGTTTGCGGTCGTACTCCTCATGCTCCTGGCCAATGCTTGGGTGCAGCGCCGTAGCCGGGCGAAGTTATCCACATAAGCCCGCGAAGGCGGCAAAAAGTCGTAGGTTTGAACTCTTGAGATCATCCGTATGGAATACCTAGATTTTGAAGCGCCCATCCGCGAACTGGACGAGCAAATCGCCAAAGCCGAAGCCCTAGAACAGGAGACTGGCGTGTCCATGAAGCAGTCCATCGACGAGCTTCGCGAAAAGCGCGAGGCCACGTTCACCGAATTGGCCAGCACGTTGACCGCCTGGCAGCGCGTTCAATTGAGCCGCCACCCGAACCGCCCCTATACCTTGGCCTACATCAATGCCATGACCAACGGGCAGTTCAGCGAGCTTCACGGCGACCGCCAAGTCAAAGACGACAAGGCCATGGTCGGAGGCTGGGGTTGGATCGACGGCGAATCCTTCATGTTTGTGGGTCAGCAAAAAGGCATCAACACGAAAATGCGCCAGCTCCGCAACTTTGGAATGGCCAATCCCGACGGATACCGAAAAGCTTTGCGCCTGTTTAAGCAGGCCGAAAAATTCGGCCGCCCCATCGTTACCCTCATCGATACTCCGGGCGCATTCCCCGGCCTGGAAGCTGAAGAGCGCGGCCAGGGCGAGGCTATTGCCCGCAACATCATGGAAATGACCCGACTCAAAGTACCCGTGATTTGCGTAATCATTGGGGAAGGGGCTTCGGGCGGCGCCCTAGGCATTGGCGTTGGCGACCGAGTACTCATGCTCGAAAACACCTGGTACTCCGTAATCAGTCCCGAATCCTGCTCCTCGATCTTATGGCGCAGCTGGGACTACAAAACCACCGCTGCCGAAGCGCTGAAGCTCACCGCCAAAGACATGCTTGCGAACGGACTCATCGACGGAATCGTTCCCGAGCCCCTAGGTGGTGTGCACCGCGATCCCGAGGCAATGTTCGCCACGCTCAAGCAGGAGATCATGAAGCACTACCGTGAACTTGCCCCGCTCGACCCCGCGGAGCGTGTGGCGATTCGCATGGAGAAGTTCAGCAGCATGGGCGTCTACGAAAACGCCTAATAGACCGTGGAAGCCAATCAACCGCTGCCCAGAGCTACAACCCGCCGTCCCGTCTCGGGCACGGTTGCCATGCCATCGGCTGCTGGAAAACTTCCACCTCAAGCCATTGAGCTCGAGGAGGCGGTACTCGGATCCCTGTTGATTGACCGCAACGCCCTGTCGAAAGTTATCGACATCCTCACGCCTGAAACGTTTTATACGGAAGCGCACCAGGCCATTTTCACGGCGGTCAAAGATCTTTTTGCCGATTCTCAGCCCGTAGACATTCTAACGGTCGCGCAGCTGCTTCGCAAGAACGGCAACCTCGAGCGAATCGGCGGTGAGGCCAAGCTCATCAACCTAAGCACGCGCGTTTCCTCGTCTGCACACATTGAGTACCACGCTCGGATCGTAGTCCAAAAGCACATTCAGCGCGAACTCATTCGTATTTCCAACGAACTCATCGAGAAAGCCTACGACGAATCCAGCGACGTGCTTGACCTTCTCGACAGCGCGGAGCAGTCCTTGTTTAGCGTCTCGCAGGGCAACTTAAAGCGCAACTACGAGTCGTCACTCAACCTTGTCAAGCAGGCCCTTGACCGCATTTCAGCCATATCGCAGCGCGAAGGTCTGTCGGGCGTACCCAGCGGATTCCGCGAAGTAGACCGCGTTACGTCGGGTTGGCAGCGGTCCGACCTCGTGATTCTAGCCGCTCGCCCAGGTATGGGTAAAACAGCTTTTGTACTAAGCATGGCGCGGAATATGGCCGTAGGTCACAAAGTCCCTGTCGCTGTATTCAGCCTTGAAATGTCGTCGGTTCAGCTTATTACCCGTATGATTTCCTCTGAAACAGGAATCGGTGCAGAGAAACTTCGCCGCGGGAATCTGGATCCCACTGAATGGGCGCAACTTACCTCTAAAGTCAAAGGACTTCAAGAGGCGCCTATTTTCATTGACGACACCCCTGGCTTAAGCATCTTTGACCTTCGGGCCAAATGCCGTCGACTTGCCTCCCAGCACCAAATTGGCGTAATCATCATTGACTACCTCCAGCTGATGACGGCGGGCAACAACAAGGCCGGCGGAAACCGTGAACAGGAGATTTCATCGATTTCACGCGCCCTCAAGTCGATCGCCAAAGAACTTGACATTCCGGTCATTGCCCTGTCGCAGCTTTCACGTGCGGTAGAAACACGTGGTGGCTCGAAGCGTCCGCTCCTATCTGACCTTCGCGAATCCGGCGCCATTGAACAAGACGCCGACATCGTGTCGTTCATTTACCGCCCGGAATACTACGGCATCCACGAGTGGGACGACGACCAAACGCCGGCAGACGGCCAAGCGGAACTCATCATTGCCAAGCACCGCAACGGCTCGCTCGAAAATGTGCGACTCAAGTTTGAAGGGGCAATGGCTCGTTTCTCTGACCTTGACACGGGCTACAGCGCACGTGGATCCGTTAGCAGCGATTCTTCTGACTCCGTGTTTGAATCCAAGATGAACCGCGTAGAACCGAGCGACAGCGAGGACTACCCTCCGTTCTAAGTAACCTCGACCCGAGGTACTTACTCAAACATTCTCCACCGCAAGAACCACCGAAGGCTAGCCGGCGGTACCGGATAGTGCTGCGCCATGAAGACCGTATTCGGAATCCAGCCTTGGTTTGCATTCTGAGCCACGATTCCCAACTGGGCTTCGCCGAGGTACACCATGGCTGCGGCATGCAGAAGCCCACCCGCTGGCATTGCCTCCTGTTCCGCCGACAGTCCAAACATACCTTTTTCGGCAACCCAGACGGGCCGCTGCCATCCGCCCGTCCACGCCTGGCCGCTTAGCTCGAACTGCACCCGCATTCCGGGAAACAGGCCGGCTACCGCCGAGGAATACACCAATGTGGCTGAAGCGTTGCCCGGGGCCAACCCTAATTCATGCGACGATGCCCAACGTCCTTGTGCGGCCATCTTAAGCGACCAGGTTGGAGTGAATTGTAGGGCTGAGTTCCATTCCGCACTCGCCAAAGCCCAGGGCGACCTAATCCCCCATTGGGCATTCCCATCCTCCCAGGACAGCACACGGAGCACAGGATCTGGCGAACTGGCCACGGCGCGCACCGCAAAAGGCTTTATCGGCCTCACCATAACCTCGGCACGCCGAACGTGCTGCACCACTCCGCCTTCCCATGGCATCGTCCAGCGCTGCAGGCCTTCCAAGGCGAACAAGGGGTCGCGTTGTTCGTAGCGATGAAGGGAATAACTAACCTCTGCCGCTTGACCAAGTACGTCCACTTCTGTCCTGACCTTGTGCCGTCGGCCCAGAAAACTCCATCCCGCAACGGGTGAAATTCGGGGCGCCGCCGCACCCTCCGTCCAAATTCCTGAATTCCAAGTGCGTGCCGTAACGCTGCGCAGACCGACCGACCATTCGGGTCGGATTCGCGGTAAAATTGCAATCGTACTTACCCCACGCATTGCTGGTTCCGACCAACGCGCCGCGCTACCGCGCTTTAACCGCACATCAAGCACCATGTACCCTAATGAATCAACGGAACCAAGCGCACCTCCAAAGCCATGCGTACTGCGGCTCCAGTCCGCCACAAGCCCGATGTTGGTGCGGGCATGAATCCACTCAACCCGCGCTGTAAGCGTGCGACCGCTACGTTCCGCACTGGACCAGCGGGTCGAAATTAAATTGCGGTTTGGCTGCCAATCCTCACGCGTAGTCAGCGCTTCGGTGCGCACTACGCCACCCGATTCTCCGTCTACGTTGCGCTGAATTCCAATCTGGACATTGTAGCGCCAATGACGCGCAGAATCCCGTCCCCAAAATGCCGCCTTAAGTCGGTCGTTAAAATGATCTTCCGTCAAGAGACCGCCAGCCATCTGCAGTCGACGAAAATCTACCCAAAAATGCTGGTAGTACCTCGGGGAGGCACTGGCGACAACGCCGAAATCTTGGCCCCTCCCATGAGCAGCTTGGCCAATCCAATCCACAATCGGCAGGGGTCCTTTTCGAACCGACCAAGCATCCATGCTCGTCTGGTCCGAATTCTTCCAAAAGCCTAAATAACTAGATTGGATTCCGACTCGCAGAACCAAACCCTGCTGGAAATCCCATGCAGGACTACCTAAGGCGCTAATGTCAACTCGGTTGAGGACTAGCGGCACAGCTAACCGGCGCTGAACTTCGTGCTCCTTTTGGAACGACGAACCGTCCCAAACACCCACGGTCCAAGGTTGCGGCCGCAAGGTATCTTGCCCTACCGCAGTAGGATGTACCAATAAAAAAACCGCCAAAGCGAACAACATGCAAAGGCGGCGGTGTAACCATTTCATCACTACAAATATGATGCGAATAAAAACAAAAAACCCCCGCCGTAGCGAGGGTTTCTGTATAAGTATGGCGGCGACCTACTCTCCCAGCGTACTAGTACCATCGGCGCAAACGGGCTTAACGACTCTGTTCGGAATGGGAAGAGGTGATCCCCGTTGCAATAACCACCATG
>JACCDS010566735.1_pt1 | contig 53110 bp, 36 predicted proteins | sample 7446441 | NCBI WGS metagenome assembly JACCDS01 (sample SAMN15323445, study PRJNA562643) | freshwater metagenome | isolation source: river surface water | place: USA:Blue River Watershed | collected 2017-08-17 | reverse complement strand
TAGCTGTAAATTCAAAAGGAGCCATTTATATAGCCGATGCTGGTAACAACCGTGTTCGAAAAATAAATACTGAAGGGGACATTTTTACCATTGCAGGCGATGGTCAATTCGATTTTAAAGGTGATGGAGGACTGGCTACTAACGCAAGCTTTGTGTTTCCCTATGGAGTTGGAATAGATGGTGCTGATGCAGTATATATAGCTGATTGGGGCAACCGACGTGTGCGTAAAATGGTGGGCGATAGCCTAATGTCTACCATTGCCGGCGATGGTAATGCAGGTGCTTCCGGCGATGGAGGATTGGCCATTAATGCGCAATTGAATGCGCCATATAGCATTGCCGTAGATAGTTTGGGGCGGATATACATAGCCGATGCCGACAACAACAATATTAGAAGGGTGGCTGATGCCATTTTGCCCATACAAATACGGTCGTTTGCAGTGGCAGCTGTGCCATTAGGTGCTAAGTTAACTTGGCAGGCAGTGAATCAAATAAATGCACAAGCCATTGATATTCAAAAAAGTGTTGGCAATAATGTGTTTGTAACTATCGGTAGTTTGATAGTGCCGCCAGGATGTTGTGCCAATTATGTTTTTGTAGATAGCCATGCAATTGCAACGAGTAGTCTCTTTTATCGCTTGCAGATTCGCGATTTTGATGGAGTAATTCATTATTCGAATACTTTGCCATTCAGTGCGCTTGAGGCTACAAGTACACCGAGTATCTATCCCAATCCTGCTTCAAACAGTGTAACAATTGTGGGTAAAGGTATTCAGCAAGTTGCTGTAACCGATGCCCGTGGGGTTATGGTAACCACCAAAACCTTTGGAAATGCGGTGAATCCGGTGGTTTTGTTGCGCTCCTTGACCAAAGGGGTTTACTATATTACTGTTACCAACCTGCTTGGAAAACACCGTATTCGATTAATGAAAGAATAAGGATAGACTGGTAAATGGACAATCAGTGTGCTGAAAAGCTCTTCCATTTGGTTTTGTCAGATAGATTTTTATATACTTGGCGTCAAATATATCAGTACTATAGGATGCTTTTTCCTTTCATTGCTCCGCTAATTGCTTCGTCCATTGCACGTTCTGCAAAGGGGCGTGTGATTTCGTTTAGTGCTTCAATTTTTGATTGTATGAGGTTTTTATCTTTCATTGTTAAAGCCATTTGTAGGTTTTGCATGGCTTGTGCCGTGCTGATTAATTCGCTGTTGGAAATTAATTGACGATTTTTGGAAAGAAATTTTTCCGTTACATCCAATATTTGTTCTGCCTCTGTGGTGGCTTCTACCAATGCTCGAATGGCAATATCATCTTTTGCATGTGTAATGCTATCAAGCAGCATGTTTTCTACTTCTTCATCAGTAAGGCCGTATTGTGGTTTTACTTCTATGCTTTGTGCAACCCCACTGCGCAATTCCTTGGCTGTAACCACCAAAATGCCATCGGCATTTATTAAAAAGCTTACTTCTACTTTGGGTAAACCCGCCGGCATACCCGGAATACCTGTAAGATTAAATTCGGCCAATTTTCTGTTATTGCTCACCAAGTCGCGCTCACCTTGGTATACCGAAATACGCATACCACTTTGGCCATCTTTTTGGGTAGTATATTGGCGTCCTACTTTTGTGGGTATTTTGGAATTTCGAGGAATCAATACATCCATCAAACCGCCCATTGTTTCAATACCCAAGCTTAACGGAGTAATATCTAGTAGTAAAAAATCTTTGTTGTTTCCAGCCAAAATATCGGCTTGAATAGCCGCACCAAGTGCTACCACTTCGTCGGGGTTAACAGAATCGTTAACCGGTTGTTCAAAAAACTGACTCACCAACTGTTTCACAATTGGAACACGCGTACTTCCTCCTACCATCACCACTGTGTCAATTTCTTTTGTGCGCAAACGTGCATCTGCAAGTGCATTGGTACAGCATTCAATGGTTTGTTGAACCAATGGTGTAATTAGCTTTTCGAAGGTTTGTTTGGTAATGGTAAGGGTATACTCGTTTAGTTGTGTAGTATATTCTGCATGTTGGCTTAGGTGTTTTTTTGCTTCTTCGGCACGTAAGCGCAATCCTTGCGAAAGTTGTTGGTTGGTTTGTAAAATGGTATCGGGCAGTTGTAAAAGTTGCAACCAATAAGCTACTATTGCTCTGTCAAAATCATCGCCACCCAAGTAGGTGTTGCCATTGGTGCTTAAAACTTCAAAAATACCATTGGTAATTTTAAGGATAGAAATGTCGAATGTGCCGCCTCCTAAATCGTACACGGCAATGGTTTTTTCTTCTTGGCTATCTAAACCTAAGCCATAGGCCAAACTAGCAGCGGTGGGTTCGTTGACAATTCGAAGCACATCTAATCCGGCTAGTTTGCCGGCATCGCGTGTGGCTTGCCTTTGGGCATCGTTAAAATAGGCCGGAACAGTAATGACTGCTTTGGTTACCGGGGTTTTTAAAATGTGTTCGGCACGTTGTTTAAGCTCTTTTAATATAAACGCACTTAAGTCGATTGGGGAAAAAAATTGGTTACCCACCTGTACTTTTACCAAACTTTCGGTATTGTCGTCAATTACTTTGTAGGTAAAAAAGTCGGCATTGTTTTTAATATCGTTGTAGCTACGTCCCATGAGGCGCTTAGCACTGAAAATGGTGTTCTGAGGTTCTGTTTCTAAAAATAGCTTCGCTTCTTCGCCCACCGTAGCATTGCCATGTGCATCAAAATGAACAATACTTGGTACCAAACTGCTTGTATTGAATTCTTTTAAAGCAATGGGTTGTTTTGTTTCGGGATGAATGATGGCTACCAAACTATTGGTAGTACCTAGATCGATACCTACAATCATTTCTGCTTGTTGCAAACTGCCTGTTGCGATATTGATGCCAATTTTTGCCATAGTGGTAATAAATAGGGAATAAAGAATAATCGAAATTGGTAAATGTGTACTTGGTTGCGAAAGTAAAACATTGCATCGGCAACTACCTTGTGAATTGCGAAAATAGATAAGCAATCCTATTGTTGTAGCGATAGATGAAAGGTGTAGGCATTAGTTTGGAAGTAATAGTTTTTTTAGCGTTAGTGATTGAAGCGGTTACCCCACAGCCGGCATCCTGAAAGGTGACGGCGAGGAGTATGAGCGAAAAGCACGACCCGAAGGGGAACGCCCTCATCTAGTATAGAACAATAGTGGATTTGTCAAGAAAAAGGATTGCTACCTTATCCCGTATGTGTTTTTTAGGTGTATGAAATATTTTTCAAAATAGGTATACGATAAGGAAGATGTTCCACAAGCAAAGCTGATAGCTATAGGATATACCAACCAAGCAGCTCCAGGTGTGTTGGGCCAATAGGCACTGACTATTGCAAATACCCCAATGATTACCATGCAATGCCACAAATACAAACTGTAGCTGATATTGCCCAGCCATTGCAGTAGGTTACCTAGGGCGTTTGGTTGATTGTTGGGCTGTTGTACCAACCAAATTTGAAAAATGCTATAGGTCATTGCTAACAATACATAATGAAGCAAATAGGGGTGATGCCATACCCAACATACGGTTGCTAAAAAAATGAATGGCGCAACCCGAACGACTGCCGACAACCATTTTGGCGGATGATGCAGCCATAATGCAGCTAAGGCACCACAAGCAAAATATCCACAACGGGTCCACTCCAAGGCACGAAAGAGTTTATTGGCAAAGTACCAAGTGGTTTGATAAAGTGTTTTTTGGGCAAGAAAATGGGTAGCCACTTCGGCTAAAGCTTGTAATAAAATGAGTATACCACATACCCAAACAAGGCGCTTGGTGTATTTTATGATCCAAGGCCATAGCAAATAAAATTGTTCTTCCACCCCAACCGACCAAGTAACATCGATATAAGGATTATGCGGTTTGAACAAAAAAAGTACATAATTGGGTAGTAATAACAGGTACAAAAGGGATTTTACGGCAAAGTATTGGCTTGGCTGTCCTCCCTCAAATTGGCTATTGACCAACATAGGCAATAGAAAATGCCCCAGTAAAATAATGAGGTAATACAATGGCCAAATGCGCAGTGCCCGGCGTATGTAAAACTTTTTTACCGAAATATTGCCCTTTGTTTGCTGTTCGGTTAGTAATAGGTGTGTGATGAGAAAACCACTGAGGCAAAAGAAAATAGTTAGGCCCAAAACACCCGAATGTTCAAAAAAAGTGTCTAAGCCGCAGTAGGGAATAGCCGGAAAGAAAGATTTTTTTGCAGCTATGTGGTTGGCTACTACCAATAGTGCTGCAATGCCCCTAACTGAATGTAAGTGTACAAAAAACGTTGTTGGAGGGGATGCATTGCGCGTCATAAATGAAAGTTGCCCAAGGTTGGTTATGCCTGCACTACTTGAGTTTTGCTTAGGTAATCGTGCAAAGTTTTGTCTAGAAAAGGAATAAAAAAACTATCCAAAATAATGATACGTGCGATGCTTCGTAGCAGTATAGCCCCAATACTAGGTTTTTGGTGTTGTAGATTGACTACTTTGCTATAGGTTAGCCATTTGCCAACAGTTCGGGAAAATAACGCTTCCAAAACAAAATAATAAATTACCATAGTCCCAAAAAAGAACCAACCAAAGTTGAGCGGTAGCATGCCATAATACAGCACATAAAAGTTGTAACCCTTAATGGATGCAAAACTGATTAAAAAAACAACAATGGTATCTACCACAAAATTGAGCACCCGAGTGCCAAAGCCAGCTTGTTTCATGCCGCAAAGCTACCGCATCAAATACATTTTACCGTATCCTGCTTTAAAATATTTATCGGTATCGGCTCCGTTTCCAAAAACTTCCTTGGTATTTAGTTTGTCCATCCGATTGCCATTGAGGCTAGTAACTACCCTATAAAGGTAAACGCCATTGCCCAATTGGTTGCCATAAGCATCGGTTCCATCCCATTTGTATTGGGTAATGTTGTTGCCAATGTGAATGGGCCCTAGTTGGTCTTTCGTTATTTCTCTCACTATTTTTCCGGTTACCGTCAATATTTGAATTTTCATGTTTTGTGGCACTTCGCTACCGGTAAGGGTAAATACAAAAGCTGTGGAAGTGGTAAATGGATTGGGATAGTTGAATACATTGCTTATGGCCGGTTGATTGTACACATTAAAGCTTACTCGATATTCTTGTATGCTGCTGGCATTTCCGCTTTTGTCTTTGCCTTTTACATACAATTCATAATTGCCATCTTGCGATAAAAAGGGACTAAAATCTACAACAGCAGTATTGTTATTAGCAGTTGCAGCGGTAAACTTCAGGGTGTCGTAATCGAATCGGAAACGTTTGGTGCTGTAATCAGGATGACGCAATTGTACGCTAATCAGCGATGTGTCGTTGAGAAGCTGAAATTTGCTTTCGTCCTTCAAGTGTATTTTGATGGCCGGCTTTGCCGATACAATATCGTTGTTTAAAATGTGCGTACCATCAAAGGTGACTTCAAGCACCGGTTTAATATTGTCGCTTGTAACAAAAAAGTTAGCGTATAAAAAATTGTTGAAATGGAATTGTTCCGGTTGCAAGCTGTTCGGATTTACTTCTACATATAGGGTGTTATTGCCGGAAAAGTTGCGCGTGTCTATAGCAGCATGAATGATAGCCGTATCTCCGGGACTCAGTTTCTTTATTTTTTGCGAAGGCAAAGTAGTAATGACGTTGTTTTTATCCTGCACTTGTACATTGACTAATAAGCTATCGGCAAAAGCTACTTGGCTAATGTTTTTGAATGCAATAGCCAAATGCTGTATTTCGCCTGCTTCGGCAGTGTCTTTAAAAGCATACTGTAGGTTAGCGGCTAAAGCGCCTTCCGGAACAGCATCGTACAACAAGCGCCAGTAACGCAGTTGGTAAGGCGTAATAGTGCGGCTATCCTTATTGTGCATGATTAGTTTTATATAAGGATATTGTGCAGCATCTATCGTGCTGATATTTAGTGTTTTTTGTTCTAAAGTGGCGTTTAATAACGTTGTTTCGGTTCCCGCTGCTGTTACGCCTACAACATCAATTGTGGCTTCATCGGCACTTGCGGTTTCTAAAGCATTTCCTTGCCATAGTAATTGTTTCCAAGCTTTTGCGGGGCCAAAAGTGGGGGAGATAATGGTAGCTATGGTATCGGGGGCAATAAAGTTGGCGTTTAAAATAAACCGATCATGTAAACCGGCTGTGTATTTGTAGATAGGTTTAAAGCTATTGTCGTTTTTTTTGTATACCAATGCCCATGTTCTTGGTACATTGATGGAATCGATATCGGTAAATCCGGCATTTTTTAGGCGATGGTATAATGTATTGGTAGCGCCATAAACAGCAGCATCACTCTTCCATACATCTACTAGAGGCGTCCGTCCGTCGTCGTAAATCATTCTTGCTGTTACAAATGCTTTATCGGGTATCCAATCCATAAAATCGCGCAGTTTGCGTCGGCCGGCGGTATCCGAAATGCTTATTTCAAAATTGTACCCTGTGCCAATAAAATCGCAAGCATTACCGGTGCCCATGAACCCACCGTTAGTGCCACTGCTTGTAGTGGAGGGAACCGCTTGGTTGTAATAAGGTTTGAGGGTTAAAGGATCAAATACGTTGAAGATAATGGAACTACCTACACAAGCACTTTGTGTTACCCGGAGTCCATTGAGTGTTATTTGAAAATCGGATGGTTCAGTACCACTTGTTGGAAAGATGGAATGTGTTATTTGCAATAATGATTCGTGGCGGGTAAACTGCCATTGTCGGCTATTGCTATCCAATACAATTTTATCAGTTGCCGATGCTGTGTGTTGGTATAGATGCGATTGATTGAAACCGGTAGCGCTGTTTTTGAGGTAAACAAAACTAGCATTGTTGTACCGAATGGCACCACTCGTTGGTATTTGTGCTACACGCCAATAATATACCATACTGTCTTGCAATACTAAAGAGGGTGTGTAAGCAACTATTCCCCCTTTTGAGGTAATGTTGCTACTCAATTTTAAGGGTGAATTAAAGAATACAGTAGTATCTATTTCTACCACATATTGTTGCTGTCCGCTTAAAGGGTTAGCGGTAGACGCTTGTAAGGTTACATTTGGCGTATTGATAATGGCGTACTGATAAGGATAAATAGGGCGCAATTCGTTGTCGAATACCACAAATGTTTTGGTAACCGTATTGTTTTGTTCGCTCATTTCATCATACTCATTGTTTCCATCTAGCGTTACAATAATGCTGTTGCTGCCTTTGTCTCTACTAGCTACAATTGGTACCGTTAGCTGAATGCTATCCATGTACGGAATCGATTTGATTTTTCCGCTGAATAGGTTTTCCGTTTCGCCATTCGGATACCTTCTTTTGATAGATACTTGTAAACTATCACCGGTGGCTTTGCCAATGTTGTACAAAACAGCTTTAATGGTAAAAGATGCGTCAGCAACCGATAAAATGGCAGGATTAACGGATACCTGTGGTTCTTCTACCACAAAATCAGGTTTGGGGTGGTAATTGATTTTGATGGCCGGATCGCCGTGTAAAACCATTTCTTCGGCATGCAGTCTAGAAAAATAGTCACTAAAGTTACCGGACGTATTTTTAAGGGTCGTTTCTGCTGCAATCATATTGCTACCGAGCGATTTACCGTATCCTGACTCATCTAACGATTTGTAAAACCCGGTGGAATAGGTATCTAAATAGGAGGTAAGCCCAAAGTGGGTACTAGCTATAAAGCCAATAGTGCCCTTTTGAGCAGCAAGCACAAACTTTTCCGAAAGGGAAGTAATTACATTCAACCTTGCTTCATCAAAATCGTATATGTTACCTGCACTACAACCATTTACTAAAAATAGCGGATACTTGCCGGTGTTATCATAAACACTAGGATCGTTTAGGTTATAATCTAGTGTAGTGGCTGCCGAGTGTCCAAAATAGCTGATTAAACTAATGCCATTGTTAAACAAATTGGCAAGACGTTGGGTAGCGGCTGCCGTGGCTGCCCCGGTAGTGCTTTTGTTGAAATTGGCTACTGTGCCTCCAAATGAGGGTTCCTTGATAATGTTTTCATAGCCACGTAAAAAGCTAGTTAGTGTAGCATCTAAATTGGCATCATTGGCTCCGGCTACATGAATTAGCTGCTTGGTCCATGCTTTGGCCTGTATTGTTTGTATGGTAGATGCTTGTTGTTGTTCGTATTGCTTTAGTTTGGTTAAGTAATCTGCCACCTCGGCATTGCTAATTACCGATAAGCGACCTACCGGTACACTTGCTATTGGCTGTACATCGTCGGACACAAGTAGTACATCCGATGCCGGCCAGCCCCAAGTGGGTACTAAGTTCAACCTGTCAATATTGGGTGAAGACTGATTGAGCCGATACTGATCGTAGGTGGTGGCTTTACCAATTAACAACACAAAAGCAGGTTTGGTAGCAAAAATGTTGTTGGCAAAGCGCACAAAATTTTTAATAGCCAACGGGTGTTTTTTGATGCCAAACGCAAATTGATCGGTTAGTTCATCAATGTCGTACACTTTTGCATTAAAACCACCACCCTCAGTAGTATTTCGATAAGTACGGTATTCTTCTATCGCTGTGCCGCTATTGGTAAGTAGTTTATTGCTAATAATTAAATAGTTCCCTTGTTGACTAGCTGATTGATAGTTGATAAACTTTTTTTGTGTTAGTTGATTAATTTCTTGATAACTACTTTCACCAACCAAAACGTAATTGGCTGCCGAAGCAGGTTGAAGGGTGAATTTTAAACTATCATTGGTACCCAAAACTGCTACATAGCGTTTGTTGTTGGTTAAGTCAAGCAGCAAAGGAAGTGAGCTCCCTCTAGTAAAATTGGTGATTGATAGCGTAGTGGCACTGTTTAATGTGGGCAAGGCAAATTCAAATTGCGATGACCCACCAAAGTTAAATTGCCGTGTGTACAATAATTGTACAAATCCGCAAACTATTCGGTCAAAATTATCGGAGGTTACATTGCTGAAACGAAGTTCATCACTAGATCCGTTGAGTAAGCTCAAATCTACATTGTTTGCAGTAAATGTACCCGCCGTAAAACCCGACATTGATTGGTTAAGTACAATTGCGCCATTCAGTTGCACCCTTGCAGTACGTGTTTTGTATGAGTTAGCTGCAAAAGACGCCGTAAGAGTGGCTTTACTACCACTAACTGCATACAAATTGCCCAATGCTTGTGTATAAGGGGAAGAATTTAAAATTTCTCTGCTACTCATAAATTCTCCAATATCGTACGACGATGAATAGACATTTTCTCCTACATTTTGCGCATAGCCTCTATTTACAATTTCTTGATAGTCAAACCTTTTGGTGTATAAGAAGTTTTCAAAACCCGGGGTGGTGGCAGTGGTGGCGATTGCCGTATTCGGAGTAGACAACAAGCGTAAATTGTTTCCTACCGTGTTAACGGTCAAGAAAAATGCCGCAGTGTCGGTTTGTAAACTTAGTTTGTCGCTAAGTTGGTATTCCGCTTTTCGGTACAGTGCTTTATCGGCTTTGCCATCGTTGCGTTCGCCCCAAAAAGCAATAAAATCGTTTGTTCCAAGTAGGCCATTGGCTACCGAGGTATACAGCGCTACTTCTTGACCATTTCGCCAAAGTTGAAAGTTTTCAGCAGGCGTATTTTGTAAATTGGCAGCCACCAAAGCGGAATAGTTGATGCGATACAAGCCTGTTTTCCCAACGGTAAATTTATAATATGTTTTATTATAATCTATCCATTCGTTGTTGTAGGTTTGAGCAGCTGCCATGTTGGCAACAAGCATCAAACAAATCAGTACAATAAAACGCCTCATAGTCTTAAATTAAACGTATTGGTTTATTTTGTTTTCTTAATCAAATCCATCTTCAGCGAAAAAATATGGGTATACAAAGTGCTCGATTGATTTGCCAAATTGGTAAAAGCATAATCAATTGCTACATTACCGGTTTTAAAACCGGCTCCAAGAGATGGCTGAAAAATCCATACGGTTTTTTGATTGCTCAGGTCTGCATCGCTGAGGGCTTTTTGGAAATTAGAAATTCCACCTCTAAAAAACAAACTGTTTTTTCTACTTATTTCCACACCTACGTTAGGGTCCACGCTTACAAGCGATGTACGCAGTAGGGTATTGCGTTTGCCATCAAAAGTACAATTCAGGTTAGCTTCGGCAAGTAATTGCCATGTACTAGAAAGTTTAACTTTTTTAGCACCGGCAAGCACCAATCTTGGTGCCGTATTTTCTGTACTTTTTAGTGGAATATTGTTTTGTGTTAAGTACAAAATTTCTTTTTCTCTATCGGTAAATGTAAAGGTCCAGGCATTAAAAGTACTAGTAGCATCCTTTAGAACTATGCCGGCTAGCCAATCGTTGTGTTGATATTGCAATGCTGCATCTATACCAAAACCAATAGCAGATGCAAAACTGCCCACTTTGCGATAGATGATTTTGGCATTACCACCAATACTTAGTTTTTGATTGGGACTGTTTTTGATTTGTTGGCTATAGCTGAGCAAAAAGGCATAATCTGCCGACGAAAAACTTGTGATGTTATTGTAATTAACACTACCATCCGGTTCTACCAAAAAGAGTGTATTCGGAATATCATCAATTGCAAACCGCAAAAAACTGATGCCCAATGTTCTATTGTTGCTTTTGGTAGGTATGGCTAGTGCCACAAAATCGTATTTGCCAATGCCTGCAAAATAATCGGCATGCATAGCCGTTAGTTGCATGTGCTGCTGTACTTGTACCAATCCGGCAGGATTCCAATAACCGGCCGTTGCATCTTGCACACTTGCTACCTGAGCTGCTCCCATACCCAAACCCCGTGCTCCGGCCCCAATATTTAAAAATTCATTGGAATATTTTCTAAACTGTGCATGCACTTGCGCCATGCCAACTAGCCAACACGCCAACAATGCTATCTTTTTGTATTCGTTCATTTATTGCTAATTACTTTACAAATGTAAAATAAGGTGTTTTTATACACGCAAGAGGGAAAGATTCATAATTCTGCTGCTTTGCCCAGCATCTTCTGTACAAATTGGTATTTTATTTGTGCCATGCGGCTACACGGTAGCCTTTTCTGATTTATGGGCCAGAGGCTAGAAGCACCTATGTAGCTTTTGTGGCGTTGGCACCGTTCAACTAGGTTACTACTATTGGGCACATTTTCTACAAACGTGGAATGGTTGTTTCAAATTTAAGATTACAAATGAATATGTGAATACTAATCAATTTTGAATAAAGGAAAACAAAGATTGAACGATGTTTTATGGGTATTACTACAGATCAATAGCGGTACTTTCTTGCAGCCAATCGTTTAGCCTGCCATTTGGGTTTAAATGCTATATTTATTTTTTGTAAACAATTGGTCGTGCTTTTTATAAATATTTTTTTGTATGAAATGTAACTTTGGTGTTGTTGTTAGTCTAGTGATATGCAGCTTTTTGATTGTAGCTTGTAAAAACAATGAAACAGTAGTTAATCAGAAACTTGCTGATTCGGTACCAGTCGAATTACCTGTAGATACTTTGGCGGTTGTTAACGAATTTCCTGCCGATACCGGTGCTACAGCGCAGCTGTTGTTACCGAAAAGTTACCACTCCAACGAATTGGATGGTGTAGAAAATGGCAGCACATGGTTAGGGCTTTTTTTAGGGAAACAAGGTTACTACACGGCACAAACAAAGATTTTTAAAAATAAGATACACGACGATGTAGTAGATGCCGATTCGGAAAATACTGGATGGATGGTAACTGTTGAAAATAAAGACTCTTGTTTGATGCTGACGAAATTAGGATTGCTATTGCCTATTGCCAATATAGAGAAAATACTTAGCGAGCAAGAACCGATGCCTCCTTATGATAAATTGACGTTTCTGTACAAAGAAGGTACCTATCAATTGTATGCAACCGGCATGATCAATACAGAAAACAATATGGTAACCAACTATCGTTTATACGCCGATGTTACCATTGATGGCCGAACACAAACAAGTTTGTTGATGACTACATCGGGATTCAACGAAACAATAGCAACTGTTTTATTTGCCGGCGATTTGAATGGTGATGGTCTTGTGGATTTAATTATCAACACTTCCACACATTACAATACATTTAAACCAACACTTTATTTGTCGAACAGCCATCGCCAACCTTGGATTTTGCCGGTAGGTTGGCACATTAGTGTGGGCTGTTAAACACGGCTATTTATATGTATTGAAAAAAAGTGTCTGCAAAATATGCAATGGATCATGTCCAATGTTTGCTTTGTTATGCTGCCACAAAGAGTTACAGATGAAGGGCTGCCTGACGGTGGCAGTGTAGCCCACAGCCACCGTCAACCAAAGGGCGATTGGAGGCGAGGACTACCGCCAACCGGCAAGAACCGTTGCTGACCAATGTTTTAGCAAGCCCATAGCCCCAAAAAAAGAGCCATTCCTCATATGAAAAGGAATGGCTCTTTTGGTGACGATACAGCCGATTTAGGCTACTTTATCATTTTTTTACTTAAGGTATCAGTGATAGATTTTCTATTTTGAGGACGTATCCGTTAGTCTTTGGTTACTTTTTGGATATAGGCAATTTGCTCATCTAAATCGGTAGTCAATTGGGTATTTTTTGCTTTAGCAGCAGTTTTTTTGGCAATCAATGCGGTAATTAAACCATTCACCATTGGTTTCAGTTGCGCACCATATGGCTCAATTTGTTTGCGGAATGCAACTACCGCATCTATACCCGTTTTGAAATTAACCGTATTGTTAACTCGGCCTAAAAAGCTGATATAGTTAGGAAGTGCATTGAATTTTTCTTGTAATCCGGCACTTGTAACAAATTTTTTGTGCATATTTTCAAAATCGGCATCGCCTTTTGTAAGCAATTCGATGGTTTCTATCGCTGTTTTAAGAGCCCCCTTTGCATCTTTTTTTAGTTGCGGCAACAACTCAATGGCTTTTTGCTCGTCTATAGCGCCAATAGCTGAAAGGGCGGCACCTGCTACAGTGTAGGAAGAATCGGTAACTGCTGCAATATATAACGGTAAGTAACTTTTGTTGCCCGTTTTGTTAAGTGCATTGATGGCATAACTGCGGCAATAGCGATTGGGGTCGGAAGTAGCTATTTTTTGAATAGTAGCCAATACGTCAGCGCTTAGTATGGTATCCTGTAAGTAGCTAAGTGTGCGGTTGCGCAATTTGAAATAAGGATCGTTAAGGGCTTTGATTAGCAATTGGAAAGCTTGAGGTTCTTTTTTGTTTTTGGCGGCGGCATCTATTGCTTCGCGGCGGTCAACATAGTTTTTGGCATAGTTGTATTGATGAATGTATTCTTCCAATGATTTATTGTCTTCTTTTTCCCAAAGCAAAATTTTATCGGCATCTACATTTACCAAGCTTGGTCGGGTAGCGGCATCTAGTAAAAAGGTGTCGGCGGCATTACTTGCCCAAACCAAATGGCGTTTTTTAGTAATTCCTTGGTATACATCTATGGTGATAGGAAGGCGAAAAATTTTCTCGGCTGCTTGGAGTTGTTTTACAATAACCCCTACTTTTTTAGTAGCAGCATCGTACTGATACGTGATGCTTACATTGGGATGTCCACTGCCAAAATACCATTGATTAAAGAACCAATTTAAGTCTTGACCTGTAACCGCTTCAAATGCCAAGCGCAATTTGTGTGCATTGCCTGTTCCAAATTTGTTGGTAGACAAATACACATTTAACGATTTGAAAAAGGCCTCGTTGCCAATATAGTTGCGCAACATATGCAAAATACGCCCTCCTTTGTTGTAACTAACAGCATCGAACATTTCTTCTTTATCGGCATAGTAAAAGCGCACGAGGTCTTTTTTGGCGCTATTGCTGTTGAGGTAGCCGGTCATATCCACCAAATTTTGGTCGGCAGCAGCATCGGCACCGTATTTGTATTCGTTCCAAAGTGTTTCGCTATAATTGGCAAAGCTTTCGTTAACAGTAAGGTTACTCCAGCTTTCGGCAGTAACATAATCGCCAAACCAGTGGTGAAACAATTCATGTGCAATAGTACTTTCCCAATGGTTGGCATCTACCAATTCGCGGGCATTTTGTTGGGCACTTTCTTGGTGGAGGGTAGCGGTGGTGTTTTCCATAGCGCCGCTTACGTAATCGCGACCCACAATTTGGGCATACTTGGCCCAAGGGTAATCGATACCGGTCACTTTTTCGCTAAAAAAACGCATCATTTCGGGTGTTAATCCAAAAATTTTACGAGCTACACTTGCATATTCTTTTTCTACATAATAACTTACTTCTTTTCCTTTATAACTGTCTTTGATTACAGCATAGTTGCCAACGCCCATAAACATTAAGTAAGGTGCGTGAGGCAAATCCATTTTCCAATAATCGGTGCGTGTACCATTGGCATTAGGCGTTTGGGAAATTAGTTTCCCGTTGCTAAGGGTTACATATTGTTTTGGTACAGTTAGGTAAAATTCTTGTGTGGTTTTTTGATTGGGTTTGTCAATAGTGGGCACCCAAACGCTATTGGCCTCTGTTTCGCCTTGTGTCCAAATTTGTGTTGGCTTGGTAGAATCCTCGCCTTTGGGATTGATAAAATACAAACCTTTAGCGTCGGTAATAGCCGCACTGCCTTGGGCCGTATACTCGTTGGGTTTGGCAGTATAATCGATGTATAGGGTATAAGCCTCGCCACCTTTGTACGTTTTGTCGAGTTTGATTACTAGTTGCAGGCTATCGTAACGGTAAGAAAGCGGTGAACTTGTTGCCGCTTTTACAATATTAACTTTGTTGATATTCATACCTTTTGCATCTAGTACTACACTGTCGGTAGCATAAAAATGCGGTTTTAAAGTTAGCCATGCTTTGCCATTTAAATAGGCTTTGTCAAAGTTGAACGAGGCTTGTAGTTTGGTATGAACCAAGTCGGTAGATTGGGTTGCAAAACTCCGATATTCTTTTTTAGAAGCATCGGTAGGGGTAGCCGGTGTTTGGGCATTGGCGTTTACAATCACTGTAAAAAGTGATAATACAAAATACATTTTCTTCATGCTGTAGTAATTAGGTGGTTAAAGATACTGTGTGTGCAGGTAGAGATGAAATTTTTGCTACGTTTTTTGAGGCGCTTTTGCCTAATTTTTGCAAATGGATGCTGATGAAAGTCATATTTGGTTCTGATGCATGTTTTAGTTAGCAACTTGTAGCAACTTATTTTTGTAACTAGATTGTCTTAGGTGCGTAGATATAGACTTTACTTAATAAAAAGCGTATGTATGCATAAAAAATTAATTTGGTTAATAGTTGCTACCTCATTCATGGCTTGCAATGCCAATAAAGCCACAGTGGAGGCCGATGCGCAAACCGATGCATTGTATCGGTTGTTGGATGGTAATCAGCGTTTTGTTCACCAACAAGCTAAGCATCCGGACGAAAGTATGGGGCGGGTTCACGAAATTGCATCGTCGCAACATCCGTTTGCGGTAGTGGTATGTTGTTCCGATTCGAGAGTAGCGCCGGAAATTGTATTTGATCAGGGATTGGGCGATTTGTTTGTAGTGCGTACTGCCGGCAATATGTTGAGTGGAATAGAAATAGGTAGCATTGAATATGCGGTTACACACTTACAAGCATCGCTTGTGTTTGTAATGGGACACGAAAATTGTGGTGCCGTCAAAGCCTTTATAGAGGGTGGCGATATTCCCGGGCATATCAAAGAAATTGTAGATAGTATTGGTAGGGAAGATGAAGTTAGGAAAATAGCATTGAACGATGCCCACCGCTTAGAACATGTAGTAAATGCCAATGCATTGCATGCCTGCCGTCAATTGATCAGGCAATCGCCCTTATTGCAAAATGTGTTTGCCGAAAACAAGCTAACAGTGGTAGCGGGTGTTTATGGTTTGCAAAATGGAAAAGTAACGTTGTTGGGTATAGAAGATGAAAAAATGGACTACCCTTTAACCCAAACAAATCGGGTAGCCCATTAGTAAGTCGTAATTAAGCAACTACGACGACCTATATGCAATGTCGTGATAGCTTTTGGCATGGGGTCCCAAAAACACCCGAGCATAAATACGCATAACGGCCAATCCATCTACAATTAAACTCAACGATACAGCAATCGCTAGTATGATTTGGTGTTCATGAATGTGGGTGTAAATCAAATCTTCGCCAATAAAAGTAGGGGTAATAGGAAAGCCCGTAAGACCTAAACAGGCCAATAAGAAAACGAAAGTAATTTTGGGATGCTCGTACGAATGCCCATGAAAGCGCGATAAATCCACTTCTTTTTCCAACTTTTTGAGTCGAGCAATGCACAAATAGCCTACTAGTGCCGCAACAAATACACCACTTAAATACATAAAAATAAATGTGCTACTAAAAGCATCGTTAAACGAAACCGCCAAAGCAATAAAACAGTGATTTACCATGACCAATAGCCAACTTAGTTTCACACTTTTTCGCTCCGTGAAAGATTTAAGCACCAATACCAAGCCAATAATGGAATAGGCCGTAGGTAAGGAATGGTGCAGCCAATTGGGTAAGTAGCTGCCAAAAACAATTGCTGCTATTCCTGCACCCATAAGTACACTAAAAAAAGCAATTGTTTTTTGAACTGTTAAGAAATTTAAATATTGCCCCATTTTTTTTAATGGCATCCATAACCAATTGTGCATGGTGGTATCCAAATTCCATTCCTTTAAACAAAGTATGTAAAAAGTATATTGCCATTTTTTGGGCAGTATTGCTTCAATAGAAGGTGCTTTAGGGGCATAATTATAAAACTGTTCTTTTATCAAATAGCTCACTACCGATGGCGAAATGAGTAGCTGATAAGTGCGCAAAAAGGCATTACCCGCAAAGTGGAATAAGGCCAAATTGTCAAAACCCAAAGCTACTTCAATAAAAATAAGACCAATTTGAGCGATAGAAGCATAGGCAATTTGACTTTTTACCGACGATTGCACTCTTGCAATACCCGTGGCAATAATGCTAGTGGAGAATCCTAAAATAGCAATTATCCAGCGAACAGATATTTGGTTTTCCCAAAAAGGAAAGGTTCGCAATAAAATAAATATACCAATGTGTACACTCATTGATCCATAAAATACTGCACTTGAAGGCGTTGGGCCTTCCATTGCCCTTGGCAACCAAGAAGAAAATGGTAACTGTGCCGATTTTGCGGCAGCAGATATCAGTATCAAAATTGCAATGCAGAACCCAATTATACTATGTTGCTGTAAATGTTCACTCACAATTTCGTGGTTGTTGAGTTGGGAAAAAGTAATGTTTTCGTGCCATAAATGATGGCTCATCCACATAGCTAGAATGAGGCCAACGTCGGCAATACGATAGATAGAAAAAACTTTAACCGCATTTTTTACCGGTAAATACCTGTCACGGTAAAACGAAATCAATAAAAAGGAGGAGATGCCCAATATTTCCCAACCAATAAAAAGGGTTTCCATGTTGCCCGATGTTACCACAATGTTGTAGCCCAAAAAGAAAAACAAGATGGTATTAAAGAATCGTTTGTAGCCATTTTCGCGGTGCAAATAATGCCGGCTGTAAACCGTTACCAAAAATGACAAAACGGCTCCTACCAATAGATAAACTGCAGTGATTTTATCAAAATAAAAATCTAAGAAAAAGTTGTAATCTAATGTTTGAAAAAGTGCCCAATCTTTTACATTGAAAGTGGGTAACCCTGCTAGCCACCACCAAATTAATAAAATGATGGTAAGGAAAAATTGTAAACCCACGGTAATAAAAGCCGTCCAAGCCAAAGCGGTTTCGTTTTTCGAAGAAAACAAAAGGCTGATTAAGTAACCGGCTAGTGGTATTAATAATAATAAGTGCAAAAAATTGATCATGCTGTTACGTTGTTTAAAATGTAAACAGGAAAGTTTTCTTGGTTAGAGGCAAGCAGCGGTTCTATGCTGTTGATAATTGGTACTTGCTGTGTAAGGGGTGAATACGGAACCATTTCCTCGTTGCTAAAAACATATACTTGTTTGCTAATGGGCGTTACTATTGCAAGATTGACCCACGCATTTTTAAACCATTCATAAGTGGCCGCATTTTCTTTAATGGTGGCCAATACTACTTCCGGAAAATGTTCCACAATTACCATCAGCCGAACAGGGTCATGCACTTCCACCATTTGGCTTGGAAGGCCACATCGCAAATCGCCATCTATTCCATTGGCAACGCCAAATAGCCCCATTACATTGTGTGGTAGTTTAGAGCCGGCACCTAGTTTTTGATTATCTACCCTAGAAAAATAATATTCTAAATTAATGCCACCGCAAACCGGGGCAACCGCTTTTAAAATATTCAATAAGTACCGTCCATCCGGATCTATTTTGTAATCGTATGAATTGAGAAAGGAACGCCTGTCTAAAAACAAACCTCTAGATATATTTCTGTTTCCAACTATGCATAATGCATTGGTTGCATGATTAAGTTCGGGCCGGGGCTCAAATAAAGAAACCGATCTGATTTTTATTTTTTCATGTATTTTTTGAGGGGTTAATTGGGTATTAATCGATTCAAATCTTCTAGATCTTTCACGGGCATTTAGTGCCAATGCTTCCTGAAAAATAGCTTCATTTTTTTTGTGTAAGGATAGGTTATTGGGCAACAGCGTTTCTTCGTCGTAAAATACCGCTTCATCTCTAGTGGTATCGTGCAAGGCTCCTATAAATTGTGTGCTATCGGGTATATGAATGCCTTTTTCGGCAAGTAGTTTCCTTACTTCTGTATGGTTGGCCATATTGCTCATAATGCGAGCATTAACCGAACCGGCTCTTCCCGAACAGGCGCCACAATCGTAGGCCGCATAGTGTGGATTGTTCACGCTGCTAGCCCCATGCCCTACCAAGTAAACAATGGGCGCAAAGTTGCTTACCAAGCCAATACTTTTTAAAAGTGCCTCTACTCTTTGTGCCATTTCTGCAATGGTATAGCCAATTTGTAGTCCTTTTTCCGTTTCACCGTTATTTTGAATGGTTAAAGTGGATGCTTTTTCCATGTGTTTCAATGAACTAGCAGTAGCAGGCGTAAAAGAAGGTTTAAACAAATTGATTAACAGCCTAAAAGCCGACCAAAATCCAAGTGTTTGCGAAATAATCCAACCGGAGTAGAAAGAATGCGAATGTTTGCTAAAATGAACGTCTATTTCGCGTTTTTTATGTGTATTTTCTTCCTTCACCAAGTATTTTGGCGTTACCGGTGCCGGACAGAGTTTGGTGTAAAAATGTCCTTCATCGGGTTTAAAGTAAAATTCTACGCCAAAAAAACCTGGGGTAGCAAATGTTTCGCAAAGCGAATCGGTTTGCTCCAAATACCGCCGGAGTGAACATTCTCTATCATCTATACAAAAAAGTGCTTGGAACGATTTTGTGGTTACGGGCTTGGCCGAAAAAGTTTCTTGTTGTATACCTGCTAACACCTGATCGTAGTAGGTCCATTCAAAAGTTTCTTGCCAAATACGCATTACCTCATGGTATTCTGTGGTAGGTACCGGTGCAAATAGTGGTTCGGGTATTTGGGTGTTGGTGATGCTTTGGTCTAGTGGTTGCCACTTATCTTGTAACTTGTAATATAAAGCATCTAATTCCAACAACAATTCAATGGTAACCAAATCGTGGAAAGTGATTGCTTTACTGTCAAGCAAGGTAGATGGATTGTCTTCAATAGCCGATACCATGCCCGACCAACCCTGATGTGCAAAGTGTTGATCGAATAAATATTGCTCGTACAAAGCTTCGTTGGTACCAACAATTTTTTTGAGTAAATCAGCAATTGCACATTGGTTGTTCAGTAATAGTTGCTTTACTTGCTTTGTTTTAAAAAAGCTACTAAAGCTGTTTCTTTCCATTTCTTGTACAGATGCCAATAAACCTTTTTGTTTTACCGGAAAATTCCAGATGGCAATACCTTGATCTAAATAACTACAAATAAGCCTGAATAAAATAGGGTGTACCAACGCATCCAAATCGATAGAATAAACATCTTTCCACAAACTTCGTAAACGGCCAATACGCTCTTTAGGTTTGCTAGGATATTTTTTTTCCAACAGCCTATGTAACCATTCTTGTGTGGGTATTGTGCTTTTTGTACGTTCAATTGCTTGTATTAACGCCTGTTCCTGGATGCGCTTGGTGGTGTAATAGCCTCTAAATTCGTCAAGTGATAGGTAGGTTTTGTAGCCAAAAATGCTGCTTGCATTGTTCAACGCTTCGTGAAATGATTCTTGTTGAAATGCATGCAGGGTATTGTGGTGCACAAAATCTTTCAAAGGAGCTTGTGCAGGCAAATAGTGTTTTAAATGGTGCAATATTTGTTCAATATTGGAAATGTTGGAGGATGGGTGCTGCATAAGAAGCTACTTGTGGTGATAGAATGGGAGAAAGGCAGGGTTAGTTGAAAAAAACTTGCATTTGTAATAATGCTGCCCCCTTGTGGTCCGTTAGTTTGCCACCTGCATCGTAAATAGGTCGGTTTTGATAGGCAGCCGTTAGTTTGAAATTTTGCCCGTTCAAAAACCAGTTGCAGCCAATATCAATAAAATTCATGGCCTTGTTGAGCCGCTCGTAATTGGCATGTTGTATAGACAAATATGGCATAAGAGTTGTGTGGCCAATGAAATTATCTTTTAGCTTGTACCCTGCTTGCAAGTACCAAACATTACCCGTACCATACATCGGAAAACCATTGCCCGAACCATTTAAAATATTGGTATTGTTTGTGCCGTTTGCAGGATTCATTACAGCCGCATTTCGAATGTAATTGCTTCCAAAATCAAAGTGTGTAAAGCAAGCATAGGCATTGAAAGCAGCTCCTTTTTTGCCAATTGTTTTTTCCATGAATACATCCGCGGCCAATTGAAGCATGTTGCTTTCAATGGTGTCTTTGTTGTTGTCTGCTAAGCGCCACATGGCTTTTGGTTGATAAATGCCTCCAATGCCCAATGTGAGGATGTTTTTTTTGCCTAAATATGTGCTTGGCATGTACGGAACCAAATTGCTTTCTTCCTCTTTCAGCTGGTATTGGATATAGGTATTCCACTGTTTGCGAGCGGGTTTTTGAGAAAAACTGGCATACTTACCAATAGAAGTATTGTAATTAGATTTTTGAATAGCCATTGGGTCCGATATAGATAATCGGTAATCTATTTTACCTATTTTTCCTTTAGCATACATACTAAGTTTTCTTAAAAATTGGTCAGTTACATCGTTGGTAGATTGTTGAAATAGGGGAGCATCTACCCCAAGAATGGCGCCTACAGCAGGAGCAGCAAATCTCGATAATCCACTCCAAGCAGTTAATCCCGCACCAACCGATAGCTTTTTTTTATCCACGGCATATTCGCCAATGGCATCATGAATAAAAAATCCCAGTTTTCTATCGGCAATGTTGTTGAAGTTGTTTTCGCCCCATTGGGTGTATATAAACACGTTGTCGGATAGTTGACTATATGCCTGCACCCGAAACCTACGGATACCAATATCGGAATGGTTTTTTTCCGGAAAACCAAAAATGGTCGATCCTTCGTTGAGGCTTTGTTGGCGCAGCCACACTTGATTGAGCATGGTTACTTTTACATATTGAGAACCATCTTTATTTAAGTTTATTTTTCGGTCTTTTGTGCTTGCTGTTTGTGCATGGCTAATCAATGCCCATGCAGTTAATATCAGCAAAAAGCAAATGCGGTTTAGATTTTTCATTTTTAAAATAATTATCATAACGAAATCGGTTAAATGTATCCAAAGGAATTCAACCGATTTGTGAGGGTAATCAGGTTTGGGAAAATGGCTAATCAGCAATAACTGCAAGCGCGCGTACTTGTAGCTATTGATTACAATAAAAAATATTGGATTAAGATGCGGCTTTGATGGTTTTCAACTTTTTTTTCCGAGCTGCCATTTCGTGTTTAGAAATTAGTTCATGGTTATCGGTACCTATTATTTCTACGCGACCTCCTGTGGCTTCGTAATCATGCTTAAAATGATGTAGGCTTTCTAAAACAGAGTGGTCAATAAAATGCGTATTTTCCAAGTCGATGGTTACATGAAAACCGGTTGGAATAGCTTCAAGTTTGCGCTTGATGCCTAAGAAATTGGTGAAAATGGCCGCCTCACTAATTTCTACTAAGTATTCATCCCCCTCAAAAGATACAATTGTAGGGGCTTTAAAAAAGTAACTTAATGGAGCGCCATGTAAAAAGTGAAGAATCAGTTTTAAAGCAATACCTGCACCAATTCCCACCAACAAATCTTCATACATAGTAAAGAAAATGGTGATTAAAAAAACTGCCAACTGTTCTTTCCCAATTTGGAAAACATGTATAAATTCTTTTGGATGCGCTAGTTTAATACCCACCGTTATCAACATAGCCGCTAGGGCCGTGTTAGGGATGAGTTCAATTAAGTGAGAACCAAGTAAAACAAATACTAGTACAAAAAAACCATGAAAAAAGTTAGCCCAACGTGTTTGAGCGCCGCTGTTCACATTGGCCGAGCTACGTGCTACTTCCGAAATCATAGGCATGCCACCCAAAATTGCGGCTAATGTGTTGCCAATACCTACTGCAATCAAATCTTTATTGGCATCTGATTTTCGTTTGTATGGATCTAATAAATCTATTGCCTTTACGGTTAATAGCGACTCCAAAGTGCCTACCAAGGCAAACATTACCACATACTTAATAAATGTGCCGGTTGAAGATAAGCCGCTAAAGCTAATATTTACCTTAATATTATCTAGTAGGTTTCCTATATGTACAAGTGCATATGATGGTTCGGAAGTTTGAAAGTTCATCAACAGTTCTGCCGGTATGGCTATTAACAATACCACCAAAGGAGCGGGTACCATTTTTACATACTTGTTCTTGATATGTGGCCAGCCAAACAACACAACTAGGCTTACTACACCAATGCAAGTAGCTTTGATATCAATTACTTGCAAAAAACTAGGAATGGCTGCGTATAGTTGCAAAGGACTTTTGCCTTTTGTTAAAAACGGATTGATATCTAGTAAAATTGGTATTTGCTTGGCTATGATAATTAAGCCAATAGCTGCCAACATACCATGAATGGCTGAAAGAGGAAAAAAGTCGACCAGCTTTCCTAGTTTCAATACGCCAAACAGTATTTGAATAACACCGGCTACCAACATAGCGCCTAAGGCAAGATGCCACCCTTTTTCGCCACCGCCAAATTCTGCTACAGAACCCGCAACAATGACAATTAGTCCGGCTGCCGGGCCTTTGATGGTTAATCTAGAACCCATCACAAAGCTCACTAGCATACCTCCAATAATGGCTGTTATTAAACCCATTAAGGGTGGAAAATCCGATGCCTTTGCAATGCCTAGACTCAGCGGTAGCGCCAATAAAAAAACAGTAAATCCCGAAACAATATCTTTTCCAAAATTTTGTTGTAACCCTTGTAACCCATCTTTGGGTAGAGGTAATTTGGAGAGTCTTTCCATGGTAAAAGCTTTTTTGTATGAAGGAATAACGACACTTTTTTCATATGGCGTGCAGTCAAATTCCCTTACGAGTAGCTTTATTCCGAAAGTCAAGATATCTGGATATAGCATATGCGAGTAAGGATAGATAAATACTAGTCAGCCTTTATATTGCTGTAGTTTTACCTATAAACGAGAAGTAATTGGGGGAAATCAAATACGCAGATTGCGAAACAAGATAAATAGGGGGTTGGTAGAATAAAAAGTAAGAGGTAGCCTATAACTTACCGAACAAATGGTAAACACTCGCTGTTGGGTAACTATATAAATGGGCTGTTCTACATACGAAGGTGTTTCATCTTCATCCTCAACGTCTTCTTCACATATAATAACGGCATGCTTTTTTGTATGCTTTTCAAACAATAAGTCATGGCCTGTTTGTTTGTTTTGTAACGAAAAAGAATAACCCTTTAGTTGAGGTGCTGCTTGAGCTGTATGCAACATTTCTAACCCCGAACAAACGAGAATGACCAAGAAAAGAATACTTAGTCGTAGGAGTTTTATTGGGTTATAAATGTTAATCATATGATGGTTCTGCTACAATAATACGAAGAAACCGCCACAATGAACTTAAACATATAGCTTAAAATGACCGCTTTAAGGCTTATTTAATATTGGTAAAACGATAGTCGATAAAATAAGTTATTAAAAATTGTCAAGTTTAAGAAATTGGTTGATTGTATCTAAAACAACAGCTTGTAAGCTATTGGTGTTTTCGTACACTTGCAATTGCCTATCGGCACCGGTTCCCCTGAGCAGCATAGCCGGTATGGTTTGCAATGCTTGCTGACAGTGTATTTTACCGGAAATATCATCTACAAAATCTAATAATTCCAATATCAGTTGCTGTGTAGGCAATTCGGCTTCTTTACCAAAATCTATCATTTTACCTTCCGTTCCGTAACGGCCGGCACGCCACTTGTTTTCGTTGAGTAGGGCTCTATGATAGTGGATAAAGGATAGATTTTTGTTTTGCAATTGATACAGTTTTACACAAATCGATTGAAACAATGCCGAAATAGCAATCGTTTCTTTCACCGTCATGGGTACGTCACAAATGCGCAATTCTACGGTGTTAAATTGTGGATGCACACGTAAGTCCCACCAAATTTTTTTGGCATTATCAATGCAATTGGTTTTTATCAGTAATTCAATATAGTTATCATAGGCTTCTATGCTTTCAAAATAATCTGGGATGCCGGTTCGTGGAAATTTGTCAAAAATTTTTGTTCTGTACGATTTGTAGCCGGTTTTTCTACCTACCCAAAAGGGCGAATTGGTGCTCAATGCATATAAGTGGGGTAAAAAGTTTCGGGCACTGTTGGCAATGTGTAGGGCTGTTTTGCGGTTGGGCATGCCTACGTGCACATGTAATCCAAATACCAAATTGCTACGAGCAGCTTCTTGCAGTTCGTTCACAATTTGACTATACCGAACGTGTTCAGTAATCAATTGCGTATTCCAATGGCTAAACGGATGGGTGCCGCTTGCCCCCAATGAGTAGCCTAAACTATTGGCAATACTATTCACGGTTTGGCGTAAATGTATAATATCTGCCTCCGCCTCAACAATCGATTGGCAAACGGCCGTTCCTACTTCTACCACCGCTTGGTGCATTTCGGCCTTTACTTTTCCCGGCAATAATTTGGCGCCCTCCAAAACAATTTGTTGTTGGTGGCTCTTTAGTGCTTGGGTTGTAGGGTCCAAAACCATGTATTCCTCTTCAATACCTAAAGTGAAATGGTTGTAATTTAATGGCATAGCAGCTATAAAAAGGGGTAAGTGCAAACGCTGTGCAAAGTAACTTATTTTAAAGAATATACCTGCAGATATACCGCTTTCCGTTTGTTTAGGTTTTTTTCAGCTTCAAAGTAGTTTTTTTAGGTGGTGAGCCAGAGGCCGGTACTACGTATACAGCTGCATTGGCGTTGGCACCGTTCAACAGTGGGAGCTAGGTTGAACAACCTGTAGAAATATTACTACTGCATTAGAAATGGCTTTTCAATTGCATTGAGCATGACAGGAAATTACATGCTTTCTATCTCACTGCTGTGAGTACTAAAAGCTAAAGAGCCCAATTTAAAGAGAAAGCTTAAATAGTATTGTACTTAACTATATTGGTAGGAAACAAAAAAGGTATGGTAGAAAAACCGTTTTGATGGTACAATATTGTAGGAAAATTTTGGCAACCAAACAATGTTGGCAAATAGACTATTACCTAAAGTGCACTAAAGCAATCTTTAATTTTGCCGCAAACATCTGATGCAACCATCTTTTCGGCAAGTAATAGCATGTTGCAAAAGGCTTTTGCAGTACTAATGCCATGCCCAATAATTACGGGCTTTGCAACACCTAATACGGGTGTGCCGCCATAGTTTTCATAATGGAAGCGCTGAAAGTAGCTATCGTTTTCAATGCCCCTGAATTGTGCAATGTCGTAAACGCTTTCGGCTAGTTTTAGCACTACGTTACCTGTAAAACCATCGCAAACCATTACATCGGCTTTGTTGGTAAAAAAATCTCTACCCTCAATATTGCCAATAAAATGAATGCTTTTGTTGTTTTTTAAAAGCGGGTAGGTGGCTTGAGCCAACATATTGCCTTTGCCCTCTTCTGCCCCCACGTTCACTAGGCCAATTCTTGGATTTTCTACGCCCAAGATATGTTTGGCATACAAACTTCCTAGTAGGGCAAATTGATTGAGGTGTTCAGGTTTACAGTCGGCATTTAACCCTACATCTACCAATAAACTGATGTTTCCGCTCATTTGCGGTGTAATGGTAGCAATTGTAGGACGAATAACGCCTTCCAATGCTTTGATACTAAACATAGCGCCTACCAACATGGCTCCGGTATTACCTGCACTGATGAAAGCGTCTATTTTTCCGGATGCCAACAGCTGAAACCCTACGGCAATAGAGCTGTTTGTTTTTTCTTTCAGCGCTTTGGTTGGGTGCTCGTGGTAGCCAATTACTTCAGGTGCATGCACAACATGCAAAAGAGGCGAGGCTACAGCATGCTCGTCTAATAACGAGTGGATGGTAGTGGCTTCGCCTATGCAAAATATATTTACTGCTGCATTATTTTGTTGTAGTATGTATTGTTGAAGACCTTTAACCGCTTCTAACGGTGCAAAATCTCCTCCCATCATGTCTATGCCAATATTCATGTGCAGCTAGGTAATTAATGAGGTAAAAATCGGTAACATACTTAAAAGAATAACGGTATGCCCGATTAATAGCAAATTAAGCTTTTAGAGGAGCTTTTTCAGCTACCAATTTACCTTTATAAAACAATTTCCCTTCGCTTACGTGTGCACGGTGGCGAACATGTAATTCTCCGGTAGTGGTATCTTTGCTCAAAGTAACTTCTTGTGCTACGTAGTGTGTTCTTCTTTTAGCACTGCGTTGTTGAGAATGTCTACGTTTAGGATTAGGCATAACTTAAATTTATAGTATCAAAAAATATTAATCTAAACCGTTTATTTTATCTAAGCCTTTCCATATTGGACTAGCTTCTTTCAAAATATTTTGTTCCATTTGTTCTAGCTTGTGTAGCACTTCTTTGTTACACAAATCACCACCTCTTTCCTCTTCTGCACACATTTTTGTCATTGGTAAGCTCAGATTGATAAATTCAAAAATCCAATCTGCTACATAAATGTGGCTTTCGCCCCTGCTAATGTAATATATGTCGGGGTCTTCTTCCTGCTCGTTCATCAAATCGGGATTTTCTACCAATTTTACTACGATGTTAAATTCGTCCCACAACTGTTTTTTGAGCGGATTACTGCATCTGTCGCATTGTACGTTTGCAAATCCATCTACATCAAACTTTAATTGTAAAAAACTATTTTCCTTAATTAAAGTTAGCTTTACCCTTGTATGGCAACCTTCAAAATCTTGAAGTCCATAAGGTTCAAAAAAAGAATCGTTGATTTCGTATTCAAATACGTGTTCTCCGGGTTTTAGTCCAACAAACGCAATTTCAAACGCTCTACGATTACTCATATCCCACCTTTTTAGGGTCGGCAAAAGTAAACTAATTATGTAACATAGCAAAAGTAATTTTTTCGGTTTTCGGTTATTGTGTGGTACTATTGGTATACATCCATTAATTTTCAGCAACAACTTGCTACATTTACGGTATGCGGGTGATAAATTCAATATGGCTACGGCAGCAAATACGTTGGTTCTTGCCATTGGTTTTGGCAATTGCTGTTAAGTTAATATCGCTCAACGAAGTCCTTGTAGAACGTTTTTATTCTACATTTTTTTTTCATTATGTCACCATGCCTCTCCGCTTTGTTATGTGCAAAGTGCCTTTTAGTGTTGGGGATTGTTTGTATGTGTTAATTGCCTTAGTATTTGTTTATCAGGGTATAGTATTTGCCAAGCGAGCATGGCGTCTTGTGTTTACCTTACATTTTTACCGAAAGTGGTTAGCTAGCATAATACCTAATTTTCTTTGGCTATATATTGTATTTAATGTTTTGTGGGGACTGAATTATAATCGACTTGGTGTAGCGGCACAAATGCATATAGTTAACCAACCCTATACTGCTGAGCAATTAACCAAAGTCAATTGTTACTTTTTAGAGCAAATGAATGCTCAACGCTTACTTGTTGGCGACTCTATGGTTACCTATCCGTCAACTGATAGCTTGTTTAAGTGGTGCATTCAAGCGTATGACACTTGCGCTAGTCGGTTACCTTTTTTACGCAGTCATCGTTTAAATATTAAAAGTTCGTTGTTGACCAAGGTTGTGAGTTATGCGGGCTATTCTGGTTATTACAATCCCTTTACTACCGAGGCGCAAGTAAATACCGATTTGCCTCCCTTTTTACTCCCTTTTGTTTGTACCCATGAATTAGCGCATCAAATAGGTTATGCGAGTGAAAGTGAGGCCAATTTTATTGCTTATTTGGTATGTAGCAGTAGTAGTAATCCATATTTTCGGTATTCAGCTTTTTTTGAAATGTATTTAACGGCCAATAGCCAACTTTATCAAGTAGATTACTGTGCTGCACGGGTCAATACCCGTAGTTACCATCAATGGGTAAAAAAAGATATCCAAACCTATAAAGATTTTATTTACGGTAAGCAAAATAGGGTAGAACCAATGGCAAAATGGGTGTACGATAGTTATTTAAAGGCTAATCAACAAACCAAGGGAATTGAAAGTTACGACGACGTAATTGCTTGGATTATTAATTATCACGAGCAATACCCCTAAAAAAAATGATGTTTTTAGCCTTTTTTTGGCAAGTTTAGTAACATCCAATTAACGGCAAGTTGATAACCGGTAAGTCCTAATCCAATTATAGAACCCTTACATTTAGCAGAAACGTGAGATATTTTTCTGAAATCTTCTCTCGCATGTACGTTACTAATATGCACTTCAATTACAGGAGTTGTGATAGCTGCTATACAATCTCCTATAGCAACGGAAGTATGTGTGTAGCCTCCGGGGTTTAGAATGATGCCATCTGCCGAAAAACCTACTTTTTGAAGCTGATTAATCAATTCTCCTTCAATGTTGCTTTGAAAATAGCTGAACTGTATATCAGGGAAATTTTTTTGCAATGTTTCAAAGTATTGTTCAAAAGTTTGTGCTCCATAAATAGATGGTTCTCTGGTACCCAAGAGGTTTAAGTTAGGGCCATTGATAATGGTAATGTGCATAGTTTGAGGTTGTTTTTCGTAAAAAAGGATAGCAAAATAACAAAATAGCCCTTAACAGGGTGGTAAGGGCTATTTTGTTATTTTGCTTATGACAACATTCCAACGAAGTTATCGAATAAATATCTACTATCGTGTGGGCCAGGGGTAGCTTCAGGATGGTACTGTACACTAAAAGCATTTCTATCTTTTAACCGAATACCTTCAATACTATTGTCGTTCAGATTGATATGTGTTACTTCCACATTTGGATGTTGCTTTACAGCTTCCGGATCTACACCAAATCCATGATTTTGGGTAGTAATTTCGCATTGACCCGTAATGATATTTTTTACAGGATGATTTAAACCTCTGTGGCCATGGTGCATTTTGAAAGTGGAAATACCATTTGCTAAAGCTAGCAATTGATGACCAAGACAAATGCCAAATACAGGTTTTCCATCTTCCAATATTTTTTGTACCGTACTTACAGCATAGGGCATTGCAGCAGGATCGCCGGGTCCATTGGAAATAAAATAACCATTAGGTTTAAATGCTTGCAAACGTTCAAAATTAGTTTTAGCAGGATGCACTCTTACATGTACACCTCGTTGAACTAAGCAGTCTAAAATGTTTTTTTTGATGCCAAAATCTAAAACGGCAACTTTCAAATTTGAATTAGTATCGCCAAGTTCGTATTCTTCTTTGGTGCTAACAGTACTAGCCAATTCCAAACCATCCATACTCGGACACTCGGCTAATTGTTTTTTTAGTATGGCTACGTCCAATTCCTCCGACGAAATGATACAGTTCATTGCTCCTTTTTCTCGTATATGTGCTACCAAGGCTCTTGTATCTATGCCACTAATTGCTACAAGTTTGTTAGTAGTAAGGTATTCTTGTAAAGAATGGTCTGCTTGTATCCGGCTATACAATTCTTCCAAATTACGGGCAATTAACCCCCTAATGGTTACACTATTACTTTCTACGTCACTTTCCTTTACGCCATAATTGCCAATATGTACATTATTCATTATTAATACCTGTCCAGTATAACTAGGATCGGTAAATACTTCTTGGTAACCAGTCATACCGGTATTAAAGCAAATTTCGCCGGTGGTGGTGCCAATAGCGCCAAATGCCTGACCATAAAATGTATTACCGTCTGCTAAAACTAAAATTGCTTGTTTCGGAGTTTGAATCATTGTAAAATACTTCGGATTAGTTGAATATAAGTGAAAGATATAAATATTTGTTTATTATAATAAAAAAGGCAAAATCAGGAAAGATTTTGCCTTTTTTTATTATCGATAGAAATGCATTTATTCAGCTGTTTTTTCTTCTGAAATAATTTGTGCATCTTCTGCTACTTGTTCAGTTGCATCAACTGCTTTTTTACTGCGTCCACGACGAGTTTTTTTAGCACCTTCTGAAGCTGCATCTACTGATTTTCCGTAAATTTCGTTGAAATCTACTAATTCAATTAATGCTTTTTCTGCATTATCGCCTGGTCTGATGCCTAATTTAATAATTCTTGTATATCCACCAGGGCGGTCTGCTATTTTAGGTGCAACTACTGTAAATAATTCTTTTACAGATAGTTTATTTTGTAAATAGCTAAATACAATTCTGTGTTGATGACTAATTTGTTCTTTGGTTTCCCCTTTTTTAGTTTTGGTTAATAAAGGTTCAACGTAAGTACGCAAAGCTTTTGCTTTAGCCAAAGTAGTAACAATACGTTTGTGTGTAATTAACTGTGAAGCAAGATTACTTAACAATGCTTCTCTGTGTGCCTTTTTACGGCCTAAATTGTTGATTTTGTCTCCGTGACGCATGACTATTTGTTTTTTTATTCGTCTGCACCGAGTCAGGAATTGCAGATATAGTTGTATAAAACAACAGGGTTAAATATACGTTGTTATAAACTAAGCATCTAAATTGTCAAGACCAAGTTTCACTAAGTCCATTCCAAAACTTAGGCCTCTTTCGGTTAGTACTTGTTCAATTTCGCTTAGCGATTTTTGTCCAAAATTTCTAAATTTCATCAAATCTTCTTGTTCGTAACCTACTAATTCGCTCAGGCTGTTGATTTTAGCAGCTTTTAAGCAATTGAAGGCTCTTACCGATAAATCCAAATCTTCTAAAGGCGTTTTCAACACCTTTCTAAGTTGTAGTATTTGTTCGTCTACTACATCATCTTTTTTCTCTTCTTTGCTATCAAAAGTGATGTTTTCATCGGTAATGATCATCAAGTGCTGAATCAAAATTCTAGAAGCTTGTTTAACAGCATCTTCTGGATGTATAGTGCCGTCTGTAGCTACATCAAGAATCAATTTTTCGTAGTCGGTTCTTTGTTCAACACGGTAATTTTCAATACTGTAACGAACGTTTTTGATAGGGGTATGTATAGAATCAATGGCAATGTAGCCAAATGGACAGTCTTTAGGTTTGTTCTCTTCTGCAGGAACATATCCACGTCCTTTTGCTATTGTTAGTTCTATATCAATTTTAGCACTACTATCAAGGATGCATAAAACCAATTCCGGATTCATTACCTGAAAACTTTGGCTTGCTTCGCCAAGCATTGCAGCCGTGAATTCGGTTTTGTTTTTAATTGAAAGTGTGATTTTTTCATTAGAAACATCGCCTTCAATTTTCTTTTTGAAGCGAACTTGTTTCAAATTCAAAATGATTTCGGTAACATCTTCAGTCACTCCTTTAATGGTAGCGAATTCATGATCTACACCTTCAATTTTGATACCAACTATAGCATATCCTTCCAAGCTACTCAATAAAACTCTGCGAAGTGCGTTACCTACTGTTAAACCATAACCTGGTTCTAGTGGACGGAATTCAAATAAGCCTTCGAAATCGGTTGCTTTTTGTAAAACAATTTTATCGGGCTTTTGAAAGTTTAATATGGCCATATTAAAACTTGTTTTTGTTTTCGGTTATTGATGTTAATACAACATCAACTGTTTTTATTTCTAAAAGATATAAAAGGTAAGGTGAAGTGATTAAGAAACCACTTCACCTTATTATTATTTACTGTACAACTCTACAATCAATTGCTCTTTGATATTTTCTGGAACATTTTCTCTTTCAGGATAGGTAATGAAAGTTCCTTTTTGTTCTGTCTCGTTCCAATCTACCCAACTAAATTTAGGGTTTTTACCACGAGTTTTACTTACAATTGATGAGTTGGCACCACTTTTGGGTTTGTAACCAATGATGTCACCCGGTTTACAAGAGTAGGACGGTACATTCATCACAAAACCATTTACAGTAATGTGTTTGTGAGAAACCAATTGGCGAGCTTCTGGACGGCTAGCTGCAAGTCCTAAACGATATACAGTATTGTCTAAACGTGCTTCTAACAACTTAATCAAGTTTTCACCAGTTACACCTTTAATACGTGCAGCTTCTTCAAAAGTTTTGCGGAATTGTCTTTCAAGTAATCCGTAAGTGTATTTTGCTTTTTGTTTTTCTCTTAATTGCAAAGCATATTCGCCAAGACTTTTACGTTTGCGAGCAGCTCCGTGTTGACCGGGAGGGTTGCTATTTTTACTTAACCATTTGCCATTTCCAAGGATAGGTTCACCGAAAATTCTTGATATTTTGGTCTTAGGACCTGTGTAACGTGCCATAGTATTGTTTTCTGATTTTTTATTGACGATGTACAATCATTAAAAATCTAAAATTAATTGTACATCCTATATTAATTTATAATTGAAAATTACGAAGTACAATTAATTATACTCTTCTTTGTTTAGGAGGACGACAGCCATTGTGTGGCATTGGAGTAACATCTTTAATAGAAGTAACTTCTATACCATTTTGGGCAATCGATCTGATAGCACCTTCACGTCCACTACCAGGTCCTTTTACAAATACATCTACTCTTTTCAAACCAGCTTCAAATGCAACTTTAGCTGCATCTTGTGCTGCCATTTGAGCAGCGTATGGAGTATTTTTCTTGGAGCCACGGAAGCCCATTTTACCAGCACTAGACCAAGAAATAACTTGACCTGATTTGTTGGTAAAAGAAATAATAATGTTGTTGAAAGTAGCGCTAATACGTACTTCCCCAGCTGCATCCACTTTTACAATTCTTTTTTTGGCTGCTGCTTTTGCACTGTTTTGTGCTTTTGATGGTTTTGCCATGTTTAATTAGGTAATCTGAGTTAATAATAGATGCCCCTCCATCTACATTATGCACATAGACATCCGGCGGCGTATACAAAAAACAATTCCAAGTAATTGCTTACTTGGAGTTTGTTTCTATTTCTTAGGTGCTTTTTTCTTACCAGCAACTGTTTTACGTTTACCTTTTCTAGTACGGCTGTTCGTTTTGGTTCGTTGACCTCTAACTGGAAGTCCTTTTCTGTGACGAAGACCGCGGTAGCAAGCAATGTCTAACAAACGTTTAATGCTCATTTGCACTTCGCTACGCAAAGCACCTTCCACTTTAAACTCATTGTTGATAATGTTACGGATTGCAGTTTGTTCTTCATCATTCCATTGATTTACTTTTTTATTAATATCAATGCCTGCTTTCTCCAATATGTATTGTGCTGTAGAGCGACCAATACCATAAATGTATGTAAGGCCTATTTCGCCTCTTTTATTTTTAGGTAAATCTATACCGGCAATACGTGCCATAATTTCAATGTTGCTTTTTTAATAATAAATCTGTTTCAGCCAAATACCAATATAATATGTATTATCCTTGTCTTTGTTTGAAGCGAGGATTTTTTTTGTTAATAACATATAGCTTTCCTTTTCTCTTCACAATCTTGCAATCTGCGCTACGTTTTTTAATTGCTGCTCTTACTTTCATGATGGGTTTGATTTTCCTTATTTGCTAAAAGCTAAGATGATTAGCTGTTGTAACCTATTTTATTATTTGTATCTGAAATTAATTCTACCTCTTGTTAAGTCATAAGGACTCATTTCAACACCTACCTTGTCTCCAGGAAGTATTCTAATGTAGTGCATACGCATTTTACCAGAAATCGTGGCAAGTATTTCGTGCCCGTTTTCTAATTTTACTCTAAACATTGCATTACTCAATGCTTCAAGTATCTGTCCGTCTTGCTTAATAAGTGGTTGTTTTGGCATAATTTTTTCGGGCTGCAAAGATAGACAAGTATTTCTAATAATGAAAAAAAAATCAAAAAATTATCCACATTATTTTTTTGTTTATTTGTTCCGTTCTTTTTCTACACTAGTGATAAGCCTATTAATTATTTTGTAACATATTGGTTCAATTCTGTTTTCCGTGTTTAAACTGCTTACTACTCTTTGCTTTTTTCTAACAATTTTTGTTTTCTTCTTTTTTTCATGCTTCTTTGTAATTATTGCATTTATTCAATCAATTCTTTTAGGTATGCATAAATTCAAGTTGATTGCTTTTTTTTCGCTCGTTATGATTGCTTGCAGTAACACAACGGTTGATACTTCAAGTTCACAAATGGTACAACCTATTGTACATTTCGATACGCTGTCTCCAACCGAAAAGCTCTTTTATATGCGGCAGGCCGAAGAGTTGTATAAAAATATTTTGCTAAAAAATAGGGCTTTTAGTGGAGGGATACTTGTAGCAAAAAATGGTGATATTGTTTTGGAAGATTACCAAGGGTTTATTGATTTCAAAAATAAAATTCCTATCACTGCCAATACGCCTATTCATATAGCTTCTACCTCCAAAACTTTTACGAGCATTGTAATACTACGGTTAATGGAGCAAGGTAAATTATCGCTTGACCAAACAGTGGATAGTTTTTTTCCCTTATTCCCTTACAAAAATATATCCATAAAAGATTTACTAACACACCGAAGTGGCCTTCCTAACTATACCCATTTTATGGATGGCCCATCTGTTAGTGTCATAAAAAAACGAAACAAAAAGGGTAGAATCATCAAAATATTTCGACTAAAAAACGATAGTTATGTTCCCACAGAAAAGTTTGTTACCAACCAAAGTCTCCTCAATTTCTTAATCACCCGTAAGCCTGCACCCAATGCAATGCCCAATCGAGCGTTTCAATATTGTAATACCAATTATGCACTACTCGCCTTAATTGCAGAACATGTTTCCGGGATCTCATTTCCTAATTATCTGCGTGATAGCGTTTTTTTACCACTTGGAATGAAAGACAGTTATGTATTCAGTATTCAGGATACAAATCATTATATTCCATCCTATCAACCCAATGGCGCTCTGTTTGGAATTCAAAAGCTCGACTGTGTTTATGGAGACAAAAATGTGTACAGTACAGTCCGCGATTTATTAAAATGGGATATTGCGCTTTATCAAGCACAGATCGTATCGGCTAATACCCTCAATATGGCCTTTGCACCTTACAGCAATGAGCGTAGGGGAGAGCACAATTATGGTTTAGGTTTTCGTTTATTGGTACGTCCAACCGAAACAATAGTGTATCACAATGGTTGGTGGCATGGTAATAATGCCGTCTTTAAACGTTTGATTAAAGATACCGCAACTGTAATTGTTTTAGGAAATCGGTTTAATAAGGGTATTTATGCAGCCGGTAAAATTTCTTCCATTTTCACCGGAGGTATAGATACAACCAAGACAATCGATTAAATTATCTTTTGTATCATTATTTGAGGGCGTTCCCCTTTGGGTCGGGCTTTTTGCTTTTACTCTTCGCCGCCACCTTTCAGGATGTCGGCTGTGGGGTAATCGCTTCAATCCTATGGACAGATTAAATTTGGACGAGCTGTAGATTATGCTTCATGGCCATTTTGTTAAGCTGTTTTAGCTGGACTTCTTTAATTTGTTTTTCGTATTGCTCTATGCCTTTTTCTACAAATGCTGTTCCTTTGGTCATTACACGGTAATAGTAAGTGGCTATTTTTCTTGCAATGGCCTTGATGGCTACGGCACTACCTTTTCTTGCCCTTATCCGCCTGCCGAACGAGCCTAGTGCTAGGTGTTTGCTGGTAAGGATGCCTTGTGCCACATTACGGAATAGCTGCCCTGCATTGTTGTGCCGTTTCATAGTGATGCGTTTACTCATTTTGCCCGAACTAGCTCTCATAGGTGCTACTTTAAGCCAACTAGTAAAATGTTTTTCGCTCGGCCATGGACTCATGTCTGTACCTACTTCGCTCATTATCTGTAAAAAACTGTAATCCGTTATTCCGGCTATGTTGATGGGGTCTTTGCCTTCGCTTAACTTCAAAAGGGGCTGATGCAGGTTGCTGATAGTAGGCTTGTTGTACCGGATGGGCTTACGGGCATTACTAGTATCAATGTCATCCTTGTCCCGGGTCATGGTTAGCAGCTGCTGTTCTATTTCCTTATCACATTCGCCAATGAGCTTATTGTAGTAATGCCATGTAGACAATGCCTGACGAAGGGCGAAAAGATGTTCGTTGCGGTAATGGCCGTGTAAGGATTTGAGTATTTGTTCACCTTTCTTCTCTTTTAGTTGCGATACGCATAATTGCAGCAATATTTCAGGACGTCGCTCGCCTGACACGATGGCCTCAATAATGCGAAGCCCGCTTGTTCCCGTAATGTCGCTGATGACTTCAGCAAGACGTAGATTCATTTGTGTAAGTGCTTTTTGCATCAGGTGCACTTGCGTGGCGGCGGCACGGATGTGGTCTTGCCTGAGCCTGAGATAACTCCTAACAATGCGTATGTCGCTGCCAGGTATAAAACTTTTGCGCAGCAAGCCATAGCTATGGAGTTGCCGCAACCATTGGCAATCCTTTACATCGCTTTTGCGACCCGGCAGGTTTTTTACATCCCGTCCGTTCACTAGGTAAACTTCGATGCCGGCCTCTTCTAAAACACTATACAGCACTACCCAATATACGCCGGTTGATTCCATCGCAACCGTCGTTATCTTTTGTGAAACAAGGTAATCTCGAAGCGCATTGCAGTCTTCCGTAAAAGTCGGAAACACCTTGATGTTTTCTTCGCCCGTAGCTACATAGAAACTTCTGCTGCCAATATCTATACCGGCGGCATGCGGATGAACGATTACAAGATCATTTTTCATACAATAAGTTTAAAAGAAAAAAAACAAAGGCCGATTGTGGATTTGATAAGATAACATCCTATACGGGAATACTATAAACAGCATCGCCAATAAATATTTCATTACACAATCGGGACAAGATTCCCTAACAGGCAGTTAGCACTAAATTGGAGCACTGACACTTCCTTTGTGATATACAACTCTAAGATACGAGTACTTATGTCCCTAGCAAATTTACCACCGAAAGGTGGGTGGACTTCCCTAACGCGACAAAATACGCACTTACGCATTAGTTTTTGGTACTTGATAGCCTTTTTCATTGATTAAATAAGTGCCGAAAGTTCCATGCACCCCTGCAAGGTGGTTTCGCCAAGTGCCGAAAGCTCCGTGCACCCCTGCAAGGCGGTTTCCCATAAGCGGGAAAGCTCCGCGCACCTTTGCATGGCGGTTTCCCATAAGCGGGAAAGCTCCGCGCACCCGTGCATGGCGGTTTCCCATACGTGGGAAAGCTCGCACACCCCTGCACGAAAGTCTTTACTTGAATAATAGGGTAATGTAGCGGTCAATTGCTTGCTTTCGGTAAAATTGGGCATTAGCCAAACTAGGCTAAACATCGTTTGCGGTGGCTTTTTTCTGAAAGGTTTGCAGGTGGCACATCACCAAAAATGGTTATCCATGCCAAAGCAGCCGTTAACAACCACAATGCTTCCGCATAATACCAAACACCCAAAAAACAAAATAGGTGGAAAATGTGGATAGAGCCCCCAAAATGGAGGCTATCCATTATCGTACAATAGTAATACTGCCACTAATGGGCGGTCGTCCGTTTTTAAGCTGAATCACATAATAATAAGTGGCAACCGGTAAGGATTGACCATTGTAAGTGCCATCCCATCCATGTAAATTATTATAGCCAACAGAGTGAAAAACCCGTTGACCAAATCGGTTAAACACTTCTACAATAGCACTTGGATAACTTTCAATAAAGTCAATTCGCCAAGTATCGTTGATGTTATCTGCATTGGGCGAAAAAGCATTGGGTACTTTTAATTGCCGCAATACAACTAAGCGTATGCTATCGGTAACAGCACAGCCGCCAATGCCGGTCAGTGTTAGTCGGTACAAAATCGAATCCACATTGTTAGGAAGGCTTGCAATAGGCACAGCCACTTGGTTGTTGTTCAGATAAGTTGGCAACGGCGTCGACGTCCACTCGAAGCGCAATTCGCTTCCTGAAAAATAGTTTTCGCCATAGAGCGGTTTCACCGGCACCGAACCGCCTTCCAAAACGCTAATGGTATTGCCCCCTAAGGTCAAAGTGGGATAAGGATGTACAACAATGTTCTTGGTTGCCACCGCACTACTACAGCCTCTATTGCTCAAAGCTGTTAACTGTATGGCATAAGTACCGCTTTGACGATAGGTGTACTTTGGGTTTATGATGGTATCGGTAATGCCGTTTGCCAATTGCCATCGCCTAGACGCAATGAAACCATTGGTTGAGGTACTTAAATCAACATATTGAATGCTTTTATTGACACAAATAGCACTATCGCTTGCCGAAAACTTGGCTATAGGCGCATCATAAATGGCAAAGAAAGGTTGTGTTAAGCTATTGACACAGTTCTTGATGCTGGTAATTTGTAATTGTACTTGATAACCTGCGGGTGGTGCTGACACAAGGTAGGTATGCGATTGGTTTTTGAGCGTTCCACCCGTTGCATTATTGGGATCGTCAAAGTTCCATTTGTAACTAAAACCATCTTCTGTGCCATCGGCAATAGTTGATGTACTGCTAAATGTACCTGTGCCCGCCGGCAAACAAATTTGTGGCATGGTGAATGATACATTGGGTAATGGATGGATGGTAACATTTTTACTGGCAGTGTGTGTGCAACCACTATCGGTTGTTATGGTAAAGGCAATGGAATAAGTGCCGGCATTGTTGTATTGCTTGGTAAAAAGGCTGCTGTTGGGCCGGTTGATGGTAGTGCCATCTCCAAAAGTCCACACCCTACTTGTAATCCGATGTATGGGAGTAGTAGCGTTATCGGTTAATGATACGTCCGTTTTGGCACAAGTAGTATTGCCAATAGTAAAATCGGCAGTTGGCTTTGGCCAAATAGTCACGTTTTGGCTTGAACTATCAATACATCCTTTATTCGATACAAAGGTGTATTGTATAGGGTAGGTGCCCGGTGCAATGCTTTGCGTATTGATGGTGCCGTTATTGCTGATAATGGTGCCACTAAAATAAAAAGTGCCACTCATGCCACTCACTTCTCGGGCTTGCGAAATAACTGTTGTAGCGGAAGCGTTACTACAAATGCCCGGTATGTTGGAAAAAACAATATTGGGTATAGCTTGTAAGGTAATGGGTTGCATAAAACTGTTACTGCAAGAAGTACCCGAGTAAGCAACCATGCGTATAGTGTATTGTTTGGTGAAGGGCGCATTTTTAAATGCCGGATACAAAGTGTCGTATGTTTTGTTGAAACTAGGATGGTCGTCAACAGTTTTCCACGAAGGGTTGTTTTCCCAATCCCAATAAATTTCAACTTTGGTCAAGCTGCCAAAATCAACCGTAGAAGTGTTTTTGATTTGCACACGCGTATTGCTACACAAATTTGCCGGATTGATCACTTCCATCGAAGCTTTTGGGATAGATCCATTAACGGTAAATTCTTTCTTTATTGCATTGGAACAGCCTTGTGCAGAGGTAACCGTTTGCGTAATGGTATAAACCGATGCCTGATAAAAAGTTACCATTGGGTTTTTATCGGTCGAAGTAGCAGGTGTTGTGGTACTTCCAGTACCCCTAAATTGCCATACATAAGTAAATGGTAACTGATTGCTATTTCCTTTTATAGAACTGCTATCGTTAAACTGTGCCTGCGCGTCGGCAAGGCATATCTCTGGCATTGAAAAATCAGCTATAGGCGACGGATGAATCTCTAATGGATACAAATAGGGAAGGCTTTTGCACCCTTTTGAATTGATTACTTGTAATTCTACAAAGTAAATACTGTCTTTGGGATAGGTTTGTGCCAAGGTGGTGCCTACGGCGGTATCTAACTTGTTGCCATTACCAAAATTCCATAGCCAACGAGTAAGTGTACCAACATTAGCCACTGATTGATTGACAAATTGAACAGGTTTTTGTGCGCAGTTAGCGGCGTTGCTGATGGAAAAATTAGCAGTTGGTAAAGGATTAACCACAATTGTTTGGGTACACGTATCGCTAGTGCATCCCTCTTTATTCGTAACAGCTAACTGAATAGTAGCCGTTCCTGCTTGCATTAAAGCAATTTGTAAATCAGGTGTGCCAAAGGTTGTGGTATGATTGATTTGCCATAACCAATTAACAATCGACGAACCTGCTGCGGTGCTTTTATCGTTACAGCGAAGTGTGTCTTGCATGCATATTTCTGAGGGGTTTGTAAAGGCAGCAATGGGCAATGGCAGTACTTTGATGGTAACCTCCGAGCCAATATTGTTGGTACATTGGTTGCTATCGGTAATATTGGTAAATGTGTATTTGGTAGTGGTGGTAGGTTGTACAGCCAATACAAAAGTATCGGTATTGATTTGGCTGATGGTTTGGGCGGTATTACCATCTGAGTAGCTAAAGCGAAATGGTGCTTTGCCGGTAAAACGTAGCAAAATATTTTTTGTTCGCCCGAAACAAAGTGTGTCGTTCGTAATGACTGCTTTGAGTGTAGGAAGTGCGTTGGTGATTAATAGTGAGCTCGTAATGGCACTGTTGTCGGCGTTAAATGTGCTGCAACCGTTGTCGTCGGTAACCTTGGTAGCATACAAAACCAAATTATTGGCAGACTGAGCGGTAACTACAAAAGGAGATTGATTGATATTTGAAGTAGTTTGTACGCTTGTTCCATCGAAATACGTAAGCGTCCAAGGTGCTTTGCCCGTGAATGCGATATTTTTATTTACAAGGGTATTGGCACATACGGTATCATCTTTTTCAAACTTGGCTGTAGGTAATTCATTTAAAACTATTTGAATGCTATCCGAAAAGTCGCCACAACCCAAAATTTTAGTAGTTACATAGTATTTTCCACTATTGATCTGTGAAGCGTTAGGAATAATAGGCTCTCGGATATTGCTAGAAAAATTATTGGGCCCCGACCAAATATATTCAGCATCTTGAATTACGCTAGCGCTCAATTTGATATCGCTTCCCATACACAATGTGCTGTTGGTAGTTGGGGCTAAATTGGCAATTTCAAAGTTGGAAAAATACCCTAATCGGCTACCACTATTGGCATTGCCATTTAAAAATCCTAAGTGAAACAATCCAACGCTGTTGGTAATAACCGTACTTCGCCCACTAGGAATGAGGGAGTTGATTTGGGGTAAATTATCTACGTTTATTCTCGCCGCTTTCCATACGCCATTGGTACCGGGCACATCTTCAAAAAAGGAGGCATTGATAATATTGGCTTGGTTATTGAGCAAAAAACCATTCACTTGTGTGGATTTACAGAGAATGTTTAACTGAAAATCTTCGGTGGTACTTCGTACAAACGATACAAGGTTAGAGCCTGTACAACGGATGTTGGGCAAATTAGTACTAGCCATTTCGCCTGCATTGCCGGTTAATTGATAAACATAAGCAGGGTAGGTAGTTTTGATATAGGCACTTGTTTCGGTCAAAGTGCCTTCATATATTTCGCCTCGGTTGATGATTGCTGTAGGGGTTCCATTAATGGCAATTTCGGTATTGTCTTTTGTTGCAAGGACGTAGAAAAAATCTTGATTTATAGAACCTGTAAATGTTAAGTCGCCACGAATAATGATGAATTCATTGCCAATTTTGTCTTCTGGCAAAATTTGATCGCCTACAATATCTCGGTTAGCCGGGGCGGGGGGGGTAGGACCAATAGAGTCGTCGTAAATTGTTATACAAATAGGTTTATCGGCACTTACGCTGCTGCCACCAATATGTTGCGCTCCCAAAAAGCCTAAAGCATTTACCGCAAAAGATTGCCCTTTGTTCAGTACAATGGTAAATGGTTCCTTAGCAGCATGACCAACTCCTTCTTGCGAAAGATTAATTTGGATAGTGGTATTGTCTTCTGTGGCCACAATTACAAAGCCGTTTTTAGGTTGTGGGGTATAATTCCCAACATTAGGCTTGTCTTTTTCCGCGTTGTTAAAGCGGGTTTGCCCGGGGATTAAAAACTTACGGCCTTTACAAATTTTTCCTTTTAGTACAAAAAGTTCCGGGTTGACTGTTTTGCCATTAACTGTACCACCGGCTCTACCTTCTACTTCATAATAAACCGATATAGGCGCGTCGGAGGTAATGTGGATGCCTTTGTTTAAAACAGCATCGGGCGGTAGGTTTTCAATAGCATCAATTTGTGAAGTTACATCAACAGATGTGGCACTATATGCATTCAGTGGCACTCGATAGGTCTTAAAAGATGGGTTAGCGGGCTGACTAATTACAACTGTTGCTTTTCTGTCGTAAGAGGAAATTCTAAAAACAATTGGTTTATTGGCGTGCCCTACACAAACGCTTGGTGCTGCAAACCAAAATTCGGTATCTATTTGGGCTTGTGCAAAACAAAAACAAATGACAAACTGTATACAAAGAAGTATTTTTTTTAACACCATGCGGTTATTGGCTATTGCTGAATAAATATGGTACAAGGTATAAAATTGCATCGACATGGTACGCAGAATTTATACCGCCGGTTTTTGTAATCTTCCTTGTATTTTGAAAATGAAATAGCCCCGAAAGTTGTATAATGATTGTAAAAACATTGTTACTACTTGCGGGGCTAGGTAAGTATATGCCAAAGTAAGAACTATTGGTATTTATTGAGGGTGCGTTTGATTTCTTTTTGGGTATCTCTTTCCTTCAATGTTTCACGTTTATCATAAAGCTTTTTACCCTTACCAAGCCCTATTTCTACTTTTACCAAGTTTTTTTCATTGAAAAATACTTTCAGGGGCACAATTGTGTAGCCCTTTTCTTTCATTTTATTGGCTAGTTTTTTTAATTCGCGCTTAGTAAGTAAAAGTTTGCGATCATGTACTGCAAGGTGGTTATTGGTTGTTCCCAATTTATACTCAGCTATGTATAAACCTCTAACCCAAAGTTCTTGCTGTTCAAAAAGGCAAAAAGCATCATTGAAACTTACTTTGCCTTCTCTAATGCTTTTTACTTCGGTGCCTAATAATGCTACTCCTGCTGTGTATTTGTCTTCTATAGCATAATTAAAATAAGCCTGTCTGTTGTTCATTTCCTTGGCCATAGTAAGCAATAATGCATTTGAAAGTGAAATAGTGCTTTTAGCCTCTAAATAATATGGTCATCAAACTCAATTTGTCTTTCAAATCTTTTCTATCTACAATAAAGTCTAAAAATCCATGTTCCAACAAAAATTCGCTCCTTTGGAAGCCTTCCGGCAAATCTCTTTTGATGGTTTCTTTAATTACCCTAGGGCCTGCAAAGCCAATCAGTGCGCCAGGTTCGGCAATATTAATATCGCCTAACATGCCAAAACTAGCACTAATGCCACCAAAGGTGGGGTCAGTGAGAAGTGAAATGAATGGTAATTTGGCATCACTTAATTGTGATAATTTGCCGCTTGTTTTGGCTAATTGCATTAAGCTAAAGGCACTTTCCATCATTCGGGCACCACCGCTTTTACTGATGACCAAAAATGGTAATTTATGCTCGATGCAATAGTCAACTGCACGACTAAATTTTTCGCCCATGACACTTCCGAGAGAACCACCAATAAATTCAAAGTCCATGCAGGCAATCAACATTGCTTCGCCATTGATTTTGCCTACAGCAACATTCATACTGTCCTTTAAATCGGTTTTAGAATGAATGTCGTCTAGCCTTTTTTGGTAGCTTTTTAAGTCGGTAAATTGGAGTACATCTATGCTTTTGATGTTGGTAAACAGCTCTTCGTATTCATTGTTGTCAAACAAAAATTCGTAATATTCTTCGCTGCCAATTCGGTGGTGGTAATTACATTGGCTACATACGTACAAATTTTCCTTTAAATCGCTCGTGGTACTAATGTAATTGCACTCAGGGCATTTATTCCAAAGCCCTTCTGGTGTTTCTTTTTTATCGGCCGTAGAGGTAAGAATGCCTTTTTTGCGTCTTGTAAACCAGCTTCTACGTCCGGTTTCTTCTGCACCATTGTGTGCTCCGCCTAAATTGGTTTCTATATCTTCTATTTGGTCGTTTTTCATCTGTAATAGGTTGTTTTGTTGTGTCAGATGGGTTGTTTATACAATTGTTTGAAAACGGTAATGATTGTATAAATATGCGTAAAGGGAATCAGGTAATTAACTAGTTAGGCTTCAAAAAGTTCGCGTAAATATTGTTTTTCTTCTTTGAAAGCTTTTCGTGGTGTAAGCCCCAATAATTGAAACATGGCATTGTCGTCGTCAAAGCTTGGGTTGGGAGTCGTTAAAAGTTTGTCGCCTGCAAAAATTGAGTTGGCACCTGCCATAAAGCACAAGGCTTGTTCTGAAAGACTCATGTCGGTTCGGCCTGCACTTAATCGCACCATTGTTTTGGGCATCAAAATTCGGGCAGTAGCAATCATGCGTACCATATCCCAAATATCTACTTTTGGGTTATTGGCCAAAGGAGTACCTTTTACGGGTACCAATGCATTAATAGGTACACTGTCGGGATGGGCTGGCATATTAACTAGTGTATGCAACATTTTAATGCGGTCGGTGTGTGTTTCGCCCAAGCCAATAATACCGCCACAGCAAACGGTTACACCGGCTTTGCGTACATTATCCAAAGTTTGCAAACGGTCGTCGTAGGTGCGGGTACTAATAATAGATTCGTAATGTTCGGAACTCGTATCCAAATTGTGGTTGTAGGAATATAAACCGGCATCGGCAAGTTTTTGGGCTTGTTCTTCGGTAAGCATACCCAATGTACAGCAAACTTCCATACCTATTTCATTAACGCCTTTTACCATTTCTAGTACTCGGTCAAAATCTCGGTTGTTGCGCACTTCGCGCCAAGCTGCACCCATGCAAAAGCGGGTACTTCCTGCTTCTTTCGCCTTTTGAGCATATTCGAGAACCGCTTCTTTTTTCATTAGAGGTTGAACCTCTACATCGGTATTGTATCGGGCTGCTTGCGGGCAATAGGCACAATCTTCGGTACATCCGCCGGTTTTAATACTGAGCAATGTACACACTTGCACTTCGCCGGTATCATTGTATTTGCGGTGCAATGTTGCCGCTTTAAAAACGAGTTCTAATAAGGGTGTGTTATAAATATTTTGTATTTCTTCAAAGGTGTAATCGTTCCTAATTTCTTTCTGCATGATGTACGTTTAAAAAACAAAGATAAGGGGCTGCAACCGAACGATAAACCTAGGGTGAATAATTCATGTGCAACAGAAACAATAAAATAAGGGTTAACCAACTGAATATAAGCTGTTTTGGCGTTTTTTGTTGTGCGTAAATGCCTTTAAAAATGCTCAAAAGTGGCTTGTCCATCTTATGCTATATTTAGATAGCATGGTTTTTACTTTGTACATAATTACTCCATTTGTCAATCGCTTTTTGCATATCGGCGGGTATATCGGCGGTAAAATGCATTTCCTCGCCCGTTGTGGGGTGTACAAAACCGAGTGTTTGTGCATGTAGGGCACATCGTGGGCACGCTTCAAAGCAGTTTTCTACAAATTGTTTGTATTTGGTGTAGATGGTACCTTTTAAAATGCGTTCGCCACCGTATTCCCAATCGTTAAACAGCGTATGCCCTATGTGTTTCATGTGTACCCTTATTTGATGGGTACGGCCGGTTTCCAAAATACATTCTACAAGGGTTACATAATTCATTCTTTGCAAAACCCGATAGTGGGTTACCGCATGTTTGCCAACATCGCCTTCGGGAAATACGGTAAACATTTTCCTGAATTGTGGATGCCGAGCAATATTGCCGGTAATGGTACCCGTTTCGTCTTCCACATTGCCCCACACTAGGGCCATGTATTTACGTTTTACGGTATGGTTGAAAAACTGTTTTGCCAAATGTGCTGATGCTTCGGGGGTTTTGGCCACCACCAAAAGGCCGGTAGTGTTTTTATCTATCCTATGTACCAGGCCATATCTCGGTAATTCATCTTCTGATATGTTTGGATTTTGTTGTAACAGATGGTAGGCTACGCCGTTGAGCAAGGTGCCGCTAAAATTGCCTACTCCGGGATGCACTACCATATTGGCTGGTTTGTTGAGTACCAATACCGCATCGTCCTCGTACACAATGTTCAATGGAATGTTTTCAATTTTTAGCTGTGTATATTCCGGATTGGTGAAGGAAAGTACCACCAATTGGTCGCCGGGCTTTACCCGGTAATTGTTTTTAACAGGGTTGCCATTTACTGTTACCAAACCGGTAGCAATACTAATTTGTATTTTATTGCGGGTGCTACCTTCCACACGGCCATGTATCCATTTGTCAATGCGCATGGGTTCTTGTCCCTTTTCAATTTGGAAAACGCGCTTCTCAAATAGGTCTTCCTGTTGTTCTTCCTGCAAGAGGTCGTCTACTGCTGTCATAGTGCAAATATACTATGGTTGCCGTTTGTGGATAAGTTTGCTTTTGTAAACAGCACATTTCCTATGGCTAATAATAAATTTGCAAAAAGGCGTAGCTGCTTAAGTAAAAGAATGGTGGCGTTGAACTTCCTAGTTTATCAGCAGTGATATGAATAACAGCGGTCCGGAATTGGTACGGTTGCCTACCCATTTTTAATCAAGTGATAGTGGTATGCAAATACTACTAATTTTATATAAATAGCAACAGATGAAACAAGAGGTTTTTTTTAAAGACTTAGGATTAAGAACGTACAAAGAAGTATGGGATTTGCAGGAAGTGCTGTTAAAACAAAATGTAGAAAAAAAAGCTGCTTTGTACAACCATCCAATAGCCCTTGCCGGTAAACAAGCAAGTACCCTACATCATTTATTGTTTGTGGAACATTATCCCGTGTATACCTTGGGCAAAAGCGGTAAAGAAGCCAATGTATTGATTAACGAAGAACAACTCAAACAAAAAAACATAGAATTTTTCCGAATCAATAGGGGAGGCGATATTACGTTTCATGGGCCTCAACAAATTGTTGGATATCCCATTTTGGATTTGGATAAGTTTAAAACGGATTTGGGTTGGTACTTGCGTAGCTTGGAAGAAGTAATCATTCTTACGCTTGCCGAATATGGTATTGTTGGAGAGCGAAGTGCAGGCGAAACGGGGGTTTGGATAGAACCCGGTGTTAAAGGACGCGAACGTAAAATTTGTGCTATGGGGATTAAATGTAGCCGCTGGGTTACCATGCATGGCTTTGCTTTTAATGTAAATACAGATTTAACTTATTTCGACTATATAGTTCCCTGCGGTATTGAAGGCAAAATGGTGACTAGTTTGGAAGAAGAATTAGGTGCCGAAGTGCCAATGGCCGATGTAAAAGAACGCTTAAAGCGCAATTTTGAAAAGGTTTTCGATGCAATTTTGGTATAATCGATTATTTTCCTCTGTTTGTCAATAACAATTTTGGGCTACACGGTAGCCCTTTTTTATTGATGAGCCAGAGGCCGGTACTACTATCCAGCGGCATAGGCGTTGGCACCATTCGTCAGTTATCAGTCTATTGGGCTATTGAAACCTTGGTTTCATTTTGGACAATATGTTTCTTTAAACAAGCCCGCTTCCACAGCCCCATAGATGCTATGCAGCCGAACCTCTACCCCGATTGACGTGGTTACCCCGGTGAGGCCTTGTGTCAGGCTTTTGTGCCGGAGTAAAAACAAAAAGCGGGACCATCGTTTCATATACTTGCTGACGGTGAGCTCCTAGTTGTTTTGATCTGTATTTTCTGCATTTTTTATAGCAAAAGATACATCGTTTGGCAAGGGAACTTGTTCATAGCTGTCCAATTGATCGAGCAGCAAAACCGTTCCCGTATTTTGGTTGTTGGGATGATACATGGGTGAAAATTTGGCACCATACACCCACTCGCTGTACAAATAAGATGTTCGCGAAATAACCGTGCTGGAAAAGCTTTCGTCGAAACCTTGCACAAAAACCAACACTTCGGTGTTGGCATCTATAATATCTTGTTGTGATAGGCCAAACAGTGGACTTTTTTCGTTGATTACATGCACTAAGGTCCAATTGAGAATGAGCGAGGCTGCTTTATTGATTTCCAAATCGAGTGTAAAAAACTTGTTTTTTAAAACATTGTTTTCCATAATGCGCATGGCCACCGTAAGTTGAACCTCCACATTTACTAGGTAATTTTTGGTATATGGCACCATCCGAAACATCAAGGCTACACCCTCTTTGTAGGGAACAAGCAATATGTTTTGGCTGTATTTGATGTATGCTTTTGGTTTGGCAAAGCGACCATAGAGTAGGCCGGTTACCAAGGCGAAAGCCATTAAGCCCACCATTGCCTCAACTGCTGCTGTAAAACTAGCCGCAAAGCCAATAGGATTGATGCGGCCATAACCCACTGTAGTAAAGGTTTGGGCGCTGAAAAAAAAAGCTTCGCCAAATTTTTCGGCCTCCGATACTGCCACCATGCCACTTAAATGCTCAATGCCAATGAGCAGGTACACGGAGGCAAACAGCAAATTAATACCAATGAAGAAAAACAAAATGATGCACAAAAATTTCCAAGTGGGTAGCGACAGTAGGGTATGATAAATGTTGAAACGAGCAAAAATAGGCATGCCCTTAGCTTCAATATTGGGCATACCTCCCTTGTTGTAAAACCTGCCGCCACTGAAGTTTGAGTTGGCACTAAGTCCGGTTTCGGCAGCGGATGCCGCATTTCGATTGAAGTGTTTTAAAAATGCCATGATGCAAAGTGAAGTTTTTTCAAAAATACAGTAAATAGATTGGCTTACTTTAGCACTTTGCAAACAGTAGTAAAATAGCCCATGCAATTGGATAAATTAATACAGCAGAGCCTGCTTTGGCGTGGTTTTTATTTTGTGGGCATCTTATTGTTAAACGTGGTGTTGAGCCGGTTTTTACAGGCCGAAGCTAGTGGGCAGGTCTATTTTTTAGCCAATTTGTTCTCGTTTATATTGCTTCCGGCGGGCTACAATTTAGAATCGGGGTTTACTTATTTTGCTTCGTCCAAAAGTATTGCTGCTATTGCATTGGCATTTATGGGTTGCTGTTGGGCGTTATTAGCAGCCGCTTTTTTGTATCCGCTTTTACAGGGATATTTTCACTTTTTCCCTTTGGCAACACAAGTGTCGGTAAATACCTTGTGTATATGGGGTATTTGCTACATTGTTGGTTTAATGTTGAGCAATTATGCTTCGGTGCTGTATTATGCACAAGGCAATTATTTTACACCCAATGGGATACTTGCTTTAGGGAATTTTCTTTTGGTAATGCTATTGTGGGTGCTACAAAATTATTTGCCAAGCAAAGAGTTGGCTATGTGGGGCTTTTTTGTTTTGTTTTTGGTACAAGGTATTTCTTTATACGTGGCATTTATACGGCACAATGGTGGTATTGGCGCATTTCAACTACCTGCCTTTACTAATATGTGGCGCGTTATTAAATATTGTAGCATTACCTTGTTGGCCAACATGATGTTTTTTCTGGTTTATAAAATAGATTATTGGTTTGTACGACAGTATTGTAGCAAGGCCGATTTGGGAAATTATATTCAAGCTGCTAAACTTGGTCAAATGTTACTCATTGTGCCGCAGATATTGGCAAGTACGGTATTTCCACAAACGGCTAGTCAACAAATGGCCAATCAAATTGGCGACACGATTGTGCGGTTGTTTCGGCTGATGGTACAAATTTTTGCGTTATTAATTCTTTTGGTAGCAGTGGTGGGTAAGTGGTTGTTTCCTTTTGTTTTTGGCAGCACGTTTAGTACCATGTATCTGCCTATGTTGGTATTGCTTCCGGGTATTGCAGCGTTGGCCATGTTGAGTTTAATGAGTGCATTTTTGTTGGGTAACGGTAAAATAGTACAGGAGTTAATTGGGGCAGCTATTGGTTTGGTGGTGGTGGTGGTAGGCGATGTGTGGTTAATACCCACTTTGGGCATTGTAGGGGCGGCTTGGGTTAGTGTAGCGGGCTACACAGTCAACTGTATTTATATATTGTATTGTTTTAGGCGGTTACATTTTTTTCCTTATCGAGCACTATGGGCTTTTCAACGAGCTGATTGGTATTGGGTTTATGGATTACTTAGCAAAAAACAGTAAAGTTTGCTGTTTCATTACGCACTGCTAGTGCAATTTTAGCACATTTTTTGTGCAGTCTACTTGTATCTTTACGCACTACAATTAAAGTTTTTATTTGAAGCCACCACCAAAAATATCAAATCGTAACGGAGTCATTGTAATGGTGGCGGCTATTTTTTTGTTGATGGGCTTGCCGGTGGTTACTTCTACAAAGGTTTATTTGCTTATTTACCTTCCAACGGTGTTATTGATTGCGTTACTATCGGTTTTTATTCACAATTGGCAAAGGGCACGACGGGTAGTACTGAGTTTTTTGGGTTTTTTGTTGCTGATATGGATTGGCATTCAAACCGAATGGGTACAAAATAAGTTGGTTTCCAACGCCACTACTTGGTTGTCGCGCCAATTGGGCACACCTGTACGCATACAGCATGTAAGTCTCTCGCTGTTCAATAAATTAAATTTGAATGGTGTATTGGTGAAAGATCAGCAGAAAGATACTTTGCTTTATGCAGGAGAGTTGCGCTTACGCATTACGGATTGGTTTTTTTTAAAAGACAAAGCCGATGTTACCTATGTGGGGCTAGAAGATGCGGTGGTAAAGTTGTATCGGCACGATAGCACTTGGAACTATCAATATATGGTTGACTTTTTTTCAGGTTCTTCCAAAAAAACCACCAAAAAACAGCAAAATTTTGCACTTGATTTAAAAAAAGTGGATTTGAAAAATGTGTCGTTTTTGCAAAACGACGAATGGATAGGCGAAACAATTACGGCCAAAGTAAATGGATTGGTGCTCAATGCCAACAAATGCAATTTTACAACTAGTAGTTTTGATATAGCCAATATAACACTTACCGATCCCTTTTTTGAACTAAAAGATTTTGACGGTAGAAGGCCGGCAGCAATTGCCCTGCGTAACAAAAAGGAAATGGCCGCTCGCGATACGGGCTTGCGCTTTAATCCTGGTATTTGGTTAAAAGTAGCCAAACTACAGTTGCACAATGGCACTTTTGCCACTTGTTCTGATAACGATGCGCCTGTTGCGCATTTTGATGGAGCCCATATTTTGTTCAAACAAATTAACGGTACTTTCCAAGATGTTCGGTTTGTTAAAGACACCCTTACTGCTTCTGTGCAATTAAAAACTAGGGAACGAAGTGGATTTGAAGTAAAGAAGCTACAAGCCAAATTAAAAATTACGCCTGAAATTATGGAGTTTGCACAGTTGGATTTACACACCAATAAAAGCAAATTGGGCGATTATTACGCCATGCGTTACCGACATTTCAATTACGATTTTGCGCATTACATTACCCAAGTTGCCATGACAGGCAGGTTTAAAAATACCTTGATTGCTAGCGATGATATTGCATTTTTTGCACCGCAACTACGTTCATGGAAAAAACAAGCCGTTTTGAGTGGCATAGCTAAAGGAACAGTAGCTGATTTTACAATCAACAATTTAATGTTGCGTAGTGGAACTAGTACGGCAATCAATGGTAATTTGGCCATGAAAGGGTTACCGGATATTGACAATACCATTATTCGATTTAATAAGGGCACTATTTATACCAATGCAACCGATGTGGCCGTCATTATTCCCGAATTGCGGACCATACAAACACCCAATATTACTGCTTTAGGGAATGTACTTTTTAGGGGCGATTTTAATGGTACCATCCACAATTTTACTACCAATAGTGTATTGAGTACAGCCCTCGGTAGCATCACCAACAACATAGCTATGCAATTGCCCCAAAAGGGCGATCATACCTACAAAGGAAAAATTATCGCCAATCGATTTCACCTTGGGAAGTTTTTAAATACCTCTACACTTGGTTTAATTGATTTTAATGGTAATATAGAAGGAAGCAGCTTTACCATCGACCGGTTACGAAGTACGCTCGACGGCACTTTTTCGCGATTTGATTTCAATGGATATGCTTACACCAACATCGTAACAAAAGGAACGTTTCAAAAAAAATACTTTATAGGTGAGGTCAAGATTTCTGACCCTAATATCGATTTCACTTCCAATATTGAGGTGGATTTAACAAAAAAATTACCCCGTTTCAACGTATTGGGCGATTTGGTAAAGTCAGATTTTAACAAACTTAATTTTACGCCGAAGGAAAACTACCGACTTACCGGGTTATTCGATTTAAACTTCTCAGGTTCCAATATTGACGAGTTTTTAGGAACCGCCAAATTGCTCAATGCCAACCTAACGTATAATGGCAACAGAATTGCGTTCGATTCACTAATTGTACAAGCCGATGTAACAGAAGGCAATAAAACACTTTCTGCCACAAGTAACGAATTTAGCTTTGGCGTAAGTGGTAAAAGTTATAAGTTGCTCGATTTGCCTGTTTATTTTCAATCCTATTTGCACAAATATTATCCTACCTATTTTGCAGCACCGGTAACCGTACCACAAAGCCAAGAATTCAGTGTGTATTTATATACGCGCGAGTTTGATAAATATGCAACTCTTTTCGATAAAAAATTATCGGGTTTAGATTATGCAAGCGTTTATGGTACCGTTAACCAATCGAAAAATGTGTTTTCTTTTGCCGCATCAATACCCAATATTCGATACGATAAGTATTTGATTACCGATGCTACTTTTAAAGGCGAAGGCAATGCAGAT
>JACCDS011563933.1_pt1 | contig 53694 bp, 34 predicted proteins | sample 7446441 | NCBI WGS metagenome assembly JACCDS01 (sample SAMN15323445, study PRJNA562643) | freshwater metagenome | isolation source: river surface water | place: USA:Blue River Watershed | collected 2017-08-17 | reverse complement strand
TAATTCGCCCAGGAGAAAGCACTATTTTTTGTGGAGTGTTCCCAAAAGTCTTTTCGAAAAAAGCGGTGGTGTTTTGTGTTAGTTGTGTATTCATATTAGAGCCTTTAAAGGCGTGTTAATTTATTATCATAATTAGTTTCGGTTTACAAAACGTAAATCCAATATCGTAAATCGCATATTACTTAAATGCATCCAAAGCAGCAGAAGGTTTTCCGTCCGTTTGCCAAGCGCTCAAGGAATAACCACTCCAACTTTTCTCGCCTTGCGGTTCCCAATACATGACTCCAAGACCTCTATTGTTAGGCACTTTTTTTACAACTTCAATCGTAGCTCGCAACATATCGTAAGTGTTTTGCACTTTGTCATACTCCCCTCCTACTTCTACTACCATCACGTCTTTATTGTAACGCGTGACCATATCATTCAAATTAGCTGCTAAATCAGCTATTGTTTGGGTATAATCTTTGTGAATCCAATACGGATAATAAGATAATCCAATAATGTCGTATTTTACATTTTGTGCCGTAGCATTATCGAAAAAACCTCTAAATTTAGCATTGTTATTTCCTTCGTCTACATGCACCACCACTTTAATTTTGGGATTAACTGCTTTGACAGCATCGTAACCACTATTTAGAAATTGTGCTAATTGACTCCAATTTGTCGTGCTCCCTTCAGGCCACAACATCCCGCCAGGAATTTCATTTCCCACCTGAACCCATTCGGGTATAACTCCTGCCGTTTTCAAAGCAGTTAACACTTCAAATGTATGGTTGTAGACATCTTGCTTCAATTGCGCTACGGTATGATTGACCCATGCCAAAGGTTTGTTTTGTTTGGCAGGATCAGCCCACGAATCGCTATAATGAAAATTAATCATGATACGCATCCCCATTTTTTGAGCGCGAACTGCCATAGCCACAGTTTCTTCTTTGCTGCAATGTCCGTCTATTTTATGATTGGAAGGATTGACCCATACACGTAACCGAACGGCATTAATACCTCTGTCTTTTAACAGCTGTAATCCGTCTTTTGAAGTGCCATCTTGATCTAAGAATTGATACCCCGTGGCTTCCATTTGGGGTAGCCAACCTATATCAGCGCCTTTTACAAAAGACGAGTTAATTGTTGTTAAACGATTCCTTCTATCTATTTGGGAACTGTAAGAAGTATAGATTAGCAGCATCACTGCAATTAATGTACTTGTTATTGTTTGGCTCATACTACTACCTATAAATGATGGACCAAATATAACTAGTTTTTAAAGCTTTCTAAAATAAATTCTAAATTTCAATACTCAGAAAAACATATAGCGAAAGATTCTCCTACACATCAGTATTTATTGTAAATTTGAAACGCAAACACATTTTTTATCAACCCCATTATGACAAAGCAAAAACCAGACAATATCGTATATTCTGAAGAGCAAGGATACAACGCCAGCCTACTTCCGTATGCTACGAATGTGGGTGCGCCTGTCATTAAATCAGATGATCTTGTAGCTTGGAAAACTCGTGGCATTCACAATGTCAACAAAGCATTTGAAAATAAGTTTGCTGAATTGAAATTGGAATACCAAAAATTAATGGAAGAATACCATTGGAATGAATTAGTGTACAATGCTAAGTTTTCTTTTGAACCCGTAATTGGCGAAACCTATCACATGTATTTAGGAGATGATGGAATAGAATTCCTATCACTAATTGGTCCTAAAGAATGGAACAAAGAGTTTATCGGTTCGTTTAAACTCAATAGCGATAAAAAATGGATTGTTGTTGAAACCAAAAACAGCGACCTCTTTTAAATGGCTAACCACAATTTTCGAAACTCCCTTTTTTTGTCATAATCGGCTGCTTGTTTCTCAATATTGAAGTAGCGATGTCCTCTTGGATCATTGCCAACTCCAGCCAAGTACGCCCAATTACCCCAATTGCTACACACATCATAATCAATTAGTTGTTGCTCAAAATAGGCCGCTCCAATTCGCCAATCCATGTTGAGTTCGTTGCAGAAGTAACTGGCGACGTTTTGCCTGCCGCGATTACTCATAAATCCTGTGAGCTGCAATTCCAGCATATTGGCATTTATAAAATCCGATGGAGTTTCACCATTAATCCATTGATTAAGCAATTTTTCGTTCAAGGATTTCGAATTCACTTTTTCCGTTTTTATGCCTTCATACAAGAAAAATTTCGTTTGGTATTTTTTGAACATAAAACGGAAAAAGTCCCTCCAAAGCAATTCGAAAATTAACCAATAGGTAGAATCATTGGCTCCAAATTGTACTTCATATTGCTTCACTTCGGCATGAATATACCTTGGCGAAATACATCCCAAAGCCAACCAAGCTGAAAATTTAGACGAATAATCAGCACCTACCATTCCGTTGCGGGTCTCTTTGTAAGTAGACAAACATTGGGTGTCGTAAAAATAATGTTTCAAACGTTGAATCGCTTCCGTCTCGCCGCCTTTAAATTGAAGTACCGCGCGAGAATCGATTGTAGTTTTGGCTAACCCTAATGCTTCTAAAGTTGGTAATTCCAAAGAAGAAATTTCAGGCGAATTGATTTTCGTTGGTGCTTCAAATGGTTTTCGTATTTCGGAATCCTTTTCTGTTTTTTTTCTGAATTTAGTAAATACATCCGGAATGTCTTTAATTGAAAAAGGCAAGTCTTCGGCATGGTACAAAGTGCTGGTGCTGAACGTTTCCAATTCACATCGCAATTTGAATAATTCACTTTGGACTTTATTCTCGGTTTGTTTTTCTTCAAAAGCCACTTCGCGCTTGGCAAATACTTTTTGTACTTTGTATTCTTGTACCAATTTAGGTATTTCTATTTCGGGCTTGCCCTTTACAATTAGCAATCCCGAACCCAATGCTCTTAGACTAGCATCCAAATCGTGAAGTGATTCCAATAAAAATTGCACTCTAAAACTACCAGTTTTCTTGAATCCATAAGTCGTGGTTTCAAAATGTGCATCGTCAAAACAATACACAGGAATCACATTTTCGCTTTGAGCAATGGCTTTTAATAGTGTTTCGTTATCTTCAATTCGTAAGTCGGTTTTAAACCAAACTAGTGCATTTTTCACCATACTTGTGTTTTTTTGCCACTGATACATATTTATTTAACCATTTTGGAATAAAGTTTATCAAGGCATTTTAAATACTTTTCTAATTACTATTAACTATTCACTTCGAAGACCTACATTTATCACTACAATATTTTACTTCGTCCCAAACTTTTTCCCATTTTTTGCGCCAAGCGAATGGTTTTTGGCAAACAATACACATTTTAGTTGGTAGGTTTTGTTTTTTTACTCCTCGCATTTTTAGGTTTATTGGGGTTACTCACGTGTTTTTGTAAAATTCGTTTACCTTCTTGTTTTACTTCGTCTTTTTTTCGGAAACTCCACACAATATCGCTTGCATACTTCCGAGTTTCTTCAATATTTACAATAGACGCTGGATAATCTTTCCCTATGGTACAATTGTAAAACTGTTGTTCCATTTCGTTCATTTTCCAAGGTTCGTGAAGCAAATGAATGGGTACTTCTTTTAATTCGGGCACCCATTGTTTAATAAAGATTCCTTCTGAATCGTGTTCTTCGGAGTTTTTTATCGGGTTGTAAATTCGTATCGTATTAATTCCCGTTGTACCGGATTGCATCTGAATTTGAGGATAGTGAATTCCAGGTTCGTAATCTAAAAATTGCCTTGCCAGAAAATGCAATTCGCGCCAATCTTGCCACAAATTAAACGTAAAAAATGATACTACCATCGCTCGCATTCTGAAATTGATATAACCAGTTGCAACTAAACATCGCATACAAGCATCTACAATTGGCACACCCGTTTTTCCTTCTTGCCAAGCTTTAATGTAGGTTTCATTTTTTGGTTTCACCAAAGAATTATAGGCTTTGTTCACGTTCTCAAATTCCATAGAACATTCATCTTCGAATTTTTGCATGAAATGGCAATGCCAATGCAAACGAGAAACAAAATTGAGTATCGCTCGTTTGTTTTTAGAGGTTTCGTAATGCTGATTGGTGTACTGATAGACCATTCGCATACTGATATTTCCGTAGGCCAAATAGGGAGACAATCGACTACAGCCTTTTCTACTCAAAGCCGGTTTTGAAATGTGTTTGCTGTAATTGACATAGCGCTCTTTGACAAAGCTATCCAAATAACGCCACGCCCAATATTCCCCACCGCGTTGAAAATTCGGGTTGGGAGTAGTAATTTCAATGGGTAAATCGGCTCCTTTTATACTATCATACCATTCCAAATCCAATTCAACCGTATTTAAATCCGATTCTTTTATCATTTTAGGAGTGTCACGCATGACTTGTTCCCATCGTTTGTCCCAATCTTGTCTCGATTTTAATTTTCGGATTACGCCGTGCATTTGAAATTCGTTCCAAACAATATCATTGGAATCAAAAAACGCTTTCATTTCCAAATCGCGGTCGTAGGTTAACTTATTTCCGATTTCTTGATGGGAGAAAACGGTTTTAACTTCAAATTTTTGAATTAATTCTGAGAAAACAGTTTTCACTTCGTTGTGAAAGAAATATATTTTGGAATTGAAAGGTTGTAGTTTGTTATTCAAATCTTGAATTGATTCATATATAAAGCGCCAATGACGCACATCTGCATCATCGTAGTCCATCACTGAAGGTTCGAAAACATAAATCAACAGTAGCGGTAAATCGCATTGATGCGCATGAAATAGCGCTTCGTTATCGACTATACGCAGGTCGCGTTTGAACCAAACAATATGTATGGGCTGTTTTTTCAAGTCTATTGAATAGTATTTTTGTTTAATTATTTAATTAAAACAATAAACAAATATACTGTTTTTAGCCTCACAAAAAAATAAAAAGTAAATGTCGATTAGAGAAGTTAGCAAAACAAAAAAGCCTCTTCTTTCGAAGAGGCTTTTGTACTATTTCTTATATAATGCTTATACAATTATTACACTATCAAATTCAGGATTCCTACCAAAATTTAACATATAATGCAAAAATTACTAAAAGCGTAATCACAATTAAAACGGTAGTTTGTGGTTTAAGTTTAAACATTTCTGTATCCAATTCAAAAGCTTTTGGATTTACTTTAGGACCAAGTAAACTAATTCCCACCATAAGTAGCATTGTAAACATGAAAGACAAGCCCATACAAATATGAAATGGAATCTCAAAACCGCCTTTGCCATTTGCATACGCAGTATATAAAAGTGTCTCATTTCCAAATAAAGTTGGAGCCATTTCATTAAACAAAACAGACAAAACAAAACCTGCAATTACCCCAACGATAGCAGCCGTTCCTGTAGTTCTTTTCCAAAACATTCCAAGGATAAACATCGCAAATACTCCTGGGCTAATAAATCCCGTGTATTTTTGAATGAAAGTAAACCCTCCTTCTCCACCTATTCCTAAAAGATCGTCCCAAGTAAAGAGAACCGCTACAATCATTGCTACAAAAACTGCATATTTTCCAATATTTACTTGACTATTGTCACTGGCATTTTTTTGAATATATTTTTTATGAACATCTAAAGTATAAATAGTGGAAATACTATTCACTTTCCCAGCCAGTGAAGCTACAATTGCTGCGGTTAAGGCTGCAACAGAAAGTCCTTTTAATCCTGTTGGCAAAAAGGTTAACATAGCTGAGTAAGCCCCATCTTTACCACCAATCAACTGAGGTAAATGCCCATTTTCATATAATACAAAAGCGGCAATTCCTGGTAACATAACAATTAATGGCATCAATAATTTTAAGAAACCTGCAAATAAAATTCCTGTACGTGCTGTTTGTAAATCAGCACCTAAAGCTCTTTGAGTGATATATTGATTACAGCCCCAATAATTAAGATTAATAATCCAAATTCCAGCCAAATACGACATTAAACCAGGAAAAGTCAAATACTTATTAATATCATTCTGTGAAGAGGTTGCGGTTGGCTCAGGAATAATCATTTTGAAATGTTCTGGTGCTTTTTCCATCAAAACATTAAATCCAGCAATTGCATCTTGCCCAAAGCCAAAATAATGTGATACTGTTGTTAAAGCTATATAAGACGTAACCAATCCTCCAATGATTAAAACCGCCACTTGAATAACATCAGTATAAGCTACAACTTTCATTCCTCCTAAAGAAATTAACAAAGCAAAAACCGCTAATCCTATCATGATAGCGTGTAAATATTCTCCACCAGCTAACCCATTAATTGCTACTGCTCCTAGATACAAAATAGAAGTTAAGTTCACAAAAACATACAAAAACAACCAAAAGACCGCCATAATTAAAGCTGTCGATTCGTTGTATCTTGTAGTTAAAAATTGTGGCATGGTATAAATTTTATTTTTCAAATACACAGGAATAAACCATACTGCAACAATTATCAAAGCTATTGCGGCAATCCATTCGTAAGCGGCAACTGCAATACCTAAGAAAAAACCCTCACCACTCATCCCGATAAACTGCTCTGCAGAAATATTAGAGGCGATTAAAGAGGCACCGATAGCCCACCAAGTCAAAGAACCTTCTGCCAAGAAATATGCTTTTGCATCATGTTCGTTCTTTTCTCGTTTTCGATAAACAGTATATCCATAAACGGACACAACAATAAAATAAATAATGAATACTGCATAATCTGCAAATGAAAGGGTTTGGTTCATAGTTTTTTTGGTATATTTAGTTAATACAATTAATTACAATTTGGATTTGAAACTAATTATGAATCCCAAATGTAAAATAAAATTTTTATTTAAATTGTTAATAAACGTAAAAAATACATTTATTATTTTTTTGTTTGATATTTTACTTATATTTGTAAACGTATTTTTAACACTTATCATTGAAATGTATTAAAAATACTCTGTTTTATTGCTAAATGAGTTAGTTTAATAAATAAATTTAGCGGTCATTACATTGAAATAGACAAACGTAATTTTTGTAGTAAAGATTGAGTCTATTTTAAAATTTTAATTGTTTTTAGTTTTGAGAGGCTTTAAGAGCCTCTCTTTTTTTGTGTTAAAAATTCAATACAAAATCATTTAATAATTTTGCATCGTATTTTTCTTTGTCAAACGTGTATAAATAGGATCCCTTCCTAGACGACATCATATCTTTTTCGTCTAGCTTGATTAAAATATCTAATGAATTAATTTTGCTGATGAAATTTCTTTTATCTAATTCTTTATCTAATATTGCCTCATACAATTCTAACAATTGACGCATTGTGAATTTCTCTGGCAACAGTTCAAACCCAACAGGTTTTATTGAAGTACGGTATCTCAATCTTCTAATAGCGTGTTTCAACATACTATCGTGGTCAAAAATTAATTTAGGTACATCTGCAACACTAAACCACTGCGCATGGTAATTTTGAATCAACTCTTCATTGTGGTTTTCAATATTAATCAATGCATAATAGGCAACTGAGATTGTTCGTTCTACTGGATCTCGATCAATCTCACTATAAGAGTGTAATTGCTCCATATAAATATCATGAAGCCCTGTACAGCTACTTAATATTCTGATCGCTGCGTCATCTAAAGATTCTTCTTTTTTTAAAAATCCTCCAATCAAAGACCACTTCCCTTTTTCGGGTTCAAAATCCCTTTTAATCAATAGTATTTTTAACCCTTCAGCATCAAATCCAAAAATGATGCAATCTACCGCTAATAATACCTTGTCAACAGAGCTATAACTATTTAACATTTTTTATTTTATATATTAATTGGTAAATATAGAAACTTTATTAAAAAAAGAGGTGTTTAATTCATGTTAGTTCATTCGGAAAATTTATGACTAATTTGTTTTTTAGTTTCTTTTTTTAAAATACATTTACAAATGTACTAAAAACACTTATTTTTTAAATACAAAGCAATTTTATCTATATCGTATTGCTTTAAATAGTTAAAATAAATTATGAAAAAGACCACTCTACTACTGGCATCTCTATTTTTATACACTATAACCGTTTTTTCTCAAAAAGAAATCACCACAATTGGTATTCAAAAAAATGCAAAACCAGTTATAATTAGTAAACATATTTATGATCACTTTGCTGAACATTTAGGAAGGTGTATTTATGATGGGTTCTATGTAGGCGAAAACAGTACTATACCCAATACTAATGGCGTTAGAAATGATATCATCAACGCATTAAAAGAGTTAAAAATCCCTAATTTAAGATGGCCTGGAGGTTGTTTTGCAGACACCTACCACTGGAAAGATGGGATAGGCCCAAAAGAGATCAGACCATCAATGGTCAACCGTTGGTGGGGAGGCGTTACGGAAAATAATAGTTTTGGGACACATGATTTTTTAGATCTATGTGAAACACTGGGTGCCGAACCTTATTTAGCCGCCAATGTGGGTAGTGGTACCGTTCAAGAATTTACAGATTGGGTGCAATATGTAAATCATGAAGGTAAAAGTCCAATGGCAGAGTTACGAAAAAAGAACAATAAAGAAAATCCCTGGGGTGTTTCTTTTTGGGGAATTGGCAATGAAATGTGGGGATGTGGTGGCAATATGACTCCAGAATATTATGCAAATGTTTATAAACAATATTCAACATTCATGACAGATTGGACTAATTCAAATAAGCTTTTTAGAATCGCCTCTGGTGCAAATGTATCCGACTATCATTGGACTGAAGTATTGATGAGAGATATTCCAAAAAATTTAATAGAGGGAGTTGCGCTTCATTCATACTCCTTTGTCAAATGGAACAAGAAAGGCTCTTCAACAAATTTTGATGAAGAACAATATTTTACAACAATGCAAACTGCACTAAAAATGGAAGAATTAGTGACAAAGCATACAGAAATTATGGATAAATATGATCCAAACAATTCAATTGCACTTATAGTGGATGAATGGGGTGGTTGGTATGATGTAGAACCAGGAACAAACCCCGGTTTCTTATACCAACAAAACACGATGCGGGATGCCATGATTGCTGGTACAACTTTGAATATTTTCAATAATCATTCAAAGAGAGTTAAAATGGCCAATTTAGCACAAACTGTTAATGTATTGCAGGCTGTTATTTTAACCCAAGGAGATAAGATGCTACTTACTCCAACCTATCATGTAATGAAAATGTACAATGTACATCAAGATGCGCAACTTATTCCAATTGAATTTAATGCACCTTCATACACATTTAACAATAAATCACTTCCTGCTCTATCTGCTTCGGTATCAAAAGACAAATCCGGAACGATTCATATATCTTTAGTAAACATTGATGCAAAAAAGGAAAATACTATTGAAATGGACATTAAAGAACTTGGTGTGCAAAATATTAAAGGTACAATATTACATTCCCCGCAACTTCAAGACCACAATACGTTTGAAAAACCAAATACAATAAATCCAAAAGTTTTTAACCAATTTAAAATCATAAACAACAAACTCTATGTAACAATTCCTCCTTTTTCTGTTATTGTTTTGGAGGGAAAATAATTAGTAGTTTATTTAAAAGAAACATTTTTATATGAAACAAAATCAATTTTTCGGAATAATACTTTGTAGTTTCATGATTAGTAGTCATTGGGTAAACGCACAAAAAACAAACCTAATTATCAACGCTGCGACTACTATTACTAAAATTCAACCTACAATGTATGGGGTGTTTTTTGAAGACATCAATTTTGCCGCCGATGGAGGCTTGTATGCTGAAATGATTAAAAACCGTTCTTTTGAATTTGAAACCCCATTATTGGGATGGAAACAACCTAACAGCAATAAACATTCACTTAACGAAAATTCAGGCATTGCAACCACTATTAAAGCGATAGAAAACAAAAAAAATCCGAGTTTTTGTAGAGTTTTAATTAATGATGCAAATGGCTATTCTTTAATTAATGAAGGGTTTAGAGGGATGGGAATTAAGAAAGAGGCAAAATACAATCTTTCATTCAAAGCTGCAAATCACAATGGGACTATTAAAAAAATCTCTTTTCAATTTATTGACAAAGACAATTCAATTCTTGGAGGAACAACTATTATTCCTTCTTCAGATGATTGGCTATCCTATAACACTTCTATTATTGCAACTCAAACGGAAGCAAAAGCAAAATTAAAAATCACATTTGAAGGAACAGGAACAATAGATTTAGATATGATTTCGCTATTTCCAGATGATACCTGGAAAAATAGAAAAAACGGAATGCGTAAAGACATTGTGCAACTGTTGTATGACATGAAACCCGGATTTTTGAGGTTTCCTGGCGGATGTATCGTGGAAGGAAGAACTCTAGCGCAGCGTTACCAATGGAAAAAAACAATTGGAGAAGTTGAAGAAAGAGAGACTTTAATCAACCGTTGGAACACTGAATTTACCCATAAACCTGCACCAGATTATTTTCAAAGCTTTGGACTTGGTTTTTTTGAATATTTCCAATTGGCTGAGGATATTGGCGCTTCACCATTACCTATTTTAAGCTGTGGAATGGCTTGCCAATTTAATACTGGAGAATTAGTTCCAATGGATGAATTAGATCCGTATGTGCAAGATGCTTTAGATTTAATTGAGTTTGCCAATGGTTCCACAAATACCCCTTGGGGAAAAATTAGATCCGAAATGGGGCATCCAGAACCTTTCAACTTGAAAATGATTGGAGTTGGAAATGAACAGTGGGGACCAGAATATATTGAGAGATATAGAATTTTTGAAAAAGCAATCAAATCCAAATATCCTACTATCAAAATAGTTTCTGGATCAGGACCTTTCCCGGAAGGAGATTACTTCGAATACGGTATGAAAGAACTGAAAAAGCTAAATGCAGAAATTGTAGACGAACATTATTATAAAAACCCAAAATGGTTTAGAGATAATGCAACTAGATATGACAACTACGACCGAAAAGGGCCTAAAATTTTTGCTGGCGAATATGCCGCCCAAAGTGTCGCTATCGCCAGCACCAATAATAAAAACAACTGGGAATGCGCCCTATCTGAAGCTGCTTTTATGACCGGTTTAGAACGAAATGCAGACGTAGTAAATTTATCTTCTTATGCCCCATTAATGGCACATGAAGAAGCCTGGCAATGGACCCCCGACTTACTTTGGTTTAACAATTTAGAAGCGTATGGATCTGCAAATTATTACGTTCAACAATTATTTGCAACCAATAAAGGAACTGATTTAATCACCATCACAAACAACGAAAAAACCCTAACAGGTCAAAATAATTTATATGCATCTGTTGTTAAAGATAACAATACAAAAGAGGTAATTATTAAACTAGTCAATACTGCATCTATTCCACAAGAAGTTAATCTGACATTCAAAGGAATAAAATTAGCTACTAAAGGAACTAAAATTAGCCTTACAAGTCCTAAACTAGAAGATGAAAATTCATTTGCAAATCCTAAAAAAATTAGCCCTAGAGAAGAACCAATTAACACCCAAAAAAACCTAGTGAAAAATTCACTTTCAGCTTATTCAGTAAATATTATAAAAATAAAATACTAATAGCGTAATAATAAGTTAAAATGGCTCAATTATCAAACTTTTGAAATTTCCTTTATTAAATTAAAAGTGTTTTTATAACACTTATAAAAAAATAAAGTATATTTGTTATTCGCAAAAAAGAAATTTAAGAATGAAGAATTATGTTATAGGATTAGATTACGGGACAGATTCTGTTCGTGCAGTTCTAATTGATACTGATAACGGTAATGAAATAGCCTCCAATGTTTGTTATTACAAACGATGGAAAAATAATGAGTATTGCAATGCTGCTACTAACCAATTTAGACAACACCCTCTTGATCACATTGAAGGATTAGAGTCTACTATACAGTATGTGGTAAAAAACAGCAATGTATTACCCTCTCAAATTAAGAGTATTTGTATTGACACTACGGGTTCCTCACCAGTTCCTGTCACTGAGGATGGAACTCCGCTTGCATTTACAAAAAGATTTGAAAATAACCCAAATGCCATGATGGTACTTTGGAAAGATCACACTGCCATTAATGAAGCTAATGAAATTAACGAAGTCGCCACTAACTGGGGAGGTGAAAATGTTACTAAATATGTGGGTGGAATTTATTCCTCTGAATGGTTTTGGGCCAAAATATTGCATATCACTAGAACAGATGAAGCAGTAAAAAATGCAGCTTACACTTGGCTAGAACATTGCGATTTAATGACCTATCTTTTAATAGAAAATAAAGATTTAAAATCATTCAAAAGAAGTCGTTGTGCTGCAGGCCATAAAGCCATGTGGCATGAAGACTGGAACGGATTGCCTCCTGAAGATTTCTTAGCCAAACTAGACCCCTATTTAGCGCAACTGCGTTCAAAACTCTACAACGAAACCTACACTTCGGATACGATTGCAGGAAACTTAAGTGCTGAATGGGCAGAACGTTTAGGTTTAACCACAGATACTATAATTGCTGTTGGAACCTTTGACGCACACTCAGGAGCTGTAGGTGCAAAAATTGACGAACATACGCTAGTCCGAGTAATGGGAACTTCAACTTGTGATATCATTGTGGGATCAGCAGCTGAAGTTGGAAATAAAACTGTTAGAGGTATTTGCGGACAAGTAGATGGTTCTGTACTACCTGGATTTATTGGTTTAGAAGCTGGTCAATCTGCATTTGGAGATGTTTTGGCCTGGTACAAAGAACTTTTGTTATGGCCTACAGATACATTACTAAAAAATTCTACTACTCTTTCTGAAGAACAAAAAAAGTCTTTAATAGAAGAAATCGGTGATAATGTAATTGTACAACTAACAGAAGAAGCACAAAAAATTCCTTTAACCGAAACTATTCCTGTAGCATTAGATTGGATTAACGGAAGAAGAACTCCAGATGCCAATCAAGAAGTTAAAAGCGCCATTGCTAATTTATCTTTGGGCACAAAAGCACCACATGTTTTTAAGTCATTAGTCAATGCAATTTGTTTTGGTTCTAAAAAAATTGTAGACCGATTTGAAGAAGAAGGAATAAAAATAAATAGCGTAATTGGAATTGGAGGCGTCGCTAGAAAATCTCCTTATATTATGCAAACTCTTGCTAACGTATTAAACAAACCAATAAAAGTGGCCGAATCAGATCAAGCTCCTGCTTTAGGTGCTGCTATTTATGCCGCAGTTGCAGCAGGTATATACCCTAATGTGATTGAAGCCAGCAAAAAAATGGGGAGTGATTTTGAAAGCGAATATTTCCCTCAATTAGACCAAGTAGCTGCCTATACTAAATTATTTGTGGCCTATGAACAATTAAGTGCTTTTGCCGATCCAATCATAAAAAAATAAAGAAGAATGAGTTCTAAATATACGAATTTAAAACAAGAATGTTACGAAGCCAATATGCAACTCAACGAATTGAACCTCGTGGTGTATACATTTGGTAATGTAAGTGCAGTAGATAGAGAAAATGGTGTATTTGCCATTAAACCCAGTGGAGTAGCTTATGAAGATTTACGCCCAGAGGATATTGTTATTGTAGATTTTGACAACAATATCATTGAAGGAACTATGCGTCCCTCTTCCGACACAAAAACACACGCCTATTTATATAAAAACTGGCCTAACATAGGCGGAGTAGCTCACACACACGCAACCTACTCAGTGGCTTGGGCTCAAGCACAAAGAGATATTCCAATTTTTGGAACTACTCATGCTGACCACTTAACTAAAGATATACCATGTGCCCCTCCAATGGATGACAAGCTAATTGAGGGCAATTACGAGCACAATACTGGAATTCAAATCTTGGATTGTTTTAAAGAAAAACAACTCTCTTATGAAGAAGTAGAGATGGTTCTGATTGGCAATCACGGTCCTTTTGCATGGGGAAAAACAGCAGCCAAAGCGGTATATAATAGTAAGGTTTTAGAAGTTATCGCCGAAATGGCTCATTTTACTTTACAGATAAACCCCAATGCTCCAAGACTGAAAGACTCATTAATTAAGAAACATTACGAACGTAAACACGGAAAAGATTCCTATTACGGACAATAACACATAAAATAAATTTAAATGGAAAATATAGCTCAAAAAGAAATTTGGTTTGTAGTAGGTAGCCAAGAATTATATGGAGAAGAAACACTTAGAAAAGTAGCTGAACATTCTCAAATCATTGCTAAAGGAATTGATGCTTCCTCTCATATCCCTGTAAAAATTCGCTATAAAGAGGTAGTTAAATCTCCTGCTGAGATTACCAATGTATGTTTACAAGCGAATTCTGACAAAAATTGTATTGGAATTATCACTTGGATGCATACTTTTTCTCCTGCTAAAATGTGGATCAATGGATTGAGCATTCTTAAAAAACCGTTATGCCATTTACATACTCAGTTCAATGCTGAAATTCCTTGGGGTTCTATTGATATGGATTTTATGAATCTCAATCAATCTGCACATGGAGACCGTGAATTCGGATTTATCATGTCAAGAATGCGTAAAAAACGTAAAGTAGTTGTAGGGCATTGGGAGGATGAAAGAGTACATAAAAAATTAGGCATTTGGTCTCGAGTTGCTTTAGGATGGGATGAATTCCAAAATTTAAAAGTAGCTCGTTTTGGAGACAACATGCGTGAAGTTGCTGTAACCGAGGGAGATAAAGTCGAAGCCCAAATCCGTTTTGGTTTTTCGGTAAACGGTTTCGACTCCTCGGATATAACAAAAAAAATGGAAACGATTTCCGAAAATGAAATCAACCAATTAGTTGCTATCTATGAGAGTTCTTATAATTTAGCCCCAACACTTCAAAATGGAGGTAGTCAAAGAGCCTCTTTGATTGAAGCTGCTAAAATTGAATTAGGCCTTAGAGCCTTCCTCGAAGAAGGTGGATTCAAAGCATTTACCGATACTTTTGAAAATCTTGGTGGATTGAAACAACTCCCAGGAATAGCAGTTCAACGCCTTATGGCTGATGGTTATGGTTTTGGTGGCGAAGGCGATTGGAAAACCGCAGCCTTAGTTCGTGCTATGAAAGTAATGAATGTAGGACTCGAAGGAGGAACTTCGTTTATGGAAGACTACACCTATCATTTTACTCCTCAAAAATCCTATGTTTTAGGTTCACACATGTTAGAAATTTGCGCGTCAATTGCTGATGGGAAACCTTCCTGTGAAATTCATCCATTAGGAATTGGAGGAAAAGCCGACCCTGTTCGTTTAGTATTTAACTCCCCTGCTGGTGATGCAATTAATGCTTCGTTAGTAGATATGGGTACCCGATTTAGATTAATTGTTAACGAAGTAGAAGCGATTAAACCTATAGCTGATTTGCCTAAATTACCAGTGGCTAGAGTACTATGGGATGCTAAGCCCAATCTCGACATTGCAGCTAACTGTTGGATTTTAGCAGGTGGAGCCCATCATACAGTGTATAGTCAAGCGGTAACGACTGAATTTATGGAAGACTTTGCGGATATTGCAGGAATTGAACTTTTAGTAATTGATGACAAAACAAACATAAGAGATTTTAAGGACAAAATTAATGCTAATGAAGCCTATTACCATCTCTTTCAACATGGTCTATAACTAATAAAACCAATACACTATGAATGTAATTAAACGTTACTTATTTGGAATTTTACTGATTGGCCTTGCGGTCTTAAATGTTCAATGTAAAAAAAATCAAACTACAGATAAAGTGTCAATAGAAAAATCAATTTACGGAACTTTACCCAACGGACAAAAAATTGAAAGTTATACCCTTAAAAATCAAAAAGGGATGGAAGTAACTATCATTACTTATGGAGGAATAATCACTTCGTTAAAAGCACCTAACAAAGAAGGCAAATCAGAAGAGATAGTATTAGGATTTAGTTCTTTAGAACAATATACAAAACCTAATCCTTATTTTGGCGCATTAATTGGGCGCTATGGAAACCGAATAGCTAAAGGTAAATTCAGCTTAGATGGAAAAGAATACTCCTTAGCCATCAATAATGAGCCGAACGCTTTACACGGTGGTCCAGAAGGTTTTCACAGAGTAGTTTGGACCGCTCTAGAAAACAAAGGAGGAGATACAGCTGCTTCTTTAAAACTACAATATGTAAGCAAGGACATGGAGGAAGGGTACCCTGGAAATTTGACCGTTTTTGTAACTTATACTCTTAATAACAACAACTCTTTAGATGTTCTTTATGAGGCGACTACAGATAAGAAAACAATTGTAAACCTAACTCAACATTCGTATTTCAATCTATCGGCTAATTTCACCAAAACTATTTTAGATCATGAAATCACTATTGATGCAGATCAATTAGTCCCTGTAGATGCTACATTAATTCCAACAGGCGAATTAACCGACGTAACTAATACTCCGTTTGATTTTAGAAAACCTAAACTAGTTGGAAAAGAAATTGACGCTAAAGACGAACAAATAAAAAGAGGTTTAGGATACGATCATTGTTGGGTTTTAAACAATCAAAATAAAGGAGAACGACTTGCGGCTTCGGCTTATGAGCCAAAAAGTGGTCGTTTACTAGAAGTTTACACCGATCAACCTGGTATTCAATTATACACTGGAAACTTTTTGGATGGAACTTTGCCAATGAGAGATAAAGGGGTCTATGCACATCGAACAGGTTTTTGTTTAGAAACGCAACATTATCCAGATTCACCTAATCAAAAATCATTCCCATCGACGGTATTAAGCCCAGGTGAACATTATAAAACCAAAACAACTTTTAAATTTTCCGTGAAATAAAAATAAATTAACAAGAATACTTTATGTATAGACCTATACTTATATATAGACTCTATTTATAATTGTTCTTGGGAATTAGTTAGTAGTTAGTAGTTACCCCAGCAGCAAAGGTACTGTTGGGGTTCTTTTTTTAAACAAAAATCCAAATCAATACTGTTATAATTACGACTTATTTTATAGTATAATTGTTTTTAGACTGGCTCCTATAATGTTGAGATATAGCTTGTAGTAAAAAATGATGAATATATAAATTCAAGAAGTGGTTATAATAAGCTTTTAAAGCTCATTTTTAAAATTGGCAAAACAAAAAAAGTCTCTTCTTTCGAAGAGGCTTTTGTACTCTTTTTAGAGAAAAATTCTAACTTAATAATCGATGAGTTAGAAAAATTTTATCAACTGTTATTAGAATGAAATAATAAAATTATTTAAAAATTAAATATTAAAACTTAAACTGCAATAGGATTTCATTCGTGTTTTTAGCAGCAGCTAGTGTGGGTTGGGTACTCATCTCGTAAGCAAATCCAAACAATAATCGGTTACTGACTAATACTGTTGCCATAGCTGCATAGGCTTTGTCAGTTCGATACATTCCTCCTAGTTCGAAGGTCTTGTCGATTTGTAGCATCGTTGTTAAATCTACAGATACTGGTGCACCTGCTACATAGCGTAACATGGCCGATGGTTTTAAGATCAAAGTCGAGAATTCCCCTTGTAAAGGAATATCGTATCCTCCACTCAAGTAGATGTGTGGGCTATCTGTCGCCACACTAGCATAGCCAGCATCATTAGTCGCTCTCTTAGTGTTAAGTAAGCGTGGTATCGATAAGGAAATGTAAATAGGTCCTTCTTTGTACACCGCTCCTACTCCAACATTCGAATTGAAGGTACTGATAGAGGCTAAAGCAGGGTCCGCTTGTACATTGTAGGTTTCCAGTCCTGAGGTATTCACATTATACGAGTTCCCTCCTGCTTTGATTCCGAAGTACACATCAGCCGTTTCACTCATTTTTAACTTGTAGGAGAAATCCAAACTGAAATAGGTTTGTTTCTCAACAAAAGTTTTATCACTTATTACTGTCATTCCAAAGCCAACTTTCTTACCTAAAGTGGTTCCAAAAGATACCGCCTGGGTTTCGGGTGCATTAGGCACTCCTGTCCATTGTTTTCTTAAGGTACTTGTAGCTACTGTTATACTATCTATACCTACTGAAGCAGGATTGACTAGGTTCATGTGTTGGCGGTAAAACGAATAGGCAGTCTCTTGCTGTGCCATCACTGCACTACTTACTAATAGTAGTGCGATGGCTAATTTATTTTGAATCTTTTTCATCTTTTCTTTTTATTTTGTGATGTATAACCAACCTTGCGCATCAATGCTTCCGTCACCTCCTAAATCAATTTGATATAAGTACGAACCTACAGGTAGCATTTCGCTACTGCCTTGATAGTTCCCCGTCCAGTTGTTTTGATAATTCGCTGAATAAAATACTTGAGTCCCATTGGCATTGAATACACGAACTGTCGAACCTGGATGATTTGCTAAATTGTAAATGACCCAAGTATCATTAATTCCATCTCCGTTAGGAGTAATGGCTTCTGATGCATTAATTTCAATTGTATCACATACATCTCCTAAACCATCGTGGTCTCTATCGGCTTGATATGTATTAGGTGTGTTAGGACAGTTGTCACGGGAGTTGATAACTCCGTCGCCGTCAATGTCTTGATCACATCCGTCATTAATACCATCCGCATCTAGATCTGTTCCATTGTCTGGAATTCCATCTCCGTTAGTATCCACATCACAACCATCTAAAATACCATCATTGTCATCATCTGGGTCAGCATTATTTCCAATTCCATCATGATCCGTATCAGTCCATTCAGTTCTATCAAAAGGAAAAGCATCATAACTATCTAAAATACCATCATTGTCATCGTCAGGATCTATTGCATTCAAAAGACCATCAACATCAGTATCTTGGTCTATAAACAAATTAAAACCTATCGTTCTTGTTCCAGCTCCATTACTAACAGTTACTGTAAATGAAGTAGTGGCTAGAGGTACTGTCGGTGTTCCTGAAATAACACCCGTAGTTGTATTTAATACTAATCCATTAGGCAAAGCTGGTGTAATAGTAAAAGTTGCGGCTCCTCCTGTGTTTTGAATAATAATTGGGACAATATTCACATTAACTGCACCTGAAAAACTTGTTTGTGCTAAACTTAAATTTGGCGGTGCCAAGGTTTGAATATTGGTATTTGAAACCTGTGCGGCTGGGCTTCCAAATGCATCTTGGTAACTCAAACTAACATTGTATGTTGTAAAAGCTAAGGATGTACCTGAAACAATATTTGAATTACTAGGAGTGGTTCCTACTGCATATGCAAAGCTTACAGATGTTGCATTGGACATGGTCCAAACAATTGGCGTTCCTCCTCCTACAGGCGTAAATGTCATTCGAACAGAACCGGCTAATGGTGCCTCTGGTAAAGTATAACTTACTTGTAGTGTTGTTGCTCCTGTCATATTGGTTGCAGGAGATGTTAACACTGGTGTTTGTGTGGTTCCTATTCCTACTGTTAACAGTGCTGTAATAGATTGTAAATTGTAATTAGTATCCGCAGCTTGAGTAGCAGTAATGGTAGCAGTTCCAACTCCAATAATGGTAACCGTTGAACCACTAATTGTGGCCACAGCAGTATTACTTGAGACATAACTAATAACTCCCGTTCCTCCTGAACTTAATGGAGCAGTTAAAGTGAATGGGGCATTATCTGTTGTTTTAGCAATAGCATTAAAATTACTCAATACAGGTGTTAGTTTATTCACAGTTAATGTGGTGGTGGTTGTCCCAGTAAGATAATTAGCATCTGCTGCTTGTGTTGCAGTTATAGTAGCTATTCCTGCACCAACAATAGTAACCGTATTTCCACTAATCGCAGCTACCGCTGCATTACTTGAAGTAAATGTTATGGCTCCAGTTGAATTACTTGTTGGGTTAGCTAATGTAAAACTAGCATCTCCATAGCTTTTAGTTAAAGCAGGCATTATACTCAATATTGGAATAGCCTTATTAACCGTTAAAATAGTTGTTGTCGCACCGGGGTCATAATTAGCATCTCCTGCTTGAGCGGCTGTAATTGTGGTGGTCCCTGCTCCAATAATAGTAATTGTAGTGCCACTAATGGTAGCAACACTTGTATTGCTCGAAGATAATGTAATCGCTCCCGTAGAATTACTTGTTGGAGCACTAATTATGAAATTAACATCGCCATATGTTTTAGTAATTGCAGGTATTGAGCTTAAAGTTGGTAATGCTTTATTCACTACAATTGAAACGATAGTTGACCCTGACAAATAATTAGCGTCAGTAGTTTGAGAAGCTACAATTGTAGCCGAACCAATACCAACAATAGTTACGATGTTTCCAGAAATTGTAGCAACGGAAGGATTATTGCAAGTATATGTAAAGTTACCTGTTGAATTCGTTTGAGGGGCGGTGATTGTAAAATCAGCATTACCATAATTTTTAGTAATAACCATCGTCGGTCCGAAGACAATTGGTGCTTTATTTACTGTTAAACTTACTGAAGTTGTTGAAGCAAGGTAATTAGAATCGGTTGCTTGAGCAACAGAAATAGTAGCAGTTCCTGCTCCAACAATCGTAACTGTACTACCACTAATAGTAGCCACATTAGTATTACTTGAAATATAAGTAAATGCCCCCAAAGAGTTTGTGCTTGGCGGAGTAATCGTAAAATTAGCTTCTCCAAATGTTTTACTTATTGCCGTCATCACTCCTAAAGTAGGCACAATCTTATTTACAGTTAATACGAATGAATTTGTTGCTTCAAGATAGTTCGTATCTGTAGCCTGTGTGGCTGTAATAGTTGCTGTTCCTGCTCCGGTTATAGTTATTGTATTGCCGCTACTAATCGTAGCCACATTTAGATTACTTGAAGAAAAAGTTACCACACCTGTGGCTACAGATGTTGGTGCCACTAAAGTAAACGGAGCATCCCCAAAGTTTTTTGTAACTGCTGTCATGGTACTTAAGGTAGTAACTGCTTTGTTAACCGTAATTGTGGTGGTGATACTTCCTGAATCGTAATTACTATCTCCTGCTTGTATTGCAGTTATTGTTGCAGTTCCTGCTCCAGTGATTGTAACCGAATTCCCTGAAATAGTAACTACATTCGTATTGCTTGACACATAGCTGAATGCTCCTGTTGAATTAGATGTTGGCACCGTTAAATTAAAATTAGTATCACCAAAAGTCTTGGTGATTGATGGAATCGATCCTATTGTTGGAACGGCTTTATTCACAGTTAATGTAGCCGTTGTACTAGCAACATCATAATCGGCATCTGCTGTGATGGTCGCTGTAATTGTGGCTGTTCCTGCTCCCACTATCGTGACTGTATTTCCGCTAATTGTTGCGACAGAAGTATTATTAGAAACATAGCTGAATGATCCTGTAGAATTAGTTGTTGGATTTATAATGTTAAAACTAGCATCCCCAAAAGTCTTAGTATTATTAGACAAAGTACTTATTGATGGTATTCTTTTATTAACCGTAAGTGGAAGTGTCACTGGGGTACTTCCTACAGCATTCGTAGCTGTTATGGTGTAAGAGGCTGTAGGAGTATACGAAGTTGGAGTTCCTGTAATTTCTCCCGTTGTAGTGTTTAATGTCAAACCAATTGGTAAACTTGGAGATACGCTAAAAGTAATTGGAGCTAATCCAGAAACCGTTGGAATCAAATTCGGAATCGCAACTCCTGCGGTATAATTAGATGGAGTAACATAACTAATCACCGGTACATCAACCACCTCAATAGTGAAAGTGACCGTTGCATTTGGCGCAAAGCCATTATTAGCAGTCACAGTATAACTTTGGGCTGTTTGTATAGTGGTAGGCATTCCAAAAATTTGACCTGTAGGATTATCAAATACTAACCCCACAGGTAATGATGGACTCACGCTATAAGTTGTACTTGTAGTTGAATTTATGGTCGGATTCACTGTGGTCATTATTGCATTTCGAGCTAATACTAGATTCCCTCCATAACTTAAATTTGTTGCTGGACCTCCAATTGTAATTTCAATGGCAGCGGAAGATCTTCCCATAAAATTAAATGCTGTAACTATGTAAGTAGCATTGGCAGTAATTTGAGTAGGAGTCCCGCTAATCACACCCGTTGTGGTGTCAAAATTCAACCCTATCGGCAATGGTCGATCTATACTATACCTGGTTACCACACCACCATAAACTGTTGGTGTAAGTGGGGTAATCGTTACACCAACTCTAAAAATATTTGGTGTAGTATAACTCAAATCTGTAGGCTCGTTATCATTAACTAAAATGGAAATAATTTTACTTACTGTCCCTCCTGAATTCGTCCCTGTAATGGTATAATTAGTACTCGCCGAAGGCACTGTTGGTCGTCCTGTAATATTACCTGTCGTAGTATTAAAGGATAATCCAGCGGGTAAAGTTGGCGAAATTGCATAACTCACTATTGCTCCTCCAGAATTGGATGGTGTAAGTGGTGTAATTAAGACCCCTTTAAACAACACAATTGGAGTAGAATATTCTAAATTAGTTGGAGCCGCATCTGTAACTCGGATTGAAATAGTTGTAGATGTACTACCACCTGAATTAGTCCCAGAAATTGTAAATGTAGTGGTGGCTAACGCAAGAGAAGGTGTTCCCGAAATGACTCCTGTTACTGGGTTTAATACTAAACCTCCTGGAAGTGATGGACTAATAGTATAATTTGTAATAACACCTCCTGAATTAGTAGGATACAGAGTTGCTATTGAAGTTCCTACAGCATACACATTAGGTGTTGAATAACTCAATGCTGAAGGTACCGCATCTTTCACTTCTATTGTAAAGGCAGCTGTTGTGCTACCTGTCAAGTTCGTTGCCGTTACAGTATAGGTTATTGGTGCACTAATTTCTATAGGTATTCCACTAATAACCCCCGTTGTAGTATTAAAAGTTAAACCCCCATATGGTAATGATGGATTAATACTATAACTATTAACCGCACCCCCTGTTGATACTGGTGATAAATTACTAATAGTTACACCTTTAGTAAAAACATTTGGATTGGTATAACTAATTGCAGGTAGTGCATTAGTGACGGTTAATGTAGTCGAAATACTTCCTGCATTATAACTACCTATAGCAGGTTGTATCGCTGTAATAGTAGCAATACCCAATCCTTTAACTGTAGTAGTACTTCCGTTGATTGAACCAATACTTGGCATACTACTAAAATAAGTAAATGACGAAGTACTTGTACTTGTTGGACTGCTAATCGCAAAAGGAGAATCGGTCAAATATTTCGATAGGGGATTGAAGTTAGTAATCACTGGATTTGTATTAGATCCTAAACCAACTGTTAAAACTGCTGAAATACTTGATGATCTATAAATACCATTGGCAGCTTGCACCGCAGTAATTATAGAAATTCCTGGAGCAACTAAAGTAACAGTTGAACCTGAAATTGTGGCTACTGCGGGATTACTACTATAATAGGTAAATCCACCCACACTATTAGATGTTGGGGCATTTAATGAAAAATCAGGATTACTCATCATCTTACTAATATTAGCAAAATTACTAAGTGTAGGATAGATAGAGTTGGCTGCTCCAACTGTAATAAAAGCGGTGTTGGTTGCCGCCGTATAGTTACCACTAGCTGCTTGATTGATTGTAATAACAGAGGTTCCTGCACCAACAACTGTAAGCGTGTTTCCAGAAATTGTTGCAACTCCTGTTGAGCCACTACTATACGTAATTACACCAGGAGAATTGGATACTGCATTAAGTGTAATTGTTCCATCGCCTACTGTTGCTGAGTAATTTGGTAAATAAATGGATGGGGTTGTTTTTACCGTTACCGTAAAAGTTATACTTCCAGTATTGTAGTCGCTAGTTGCCGCTTGTGTAGCTGTAATCGTAGCCACACCTATCCCATTGATAACAGCCATAGTTCCATTGATACTGACAATAGAAGAGTCACTACTGGTGTATGTAATAATTCCATTACTATTACTTGATGGTAATGGCAAAGCAAAAGCAGGATCAGTAGTCACTTTTGAAATATTCGCAATACTCCCTATAGTAGGGTTTAATGGTGTAGTATTACCATATACAAAACCGGTTGCTGTTGCTGTTCCTCCAGGAGTAATCACTGAAATAGTTCCTGTTGTTCCTAAACCAACAACTGCTGTGATTGTAGTGCTATTAACAACCGTAAAGGATGTTGCTGGTGTGCCTCCTAAAGACACTGAGATGGCATTATTAAAATTGGTTCCCGTAACGGTAACTGTTGTGGCTCTATTTGTTTTGGTAGGGGTGAAGCTAGTTATGGTTGGCGCAGGAACAAATGTAAATCCAGCTAAAGTAGCAGTTCCTGCTGGTGTGGTAACACTTACGACTCCTGTAGCGCCGGTGGCCACTGTAGCGGTAATTTGTGTTGGGCTATCAACAACAAAAGAAGTTGCAGCAACACCCCCAAAACTTACCACTGTAGCATTACTTAATGCTTTTCCTGTAATAACAACACTACCGTTATTTCCCACACTTACTGGTGTAAATGAATTAATTACTGGAACAGCATTTGAAAGCATAAACAAAGTACTACTAAGTGGTCCTGTATATTTGTTAAATGTAACTGAATTACCATTTCTAGTTATTGAACCCACTGATTGAGCTACCCAATTGCCAGAAATAAAAGCATATAAAACAGGATCTTCCACAAGTCCTCTAATATCTGATGGATCCCATTCAAAAGTTAAATCTGTTCCGTAGCCCGCAGTATTGGCGCTGGTTTTAGTTATTTTCCAAGTCCTATTAACCACATTGTTCATTGCCGTACCTGTTGTACCATTCGTTAAAACACCATCTGAAACACTTACGGAATACGTATCTATTGTGCCCGTATTATTGGTTAAAGTCACAGGATTATAAGTGCTGTTCCCTACAGGAAATATCACGGGAACTGTACTTGTAGAAATAGTCAAAGCTCCCGTTCCATTTGTTTTTACATAAGCTGTTGGTGATGATTCCAAAACAGCACCCCAAGTAGCATTGTAATTACCTAATGTAGCAATATTTCCATTTAATCGTAAACTTCCTAAGTTGGAGTATGAAGCACCACTACTATAGGTTGAAAGACTATTGGCTAAAACGAATACGTTAGCAGCTGTTGTAAAATTAGTTGGTGCTGTACCTGTCGTACCATCAGCACCTGTCTTCCATGAAGATAACGTTTGCATTGCATTAGCCCCTGCAGCAGTAGTATAGTAAGACGTTGCTTGTCGCAACTCAATAGTAAGCGACAGCGAACAATTATTACAATCTGATGCGGTCAATCTGTAAAATCCAATTTGTGGGTTGTTAATGGGATCACTATTAAAATCTGGGATATATAAATCGCCATAAGTAAAGAAATTAAAGTTAATATTATCCGCACTATAGCTCCACTCGTAGTTGGTACATCCAGTACTGGTTGTTACTGGGACACTTAAGTTAAAAGTACCTCCTTGAGAGACATAATTAACTGTTTGAGGTGCCTTGCGTATGTAAGGGGCATTCACTAAATCAACTGGGAAAATTTTAAATTCTGATAAACCCAACGGTCTATTATTTTGTACTCTAACGTAACGAGCATTAACCGCTGTAAAATTAAATGAGCCATAACCCTCGCTACCAGGAACGTAATTCCACCAGTCACCGTATCCAGCAATCCATCGTGTTCCACTGATGTTAGCAACCACAGTAGTCCACGTAGTCCCATTAGTACTAACTTCAATAGATCCTCCTTCTGCATCATAACTATTTTCATAGGCTCCTGTTTTCTCTACAAGAACGAAATCATTAGCATCGTTATCAAGAATAGGAGTTGCCAAATTTGCATCTACATCATCACCCGCATAAGGATTCCAAGTGGAAAGTCCTGCCAGATCCACCCTATTAATTAATTTGCTACCCCCTAAATCTAAGGTAATATAAGCTTGGCCAGCCGCAGAGTTGTTTACTATCAAACCTGTTTTACTACCGCTGTCAGAGTCTCTATATGTTATAGGATTACCATAATAATCAGTTGATCTGTCACTTAAACTAGGTAATGCACTGGTATTTGCTAATGAACCATAATATGAATTGTATCCCAGATAACTAATTGACCCTTGCCATCTAGGAGTATATTCATAATTATTATTAGGATCATAAAAATAATCAGTATAAAAATAACTATAAACTGGTGATTCAAAGTTTTTCCAAGATGAAATCACACTTGTATTAACGCCAAAGGCAGTAGGAGTAGCCGCAGTACCCGATGTACAACTTCCAAAAACATCAGCTACATTTAAAATCGCTGTATTACTATAATTTACACAACCTACCGACTTAATTAATTTAAGCCTGTACTGGTATTTATGGATAAATGGTACCGCACTGTTAATAGTAAGTGTGGTTGTGGTAGCTGTTGTACCACTAAATCCAGAATAAGTAACATTAGGATCAATAGAAGCTGATATATCCGCCCAGTTTAAACCATTGTCCGTACTTCGTTGCCAATTAAAAGTAGTTTGATTGGCAATGGTAGCTGAAAAAGTAACGGTAGAATTGGTAATTGCATTTATGCTTGATATAGGAGTAACAGTGGGTCCGTTGTAAACAATATCTACTTTAGTTCTAGGACTACTAACACAACCATTTACATCCGTTACTGAAGCATAATAGCTACTACTTGATGCCGAAGTTAAAACTGGCGTAGTATAAGAGTTTCCAGTACCTAGGCTAGTCCCTCCCGATGTCGAGCTAAACCAATTTACCGCTGTATTTACAGGTGGTGTTACGCTAACTGTTGCGGTATTGCCTATACCACATAACGTGGTGTGTATTGCAGTAGGAGCAACTGGTAAATCATTCATGGTAGCAGTAACTGCTGTTTTTGGACTTTCGCAAGTAGCGCCTGAAGCTGTTAAATACGCTGACACATATCGCGTAGTATTGGCTGTAATACTAGAAACCGTTGCTGTTGAAGGTGTGCCACTAATGTCAGCATACCATTTTAATGTACTTCCTGCAGTACTCGTTGCAGATAATACCACGTTGGAATACTTACAACCTACATTAGAAACCGTAGTTATAATAGACGGTGTAGTAACAACGGTTGCAATAACTGGAGTCCTAGTTGCCGATGTTCCATTACAATTGGTAGCATCAGCATAAAAAGTAGTAGTGGTCGCTATTGATGGTGTTACAAACACGGTTCCAGTTCCAATGGGAGATCCTCCTGTTGCTGCTGTGTACCAATTAATCGTGGCTCCAAAACCCGTTCCTCCAGTATAACCAGCACTTACGGTTACAGATCCTGTATCACATCGTGATCCTGGGGAGGTTACTATTGTGGGAGGGGTTGTTATTATGGTTGCTTGGATAGCCGTTCTTGCTGAAGTCGCAATACATCCATTTAAGGTTTCGGCCTGAGCATAATAATAGGTTGATGTAGCAATTGTTGGGGTGGTAAAAGTATCTCCTGTCCCTAATGTTGTTCCTCCTGTTGACCCAGAAAACCATTTCACTAGCCCTCCTGAACTAGTTGCACCTAAAGTAACCGTTGAAGTTCCACAAGCAGTAGCTGGTGCATTTGTAGTAATAGTTGGACTAGGCGTCACTGTAATAGCGATTGGATTTGTAAAATAAAAAACGGTTGGAGCAGTAGACAAAGCGGCTGCTCGTCTGTAATAAGTTGTCGTGGTTAGTGCTGAAGGAATGGTATATCCAAGTGTATTGGTTGAGGCTATATCTGTCCAACCAGTCGTTGGAGAAGTTGATTTTTGCCATTTATAGCTAATAGTCCCTGCGGTAGAAAATACAGCAGGAGTTAAAGAAGTTAATGGTGCTGGTGTGGTATTGTAACAAATCGTTTGATCGGCACTAATTTTTCCAGCTTCGGCAACTCTATTTCTAAAGAGTACTATGCCATTAGTTGCATTTGCCGCAACAATATCGGGTTTGTTATCTCCGTCAATATCTGTAATTTCTATTTGTGGGTAAGCTCCAGAGCTAACAAGCGTAACAGAAGGAGCAAAAGAAATGGTTCCTGATACCGAGGTGTTCTCTAAATAGGCAATTTGTGACACATTATCACTCACAACCACATCGGGTTTGCCATCTCCATTCATATCGGCTAATGCCAAACCATAAGTAGCCGTTAATCCGGTTAATGCAAAATGCTGCGCATCCATAATGGACATATTCATATTGGCTGAATCATTTCTAAAAACAGAAACAAAACCAGATGTACTATTGGTTGTAATCACATCCAATTTCCCGTCTAAATCTAAGTCAGCTAATTTTACTGTGTAACCAATTCCTGCATTAATTCCTTTAGTAACCGACTCTGTAAAACTAAACGTTTTAACTTCAGGATTTCCTTGGGTAGTCGTATTTTTAAGTACAGACACTCTTCCTGTTCCTGACAAAACAACATCAAGTTTTCCGTCACCATTCAAATCTCCAGAAACTCCAGAAAAACAATTAGTGCTATTCAATTTTTGATTGTACGAATCCGTATTGGCTGCATTCCCTGTTATAGAAGAAAAAGTAGTTCCTGTTGTGGTATTTTTAGTATAATAAATTAGAGCTTGAGCGCTATTAGTACCATTCAAACCAAAAATATCAGTGCGCCCATCTAAGTTAATATCTATGGGTAAAAAAGCAGCATTTACTTTATACTTACTTGCTGAAGATAATAACGAATTGTAATTTTGAAGAGAAGGAGTTCCCGAAGTAGAACTATTTATATTGGCAAATCCTCCATTGGTAGTTACATCATTTGAATTAGCAAAGTCTATTTTACCATCATTATTTAAATCCGCGGATAGTACATTTCTTGAGGTAGGTGAGGTAGGTATAACTCCTGAGATAGCTAAATTAGCTGCCAGTGTGCTTGAATTAATAATTCCTGCAGTAGCTGTATTTCTTAACACTTGAGGAACTCCAGCAGACGAATAACTAAAAATATCTGCTTTACCATCTAAATCAACATCTGCCAAAACAAATTTTTGGTCAGGACTGGAAGCAAAAGTTCCTGTTGTAAACGTAACAGGAGATTCAAAAGAAGTTAACGAATTGGAATTATAGCTTAATCCTGAAAGTGCTGTGTTTACAGGAACAAATTTATCTCGACTGATGCAACTTAAATTATTAGTAGTATTGATCACTGTGAAATTATTCAAGCTTGCATTCGCAGGAACAGTTACAGTAATACTATTCGCTGTAGCAGCAGTTATGATACACTTTTGCCCTCCTAAATATACTACATTATTGGCAGCGCTTGCTCCAAAAAATTCTCCGCTAATTGTAACTGAACTCCCCACAGCTCCAGAAAGTGGTGCGATAGAACGGATTTTTGGTACGGCCGAAAAAGTCATGGCCACTTCATCAATGGCTAATGGACCACTATTAGTTCCATTAGAATCAAAAGTAGGCGTAGGATAAGTATATCGCAACGAAGTATAAATAGTTCCCGTTGTTCCTAAAGGAACAAAAAAGCGCATATTGGGTGTGCCTTGCCCGGAAACTATTTGAGCACCATTATCTACAGACCATTCTAACCCATAATTATTTCCATCATTATTACTTGTAAAAGTATAATCCATATAACCACCTGGAGTGTATCCTTGAGCAGTAGTTTGAATACTCCCACCCGTGGGATATTTAGTTATAGGAGAAGTTTGTGTGTAAGAAGTTTGATTGTCAGCCGACCATTCAAAAACAACTCGATACGTTTCTCCAGGAATCAAATCTTCACTGGTATAAGTCAATAATCGATCTGAACTTAAAGGAGCATTATTAGTGTAAGTAGTCCAATTTGAAGCATTGCTTAAATAAGTCGCAAATTCTGCACCAACAATTGTTTGATTCCCACTTGTAGGTAGTGGAGGAAAACCAGACGCTAATGCAAACAAACACCTAGGTTTAGGAGCATTATTAACCGCATTTTTATATTTAAACGATAACGAAATTGAAGAAGCATTGGATGGTACAACGACATCTTTATAAATATAAATTTTACTATTTGATGCCTGTGGATTAGTAATAGTATTTGTAGTTCCGTTGTCTGAAACAAAAGCACCATTATTCCCAGAGACTTTTCCTGCTCCTCCAATCACCCATTTATTGACATTAGAAGTATTCACAACAGTCCAGCCGTGAGTCCCCTCAAAACCTCCATCGGTATTAGGATTAATGATATAGTTGGATGCATCAAATGTAAAACTACTTCCTGTAGCTGTTCCGTTGGGTGTTTCCACTGTAATAGTTCCTGTTGTGGCTGACTGAGGAACTACTGCGGTAATGCTTGTAGCGCTATTCACTGTAAAACTAGTTGCGTTTACTCCGTTGAACTTCACTGCAGTAGCGCCAATAAAATTAGTCCCTGTTAAAGTAACCGTTGTCCCTGTTTGACCTTGGGAAGGGGAGGTGGCAGTAATAGAAGGTGTAGCAGACGTAATTACAACATTAGCAGAATATTGATCAATAGCACCTCCTCTAAAATCAGCTGTTTTAAAATTAATGGAGTGTGTGCCTGGAGTAGTCGCATTTTGTATAAGATTACGGAAAACAAACTTGATATTCGAACCCGCAGGAACAGTAACCCCTGCATATTGAATTTGAATACCGGTCCAGTTATTCCATGCGCTAGTCATACTCAAACTCGCCTTATTAACCGGCTGATTATTGATATAAAAGTCATAATCGGCTACCGGAATAGGACTATTAGGAACTGTTAAAAAACCAACAAAATCTGGGAATGCTACTAGCAGTATATTTCCGTTACACGGTTGTGTAGTAGTATATTCAAAAGTATATGTGGTCAGGGCTCCAGCGGTACTATTCGCAACTGTAATGGTTTGTGAAGTCACTGTTGTAGAAGCTAATAAAAAAGTAAATGCTAAGACAAATTTAGCGGTGGCGATAAAAAATTTATTATTCATTGTGGTTAATTCTATGCTAATATGTGGGGATTATTTAAAAACCAAAAAATGCAAATCACGTATCGAGTAATTTACGATTGGAAGGGTATGCGGTTGAAAACACAAAATGTTCGTTATTCGAATTTATTAGGAGACTTGAGTACTACAAAAATTTGACTCGTATACTTCTTTTTATCAATAAGAGTATCTCTTTTTATAACATTTACTGATTCAATTTGGTCTGGTTTAATGGTAACTAATTCCTCTTTAGGAACTAATTTAGTTTTAATAAAATAAGCAACATTATCTCCAAGTGCCGATTTTGTTTTGGATTTTATTTCCTGAGAATAGGATAGTGTTACAACAAAAAGAGTAATTACTAAAAGTAGTTTTTTCATTATAATAGTAGGTTTGTGGGGTCAACATTTTTTGCATTAACCTAAATTAGGTTTAATTTTTGCGAACAAAAATAAAGTATTAAAATTGGACTTCATTATTATCTCGACAGATTTTGTCCAAAAAAAATTTTTTTTTGACATTTATAAAATTCAAACAAAATTTATAAATGTAAAACAATTTAAAATTAATATTAAATTCATTATATGTTTGGGTAGCATTCAAAATCTATAAAAATAAATTGAAAAAATAAATATATCCTTTATAATAACAGAACTTCAAAAGCAATCTTGAGTTTTTTTACAAACTCAAATAAGTCAATAAAATCCTCCATTTCATCAGCCTGAATAGTCTATTCCCTTTTTAATTATTAACTAAAAAACACTCTCCTAGATTCGGCAAAAATTTATCTCTCTTTTTGTTTAAAATTTACATATTTATATTGATTTACATCTATCTCCAATTATTTTTATTGATATAAATTGATTGATTGGGGTAAAACATTAATTTATTTTACCTTTTGTTTTGTCTTTTATAGCTGACTATCTATACCATATTAGACCTCCTACAACTAAAGATGCTAAAATTTCTCTTCAATGATTTTTAATGTATGTGACTATTAAAAATTGAGAAGGATTTGTTTCTAAAATTAATGATAAATCATTTTCTGGATTAATTCATACCGGAAATTTTTCATATTCTTTTTCAAATGTTCCGTTTGCAAGTTATTTATTTACAATATTTTATGACTGTTTTTTTTAAATCCTATTGAAAAATTAAGAAAAAAATGATTCTCCCATAGATAATTTTTAAAATCTCATTAGGTTCAATTCCTAATTGTTTTAAACAATTGTTTTTCTGAATTAATTACAAGTTTGGGATGTAGGAAATAAAAAAATAAACTTAAGAAAATTAAATTTATTGAATCAGATGATTTTTATTAGCTTTTAGAATAAAAAAAAGCCTCAAGATTTACCTTGAGGCTTTTGGCACAACTTGTACCCGGAGCCGGAGTCGAACCGGCACGGTTTCCCACAGGTGTTTGAGACCAGCGCGTCTACCAATTCCGCCATCCGGGCTTAGCAGACATAAAATAACAACAGTTATTTTAACGCAATAAAAGAGGAGATTGTAATAAATCAACCATCGATTCCTTTAACACGGTGCAAATGTAAAAAATAAAATTAAAAACGCTAAAAAAAATACTTAATTTTTTCCTTTCAGAGTTGAATAAATTTTCTAAATTTGCAGCTCGTTAAAACACAACACACTAACTAACTACGTTCGAGGCGAATACAATTAATAAGCTGTAACACAGCAAAACGATTCGAAGCGCAGCGGAATAAAACAACAGATTATCAATGTCACACCAAGAACCAGAAGCTAAAATTTTTGCCTGTTCACAAAGTGTATATCTCGCCGAGCAGATAGCAGCAGCTTACGGAGTCCCTCTAGGAAAAGTAATTACTTCTACCTATAGCGACGGGGAATTTCAGCCTTCTTATGAAGAGTCTATTAGAGGATTGCGTGTTTTTATCGTGTGTTCTACGTTCCCAAGTGCTGATAATTTGATGGAATTGTTATTAATGATTGATGCAGCAAAACGCGCATCAGCTCGACATATTACTGCTGTTATCCCATACTTCGGTTGGGCAAGACAAGACAGAAAAGACAAACCAAGAGTCCCAATTGGAGCTAAATTAGTAGCTAATCTATTGGATGCTGCTGGAGCAACTAGAGTAATGACTATGGATTTGCATGCAGATCAAATCCAAGGGTTCTTTGAGAAACCAGTAGATCACCTTTTTGCTTCTACTATCTTTTTACCGTATGTAAAAAGCTTAGGTTTGGACAATTTAACCATTGCATCTCCTGATATGGGAGGTTCAAAAAGAGCTTACGCCTACTCTAAATTTTTAGAATCTGATGTAGTCGTTTGTTACAAACAAAGAAAAGTAGCCAATGTAATTGACACTATGGAGTTGATTGGAGAGGTAAAAGGCAAAAATGTAATTCTAGTAGACGACATGATCGATACTGGTGGTACATTGGCAAAAGCCGCCGATTTAATGATTGAAAAAGGAGCATTGAGCGTAAGAGCTATTTGTACTCACCCAATCTTATCTGGTGATGCCTACGAAAAAATAGAAAACTCAAAATTAAGTGAGTTAATAGTTACCGATTCTATTCCGTTGAAGAAAAAATCGAACAAGATCAGAGTGTTGAGTTGTGCGCCTCTTTTCGCTGAAGTAATGCACATGGTGCACCACAACAATTCCATTAGTGGAAAGTTTATTATGTAATATTTTTAATAACTATATTTTTTTTACAATGAAATCGATTACAATTAAAGGATCAGAAAGAGAAAGCGTGGGCAAAGTTGCTACTAAAGCCTTACGTAATGCTGGAGCGATTCCTTGCGTATTATACGGAGGAGATCAACCAGTACATTTTTCAGCAGAAGAAAAAGCATTCAAAACATTGGTTTACACTCCAAACGCGCACACAGTTGTGATCGAATTGGGTAACGGAAAATCATATAATGCAATTCTTCAAGACATTCAAGTTCACCCTGTAAGTGACAAAATTTTACACATTGACTTCTTCCAATTATTTGACAACAAAGAAATTACTATGGAAGTTCCTGTGAAAATTGTTGGTACATCTAAAGGTGTTCTTGCAGGAGGTGTTCTTCGTTTGAACACTCGTAAATTAAAAGTGAAAGCTTTACCTTCAAATCTTCCTGATTTTGTTGAAGCTGACATCACTCCACTTGAAATGGGTAACAAATTGTATGTTACGAAATTAGTTTCTGACAAATACAAATTAATGCACCCAGACAACACAGTGGTTTGTCAAGTAAGAATTTCTCGTGCGGCTATGAAAGCGGCTCAAGAAGCTGCAAAAGCTGCAAAAGCACCTGCAAAAGGAAAGAAAAAATAATCTTTTTTCAATCATACGAAAAAGCATCAGTTCTACAACTGGTGCTTTTTTTTTGGATTCTATTTTTCATTCAAAGCTTCTAGCCTTTTGAAAGCTGGAAGCTTTATTATTAAAAATTAAGTTTATTTTTGCAGTATGATACGATGGATAACCCAACTGTTTGGATCAACTCAAACAGCAAGTGATACTGATACTGTTAAACCGGAGGTTCACGAACACCAAAAAAACAATATGAAAAGCGTAAGTAATAAATTTTTAATTGTAGGATTAGGTAATATTGGAGCCGAATATGTCAATACACGCCACAATATTGGATTTAAAGTGTTGGATTTTTTAGCCAAAAAAGAAAGCCTGTCTTTTGAAACGGTAAAACTTGGGGCTCTTGCTGAATACAAATTGAAAGGACGTACTTTTTTCTTGTTAAAGCCCAATACCTATATGAATTTGAGCGGTAAAGCCGTAAAATATTGGATGGATAAGGAAAATATTCCTTTGGAAAACATCCTAGTCATTACTGACGACTTGAATTTGTCTTTTGGCACCATTCGTATCAAGCCTAAAGGTAGTGATGGTGGTCATAACGGATTGAAAAATATCAATTTAATATTGAATACTCAAAATTATACTCGTTTCCGTTTTGGAATAAGTGACCAATTCAAAAAAGGACAGCAAGTTGATTATGTACTTGGCGATTGGGACGAAGAAGAAAAAACAAAACTCCCTGAACGACTAGAACTCGCCTCAGAAATTATCAAATCATTTGGTACTGCTGGATTAGAAAATACCATGACCTCATTTAACGGAAAGTAAAAAGAGGTTACGATTAATATATAGCTACTTTTTTTACCGTGGTATTGTACCCATCAATAATCGTTAAAAGATAAATTCCAGCTTGAATATTGCCTAATTGTATCGTCTCATTAAATAATGCAGCACTAGAAAATTCTTTTTCATACACTTTCCTACCCAGTAAATCATGAACTAAAATGGTTACTCCTGAAGAGTATTTACTAGTGAAAACGACACAAAAATCACCTTTAGTAGGATTAGGATAAACTAAAACAGCACTTAAATCAACAGTAGTTGCCGCCATCGGAGTGTAGGCTTTGGTACAAATACTAACTGAGGCTGAATTTATCGTTCCAACATCTCCAACAAATTCATCTCTAACTCGTAAGGACCAAGTTCCCGAAGGATTTAATTCATTAAACAAGTATAAAGGATCAAAAGGCGTAACCGTTTGTAATGTTTGTTTCCCACAGGTAATTGCACCTCCTAAATCATCATAATTCAGTACCAAACTACCATTAGTATCTCCACAACCTTTTTCAAATAATTTTACCACCCTTCCTTGTGGATTAACTAGCTCTATTTGAACATCTGATAAATATTGGTGTGTGAAATTCAAGGCTACATTCACATCCGAAACTGTTGCAGTTGTAGTAGGTACCGTAATGGTTTTAGCCGTGTATGATGTTGATTCAGGAATTACAAACGGGGTTGAAAAAGTATAAGTTGAACAACTAGATTCCGTGGTATACCCAATAGCAAAAGGTTCTGAGTTCACAGCATAATAAATATTGGCGGTGGGTTCAATCAAAATTCGGCAATTTTTCCCCGTAATCCCGTTAGGAACAACGATAAGTTCTGACCCATCATTCGGAGTATTTGCTTTTAACATCGTTGAAAATGTCAATCCTCCATCAACTGATAATTTAATATTGACAGTAGCCGAACCAGGTAAATTAGAGGTATTGTTGACTGTCCAAGTAATCGTTTGAAGACTCAATGGTTTCCAAGACAAGTCTACTGTATTTTGGGAAGTCACTACAAAAGGTCCTTTGGTCGCATCAACGTTAACCACCATAGCATCAGTATTAGTCTGCGCCAAGCCATCGGCAGCATTATCTCTGACTGTAAGTGTAAAATGTAAGGTTCGAGACACATCCGAAACAGATTCCCAAGTAGCACTAAGCATGTTGCTCAATACCTTATTCAACGACGGCATATAACGAATTGGAGAAATACTCGGGCTTAACGACCTAAAAAGTGGGCCGTCAATTTTAGTAGAATAAGCAATACTATTAGCCCCAGTGGCAGTTATAGCCGAGTCATTTTGCTCCCAACAGTAACTCAACACATCTCCATTAGGATCTGAACCAGAACCTTTTAATACAAAAGCTGTTCCTTTAGGAATAATGTAATCTGCACCTGCGCTAGCAGTTGGAGTTTTATTAGATAAAGTAGTGACTACTGGACAGGATTTTGTTGCCAAATTATTTTGTATTTGCGCAATACTCACATAGGCAAAATAATCATCAGAATGGCTCTGCACATTGTAATCGGTAACCCCTGCATACGCCATAATAGTAGACCCTCCTCCTGGCTCAACATTGACTCCAGTCCCTTCGGTTTCATGTGAAAAGGTGTGATTAGCTCCCAATTGATGACCCATTTCGTGGGCTACAAAATCAATATCAAAGGTATCTCCTTCAGGCTTACCGTCAGCAGGAGAAGTATAACCACTCCCTTTTGCAAAATCATTTGAAGAAGTTGGATTTTGACATACACAACCGATACACCCCGCGTTTCCACCTCCTCCAGAAGCTCCAAATAAATGGCCAATATCATAATTAGCATTCCCTATTTTGGCTGTTAAATCATTTTGCAACTCCAAATTCCAAGCACCGTTAGCTCCACTAGTTGCAGGAGAATATGGGTCGGTGGTTGCGTTAGTATAAATCAAAATAGCGTTGTTAGCAATCAAATTCAAATGCACAGCTAAATCTCTATTGAATATCCCATTCACTCTAGTTAAAGTGGCATTCATAGCCGCCAAAGCCTGAGGCACTCCCCCGAAATAAGTAGTATATTCCGCTGTACAAGCTAATGCTAAACGCAATGTTTTGTAAATCCCATTATTAGCCGAAGTACTACTTGATTTACTTAATAATTGCTGACTTAATGCCACGTCTTTAGTGGAACAGCTTAAAGGTAAATCTTCTTTATTGCGACTATTAGAATCAAACAATTCATATACGGACTGATTTCCTGAAAATCGTTCGATGAACTCCGTTGCACTGTCAGAACGGAATACCATCGTTTGAATTCCCTTTGGCGACAAGCTAAAATAAACAGTGGCATTTTTATCTGTCAACCCCACCCCAGTATACGATCGAATGTCTGGAAATTGAGCTTGTAAATCAGGTTCAAAGTTAGAGAACTCTCGAACCTTAAATGTTTCCAAATCACCTACAGTATTTGGAATTTCAATTTGGATTTCAATAGGAGAAACACTGTTTTGAAGCGGAGCTAAGGATTGTTTTAGAGATACCTCATCCAACTCATACAATAGTGCGTTTTTTTCTTTTATTCTAGTGCTTTCAGCGTAAGCAATTTTGCTTTGAGGGATTCTCTTCCACGGAGATACATTTTGGGCTTGTATCAGCGAAAAAGAAAAGATAAGGAGTAAGAATCGAAAATATCTTTTCATAGATTTGGTGTCTTTGGAATTCCAAAATTAGTTTTTTTGATTTAAAGTTAGGTTTCAAAAATCTTAATTTTATTTAAAAAATGACGATTTAACTTACTTTTGACTGATAGTTTAAAATTGCAATGAAAAGGTATCCGTTTTGGAACGAAATTTCAAATAGATTAGCTTAAATTTGCAGCCAAAATAAACGGAAACCGACTTGAAAATTTTTCATTCTATAAACGAATTTCATTCTGACAAAAAAACCATACTTACCTTGGGTACCTTTGACGGAGTACATATTGGTCATGCGGCCATTCTGAAAAAATTGACTCAGAATACTGCTGACGGAAAATTTGAAAGTGCCGTGCTTACCTTTTTTCCACATCCCAGAATGGTATTACAAGGGAAATCTGATTTGAAATTACTCAATACCATCAATGAAAAAATTGATTTATTACAAAAAATCGGAATTGAAAACTTAATTATTCACCCTTTTGACGCCAACTTTTCTCAACTAAGTGCCGAAGAGTTTGTAAAAACTGTTTTGGTGGACCAATTGCACATTCAAAAAATCATCATTGGTTATGACCATCGGTTTGGTAAAAACCGAACGGCAAATATTGATGACTTAACTGCTTTTGGTTTGAAATATGGTTTTGAAGTAGAACAAATATCCGCGCAAGAAATCAATGACATTTCTATTAGTTCTACTAAAATTAGAACGGCTCTTGAAGACGGCGAAATCAATTTGGCAAACGAATACTTAGGTTATTCTTATTTTTTAAGCGGGACTGTTGTAAAAGGAAAACAATTAGGAAGAACCATCGGTTTCCCAACTGCAAATATTGAATTAGAAGAAGAGTACAAATTAGTACCCAAAAACGGAGTCTATATAGTTGCAGCCGATATAGATGAAAAATCTGTTTATGGCATGATGAATATTGGATTTAATCCAACTGTTCAAGGGGAAAAAAGGACAATTGAAGTTCACTTTTTTGATTTTGATTTGGATATTTACAATCGTCACATCCGAGTGGCTATTTTACAGCGCATCCGTTCAGAAGAAAAATTTGAATCGGTTGAATTTCTCAAAATTCAATTAGGAAAAGACAAAGACTTTTCAATTCAATACATTCAAAATTTATAAAACAAGACCATTCATTTCAATAAGTCAAATTGCTAGTTTGAAACTATTTGATTACTTTTGACACTTAAAATCATACCCATGAGCATTACAAAACACGATTGGACAAAGGAAGAAATCATTGCAATTTACAATAAACCTCTAATGGATTTGCTTTATGAAGCAGCTTCAATTCATAGAGAAAACCACGATCCAAACGTGGTTCAGGTTTCTACCCTATTGTCTATCAAAACCGGTGGTTGTTCTGAAGATTGTGGCTACTGCCCTCAAGCAGCACGTTACAACACCAATGTTGAAGGGAATGATTTAATGACCGTAAACCAAGTAAAAGCTCAGGCTTTGAATGCCAAATCAGCAGGTTCTTCTCGTGTCTGTATGGGAGCAGCTTGGCGTAATGTAAAAGACGGACCCGAATTTGACCAAGTGTTGGAAATGGTGCGTACCATCAATAAATTAGACATGGAAGTGTGTTGTACTTTAGGTATGATTACCGAAAACCAAGCACAACGTTTAGCTGAGGCAGGTTTGTATGCTTACAACCACAATTTAGATACTTCAGAAGATTATTATAAAGAAGTGATTTCGACACGCGGTTTTGAAGACCGTTTGCAAACTATAGAAAATGTTCGTAAAACTAACGTTACTGTGTGTAGCGGTGGAATCATCGGAATGGGAGAAAGTATCGAAGATAGAGCAGGAATGCTTGTGGCACTTTCTACTTTAAATCCTCAACCCGAATCAGTGCCGATCAATGCTTTAGTAGCGGTAGACGGAACGCCTTTGGAAGACGAAGAACCAGTTGAAATTTGGGAAATGATTCGAATGGTGGCTACTACTCGAATTGTTATGCCTGATACACAAGTGCGTTTATCTGCAGGACGAACTAATATGAGTCGCGAAGGTCAAGCGATGTGTTTCTTTGCAGGAGCCAATTCTATTTTTGCAGGAAACAAATTATTGACTACTCCAAATCCTGATGTGAATGAGGATATGAAAATGTTTGAAATGCTAGGATTGAAACCGCAAAAACCATTTACCAAGATGGTACAACCACAAACCGTTGAAGCGGAAGATTCTCAATATGTTGCCTTAGGCGAAAAACCAAAATGGTCACGCCCAGGACACACTATCGAAAGAAATATTGAAGCTTCTATAAAAGGAAAATAAAAATTGAACTCAAGTATAATAAAGCTTCCAGCCTGAAAAGACTGGAAGCTTTTTACTTTTAAAAAACTAATTTATGAGTGACTTGCTCTCCCGTTACTAAGGTAATTTGAACAATCAAGATCTTCGATTTCCAAAGAGCCGAATCGATTATTTGAGTTTTAGTTTCTAACTTATCTGCTTGAAAGAGCATTTTACCTTCAAGAGAATACACACGCACTTCTTCAATTAAATCTACAGAAGAACTAATTTGAATTTGGTTATTTCGACACACTACTTTTACCTCTGGAGCGAGTTCTTCAGGAATGATATTTTGGTTCTCATACCGCAAAACAAAACGATTGTCAAAAGTCCCTTTTACAGTAGTAAATATATAATCATCTTTCTTTAAATCGACTATTTTAGCCCGTTCCTTATCTTCTAAAAAAATGTTCTGATTAGCAAATAAGCCATCAAAATCATCTAAACTAATAGTAAAATTACCTTCCTGCTTAGCTCGGTAACCCAAAGACACGCTATCCGAAGTGTTAAATGGCAAAGATCTGCCTTGAATTGTATTTTTAACCTCTCCATCCAGACTATAAAAATCCAACCATTCGTTGCCGTCTAAAGCAACTCCATCAAACAAAATATCCTTTTCATTAGTAGCTCCTGTCACATACCCTATTAAAATTTGTTTAAACATTCCTTGTTTGTTGGATAAATTGAGCCAAAATCGATGCTTTTCAATACTAGAAGAAGTGGTTGTTTTTTGAGCTAGACTACTTTTAAAAAATAAATTATTTTGTCCTTTTAAACGCATTTCATTTTTAAAAATAGCATTCCCCCCTTCTGGATTTGCTCCTAAAACAAAAAATGCTTGTCCAGCAGCAATCTTGCCATTAGGTTTTTCGTTATTTACTCCCATACTTTTTGACGAAGTTCCGACGCCTCCCAAAATAGTATAAACGGCATAATCATCCGATGTATATTGGCCGTTGGCAATTGGAGTATTGTGGGTCCAAAAATACAAGCTGCCTTGCAATATACTTTGGTTTTCCAAAATAAACGCATCCGCATCTATGGCCGAAGGATAGGGATTTCCAATTAGATTTGGCGTTGCATTTTTAGCAATCGGAATAGTGATAAAACCATTATTGGGTATCCCAGAAAAAACCGACTCAAAAACCGTTGGTATCGTTTCTGAAAAACTTTGAGGTGCTTGAAAAATGTAACCTTTACCAACCACCATAGTAGCACTATTTGATTCTTTGCGCCAATTATTGGAATTCGCATCAAAAGAATAAAATCGATCCGAAGGGGAATCAGGAGCAAGTACATTTAATTGCTGACCTGCTACTGGCGAAGACCAATACGTATAGTCTGATTTCCGAATAGGAGTTGTCTTTCTGTTGAACTCAATACTTCCTGTATTCACAACCAAATCATCCGATTGGTATAAAGAGGAATTGTTTTCAAAAACTAATTTTCCGGCACCCGAATAATTGGAAACTAATTCTAATGTAGCTGCATTTTTTACCGTTAGTGTTTTTCCTGAATTGACCACACAAGAGCAAGCTTTTGTATCCAAAATAATTTCATAACTAGCATTAAAAACAACTGCTTTGTCAATTGTTGGATTACCATTACTCCAAGTCAAGCCATCCCAAACCGTTCCATCTTGACAAAACAATAATTTAGCTATTCGATGCTTCGAAGTTCCCGAGACCGAATTGAAATTACCCGCAATAACCGCTCCTCGAGGAACCAAGCAAAACGTTTTGACTTCTCCATTTAATCGCATTGAAAAAGAAGCATCATAAGTCCCGTTTGGTAATATCCGCAACATTCGTGTTACATTTATTCCATTGTATTTACTAGAAAATGAACCTCCAACAAGTATGTTTCCATTGGATTGCAAAACAATAGAACGCACAATTCCGTTACTAAATCCCGAACCTGAATCAAACGAACTGTCTGGACTACCCTCTGAATTTAGACGTACAATTCGTTTATTGGGTTGCCCATTATAATTAGAAAACGAACCTCCAACTAGAATTTTATTGTCATTTTGCAAAGTCAAAGTGTAGATTTTGCCATCAAACCCAGTCCCTATTGAAAAACTCGTATCTACAGATCCGTCTGAATTCAATCGAACTAATTTATTTGAAGCAACTCCGTTAAAAGTAGTAAAATCTCCTCCGACTAAAATCTTCCCGTCCGATTGAAGCAATACTAAATTAGGCGTGCTATTTGGGTTTGTTCCAATAGTAAAACTACTATCCAAATCGCCATTAGAAAGCAACCGAATCACTTTTTTGACAGTCATACCTTTATAAGAAGTAAAACTTCCTGCTGCAATAATTTTACCATCAGGTTGTAATGCGATGGAATAGACCGTGTAATTAAAACCTGTTCCAACATTCAACGAAACATCTATAGCTCCATTAGAATTCAACCGAACTAAACGTTTAATTGAAACCCCATTAAATTTAGTGAAATTACCAGCTACAAGTAATTTCCCATCAGGTTGAACCAAAACTTCTTTCACTGTATTATCTGCACCAGTTTGATTAAGGTTATAAGAGTTATCTAACTCGCCTTTAGGAGTAAGCTTAACAATATTATTAATTGGTTGTCCGTTAAATTGAGTAAAACTTCCAAAAGCAATGAAACTCCCATCCGTCAACGGAATAACTTTCTCGACAGCTTTGTCAAATCCTACACCAGCAGTCAAATAACCAGAATCCAATTCACCTATCGTACTTATTTTAGCCAGCTTACCTTGTTTCAAATCATCAAAAACAGAAAAAGATCCACCTACAAAAAAGCTATCACTGGATTCGCATAAAGTATATATGGTAGCTGAAAAAGGTCCTGCTCCAATATCAAAATTAGAATTTATAGTCCCATTTGAATTTAATAAAACTAAACGATTAACATCACTCATTTTATATGTATCACTGAAACTGCCTCCAACAAGAATTCCGGCAGAAGTAATTTGAATAGTGTGTACCACACCATCATTAAACCCTGTTCCAGAAAGAAAACTTGAGTCAACAGTACCATTAGTGTTTAGGCGAACGATTCGGTTTTGTGAAGTGCCTTTGTAATTCAAAAAGCTACCGCCAACTATAATTTTACCGTCTGGCTGAATAGCAATTGCTTCAATAGCATCATCAAATCCAGTTCCTATTGAAAATGTAGTGTCAATGCTTCCACCGGCATTCAAACGAACTAATTTTGGATAATTAGAATTGCCGTTGAATGCACTAAACGTTCCCGAAAGCACTATTTTACCATCGGGAGCAATTACCACATCATCAATTGTACTAGTGGCAGCAGTCCCTGTAACAAAACTGGTATCTAATTCTCCATTTGGATTCAATCTCGCTATTCTGTTTGCGGTAGTGCCATTGTATTTGGTAAAACTTCCTACAACAATCAATTTTCCATCAGATTGCAAATCCAACCCATAAACAGTACCACTACTTATGGCGATTGTTGTATCAAAAGAAATATCTCTCGAACCATCAATGTTTAAACGAACCAAACGCCCTGCCGGAATTCCATTATACGTTGTGAAAGCTCCTGCTACAATAATTTTGCCGTCAGGTTGAATTACCGAAGCATAAATTTTCCCATTAAAAGCAGCTCCTAGATTAAATCCTGCATCTTTAGACCCATCCGTTTGTAATCGACAAAGGTAAGGGGTTGTGCTTCCATTGTAATTTAGAAATTCGCCACCCACAATGAGTTTTCCATCATTTTGAATAGAAAGGGTTCTAACAGTTCCGTCAAATCCATCGCCTAAAAGACCATCATCGTAGGAATTGAATTTAGGATCGACTTGTACCTCTTGGCTGTAGCCAAAACAGGAAAGAAAAAAGAATAGTACAAAAACTATCCTATTTCTGGATGTAATTGGGATAAAGAATAACATAAAGGGGGCGCTTTAAATTATGATTTCTAAGTACTAATTCAACTAGTAATCACAAACTTAGCCTTAAATAATTGGATTTGAAATACCCACTTTTAGTGATTTTTAATAAAATGAAGGTTTTTTAATTCAAATTAAAGACTTACTTTTCGAGTATAAAAACTACCTCAATGAGCGAAGTCAATTCCGTTAAAGAAGCGATTCATAAAATAGAACATTTCTGTGCCTATCAGGAGCGTTGCCACGACGAAGTGGTACAAAAGTTACGCACAATGAAAATGGATTCGAATGAAATCGACGAGATATTGGCTCATTTAATCCAAGAAAATTATCTTAACGAAAGTCGGTTTGCTTGTAGTTTTGCCAGAGGCAAACACCGCATTAAATTTTGGGGAAAAGTGCGCATCGTAAACGAATTAAAATTAAGAAACATCTCGACCTACAATATCAATTTGGCACTCAAAGAAATTACCGCTGAAGAATACGATACTAATTTTAATGCACTAGCCGAGCGAAATTGGAATTCCATTAAAGAATCAAACGGACTTAAAAAAAGAAAAAAATGTTGTGATTTCTTATTACGAAAAGGCTACGAAAGTAACTTAGTGTACGATAAGGTAAAAGAGTTAGAAGTTAGAAATTAAATAGTCAGCAAAATACTCACTGCATTACCACCAAAACCAACAGCATTCACTAATACTTTTCGAATGGGTTTTGTTGGTGTATGTGCTTTCGCGAAAGGAACTCCAACAAATTGATTGTGTTGCAGCATTAAAATAGCCAACTCCAAACTCAAAATCCCCGAAGCACCAAAAGTGTGCCCTATTTTCCATTTGTTGGTGGTCAATAAGGGAAGGTTGTTGCCAAATACTTTTTCAATCGCTTTATATTCCGTCAAATCGCCTTTAATAGTGCCTGGCGCATGCATGACAATGGCATCAACTTCGGACAAATCAGTATTGGCCAAAGCCATTTTCATTGATTTTTGGAAACAATCGGCTTCGGCTGAAATGGAAATATTGTGTTCTAAAATTTCGGTAGCATAGCCAATGCCTTCTATAAAAGCCAACGCATTTTCTTTTTTCCCAATCTCCAAACAACAAACGCCTGCACCTTCACCCAAAATCATCGTGTTTTGCATTTTATCTAAATCCAAAGCACGATTGGGGTACTCTTCTTCACTTCTGGAATAGATTTTTAAAGCGCGCATTTGAGCAATCGTAAAATCAGTCAAAGGAGCTTCGCTACCTCCAACTAAGAACTTATCTGCCATTCCTGAACGCAACCAAGCCACGCCGTTTAAAATCGCGTGTAACGCAGTCGAACAGGTAATAGAATGCGAAATTTCAGGGCCGGAACTTTGTAAATCATGAGCAATCCAAGACGAAATATTGCCTAAAGTAGTGGTAGGCGAAGCCAAAGTTTGTGCCTTGCCTGTTGTAATGTATTCCTGAAAATGTTGTTCAAATAAATCGGTCGCTCCACGAGAGGAACCCACATTAATTCCGAAAATATCATTAGTCGTCCAACCCGCTTTTGCAATGGCTTTGCGGGAAGCCAACATTGCATACAAAACGGAATTGTCTAAAAATTTATACTTACTATCGGATTGTCTCAAAGCGTCAATCTGTTCCTTAGAATCAGCATCCAAAGACGCTAATAAAGTATCTTTATGATCCAAAAAACGAGTTTGAAAACAAGTATTGGGATTTTGATAATTAGTCCAAATCGTATCCGATTCATTCCCTAAAGGAGAAACAGAAGCAATGGCAGTTATGGAGATTGTTTGTGACAAAGGAATATTTTTATGCAAAATTACACTATTTCAAGAGCATTTTCGACCACTTGATAGACTTTTTCTAATTGTTCGTCCGTAATAATATATGGAGGCAAAATGTACACAATATTGCCCACAGGGCGTAAAATAACGCCGTTTTCAATAAAGAAAGTATAGAGTTTATTGCGCAAATTTCCGTAATAACTCGCGGCAGATTCGGTTTTGATTTCCAAAGCAAAAATGACGCCTAAAACACGAGTAGTAACTGCTTTTGAATGGGTTTGGATTCGGTTTTGAAAAGCCAAATGATTGGCATTTACACGCGAAATATTGGCTTGCATTTCGGGAGTTTGTAACAATTCCAAACTCGCCAAGGCTGCTGCGCAACCTGTTGGATTCGCCGTAAATGTATGTCCGTGAAACAAGGCTTTATTGATATCTTCGTCATAAAATGCCTCAAAAATTTCCTGAGTAAACGTAGTAATCGCCATCGGAATAGTCCCGCCTGTTAAAGCTTTCGACAAGCACATCATATCAGGTTGTTCTATCAAATAATCGGTTGCAAAAGTTTTACCCGTTTTGCCAAAACCAGTCATTACTTCATCAGCAATCGTCAAGACATTATTGTCTTTACACATTCGGATTAAAGTATCCAATGCAGCAGGTTCATACATAACCATTCCAGCAGCACCTTGCACCAAAGGCTCGTAAATAAATCCCGCACAATTATGCTCTTTTATGGCTTTTGCCAAAGCATCAAAACTCGCTTTTTCTTGCCCAACAACAGGTACAGGAATTCGCACCACATCTATCATCATTGACTGAAAAGCCAAGGTATAAAAGGAAATGCCACTGGCAGCCATAGCCGCAAAAGTGTCGCCATGAAACGCATTTTCAAAAGCAATTATGGTGGTTTTCTTTTCTCCTTTATTGAAAAAATACTGTAAAGCGACTTTGATTGCCACTTCTACTGCGGTCGAACCGTTATCTGAAAAGAATAATTTCTGTTGGTTTTTGGGTAAAATAGCCATCAATTTTTCAGCCAACACTACAGCGGGTTCATGTGTAAATCCACCAAAAAGTACGTGTTCCAAAGTAGTCAATTGCTTGTAGATTGCCTCAGCAATGTACTTGTTGGAATGCCCATACGGATTGACCCACCACGACGCAATAGCATCAATATATTCTTTGCCGTTTTCATCCCACAACAAAGCGCCTTTCCCTTTTGTTATTGCAATAGGGGCCGAGGCTGTTTTGTGCTGCGTGTACGGGTGCCAAAGATATTGACTGTCTTTTTCGGTTAAGCTCATAAATTGATTTATCTATTGAATTTTCAAAAGGTTTTCTCGAAACAAATCGGCGTATTCTACAATTACATTGGTATCGAAATACGGTTCTTCACCTATTCGACCAATACATATTACTCCTGTTCTATTCAAAATAATCTGTTCCGAACTTGTATTTTCTTCGCCAGAAAAAATAATTCCTGCAACTTGTATTTTTCTATTTTGCAAAGCCTCTACTGTCAATAATGTATGATTGATGCTTCCTAAATAATGACGGGAGACCACAATCACTTTATAATCGGGTTGAATAATATCCACCACAGATTCTGTATCGTTCAGCGGAACCAAAATTCCTCCTGCTCCTTCGATAACCAAATGATTAGTAGTCTGAGGTTCTTTAATTTGGTTCAAATCAATTGTTATACCGTCTTTTGCAGCGGCTAAATGCGGACTTGCCGGTGTTTGCAGCGCATAACTATTGGGGTGAAATTGAGACTGCGTATTGGTAATCAAAGATTGTACTTTATGCGTGTCTGAATGTTCCAAATCACCCGCTTGAATAGGTTTCCAATAGTCGGCTTGTAGTGCTTCCACAATTATTGCAGAGGCAATGGTTTTGCCTACATCGGTCGAAATGCCTGTTATAAATAATTTCATCTATTGATTATTGAACCACAAAGGTCGCTAAGTTTTCACTAAGTTCACAAAAATTAAGACCTTAAAAAATTAGAGTACTCAACAATTGTAACACTTCAGATATATCTTTCTCCGAATTGAAGCTGTGCAAACAAAATCGCAAGCGTTCTTGTCCTTCTGGAACTGTTGGCGAAAGAATGGCTTTCACATCAAATCCTTTTTCTTGAAGTTGACTGGCAATGCTTTTGACTCTTTCATTCCCCGGAATTATAGCGGATTGAATGGCCGATTTACTACGGACAAAAAGCGGTTTTAAACTCAATCGATTCTTTTCCTGATTGAAATGAGCGATATTATTTTTTAATTGTTGTTGATGGTCAGTCGCTTTTTCTAAGTGCTTATAAGCTGTTACAATAGTCGCCACTGAATGCGGTGAAAGTCCTGTGGTATAAATAAAACTTCGGGCAAAATTGACCAAATAACTTTTCAAGTCCTCACTCCCTAAAATAGCGGCTCCATGACAACCTAATCCTTTACCAAAAGTCATAATTCGGGCAAAAACAATATCGTGTAATTGTAAGCTTTGTACTAATCCCTCTCCTTTTTCGCCAAATACACCTAGGGCATGTGCCTCATCTACCACGACATAACTATTATATTTTTCGGCAAGTCGAACTAATTCTTCCAAATTTGGTGTATCACCATCCATAGAAAAAACCGATTCGGTAACAATATAAATAGTAGTGTCTGGATGTCGAATAAGTAATCGTTCCAAATCCTCCAAATCGTTGTGTTGGAATTTATACGCTTTTGCATTAGACAATTGGATTCCATCCCGGATCGATGCGTGACACAGCTCATCAAACAAAATCAAATCGCCTTTTTGAGGAACGGCACTAAAAAATCCCACATTGGCATCATACCCCGAATTAAAAATCAATGCTGCAGGTGATTGATGAAACTGAGTAATTAATCTTTCTGCTGCTTGATAAACAGAATGATTCCCCGAAAGCAATCGAGAACCTGTTGCTCCATTTTGTATTTGGTTATTCGCCACTAAATACTGATGTGTCCCCTCAAAAATAGATTGAGAATTGGAAAAACCCAAATAATCATTCGAGGCAAAATCAATTAAATTAGTTGCTTCAGGCAACTGCCTTAATGCATTGTTTTGCAAGCGAAGTGCTAATTTATTGGAAAGGATTTCAGGCAACTTTTTCATACCTCACAAAAATAAGGGAATTTTTTGGTCTTTTGGTTTCTCGTCGTTTAGAAACTTGATTGCTTTGAAAATCGAAATCGGTTTCGATTTTCGAATCCACTAACATTTGTTAAAAAAAAGTTAAAATCAAACCTTTGGTTAAGGTGCCAACCGAATAGTTTTCTACTTTCGACAACGATGAAAAGAATCGCGACCCTTTTTTTAATCGTAACTTTATTCTACAATATGATAGGTTACTATTTAATGTTTGCTTACCAAGAACAGCAAGCATGGGTAGCGCGTATGGAAAAAACAACCCATCCTGATTTTCGTGTTATGCGATTAAATGCTTCTTTATATTCCTTTGCTGAGGATACCGAATTTGAAGAGATAAATGAAGATGTTATCATCAATAACAAAAGCTATCACATCTTTAAAAAACAAGTCAAAGACAATGTTTTGAGTTTGTATTATTTACCTAATACCAACGAAAATACGGTTAGTAAAGACTTGAACGACATTGTCGACAGCCAATTATTTAATAGTGGGTCTTCGAAAGAATCTCCAGTTAAAAAACTATTAAAATCTTTCATTAAAGATTATATCGATAATCCTGAAGTTAGCATTCCTGTGCCAACTAAAGCAATTGCTTCTACTGAATTATTTTCTACCAATGGCACTGAATTTACCAATTCAGGTCATCTCTCGTTACCCTATTCCCCTCCGGATTTTATTTAATTTCGGTTTAACCAATTTTGTATCTTTTTTATAGAAAGTAGTGTTGTTTCTTTTAGTTAACGAGCAATGACAACTCGATTTATAAATCAATCTTTCTATTAAATTTTCATTATCTACTTGGTATAAACCCATGACGTAATTCCCTTTTAAAGGGATACATCTACGCGCCAAATTCATTCACACATTTCCTATTTATTATTCTTACTAATGGATATGAATATTCTAATTTGAACAAACTTCTTTAGTTGTAAACTATCTTAATTGCTAACAAAAGAACTAATCAAAAAGAATATTTTCCATTATTTAAGTCATAACCAATTACTACAAAAATGAAACAAATTTACTTCTGTTGCCTACTATTAGGTTCTTTATTTGCCAATGCTCAAACCGAAATTGACGGTATTATGATGAGTAAAAAACAACTTTGTACCGGTGCGGTCTATCAATACAGCGCTTGGGACAATTACTGGGAAGGCAGTTTCAAGAGAGACAATCAAAATTTAGGAACTGTTTCAAATAATAATATTAGCGTAAATGCTAACTATGGGGTTTCTGATAAATTAAATATTATTGTGAGTTTGCCTTATGTTACGACCAAGGCTTCTGCAGGTACCTTAAAAGGGCAAAATGGATTGCAAGACTTTTCGGCAACGGTAAAATACATGCCTATTGAAAAAACGATTGGAGATGCGACTTATTCTTTATACACTATTGCAGGGATTTCGATTCCAACAACCAACTATGTTGCTGACTATTTACCATTGAGTATTGGATCACAAAGTAGAACAGGGACTTTCCGTTTGATGGGAGACTACCAAAAAGGCAACTTTTTCACCACGCTTTCTGGTGCGTATTTGAAAAGAGCTAAAATCACCATAGACCGTAATGCTTACTATACCACCGAGATGATTTACTCGAATGAAGTGGCGATGCCAGATGTTATTAATGTCAATTTCAGAATGGGATACCGTTCTAGTCGTTTGATTGCTGAGGCGATTGTGGACAACCAAGTAACCCAAGGCGGATTTGATATTACACAAAACAATATGCCTTTTCCTAGCAATGCTATGAATGCCGTTAAAGTGGGTGTGCATACTAAATATACTTTCCCTAAAAAAGAAGCGCTTTCTCTTGTGGGTGGATTCAATCGTGTATTGGACGGCCGCAATGTTGGCCAAACTAACGCAGTGTATGCGGGATTCTTTTATATCATCAACTTCAACAAAAAATAAAATGAAAAATATAGTTGCAACCTTTTTAAGCCTTATCTCATTAGCCATACTTTCTTCTTGCAGTAATGATATTTACGATCGTTCTGAAAGTTATCCAATGCTAATTCCATCAAATAATGATAATCTCGCAGGTACTTGGAGACCTATTTTACTTAGCGCTCCAGACGAATTCAGCTTAGACGTTCCTGTAGCAACAACTAATGCTTCTTTTACGCGAGAATTAAACGAAATTAAAAGCTACCAAGCCAATATCACTGATGAACAAAAAGCCATCATTAAATACTGGAGTGCAGGAAGTGTTTTACGTTGGAACGAAATTATGCGTACGTTAGTGGCTAAACACAATCGTCCGCCGTATCAAAATGCAGATGGAACGTATCCTACACCTTCATCTGCGAATCCATTTGCCAATCCAGAATTTCCATTTTCTAATCCTCCTTATGCAGCGCGTGCGTACGCTTATGTGAGTGCGGCTCAATACGATGCTTTGGTAGCTACTTGGCATTATAAAAGATTATACAATAGAGTAGCTCCTTATATAGCAGACAATACTTTGAACGTATTAGTTCCAAAAAATGGAATGCCTTCGTATCCCTCAGAAGATGGTGTATTAACTGGTGTTACAGTTGAATTATTGAAATTATTGTTCCCTACAGAAATTGCCTATATTGATGGCAAAGCCGAAGAAGAAAAATTATACCGAATCATTAGTGGTGCCAATGTGCGCAGTGACGTAGATGCCGGAATCATTTTAGGTCGAAAAATTGCAGCTAAATACATTACTAGAGCTGCGGGTGACGGAATGGGAGCTGCGGGTGGAAATCAAACCATTTGGACACAACTACAAACACAAACAGGTGCTACTGGAGAAACCCCTTGGTTATCTTTAGATTTGCCTATTAGACCGCCTATGTTGCCTTTATTTGGAAGTGTTCGTTCGTTCTTAATGTCATCTTCTGATGTATTAGCAAGTCGCCCAGTTCCACCACCATCAACAAAATCAACACAATTTGCTACCGAATTAGCCGAAGTGAAAAATTTTAGCCAAAATGCTACTAGAAAAGAAATGGAAATTGTAAGCTTTTGGGCTGACGGAGTAGGAACTTATACCCCGCCAGGACATTGGAATGCTATAGCAGCTGATGCTTTTGTACCACAAAATTACAGTGAAGTACGTTGGGCAAGAAATTTTGCACTATTGAACCTTTCTTTGATGGACGCGGCTATTAGTTGTTGGGATGCCAAATACTACTACTTTAATCCAAGACCATCACAAATAGATCCTTCGATTAAAACACTGACAGGAATTCCAAATTTTCCAGCCTATGTTTCAGGACACTCTACTTTTAGTGGAGCAGCAGCCACCGTATTATCTCATATAATTCCTGCAAAAACAGAAGAATTCAAAGCTTTGGCAAAAGATGCATCAAACTCACGTTTGTTTGGAGCGATTCACTACCGAAGCGATTGTGAAAAAGGATTGTTATTAGGAGAAACTGTTGGAGGATTTGCCGTTGCAAGAGCTCGAGTTGACGGAGCTGAATAAATTAAGTACCAATACTAAATCAAGAATATTATGACAAATATTTTCAACACTTTTTACTTTTCATTCAGTGAAAAAATAGAAAAATACAGCATTGTAATTATGCGTATTGCTTTGGCGATTGTTTACATTTGGTTTGGAGGTTTAAAAATAATTGGGCTAAGTCCTGCGGGAGATTTAGTAGAACATACCGTTTTTTGGTTCCAGCCCCAAATATTTATTCCTGTACTTGGAATCTGTGAAGTAACAATTGGATTGGGGCTATTAATAAAACGATTTGTCCCAATAACCATTTTGTTGTTGTTATTGCACATGATAGCTACCCTATTTCCGCTTTTTATATTAACTGATGCCTGTTTTGATACTTTTCCATATCGACCAACTTTAGTAGGCCAATACATTGTCAAAAACCTGGTTTTAGTAGCAGGAGCCTTGGTCATTGCTGGAAAACACAATAAAAATTATTGTACTCAAAAATAGCACTAATTAAAAACAAAAAAGCCTAACAAATGTTAGGCTTTTTTTATTCAATCCAATTCGTATTAGTCAGCTAATAGAATTACTTTATTGTCTTTCATTTCGATTGTTCCTGACTCAACTGATAAAGTATACAATTGGTCATTCACTTTCGTTAATTTAGATGCCGCTTCTTTAGACAGATTAAAACTTGGTGCTGCAATTTTAACAGTCCCCTTTTTAAGCAAAGAAACAATCGGCGCGTGATTATTCAAGATTTGAAAATCTCCATCGACACCTGGCAGGTATAATGAAGTAATCTCTCCTGAAAATAATTTTGCTTCTGGTGATACTATTTCTAAAATCATTTTTTTTTAGTTAATAGTTGATAGTTGATAGTTGATGGCTGAAAATGTAACAACCAATAACCGACAACCAACAACCAAATTACGCTTCTGCCAACATTTTCTCTCCAGCTTCGATAGCTTGCTCAATTGTTCCTTTAAGGTTGAAAGCAGCTTCTGGCAAGTGATCTAATTCACCATCAATGATCATGTTAAATCCTTTGATAGTATCTTTAATGTCAACTAATACCCCTGGAATTCCTGTAAATTGCTCAGCAACGTGGAATGGTTGAGATAAGAAACGTTGAACACGACGCGCTCTAGATACGGCTAATTTATCTTCTTCAGATAATTCCTCCATACCAAGGATTGCGATGATATCTTGTAATTGTTTGTATTTTTGAAGAATTTCTTTTACTCTTTGTGCACAATCATAATGCTCATCACCTAAAATTTGTGGAGTCAAAATTCTTGAAGTAGAATCCAATGGGTCAACCGCTGGATAAATACCTAACTCAGCAATTTTACGAGACAATACAGTAGTTGCATCTAAGTGAGCAAATGTAGTTGCTGGTGCCGGGTCAGTTAAGTCATCCGCAGGAACGTAAACCGCTTGTACAGAAGTAATAGATCCTTTATTTGTAGATGTGATACGCTCTTGCATAGCTCCCATTTCAGTTGCTAATGTTGGTTGGTATCCTACTGCAGATGG